>Ga0102952_1000278_pt1 | contig 21585 bp, 29 predicted proteins | sample SalPon2A_C_D1_MG_FD_78506 | JGI IMG/M metagenome (GOLD analysis project Ga0102952, IMG submission 78506) | Soil microbial communities from South San Francisco under conditions of wetland restoration - Salt Pond MetaG R2A_C_D1_MG | ecosystem: Environmental > Terrestrial > Soil > Wetlands | place... | reverse complement strand
TGCAACAAGACAAAGACTAGCATATCATCCTGCTGACAAAAGATTTGGAAGTTTTAGTGGAGTCAAACTAAGTGTTGAAGGCGTTGTTGCACAAGCACAGCAAACACCGACACCAGAACCACCAAAGCCAGCAAACGATATCATGCCAAAAGGAATGGAACAAACACATCCTCAACAACAAACTACCTCTAGTGGCAATGAAGGCAAATCAAGAAATCAACTGTTAGAAGAATATGAAAACGAGTACCTGCAAAGAATTGAACAACAAAAAATTGAAGAAGAACAAGCCTATCAAGAAATTATTGAAGCAGAAGTGAAATCTAGATCTCAACAAACCCGTGGTAGTTTACCAAAAGGATTCGAACCAAAACCTGAACAACCGAAACAGTCTAGAGGCACACTTCCAAAAGGATTCTAATTTTTTACCATCTCTTCTTTCACTTATTTTTAATTTGAATTTAAAAAATCATCTAACACTTCTTTTGAATGTCCTGCAGGTTTCACTTTTGGATATATTTTGAAAATCTTTCCTTTCTCATTTACTAGGAATGTGCTTCTATTCACTCCCATGTATTCCCGACCCATAAATTTTTTCTTTCCCCAAACACCAAACATGTTTGATATTTCTTTATCAACATCTGCTAATAGTGGAAATTTGATTCCCATTTTATCACAAAATTTTCTATGTGATTTGACGTCATCTGGGCTAATGCCAATAATCTCAATTCCTTCTTTTTGGAATTTTTTATAGTCTTTTGAGAATTCATCAGCTTCTGTGGTGCATCCTGGTGTGAAGTCTTTTGGATAAAAGTAAATTACATGTTTTTTGCCCTTAAAATCCGTAGACTGCACCTTTTTCCCGTTAGCGTCATTTATCTCAAATTTTGGAACCACATCCCCCTCTGAAATCATAATAATAGTAATTCTTCCCCATAATTAATTACTTCACTTGAGATTATCCAAAATCGACTCCGAATGTTTTATATGGAAATTGAAATGGCTATGCTTGATGGTTAATCCTAGGGCATATCTTGCAGAAGCAATTGCAACATATGGATTGGTATTTTTTGGACCTCTTTCAGTAATTCTAGCAATTGCGTCCTTTGGAGAAGAATTGACTACTCAATCTGTTTTCTTTATATCTATTGGCCATGGGGCAGCTATCGGTTTAATGGTATATGCATTTGGCCATGTATCTGGAGCTCACATCAATCCTGCAGTTACAATTCCAATGATGATTACACGGAAGATTGGAATTGTAGATGGTATTGGCTATATTATTTCACAATTAATCGGGGCTGTAGCAGCAGCTGCAACACTAAAAGCAATTTTACCTGAACTTGGTGCCAAAGTTAACTTTGCTACTCAAGGTGGACCAAGTGATCTTATCAATAACAGTATCGGATCTGGGTTTGCAGTAGAGGCTGTATTGACATTCTTTTTGGTAACCGTAATCTTTATGGTAGCGGTTCACAAAAAAGCAACCCCTGGAATTCAAGGACTTGCTATTGGTGGAATGATTTTCCTCATTCATTTGGTAGGTGTTCCGTTAACCGGCGCATCTGTTAATCCTGCTAGAACATTTGGTCCTGCGTTAATCTCCGGATTCTGGGAATTCCACTGGATGTACTGGGCAGCTCCAATCTTGGGTGGTGTTATTGCAGGTTTAATCATGAATTATGTCTTTGTCAAAAAAGCAGAGCAAGAAGCATAATCCTAACCTTTTTAAAAATTTGAGCTTTAATTTACTATATGAGTTCCGCTGAAGATATTTCTCAAATGTTTCGTTCTGAATATCTGAAACTTCAAAACAAAATTGATGCTGCAAATGCTGAAACTGATATGAGTGTTCATGAGATCATTGAGACATATTATCAAGTCATGAATGTCTCTTCGATGGCTACGATGCTAAAACAACAGACTGAGTCTAATGAATTATTGGACCAAATTCAAGAAACTGAAAGATTGATTTCCAAAAAATTCAATTCCATCCTTCATCCTAAAATCATGGCAAACCTATCTGCCGCAATTCAAGAAATGACTAAGACATTACAATCTGAAAATTCTACTGAAAACTCAAAAGAACAAATAGAATCCACTGCAAAATTGTTTGAAGAACTACGCCAAAAAATGAGCACTAAAGAATTTATTGAGCAATATGATGCTGGGATTTCTCATGATTGAATCTCTTGCAAAAAATTTAGTTACACTAAAAAAAGATTTTTCAAAATCATATGATGGTAAAAGTCAGATTCAAGAAGTCATTCCGAAATCAAACTCTGAACTATTTCCGATCATGAACTCACATCTAGACTCATTACATCAGTTTGCGACAAAAAATCCAATCTATTACAATTTTTTTGAGAAAAAAATATGTTCAGTTGACTGTGTTGTATATGAAGGCGATATTAACAAGTTCTGGCTCAATAGTATTCAGCATATTTCCAGTAAAGCTCCTTTCTCTCCTACATGGATGATGTCCGGTTACATTGCTGCATTATTTGCAAAAGAATTAGGGTATTCTGAAGTAATTGACATTGGCTCAGGTGATGGTCGTATCGCATTTTGTGCAAAAATATTGGATATGGAATCTCACAGTATTGAAATTGATTCAATGTTAGTAGATTTGCAAAAACTTTTGAGTGACAAACTTGATTTCCACCCATATTGTTCTGATGCTGTAAACTTTGATTATGATTCATTACATCTTAGGCATCCAATTTTTTTCATTGGTGGTCTTGCTCAAATGGGCGGGACTGCTTTAGCTGAAGGTGTGTTGCAAAAAATAAATTCAATTTCTTATCTTGAGAATAACTCTGGCTGGGTCTTTACAGGTACTTTTTCACAAAAATACACACCGGATCCAAGAAATGAAGCCGGGTGGGGTACACTTATCGCAAAAAATAATCTCAAATCAATTCAAACTATTTCTTTGCCTACTGCTTGGACTTTTCATGAACCTGATCCAACTCCTTACATCTTTTCTCAATCAATTTGATTGATAGCAATCCAAATTAAGCGTAAATCCCACAAACTTTTTGGACTCGTTGCATAGCTTGGATAGTGCGAACGCTTGCGGAGCGTTAGGTCGCCGGTTCGAATCCGGTCGGGTCCGCCTATCTTTTTGATTTTCATTTGTGGAAATTGCCCTGTGTTTTTTATTACTGGATAAATTAGTACCGTCATGAAATCTGCCCGAGATTATCTTAACACTCCACGGACGATAAAATCTAATTCAAATTTATCTGATGTTCTAAAAAAGATAATTGACGAGAAAAAAAGCCGTCTTTTAATTACTGAGGATGGAAAAATCACTGGTCTTGTAACTGAAAAAGATTTAGGGTTTTTCTTACTTACTGATGACAGTGAACGAAAATTAGATGAAATTCCTTTATCTGAAATAGCGGTAAAAATAATCTCTGTTGATGAAAAAACGGGATTAGATGAATGTGCTAGTATTATGTTGAAAAATGGAATAGGCTCATTGGCAGTCACATCAAATAATAATATTGTTGGAATTTTGACAAAAACTGATCTTGTAAGATATTTCACTAAAACTCACACCGGAAAGAAAATTGTGGGTGAGTATATGTCTCCATATTATGCATGGCAGTATTCTGACACTCCTTTGTATGAAGTAGTGTTAAAAATGATTAATGAAAAAATTTCACGTGTTATAATTCGAAACCATGATGAAACTCCAATCGGAATTGTTACGTTTAGAGATTTGTTCAAACTTGCACTCACCTTAGGTGAACAAGAAGATGTGCTTGATAACACTGATCCTGTAATCTCTGTAATATTCCCAAGAAAGGGATTTATTTCTAATTCTGGTTTTGGTGCTAGCACTAAGATAAATGAAATAATGAATGCCGATATCATCTCTGTAGATTATGATGATGATTTAGCAAAAACAGGAAAATTACTGTTGGAAAAAAATATCAACGGGGTTGGTGTTTTATCTGGACATGGAAATATAATCGGAATTCTCAGTAAAACCGATATTGTCAAAGCTTTGGCTTTTCTAAAATGATCTTATCCCGATTCTTATTTCGACTTGAACTCATATGTCTGAAATCATGTCTCAAGTGTGCCTGACTTGTAAGAATTGAATTATGATGCTGTCTAAAACTCTAATAATTCCATTTGTGCCATATATTCATTGGATTATGAAAAATTTTGTTCACAAATTTTAGAAGCAGATCCTACAATTCGATTTGCCACCGTATATGATGAATGGGCATCGCATGTGGGTGGTGGCATGAGAGAAGGTTTGGAAAACTTACTCTCAGAACATGCAGAAAATGAATTAGTCAATCTCTCTGTTCTTGATTGGAAAGCAAGAAAGGATATGTCGAAATGGCTTGGTAAAACCATCTATACTTTGGCAGAATATGATAAGGTGAAGCGTTTTTCATTTTATCTAGGAGATGAACACTTACTTCTTGTTAGTGCTGAACGAGATTGCAGTACTAATGATATAGTTGAGAAAGTAATTCGGCTGTATTATGAAAATCAAGACTAATTAGTTAATTTTGATTGATGTTCCATCAGTTTTTTTTGGAATTTTAATTTCTAATCTTCCTTTTTCAAACTTAGATGTGATTTTTTTACTGTCTATTTTTCCTGGTAATAAAACTGATTTTTTAAAATATTCAAATTTTGTAATTTTTCCTAGTCTCTCTTCTGAATATTTCTCTCTTAGCTTTGCTTCTACGGTAATGGTATTTTGATTAAAAGTGACCCTAATGTTTTTTTTACCTACCATTGGAAGATCAAACTCCACCATCCAGTAATTGTCATACTCTCTTAGGCATGAAAGCGGTGAAAGAATTCTCTGTTCAATATCATCTAATAATGGTGTGATGATTGGAAGTGTAATTTTAAATTCAAAATCATTGTTTTTCATATTATCACCTGTATATCTGTGGGGTCCTTTTACCCTGTTCTTGATTGTGTTGCAGTGTCCTGATTGTCTCTTCCATTAAATTCCTATATTGTATTCTAAGCTTCTCCATTCTATTTTGAATGTCCTGTGTTTCTATTTGTATATCTAAAATTTTTGCAAGTGTCTCAATTGCAATTATTGATGCTTCAGGATCTGGAAAGAATGGATGGCATTCTGCATATAACACTAGTGCTGGAATCTTTGATTTTCTGAAAACTGAAATTATAGCCGCATCTACTCCAAAAATACTTCCTTCTAAAAATTTTGGAATTCCATTATTGTATAGAACACTCTCCAATATTTGATCCGTTACAAGACCGTATATTTTTGGAGCTTCTTTTGATTGATTAACTGCACCCATTCCACTAACGATTACTATTTTTTTTATTCCATTTTTTTGGCAAAATTCATGTACTGCATAAGCAAACCCTTCTGCAAAATATTGGTTAAATGGTACCTCTGAAATGACTATGAAAATATTTTTCTTACTGTAAACTCTGATTGGCCCAAGAATTTCCCCCCTCTCTACAAACAAAGTTGCAGGAAGATCTGCAACTTCAATCTCTCCGACTTGTTTCATTTTAAGATGATGAATAAGATATGATATGGAAAAAGTACCTACGAGCCCGTTACTTGGAAATCCTACTAGTAATGTGTTTTCTTGAGTATCTGGTTTTGATATCTTCATTCTATTCTCCTTCACAAATGTTGTTAATAAAAGAAAAACCCCCATTCTCAAAACTGAGATCTAAAACAATACGCTTAATTCTGTAATTATTAGACTATTATCATGATAAATCCCGAATTGATGAAACTGCTTGAAACAAATGATATTTTAGATATTCTTAGAGAATCAGTTGCATACCAATTACAAAAAATTCACAATATTGAAAAAACAAGTGAGGGACGTGATTGGTATCAAGAACTACCTGTGATTGTGAAAGCAAAATTTGATGGTTACAAGACTGATTATGAGAATCTTTCAAGAATCCTCAACTCAGAACATGATCAAATGAAGGCCGAAATGAATAAGGGTTACTATTTTTGGAGATTAGTACGTTCAGCATGTAATACTTATCAAAATGATCTGGTGGAATATGATCAACAACTGAGTCAGGAGTTCAATCTACAAGAAACCGAAGCAATTTCAGACAACACAGCGCTTCATGAATGCATTGGTGTTTTAGACCAACACGCAATTGATAAATAGGATTAAAACAAAAGTTTTGATTCTGTCAAGATTCATGAATTAATTCATTGTTGAATCTTTTTATGATATTGCATTGAATCAAACATGTGGAGATAAAATCGGAAAAATCAATTAAAGAATATCTGAAAACCTTACCTGATGACACTATAATCAAATACTATCTTGATGTGGAGTATAGCCCATTTCCTATTTTACTTATTGAAGAATATACAAGACGATTCAAACGTAAAACTAAAGATGAAATAATCAAAGATCTAAAGATCCAAGCACGTCTTGCACAAAAGAAAACCCACGAACTAGGAAAGATGGCAAAAAAACACAAGATTTTGGATGATATTGCCAGAGAGAAATCTGAAGAGATAATTCGACATGCGAAGAAGAGTGGGTATACAATTAGTGAAAGAATTGCCAAAAAGGGGTCAATCATAAGTTCAAGATTAAAAAAGAAAACAAAATCTGGAATACGTTCTGGTATCAAAGCTGGAAAAAATCTCAAAAATTCTTCACAAAAGGAATTGGATTTGTTACAAAAACTTGGAGATTTAAAAAAAGCCGGAGTAATAACAAATAAAGAATTCCAAGAAAAAAAGAAAAAAATACTCTCTAAAATCTAGTTCTTCTTACAATTACCTTGTTCTGTTGACCCTATCTTTTAATACTGCTAACAAGGAACTTCTTTTAGAGATATTTTGGGTGACAGCGAGCAACCTAGTTCGATTAAACAAGAAATTCTTGATAAAATTGCAGCATTAATTACTGCTGCATTTGGTTTAGTTGCTGCACTTGCATGGAATGATGCAATCAAATTATTGTTTAAGGAACTTTTTGGAACTCAAGAGCAGGTGGGCCCAATGCTTGTTTATGCTATTTTTATCACCGTAATTGCTGTTATTTTGACAATTATTGTGGCTCGTGCTGCATCAAAAGCAAAAAATATCATAATAAAGACATATCCTTGTAAACTGTGTGACTTTAAGACCCAGATTCAATCTGAACTAATGGAGCATAATGTAAAAGACCATATGCTGCAAATCAGGATAAATTTCTAAGCAAATAATTTCTTTTAAAATATCTGTGTTTTATCATACAAGAATAGTATCAGCACTCCTCCAAAAATTACAAAGGATGCCATAAAATATATCATAACATGTAGTATGCCTATTTTTTTACTTACATAATTTCCAACGAAAATTATTGCAATTCCTATTGACATGATGATGATTCCTGTGATGACATTTGTTAACTCCATCATTGACTGGATTTCTCTCTTATATCTAAAAGATCCTTTAAATTCTATTTAACCATGAATTTCTATTAATCATGAACCTGAATTTGACATCCTTTTTTTCTGTCTCATTGGTTTTGTTATTGTCTGTGTTTTTACCTCATATGGTATCAGCTGATATTGCATCTGGAAAATCTTCATGGGAAATAATGTCTGATCAAGTCTGTGGAGATAAACTATGCTCTGAGATCGAATCTCTTTCTTCGCCAATACCTATATCTTATATTGCATATTTTCCGCCTCCTTTAAAGCAAATTTCTCAAGGTGTATCTCCTTCCAATGTCACTTGCACTGAAGGAAAAGCACTAGTTTTAAAACAATCCAATGGATTACCTGCATGTCTTAATCCTTCAAGTATTGAAAAATTAATTTTAAGAGGATGGGCAATTCATATTTTGCCTGATTATGATGATGAAAATAATAACTCTGAAATTTTTACACTTGGAGACTTTATTACAGAGTCTGAAACTGTAACGTACTTTGGTGATACCATGGGATATTTGGCAAAACCTGTAATTGATGGAAATTATCCTGGCATAGTAATGATCCATGAATGGTGGGGATTAAATGACAACATCAAAGAGATGGCAGATAAACTTGCATCCCATGGATATGTTGTATTGGCAGTTGATCTTTATGATGGCAAAGTTGCAACCACTTCTGATCAGGCAAGGCAATTTGTTACTATGTATGATCCTAAAAGCGGAATACAAAATATGAATTCTGCAATATCTTTCTTAACTGAAAATTATTCTTTAAAACATATTGGTTCTATTGGTTGGTGTTTTGGTGGTGGTCAATCACTAAATCTTGCATTAAACAATGATGACATGGATGCAACTGTAATTTACTATGGCAGTCTTGTAACTGATTCTGAAACTTTATCTTCAATAAATTGGCCTGTACTTGGAATTTTTGCTGAATTAGATAAAGGAATTACTGTAGATTCTGTACATGCATTTGAGTCATCATTAAATGAATTGGACATCCAAAATGATATTGTAATCTATTCCGGGGTTGATCATGCTTTTGCAAATCCTTCTGGTGATAGGTATGCTCCAGATGAATCAAAAGATGCTTGGAATAGGACTCTTGAATTTTTAGAATCTACTTTAAAGTAATTGTCTGAAATAAGCATTTTATGAATATCTTAAATATTATTACTTCGAAGATTGATGGTGAGTCGCGAAGATTTCAATCACTCCTCCATTCTGGTTAAAGACATTATGACTAGAGCATTAATCTCTGTAAATTTGAACACCACCTCATTTCAAATTGCTAAAATGATGGAGCAAGGAGGAATTGGAGCAATAATTGTCAAGGAAAATGAAAATCCCGTGGGTATTGTAACTGATAGAGATTTTGCAACAAAAATTGCAGCAAATAGTCTTTCATTTGACACTCCTGCTGAAAAAATAATGTCTTCTCCTCTGATCACAATTGATCATGACAAACCAATCTCTGCAGTAGCTGATATGATGAGCAACAAAAAAATTAGAAAACTTGCAGTCACAGAAAATAATGAAATCATTGGAATAATTACCTCCACTGATTTGGTAAATCATCTTGCAAAATAACTAAAACGTTCTAGTTTTTCTAAGAAATATTGTTACTGATACGATATAACAAATAGTCGAAATTATTTCGGAAATAATTGATGCAAGATATGGTTCTATACTGATTTCAAGAAAATAATACAGTGTAGGCCACCTTATCCCAAGATATACTATCTCACCTAATCCGAAAGATGAGATTAATGTAAACAATTCTTTTTTGATTAAATTGGATTTCATTCCTCTGTATCGCTCAATATTGTCCCAATAAAACAAACTAGAAAAAATTCCAAAATATGCGATATATCCAATAATGATGGTAATTGTTGTGGTGATGTAATTATCGTAATTTGATAATAATTGGGCAGCCACTGCTGACAGAGATGCTGATGCAATAAAGCAAATCAAAAAACTTCTATTAATTTGGAGTAATTGCTGATTTAACTTCATGAATATTTTTTGTGATAACTAATATTTTGTGTTAACTCTGAGTCTAATTGTGAAGAATAGGTGTGAATGGGCAAAAGATGAGCCTAATACAACATATCATGACAAGGAATGGGGTAGACCCCAACATGATGATGCAAAACTCTTTGAATTTCTAATTCTCGAGGGGGCTCAAGCTGGTTTGTCTTGGACTACTATTCTTAAACGCAGAGATGGCTATAGACAGGCTTTTTCTAATTTTGACGCACTCAAAGTTTCAAAATATTGTGAAACACATGTAGATAAGCTGCTCAATAATGAATCTATTATTAGAAATAAACTCAAAATTAATTCTGCTGTTAATAATGCAAAACAGTTTCTCAAGATTCAAGACGAATATGGTTCGTTTGATAATTATATCTGGAGTTTTGTAAATTACAAACCCATCAAAAACAAATACAAAAAACTTTCAGACATTCCTATATCTAATGCACTCTCAGAAAAATTAAGCAAGGATTTAAAAAAACGAGGTTTTAATTTTGTTGGATCTACCATTTGTTATGCGTTAATGCAAGCAATAGGAATGGTAAATGATCACACCTCAGACTGCTATCTATGTCAAAAATAAGTAAGATCTATTGATTCGACTCAAACTTTTTTAGCGTGTCACTGTATAGATTCATAGGAACTATTTTTACTGTGCTTAAAGATGAAATTCCAACATCGATACAAAGCTTTTCAATATCATGTGCATGAACTGCGTCAATAATTATGATCCACTCATGCTCTAGAACTGACATGTAAAATTCTACAATTTCACTGATATTGTATTTTTTCATTTCATGTTCCATGTTTGCTTTAAGCTTCATGAATATTTTTTTACTCTTCTCATTGTTTATGGGGCATGATTCTGGGCTATGTGTCGCAAAAACTCCAAACAGCATAATGAATATTTTTTTTACTCATATTTATTTGCTAAATTTTAGGTTATATGCAGGAATTTGCATCATTTTGAGTATGATTTACGGTAGACTGTCTGCATTTTCAAAGACTGCAGGTCCTGGAATTTTATTTGCGTGTACTGCGATTGGAGTCTCTCATTTGGTTCAGTCAACCAGGGCTGGTGCCGATTTTGGCTTAATGATAGTATGGTTTGTAATCTTAGTAAATTTACTAAAATACCCTTTCTTTGAGTATGGTTCTCGCTATGCAAACTCTACACAAACAAGTATTATTGATGGTTACAAACAACTTGGAAAACCTGCATTGTGGTTGTATCTTCTACTAACTATACTCTCAATGTTTTTTGTAACTGGTGCTGTTGGGTTTGTTACTGCAGGATTTTTTGAGAATCTTTTTGGTATTGATTTTCTTGGAGATTGGACTGTAGTGATTTTGTTTATAGCCTGTGTTGGGATATTGGCAATTGGAAAATACCATGTTCTTGATAGTTTGATTAAAGTCATTGCAATTGTTTTGTTGGTTTCTACGTTTACTGCTTTTATTTTTGCCATGTATAATGGTCCAATATCACCATCAATTGGATTTGAACCAAAACAACTATGGGATGTTTCTGGAATTTTTTTCTTACTTGCATTAATGGGGTGGATGCCAACAGCAGTTGATCTTTCAAGTTGGAATAGTTTGTGGACTTTAGAGCGAATGAAACAAACAAACTACAAACCACAACTAAAAGAGACTCTTTTTGAATTCAGATTGGGATATTTGATAACTGGTGTTCTTGCAGTAATATTTGTCATACTTGGAACTTTTATCTTCTATGGATCAGGTGAGGAATTGCCCAACAACAATTCTGATTTTGCACACAAGGTAGTAACACTATACACTAAGACGATTGGTAATTGGAGTTATATCGTTATTGCATCTTCAGCATTTTCTGTAATGTTTGGAACAATCATTGCCGTCTTTGATGGATATTCTAGGTCCCTACAGCGAACTATTGAATTAATTTTTACCAAAAAAGAGGATAAAATACGCACAAAATTTCGCACATTTTATACTGTTTTCTTAATTGTGATTGCGTCTGGCTCTTTTTTGGTGATATCTCAATTTCAAAATAATCTCAAAGAACTAGTTGATTTTGCAACTGTGTTATCATTTGTAATTGCGCCCATAATTGCAATTTTTAATTTTAGACTAGTTACTGGTAAATTCCTTCCAAAAGAGTTTCAGCCTTCTTTGATGTTGAGACTCATGAGTTTTGCAGGAATTATTTTCTTGTCTGGATTTGCAATGTTCTTTTTGATACTGAAATTCTCTTCGTAATCCTTTAAATATAATTTAATTTCTGTTTCCAGTATGAAACTTGTACTTTTTGTACAAGATTATGAAATTCTTGATGAGACAAATTTCTCCTTTATTGGTGTTTCACGAGACACCATGATTGTAGATTTTAGAAAGTTATTTTAACAGAGAATACAAAGTAAATATGAAAATTATGAAAATTTCAAAAAATATGCAAAGTGCACTAAACAACCAAATTGTATTAGAAGCAAACGCATCAAACAGTTATCTGTCTATGGCATCATGGTGTGAAATTACCGGATACGAGGGTGGCTCTAGTTTCTTTTATGCCCAATCTGACGAAGAAAGAACCCATATGCTAAAGATTGTTCATTACCTGAATAACTTGGGAGTACAAGCAATAATCCCTGCTACCAAGTTGCCTGCAAGTAATTTCAAGTCTTTAGAATCTATTCTAAAAACTGCTTTGAATAACGAACAAATAGTAACTTCTGCAGTTCACAAGATGGTTGAAATCGCACAAAAAGACAAGGATCATTCAACATATGCCTTTCTAGAATGGTTTGTCAATGAGCAAGTACAAGAAGAATCAAAATTTGAGACTTTACTGCAAAAGTTTGAACTTATTGGACGAGATAAGCTTGCAATAAACGAGATTGATAAAATCCTAGCAGCCGATGCTGTATCCCCTGCTTAGACTATCTTTTTTTCTAAAATAATTAATATCGCCTATCTTGATCATAACCTATGACAGTTACTGTAACTCGAAAACCCGGAGGAATCACACAATTATTCAACACTGAAACTGGACGAGTCACCTACAAATGCAAGGCAGAAGCTGCATTCATGTTGATAGAGGCATTTGGTGGTATTGTCAAATTCAACAAAAAAGGAGCCATAGCAACCATAACTGGACATATTACATCTCTTGAATCCTGTGATGTGATCAAGAAAGGTCATTCAGATTACAAAGATGCATTAACTAGCATTATTTCTGCACATAAGGAATTTGCACACAATGTATCTGATTTGTACCAAAAAGAAATTCAAGATCTTGAAAATAAATTATCTGCTCTCTAGTTCTTGAATTCTTTGCACTTACAATCATTTTTCTTTCCATCCAAAAGTATGGAATCATTACGATGACATCTTATTTCTTTATTATTGCATTTCAATTTGTGATTAGACTTAGAACTGACATCTTTTCAATTTAACCGTAAATCATACAGTGCTCACATTCACAAACTTCTTGTTGCTTTGATTTTTTTAGGCATTTTTTATGTTGACCTGCTTGGCACTGAACACAGATCTCATCGATATTTTCCACAGTTGTGTATTTTTTGGATTGATCAAAACCGAATCCGCCATCTTGTGGTCCTACCATATTCTAAGTATACTGACGTCCTATTTCTACTTCACTAATTGATTGTGAATTTTATGGTCTCTTGTAATTCTTTTTTATGAGTTTCAATGATTCCTCTTATTTCAAATGTATCTACGTAACCACCAGCTGACGTCCGTGTTGCTTTAAGTAGATAATGCAATGACCCCTCCTCAATCTTCCCAACATAATACCCGTAAAGAAAATCTACTTCATCCTCACACTTCCAAATTTTTTTAATGCTTGGAAATATTTGTTTGATTTCAGTTGGGATCTCTTTGATTCTTCTTTTGATGTATTCATCAAGTGATCTCCTAATTATAGAATCTTGCAACATCTGAATCTCTTTTACCTGTACTCGTTTTTAGTCCTTGTTTTCTTTACCTGCTTTTTTGTTTTCTGGTTTGTCCCACATATGCATGGTTCCTCTAATCATAAATGATCCTACCACTATGGCCACCAGTCCTCCAACTATAAATAAAAAGAATTTACTGACATCTCTGATGTTTGCCACAACTAGTATCATGTTTGTCTAGTTATAACTGTCTACAAAAATTCAATTAGATTCAATAATGAGTTTGAAATTTTCACTTTGTATGTCTAAAATTAAACAAATTGTTGCTTGGATTGCAATAATTGGGGGAGGGATAGCGTTTTTCTTCTTTTCGCAATTCATGGCAGAAGTTATGCGATAATTTTGAAAACTAATACATCCTTTTAATTTTAAATAATCATAATGCTGATTACGCAAGAAATCAAAGATTTTCTGAATGTGCACAAACTAGCTTATATTGCAACTGTCTCGCCTGACGGAAAACCGAATATTTCTCCAAAAGGAACTCTAGTTGGCTGGACATCTGACACATTGGCTTTTGCAGATATACGCTCCCCTGATACTATGAATAATCTTCATAGCAATCCTGATGTGGAAATTAACACCATTGATCCTTTTTCACGTAAGGGATATCTGTTCAAAGGTAGGGCTAGGATTCTTGAAAATGGTTCAATATATGATGATGTTTTGAATTACTATAGGTCACAAGGTGTCAAGAGCCCAATCAATTCTGTTGTCTTAGTTGATGTTTCAGATGTATCTAAAGTTACTTCACCTCTGTATGATATGGGTATATCAGAACAAGAAATTAAATCAAAATGGAAAAAACATTTTGAAAATCTATGATTGTTCTATTGATTTTGTATCTCTTTTGAGTTTTTCTAACTCTTCTTTTGTTTTTTCATGCTCTTCTCTCTCTTTTTCTAAAAGTGATTGAATAGCTTCCAACTCTTTTTGTGTCATGTTAAGTTTTGATTTTAATGATCCAACCACTGCACTTGCAGCCTCTATGATTCCTGCAGATCTTTTTTGATTGTTATTCTCACCTTCGATAAATTTTTTCTCTGAAGGTGTAAGTATACTTGTATCCTGGAATTGATCTTTTTTATCCAATTCATCTTTTGCATTGTATAATCTTGAATTTGCTTCCTCTAACTCCTTTTCTACTTCAATTTGCTGCTTTCTGATATTATGTAGTGCGGATTGTTCTTGTGCTACCTGTTCTTTAACTTCATCGTGTTTTCTTGTAAGTTCTTCCAACTCTTGCATTTTCTTTGAAAGATCTTCATTTGTTTTGTTGAATTGATTGATTGTATTTGAATCCTTGATTTGCTTGGAATTTTTTATCTTTTCATTAATTTCCCTGTATTCCCTTTGGGCAATGTCTAACTCCATCTTTTTTTGATTGAATTCTTTTTTTACTAACATTAGACTGCTAACTGTGGAGTCATACTCTTCTTTCACATTATTGATCTTTTTTGATATGTCGTTTAGCTCCTCTTGTTTTACTCTGAACTCTTTTTGCAGGTTTCCCACTTCTGTTTCAAGTTCATTTTTCAGTACAAACTCTTCACTTTTTTCAGATATTTTTTTTTCTCCTTTTTTCTTCCCGAACAATCCCATGTCTCTAAACCTTCTTTCTCCGAAAGATGAACCTTTCTTTATTCTTGCTTTACGCGTCCTCTGAAATATTTCAAATAAAACCCAATTCCACCTATTATGATTCCCCCAAACAATGCTATTGTGCCTAGTTCCCGCATGTCTTGGTAAATATTTGGGCCAAGAAACAACAATAATGCTCCAAAAATTATCATTGCAAAACTTCCATTGTTTTTTGCTTTGTTGTGTTCTCCGTGAACCATAACTATGTGTACTCTGATAATTTTTTTGCTACTTGTTTTCTTCCAATGTCTGATATGAAAGGCCCAATCTTTGGTCCTCTTGATGTGCCAAGAATTATCTGGTATAATGCCTTGAAGAAATCTTTTGGTTCTACATCGTTTGATTTAGCAATTTGGTATATTGTATTTTGAATGTCTTCAGGCTCTTCTTCTGCATTTAATGCGTCTGCTAGGATTTTTAATGCTCTTTTTTCATTGTCTTGTAAATCAACTTGAATTTTTTCTTGCTGATCAAATTCGTCTGAAAAATTCCCTGCAAGTTTTATGATTTTTGCAATTTCAGGTTCCGGATTTTTTATTACTCCATAATCTAATAATTTCTTCATTATTCTTTCACCTCTATTTTCTTTGAATATTTTTGTCAATTCCATTAGGAGTCTGTAGTTTACATGCGTGCTTGATTGTTTTGGAGGATTTAATAGATTGACATATTCATAGAGTCCTTTCGATTTTGTTAATTTTGCCTGATTGTCTACTTTGATTCTTCCAAAGTAAATGTCCTCTAGCTCGTCATATTCAGCCATCAGTGATGGAATGTCTTCAAATCCAAGTTCTCTTGCACCCGTGATTCTCTTGTATAGTAATAACAATATTGATTTTGGGGTGCCAAACTCTAGCCATTTCTGGGCTGTGATTACATTTCCTAGTGATTTTGAAATCTTTTTTCCACCTTTGTCTAAAAACATTTCGTATTTTACATGATGAGGATGTGGGAATTGTAAAATTTCATCTGCCACCCAATCATTTACTTTTACGGAGTCCATGATGTCTTTTCCATATGCTTCAAATCTGATATCAAATGCTGACCATCTTGCAGCAAATTCTACTTTCCAGGCAAGTTTTCCAAGATCTTTTGTAATGTCTGCTTCCCCTTGATGACCACAACCTTTGATCATTTTAGAGCCAATTTCAGTGTCATGACAACTGTACTTCACTTTCCTCTCATCTGCAATGTATTCTGTGGCCTCAGCTGTGTATAGTCGATTACAATTTGCACAAACCGGAAAATATGGTAGGTATCTCTGGTATTTTTCTTGTCCTACCAGATCTGCAATTTTTTCTCCTATTTTTGTACTGTTTAGCAATATGGTGTGGATTTGATCTTTTAGCAGCCCTTGTTTGTAAGTGTCAATAGCTCGTCTGAATTCAAATTTCACTCCTACTTTGTTTAATCCGTCCAGAAGAATACTGCTCATATGCATGCCGTATGAATCATGGCATCCGTATGGATCAGGAATTAATGAAACTGGTTTTGCTAAATGCTCTTCTAATGAATCTGGAAATCCCTCTGGAATTTTTCTTAATCCGTCAAGATCATCTGAATAAGCAATTAATTCTGATTTGTAACCAAAGTTCTCTAACGCTAATTTGACCCCGTAAGCTCTTACTGCATCTCCAAGACTTCCGATATGTGGAACTCCTGATGCTCCAAGACCGCTTTCTACTCTTAATAGATCTAATCTTCTTCCAAGTGTTTTTTCTCTTTCTACTAGTTCTGAAGCTAATTTATCTATCCAAGTTCCCTTGCCGATAATTTCTTGTTCCAACATTTTTTCACTAGTCCAATGTCTTGGCCATGTATGGCCCATATAACGAATACTCTAATTTTTGATAATATTCCCTTGTTCCTACAGCACTAATTACTAAAATTTTCTTGGCATCAAACTCTTCTTTTGAAATTTTCTCAGCTTCTCTCATCAAATTTTTTCCTAATCCTGAGTGCTGTATCTCATTGTATTCTTTTTCTCCTAGTCTTAATGATTTTCCATAAACGTGAATTTCTCTTACAATGCATGTATTCTGATCAATTTCATCCCTATGTGCATCAATACTCGGTTTTCTCAATCTCAAAAATCCGTAAATTGATTCATTTTTATCTTCATAAGAAAGAAAAACTTCTTTGCCTCCTGAGGAATCATAGTCTATTCTGTTTAATTTCACATCACCTGCATCTAACTTTTTGTTTGATAGCCCTGCCTCTCTGCATCGTATGCACTTGCATGAAAGTCCCTGTTTTGCTAGATTCTGATGAACAATCTGTCTTAGGTTTCCTGATTTTGGACCTGCAATAATCTCGTTTGGCGATATTTCTCTTTGAACTCTCATAATTCTGACCCATTTTGGAACATTTCTTTTTGCTTCTGTTAGAACTTTTATCATGTCTTCATCAGAGTATGGCGTATACTTCCCCTGTTTGTATTGCTCATAGAATGGTGTGTTTTTAATAACTAGTGATGGGTAAATCTTTAGCATATCTGGACGCAACTGTGAATCTGAGAATAATTTTTTAAAATCTGCAATATCTCCCTCTGGTGTCATTGTTGGCAAACCTGGCATCATATGTGTGACAATCTTGTATCCTGCATCCTTTGAAATCTGAAACGACTCTATCACGTCATTGTAATTGTGGCCTCTGTTCACTATCTCATAAACTCGTTCTTGTAATGATTGTACTCCTATCTCTATTCTTGTGATTCCATAACTCAACATCAAATCAACATGTTCTTTTTTACAATAGTCTGGTTTTGTTTCAATTGTAAATCCCACATTTCTTATAGATGCATGTTCATTGTTTGACTTGGCTTCTTCCAGATCCTTTGAATCTGTTCCGTTTAAGGCATCATAACATGATTTGATAAAATTAATTTGATAATTTTTTGGCATGAATAGAAACGTACCTCCCACAATCACAATCTCCATTTTAGATGGATCATGACCAAATGCAATCAATTTTTCAATTTTTGACATGATTTGCAATTTTGGTTCAAACTCATTTTCAATTGCATTAAGTGAGGATGGTTCTTTTCCTGTATAGCTATTTGGGGAGTTAAATTCAATTCCACCTGGACAATATGTGCATCTTCCATGTGGACAAGCGTATGGCTTTGGCATCAGAGCAACCACTGCAACTCCTGATGCTGTTTTGGCTGGTTTTCTAACCAACACTTTTCTTAGTTTGTCAAAATCCTCTTTTTTTACCACTGAAAGTATTTCATAATTTTTAGGGATTCTCTCTAACGCGTATTTTGTACAAATTTTTATGATCTCTTCTTTTACTTGTTTTTTACTAGGTTCATTAATTGTTAGAATATTTTGAGTGATTTCATTACATGCCTTGGAAAAAATAGGACTTAGTTTATTCATGTTTTATCATCTTGACTTAGACATAAATTCGTTAAATTACTTGAGTGTTTTGTATTTATCATAATTGTTTTTATGATCTTTTGATATCCACTCTGGCTTTTATTCAGTTTTTGTTTCTGATTTGCCCTCTAAGTTTTTCTGTTCTTTTCTATATTCCATCTTTAGCCAGATTGGTGTGATGATGGTTGTAACTGCTACCATAATTACAATTGTAGAGTATACTTCTGAAGTTAAAATTCCTGCAGTAACACCCACCCCTGCAACAATTAGTCCCACCTCTCCTCTTGAAATCATTCCTATGCCCACTCGCATTCCTTTCTTCTTGCTTTTCAAAAACATCATTGCAGGCAATCCACATCCAAACAATTTTGTTACAATTGCAACTGCAATTATCACTCCGCTCAACATCAAAATATTCAAATCAACTGCTCTCAGATCTACCTGTGCTCCAATTATTGCAAAGAATAGTGGTGCAAAAATCAAACCGATTTTTCCAATGTAATTTTCTACTTTCTCAAATACTTTGGTAGTTGACAATGCCATTCCTACTGCAAATGCTCCAACGATAGGTGAAAGTCCTATGGATCCAGCTAGCGCTGCTGCACCAAAAAACGATGCAGTTGCTATTCCCTCAACACTCCCTTTTGCCTTCCATAGTCTTGGGGTGATGATTTTTGGGATTACAACCACAGCTACTATCAGCATTATTGCAAAGAATCCCAATACTTGCAAAATTGTTACTATGATTTCAGTAATGTCTATGTTCTCTATTCCACCACCTGATCCTGCGATGGATGATACAACTGATAATACCGCAATTGCTAAAATATCATCCACTACTGCTGCACCTATGATCAGCCTAGCTTCTGAAGTTTTTATTTTACCGAATTCACTTAAAACTTGAATTGAAATTGCAATACTTGTAGCTGTAAGTGCTGTTGCAATCAACATTGATTGCAATGCATCAAACCCAAATAATTGAAAAACAGCAAGACCTGCAAAGAATGGAACTACTACCCCCAATGTCCCAACTGTAAATGATGCCTTTCCACCTTTGAGAAATTCCTTTGGCGTCATCTCTAATCCTGCCATAAACAAAATTACAATTGCACCCATTTCTCCAAGTATTCTGATTTCATTATTGATTTGCAACAATTGTTTTCCATCTACCACAAAAAATCCTCCTAATGCAAATGGTCCTACTATCATTCCTGCCAAAAGCTCTCCTAAAACAATTGGGAGTTTTAGTCTGAGGAATAGCTCTGCCATCAGCTTAGCTGCAAAAAGAAGAATTCCTATCCCAATAATTGTTTCAATTAGTTGAGCCTCTGCCATCTTTCTCTTACTTGATCTAAGAAATCTGTCATATAAGGTAAATTAGGTTGAAAATTATTTTGTTATTGTTAAATTAAGCAGTTTATCTTAATATTTTGAGTATAAATTAAAAGATAACCTGACTAGATTCTGTGTTAATCCCTTTGCATCTCTCTGGATTTGGGATCTGATTCACATGTGAAATAATCTGATCTTTTATTTTCACTGTATATTTTTTGTTAAACTTACACGTGTTAGTTAATCTGAAATAGATTCTTCCACTTCTTTTGGTAATTTGACTGTGAGGTGGATATTTTTATAATGTCTGTCACTAATTGTTGAACCTCTTTAGGCGATTTTTATTGAGTTTATGAAAACTCCTTTCTTTGAAACTATCTTTCCTATCTCTTGACTTGAAATTTTGTATTTTTTAAATGTAGATTTTATTCTTACCACCTGATCTTTTGGTGCAATCACACAAAATCCAACTCCCATGTTAAACGTCTTATACATCTCGTCTGGTTTTACTCCTTGCTCTTCCACTAATCCCATAATTGGTGGTATTTTTGGCAGTGAATCTATATCATAACCTATTGTTTTAAGTCGTAATAGTTTGGTAAATGCCCCACCTGTAATATGTGCAAGTCCATTAATTTTGCATTTTTGAATTATTTCTAAAATTGGTTTTGTGTATATTTCTGTGGGTTTTAGTAAGGCATCCCCTATGGTACCTACTCCTTTGACTTTGTCTTTTACAGAATATTTTGTAAGAATTGCTTTTCTTGCGAGTGAGTATCCATTAGAATGAATGCCTGAACTATTTGCACCAATGATCACATCCCCCGGTTTTATTTTATTTCCAAGTATCATGTCTTTTTTCTCTAGTAACCCTACTACCATTCCTGCCAAATCAAATGCAAATCCATCCCCTTCGATTACATCTGGCATTATTGCAGTCTCTCCGCCAACTATTGGCACTGCAGATTTTTTTGCACCTGTTACTAACCCCTCTACAATTTTTTTGAATATTTGTTGATCATTTTTGTTTGCAGCGATATAGTCTACAAATGATATTGGTGTGGCACCGATACAGATTATATCATTGACGTTCATTGCGATACAATCAATTCCTATTGTATTGTATTTTTTCATCATGTTTGCAATTATCACTTTGGTTCCTACACCATCAGTATGTGTTGCCAAAAGTTTGCCACCTGGAATTTCTACAATTCCTGCATAATGTCCAAATCCCTGTGTTATTTTTGCCTTTTTTTGGAGACTATGAGTTGACACAATTAATTTACCAATTGTTTTTTGACTTTGTTTGATTTTGGAAATGTCTACGCCTACTTTCTTGTAAGTTAAAGTCATAGTTTGATGCGTATTTGCTGTGAATAAAAGAATTTGCCTATCTTTTCGATCACATGTACATTCCAGCTATCTCTTCTCTATGTTCAACATATTTCTGAGATAATTCGCTGAATTCAGAATGAATTCTGTCTTTATCTTTTCTGAGTTCTGATGTATCGATCTTCATTTCGTAGAATCTGTTGAGCGCTTCAATTAGTGTTGTAGCAGCCGCAGAGTCTGGTGATACTTTGTTTGCTTTTGCCAATAGTGTTATGCCTTGAATTTCTCTTACTAAGCATTCATTTAATATCCCTCCTGGAATTCCAGTGATAAATCCTTGAGGAATCATGCTGATGTCTTTTTCTGCCATCGTTCTTACCAAATCTTCTTCGGCTGCACAATATGCCTTATTATCATGTTCCGTACTTGCAACTCCATCTAAAATCACTATTTCTTTGGAACCTTTCTGTTCTG
>Ga0102952_1000273_pt1 | contig 21795 bp, 23 predicted proteins | sample SalPon2A_C_D1_MG_FD_78506 | JGI IMG/M metagenome (GOLD analysis project Ga0102952, IMG submission 78506) | Soil microbial communities from South San Francisco under conditions of wetland restoration - Salt Pond MetaG R2A_C_D1_MG | ecosystem: Environmental > Terrestrial > Soil > Wetlands | place... | reverse complement strand
AAAATTAATGCATTTTATTCTAGTATCATTACAAGTGATATAGATAATTCTACACTTGTAAAATATTTAGAAATAATGTCTAAGGCCGATATACTTTTTGGAAAAATCATGAAAACTCAAAATTGGAGACTCCTACGATATCTAAATGACATTTTAATAAAATTATATCAAAATGATGATAGAATTAGATACTCTCAATACAATCTCTCATGGCCTTTACTTAATAGAATTCGCTGGGATGGTGCCAAAATAAAATCACTATCATCCATTATGGCAAAAAAATTACACTTATCATCAAGTGCTTTTGTAACAATTTGTCTTCCTTTTGTTTTATTTTGTATTAAAAACAAAACACTGGAATTGGAATTAGAAAAAACTTTTGGTGATATTATTGAAAAGGAGATTGAACTAATTCAATGAACTGGAAAAAAATTCCTATGAAATTTCCAGGAACGTGCATTGTATGTAATGAAAAAGTTGGGATTAATGAAATTGGATTATGGGCAAAAGGGTTAGGTGTAAAACATGAAAAATGTGCTCAAATTGATCAATTACAATGTATTGTATGTGGAGCACCTGCAGGATGCCTCCAATGTGAATTTCTTGAAAACTGTGATATTCCAAATGTATCGCAATTCTGTATTTGTAAGAAATGCAGTGAGGAAAAAGATGCTTTTAGTTATTATCAAAAATCCACAAACAAAAAATTCCCCATTCTTAACTCCTGAACTTCTAAAATAATCAATTATCCTTGAATTTTTGTAAAAATTACCTGTAGCTGAAATTCTCAAACTAAATTAATATATGAAACCCTCTTGCTTTAGATTACTGTTATGCATTCTGGAAAGATTGAAGGATACACTAAAAAGAATAATACGGCATTACAGGGTGGTGGCCAAGATAGAATTAAGGCTCAACATGATAAGGGTAAATTAACTGCTCGTGAACGAATCGATCTTTTACTTGATGAGGGAACTTTTACAGAAATTGACCCATTAACTACCCATCATTATCATGAATACGATATGCAAAAAAAGAAATTCTTTACAGATGGTGTAGTAGGTGGATATGGAAATGTCTATGGTAGACAAATCTTTGTCTTTGCCTATGATTTCACTGTACTTGGTGGAACACTTAGTCAGATGGGAGCTAAAAAAATTACCAAATTGATGGATCACGCAGTAAAAACGGGATGTCCAATAATTGGAATAATGGATTCTGGTGGAGCAAGAATTCAAGAAGGAATAATGAGTCTTGATGGATTTGCAGATATATTTTATCATAATCAACTAGCTTCAGGAGTAATTCCACAAATCACTGCAAGTATTGGTCCTTCAGCGGGAGGTTCTGTATATTCGCCTGCAATGACTGACTTTGTAATTATGGTGGAAAAGGTGGGAACAATGTTTGTTACAGGACCTGATGTAGTGAAAACTGTATTGGGCGAAGAAATATCATTTGATGACCTTGGAGGAGCAATGACACATGGTTCAAAAAGTGGTGTTGCACATTTTGTTGCACAAAATGAATACGAGTGCATGGATTATATCAAAAAATTAATTTCATATCTACCTCAAAACAATACTGAAGAACCACCAAAAATCACCACTGATGATGATCCAAATAGATTAGATCATAATCTGATCAACATCATTCCAGAAAATCCTTTACAACCTTATGATATGAAAGAAATTATTAATTCAATTGTTGATAATCATAAATTTTTTGAAGTGCATGAATTGTTTGCTCCAAATATTGTAGTCGGTTATGGAAGAATGAATGGTAAAGTTGTGGGAATTGTAGCGAATCAACCTATACATCTTGCAGGTGCACTTGATATTGATTCTTCAAATAAGGCAGCACGTTTCATAAGATTTTGTGATGCGTTTAACATCCCTCTTATCACTTTAGTAGATACTCCTGGATACATGCCAGGTTCTAATCAAGAACATAATGGGATTATCAGACATGGTAGCAAATTGCTTTATGCATACTGTGAAGCTACGGTTCCAAGAATAACATTAGTTATTGGAAAAGCATATGGTGGTGCTTACATTGCAATGGGAAGCAAGAATCTTAGAACTGATATTAATTATGCATGGCCAACTGCTAGATGTGCTGTTTTGGGTGGAGAAGCAGCTGTAAAAATCATGTATAGAAAAGACCTTGATGAAGCAGAAGATCCTGAGTCCCTTAAAAAACAATTAATAGACGAATTTACAGAAAAATTTGAAAATCCATACGTTGCTGCATCCCATGGAACCGTTGATAATGTAATTGATCCTGCTGAGACTAGACCTATGTTGATTAAAGCATTAGAAATGCTTGCAAACAAAAGAGAAAAACAACTACCTAGGAAACATGGAAACATCAATTTGTGATTGAATATGATCGAAAAAGTACTTATCGCAAATAGAGGAGAAATTGCTTTACGAGTAATTAGAACTTGTAAGGCACTTGGAATCAAAACTGTTGCAGTTTATTCTGATGAAGACTATAACTCAATGCATGTTAAACAGGCATCTGAAGCATATTATATAGGAGAAGCAGCACCTGCAAAATCATATCTCAATCAAGAAAAAATTCTTGAAGTTATGATGGCATCTGGTACCGATGCAGTACATCCTGGTTATGGTTTTCTCTCTGAAAATGATGACTTTGCAAGACTTTGTGAAAAAAATAAAATTATTTTCATTGGCCCAAAAGCGGATTCAATGAATCTTTGTGGTGATAAAATGAAATGCAAAGATGCAATGCTAAAAGCTCAAGTTCCTACCGTCCCAGGAAGTCCTGATTTAGTGACAGATGCTAATGATGCAGAAAAAATTGCAAATGAAATAGGCTATCCTGTAATGTTAAAGTCAGTTTACGGTGGTGGTGGACGTGGAATTAGAATCGTTAATAATGATAAAGAATTACGTGATGGCTATGAATCTGTAACTGGTGAATCTATTGCGGCTGTAGGGAAATCTGCAATCCTAGTTGAAAAATTTCTAGAGAAAACAAGACATATTGAATATCAATTTGCAAGAGACACTCATGGTAATGTTGTTCACATCTTTGAAAGAGAATGCTCAATTCAAAGACGTAACCAAAAATTAATTGAGCAAACTCCTTCACCAATCGTTGATGAGGAGACTAGAGCACGTGTTGGTGAACTAGTTCGTAATGCTGCTACCGCGGTTGATTATACTAATTTGGGTACAGCTGAATTTTTACGATCTGATAATGGGGAATTTTACTTTATTGAAATTAATGCAAGATTGCAAGTTGAACATCCAATCACAGAATTTGTTTCTGGATTGGATTTGGTAAAACTACAATTGGATATCGCAAATGGGGAACCAATACCATTCAAACAAAATGATCTTAAGATGAACGGTTATGCAATTGAATGCAGAATTAATGCAGAAGACACATTCTTAGATTTTGCTCCCTCCACTGGACCTATTCCTGATGTAGCAATTCCTGCAGGACCTGGAGTTAGATGTGATACTTACTTATATCCAGGATGTACTGTATCGCCATTTTATGATTCACTTATGGCAAAACTCGTTACATGGGGTCAAACATTTGAAGAATCTAGAACTAGAATGCTTGCTGCATTAAATGACTTTTACATTCAAGGAGTTGAAACATCCATTCCCCTTTATAAAACAATTCTAAATTCAGAAGAGTACAAAAATGGAGATCTCTCAACTGATTTCCTTACACGTTTTGGTATGATTGATAGATTGACTAATGATCTCAAGAAAGAAAAAGAAGAAAAAAGTGAAGCTGCAATAGCTGCTGCAATAATTCATTCTGAATACTTTAAGAGTCGTGTACAAAGTAACGCTACTAATAACTCTAATTGGAAATATATCTTGGATTGATGATTGATGAATTACAAAATAGCCGATATTGAAAAATCATTTGATGGTAAGATTACGGAAAATCTTGGAAAGAATGATTATGTAATTAAAATTAATGATAATGAATATAAATTAAAAATCATATCTATGAATTCTACTGGAATTGAATTTATTTTAAATCAAAAATATCATAAAGCAAAATATCTTGATCAATCAACTAACGAAATGAATGTTATAATTGATAATGTTCCTATTACAATTAATCGTCATACTCACTTTGATAAAGTTGTCTTCAAACATTCTGGTGGTGCATCTGCTGGAAATATACAATTATCGTTGAAGAGTCAAATTCCTGGCAAAGTCGTATCTATCTCTGTTGCTGAAGGTGACTCTGTAAAGAAAGGTGATGTGATTTGCACTTTGGAATCAATGAAAATGCAGGTATCAGTAAAAGCACACAAAGATGGTGTTGTCAAATCCATCAAAATTAAAGAAACTGCAACTGTTGCTAAAGGCGACCCAATCGCTGATATAGAATAAAAAATATTTTCCTTATTTCAGGAAATTTTTAATCTCTTCATAGTTTGGTTCTTTTAATGGATCTTCTGAAACCCATTTGAATCCAATTTTCCCATCTTCATTAATAATAAAGACAGAACGTTTTGCAGCATTATATCCTTTAATGTGAAGTAAATCTGGCATTAATACTCCATAATCACGAATTGTTTTACTACTATAATCTCCCAATAATGGAAAATTGAAGTGATTTTTTTCTGCAAATGCTTTATTTGCAAATGGACCATCATTACTGATCGCCACAACTTTTGCACCTAGATCGGAAATTTCCTTCCACGAATCTCTAAAATTACACAGTTCTGTTTCACAAACTGGGGAACTTGCGGCAACTATGAATGATAAAACGATTTTTCCACCTTTGTAATCATCCAAAGTCCGCATTTCCAATTCTGTATCTGGAAGCTCGAAGTTAGGGGCAATATCCCCAATATTCAACGACATGATCGCTATTTGACAATGTTCTATAAAGTACTTTAGTAAATAATTTTTTCAGGAATTGATTGAAAAAAGGAAGCATACCTTTTTATACAAAAATTAGGGTCAAAAGCTGAATTGGTCGGGGAATTAGCGGGCAATTATAGTACCGTTGTATTGATGTTTGGTTTTGCTATAGTAGCAATGGCTCCGGCATTAATTATATCTAGAATGATTTCTCCTAGAAAACGAAGTAATCCTGTTAAATTTCTGCCAATGGAATGTGGACAAGTTCCATCTGGAGAAGGAAGAACTCATTTCATGATGCAGTACTATCCTTACATTCTAATGTTTGTTGTTTTTGATGTGATGGCAATTTTCTTGTATGCTTGGGGTAGTTCACTTTTGGAAATTCCAAAGATTGCAACTTTACCTATGATGGGCTTTTTGGGAATTATGTTTGGGGCAATGGCATTTGCTTTGTATCAATCAGGGAGGCGAAGAATATGGTAGTTTTTTATATAAATTGTATTTACGAGGATAGGGGATAAGATTGCTTAAAGATTTAGTAACACCAGAAAATGCAAATGTCTTTGTAGGAAAGTTAGGAGATATCTTAGAAAGAGCAATTGGTAAACCATTGGGATATGCGATTAATTGGGGTAGGATCTGGTCACTCTGGCCAGTACATATTGAAACAGCTTGTTGCAGTGTAGAATTTGGTGCAGCATCAAGTCCCAGATATGATGTTGAAAGATTCGGTATTATTGAAGCATTTGGCTCACTTAGACAATGTGATCTTGTAGTTGTTCAAGGAACTATCACAAGAAAAATGGCACCACGTCTCAGATTAGTCTATGATCAAATGCCAGAACCAAAATATGTGATTGCTATGGGAGCCTGTGCAATTACTGGAGGGTTGTATTTTGATTCATACAATGTACTTCCAGGAATTGACGGAGTAATTCCAGTTGATGTTTATGTTCCAGGTTGTCCACCTAGACCTGAAACTCTAATTCAAGGATGTATATTATTACAAGAAAAAATCAAGAGAATGAAGGCTAGGAAGTTTGTATAATGAGTTCTGATTCTGAAAAACCTGATGCAGATGAAACTCCTGAAGTAAAATCCTCCCCACCTGAAACAAAAAACCCAATAGAATTACCAGTATTTGAAAAAAGTATTTCGGATAAAATTGTTGAAAAGTTTGGTGATAAAGTTGAAGTCACTTTTGTAAAAGAAGATAGAGTTGGAATTAAGGCTAGTAGAGAAAATGTTCATGATGTTGCTGAATTTATTCGTGACACACTAAACTATGATCATGTAGAATCTGTTTCAGGCGTAGATTATCCCCAAGACAAAGAAATTGAAGTTGTGTATCATATAGGCTCATATTCTGACTCTTCATTAGCAAGACAAATACTTGTTTTATCTACTAGGGCTCAACGAGAAGAAAATCCAATTCCTGGAAATGATGCAACTAAACTTCCTACTCTTAGAGATATATTTTACAGTGTAGAATTTCATGAAAGAGAAGTTTTTGAAATGTTTGGTGTTTACTTTGAAGGTCATCCTGATAATAGACGATTACTTTTGCCAGAAGACTGGGCAGATTTACCTCCGCTTAGAAAGGACTTTGCAATAAAGGGAAGATAGTAATGACTGGGGAATTACCGCCTGGATTAGCACTCCAAAAAGTTGACGAGAGAATAATGACTCTCAACGTTGGGCCACAGCATCCTGGTTCTGGTCATATGAGAATTATTGTTCAAATTGATGGTGACTATATTGTTGCATGTGATCCTGATCCTGGATATGTTCACCGTGGGGAAGAAAAGATGGCTGAATATAGAAATTATATTTTAAATATTCCTCACTTAGAGAGACCGGTAATTCATGATTCTTGTAATGTGTTATATCCATATGTTTTAGGAGTTGAGGAACTTGTTGGAATTGAAGTTCCCGAACGTGCAAAGTATGTTAGAGTTATTGCATCTGAACTAAACCGATGTATTTACACAATGTATTGGCTTGCAATTTATGGTATATTTTTGGGACATTCCACAATGTTCATGTGGCCTGCAGGAGATCGTGAATTCTTAATTGATCTTATGGAAAAAATGACTGGTGCAAGAGTAACACATGCACATTTTGTTCCAGGTGGAGTAAGAAATGATTTACCTCCAAACTTTGAAGATGTTTGTTTACGTCAAGTTAACTATTTTGAAAAACGTATCAAAGAATATTCTGCTGTCTTTTATGATAACCCTATTCTGATTGCTAGAACTAAAGATACTGGTATACTTTCTCGCGAAGATGCAATAAGACTTGGAACAACAGGTTCTGTACTTCGTGCAAGTGGAGTTGATTATGATCTTAGAAAGAAGGAACCATATGATGTCTATGAAGAATTAGACGTTCACACTAATGTAATGAAGGAAGGTGATTCTTATGCAAGATCCAAAGTGCCATGGCTTGACATGCTGGAAAGCTGTAACATAATCAGACAAGCATTACAAAAAATGCCAAAGTCTGGTTCTGTTAGAACTAAACTAAAACCTAATCCAAAAGGCAAGGGACTTAATTCAGTATACAAACGCGTAGAATCTGGCAGAGGATCACTAGGTTGCTATATTGTATCTGATGGTAAAACTGAACCATACCGACTAAAGCTGAGTGTTGGCTCATTTAGAAATTTGATTGCGTTACCGTATCTTCTTAAAGGCGAAAAACTTGGTAATATGCCATCGGTATATTGGAGTCTTAATTATTGGCCAGTGGAGGCAGACCGATAAATGTCAGTTATTGCACCAAAATTCAAACTGAGTGAATTTATCAAATCATTACTTGATAATGCATTCTGGGCTGTATTGCTGCTGTCTCTGATTGGCATTCCTGCTGTTATGATGATTTTATTCTTTATTGAAATGCCTGTAATTAATGGTGAGTTACTTACGCCATTTCTTGCGCTATCGTGGATTGCAGATCCTTCACGTACTCTGCCAATTGTTCATGCATTCATGGCAACTGACATCTTTAGAGTGATGGTATTTCCTGGATTTGGATTTGCTGCATTACTAGCTGCCGGAACAATATTTGTTGAAAGAAAGATGCTTGCAAAATTACAATTAAGAGTTGGACCATTTTATTGTGGAAAGTTTGAAGGTATTTTACAATTAATGGGGGATGGGCTAAAATTAATTTCAAAAGAAATCATCATTCCTGCAAAAGCTGACAAACCTATTTTCTGGGCAGCGCCAGTACTATTTGTTGCAGCCGCAGCCGCATTTGTTGCATTAATTCCAGTTGCTCCTGGTTGGGTAGTTGCAGATGTGGATTTGGGATTACTTGGTGTATTTGCAGTAATTGGATTTTTCCCCATCATTACTATTCTTTCTGCATGGTCTGCAAATAGTAAATTCCCATTCATTGGTGGTATTAGAGCTTTATTCCAAATGGTTTCATTTGAAATCCCATTAATCTTGTCCTTATTGGGAGTTGTAATGCTGACAGGATCTCTTAACTTATCTGAAATCGCTGCAAGTCAATCTAACTTTCCATGGATTGTATTTTTACCAATAGGCGCTATTGTTTTCTTCATTACCATGCTTGCAGAACTAGAAAGAATCCCATTTGATTTGCCAGAGGCAGAAAGTGAAATTGTAGCTGGTTGGTTAACAGAATTATCTGGAATGATGTATGGACTTGTACAATTAGGAACTTATCTGAAACTTTACGCATTTGCAGCATTGTTTGTTGTCTTATTCCTTGGTGGTTGGAACGGTCCAATGGTTGTACCTCCATTCCCAGCAGAAATTCTTACTAAGGGAATTGTACTTGGTCCTATAACTGCAAATATTCCGGGATTACCATTGTTTACACAAGAGATGCTTAATGGAACCCTTTGGTTTGTTCTCAAAACAGTAGCTGTGATATTCTTCATATTATTACCAAGAGGAGTTTTCCCAAGAATCAGAGTTGATATGTTATTAAATCTTGGTTGGACTAAACTAATTGGTCTTGCTTTCGTTAACATCTTTATTGCACTTGGATTGCTTTACGCTGGAGTGTTAGGACCAGGAGGATTACAATAATGGGAACTGCCACAGGTATTATTCGCGCATTAAATTCTGGAATTAAACATATTGCAATAAAACGATTTACACTTCGTTATCCTGAAGAGAAACTAAAGTTTGTAGGTGATGGTTATCAATTTGATCCATCCACTGGAGTAGGAATTGCGGGACTAAAAGGCCGTCACATGCTATTCCATGATCATTGTACTGGTTGTCAACTATGCTCTATTGCATGTGAAGGCGTTGCTGAAGCAATTGCAATGGTAAAGGTCCCTGATCAACAAAAACAAAATAAGAAATCTATCATGCCTCAAATTGATTATGGAAAATGTGTTTTCTGCGGTCTTTGTGTTGATGCATGTCCTTTTTACGCACTTTATATGACTAATGACTACGAATTATCTTCGTTTTCTAAAGAAGGTCTAATCTATACTCCCGCTCAATTAGCTGTCAAACCATACGTTTCACAAGATAGTGAAATACAAATTACTAGCCGAGGTGCAACACATGGCTGATGCTGCATTTCTTGCATTAAGTGTAATTACAATTGGGTCTGCAATTGCAGCACTAGAATTAAGATCATTAATCTATGGTTCAATTGCATTGATGGGAACTCTTGGCGGTATTGCAGGATTCTTTTTCTTGTTAGACGCACCATTTGTTGCATTATTCCAATTAGCAGTCTATGTTGGCTCTATTGCCGTTTTAATTTTGTTTACTGTAATGTTAGTGAAAAGAGAATTAATTTTCAAAAAAATCGAAGATAAGAGAAGAAAGTTTGCGGGAATTGGATTGATGCTTGTAATGATGGTCGCATTAGGTGCAGTATTCCTTGATTCTGGAATTAAAACAATTACAACCGATGAACCTGCTACTAATTTCAGAGATATCGGTACAGACTTTGTAACCTATTATTGGCCCACACTTATTTTGATGGGACTGATTTTAGCTGGTTCTGTAACAGGTGCACTAGTTTTAGCTAAACGTGAGGATGTAGAGAATGACCAACGAGCTAATTGACTTTACACTTGTGTCTGTTGCTATGTTAGCAATAGGCATTTATGGTCTTGCCGTAAAACGTAATTTTATTAGAATGCTTTTTGCAGTTGAAATTATTATCAATGCTGCAAATCTTAATCTAGTTGCATTTGGTAGATTTTTACCTCATAGCGGAGGCCAAACTTTGGCATTATTTTCAATAGCAATTGCTGCAGCAGAAGTTGCAGTAGGACTTTCATTGATTATTGTAGCGTATCGCATGTATCAAAATATCGATATTGCAGACTTTAGGAGTTTGAAAGGGTAATGGAATTTGCATTATTACAGGCAGTCTTCTTGCCATTACTTTTATCTCCAATAGCATACATTATTGGAAGAAAAGTAGGCTCCACCCAAGCAATGTGGTTTACGTTTGCAATTTTACTATACACAACAGTGCTTGTAATTAATGCTGCACTTTCTGGAACTGTTGAGGAACACTATCCTTGGACCGAACAATTTGGTGAGTTTGGTTTCTTGTTAGATGGTTTGGCATCACCATTTGCAATAATGATCTATGTATTATCCACAATCTTGGTACTTTATTCAAAACCATACATGATTCATAAATTCCATGAACAATTTGAGGAAGAACAGAAGATCAACATCTCTACAAGTGGCCAAAATTCAATAGTTGAATCGTCATCCCTTTCAAATTATGTTAATGCTAAGTCTGGACTCTACTTTGCACTCTATCTTGTTTTTGCAATGGGAATGCTTGGAACCGTTCTTTCTACAAATCTGATTGAATTTTATATATTCTTTGAGATCATGTTGATTCCGGGTTTCTTCTTAGTTGCTCTTTGGGGCGATGGTCCAAGAAGAAAAATTGGTTTAATGTTTTTGTTTTGGACTCATGCTGGTGCAGTTGTTTTACTTTTAGGATTTTTGATGATTGGTCTTACCATTGGAAGTTTTGACTTTGCAGATATTCGTGAATCAGACATCCCTCAAGATATCGTAATGCTTTCTGCAATTGCAATTTCTATAGGCCTTGGTGTAAAACTAGCAGTATTCATGTTCCATATTTGGCTTCCATATGTTCACGGTTCTGCACCAACACCAATCAGTGCATTATTGTCACCAGCTATGATTGGAATTGGTGCTTATGGTATTTTCAGATTAATTGTTGAATTTTTACCTTCAACATTTGCAGAACTTTCAATATGGTTCCACATTTGGGGTCTTGTCACAATGATTTATGGCGGTGCAATGGCACTGATGCAAGATGACTTGAAACGATTGCTTGCATATTCTAGTATCAGTCAAATGGGTTACATTCTATTTGGCATTGGTTCAATTTCGGTACTAGGTCTTTCAGGTGCTGAGATGATGTATGTAACACACGCAATTGGAAAAGGCATCCTCTTCATGATGGCTGGCATTATTATTGTTAAAGTTGGAACTAGAAGCATTTCAAAACTAGGAGGATTGGCAGGAAAGATGCCAATAACTTCAGTATGTGCAGTTATAGGCGCATTAACAATTATGGGCGTTCCACCAACCAGTGGATTCATGGGTGAATGGCCTCTCTTTTTTGGAGCATTAGAGACTGCAATTAAAGATGGATCCACTCTTAGAGCAGTAACATTTGGTTTAGGTCTTGTTGCAACTGCTCTTACAATGTCTTACATGTTGTGGATGCTAAAACGAGTATTCTTTGGAAAAACTCCTGAACATCTTGAAAATGTGAAAGAAGGAAATTGGTATATGACTGCACCAATGATGGTTTTGGCAGGATTTTCTATAGTAGTTGGAATTTATCCAGATATTTTCTTAAAAACAATTATTCCGTACATGAGTGGAGTGCTGGGGGTATAGAGTATGGCAACTGAGTTAATGGGATTTGAAGGAGCAACAAGTGCCTGGTTGGTTTGGATTCTCCCATTTGCTGCAGCGTTAATTATGCCAGGAATTGGAAAATTATCAAAAAATTCAACTGGATATGTTGCAGTAGCATTTGCTTTGATGAGTGCATTATCCGCAGCATCACTAATTCCAGTAGCATTAGAATCTCATGAAATACATAATCAAATAATGTGGATAGATGCAATTGGTCTTAAAGCTGGAGTCTTAGCAGATCCGCTTTCAATAATAATGGCAAATGTAGTTGGTTGGATCTCATTTCTCATTATGATATACAGTACAGGATACATGAAAGGCGATAAAGACATTACAAGATTTTGGTTCTGGATGATGTTCTTTATTGGTTCAATGCAATTAATTGTATTATCTGATAACTTACTCCAAGTATTCTTTGGATGGGAAGGTGTAGGTCTTGCATCATATGCATTGATCAGCTTTTGGTATCGTGACAAAAAGAAAGATCATGTTGGTGTTGAAGGTAGAACCGTTCTTGGTATGTTAGATTACTATTCCCCAACACATGCCGGTATGAAGGCATTCATCATGACCAAAGTTGGAGATGTGATGATGATTGCAGGTATGCTTTTGATATTCTTGTTTGCAGGCACTTTTGGATTTAGAGAATTAATGGGTGATACTGAATGGGCAACTGCAATGGCTGCTCAGGGACTTTTGGTTCCAGCATTTGTATTGCTCTTTGGAGGAGCTGTAGGAAAATCAGCACAATTCCCACTAAACGAATGGTTGTTAGAAGCAATGACTGGTCCAACTGCAGTATCTGCTCTGATTCACGCAGCAACAATGGTAAAGGCAGGTGTGTTCTTAGTAGCAAGAATAGGACCGCTTGTATTTGCACTAGGAGCCGCAGGAATTCTAGCAGATCAATTCTTTGAGGTTGTTGCTTGGGTTGGAGCAATTACTGCATTATTACTTGCAACACAAGGAATGGTAAATCCTGAAATTAAAAAAGTTCTTGCGTATTCAACTGGTTCACAAATTGGTTATATGATGATGGCATTAGGTGTAGCTGGATTGTCTCACCAATATGTTGATGGTTACACAGCAGGATTCTTCCATTTAATTTCTCATGCAATGTTTAAGGCTTCATTGTTTATGGCTGCAGGTTCTCTGTTACATATTGTAGGTTCTCGATTTATGACAGACATGGGTGGTCTTAGAAAACAGATGAAAAAAACATATGCATTCATGTGGATGGCAGGACTTGGTTTGATGGGTGCTCCATTTATCACAACAGGTTTCTGGAGTAAGGATGCAATATTTGCAGCAGTTTATGAATCTGGAAATGAATGGGCAATACCACTATATACAATTGCAGTGGTGACAGCGGTTATCACAACATTTTACACTACAAGAATGATTGGAATGGTCTTTTTCGGAAAGAAGAGCAAACACATTGAAAAGATGGAAGAAGAAGGTCATCACGTACATGAAGCATCACTATCTATGTGGGTTCCATATGGAATTCTTGCAGTACTTACTATTGGAATTGGTCTTATTGGATTATCTGCTGAAGAAGGACTTCACCACCTGTTTGTGGAATACCTTGAAGAATCATTTGGCATTCACACTATACATGTTGCAGCTGAAGAATCAATTCTCCCAGAATTTTTACAGGGTCTTAATCCCATTGCATTAGGTTCATCATTAGTTGCATTTGCAACTGGTATAGGACTAGGTTACATCTTCTATATTGGAAGATGGGTTGATCCTGTTAAATTCATTAATTCAAATATCTTCTTCTATGCAATACACAAAGTTATCTTAAACAGATGGTATCTTAATGCTATTATCTATTGGTGCTTTGTAGTAGCACCCTTGTGGCTGGCAAGAGGTATTTTCAGATACTTTGAAAAAACTGCTATTGATTATGGTATGAATGATGGAGTACAGAAAGCAGTTGGATGGAGCGCAAAAGTTGTCCAAGGAACTCAAACTGGTGTATCTCAATCATATCTATTCGTATTTGGAGCAGGATTACTATTTGTAGTCCTGATATTGTTGATATAGGAGATTGATGAAATGTTAGAAATTACTTCAACGCCATTGGTCTTAATTGCAATATTAGGAACTGTTGGAATTCTACTTCCAATTATTAGCATTTCAAGAAAAGAACAAGGTTCTAATTTATTTTATGCAATAATTGCATTTGCAGCATTAATTGTATCTGTTGCTTATGTTGGATATCAATTCATAAATGATAATGTATCTCAATCTGCTCTTTTCTCTCAGGATGTGGTAGTGGATGATGCATTTGGTGGGTTCTTTGCAATTGCAATGCTCATTGTTGCTCTCTTCACAACTGTTGGCTCTTTTAATTACATGCGAAAACATAACTCTCCTGCTGTATACTATTCACTAATCTTACTTGCAACAATTGGGATGGTATTAGTCGCATACTCTACTGACTTGGTAATGTTGTTTGTCGCATGGGAGCTCATGAGTATACCAACATACGTTTTAGTGGGCTTTATGAAAAAGAATCCAATCTCAAATGAGGCTGCTCTAAAATATTTCTTGTTTGGTGCGTTATCATCTGCAATCATAGTTTACGGAATTTCAATTTCGTATGGATTAACTGGCTCTACAAATATTGGTGAAGTCATTCAAGGTTATTCGACACTTGATCCATCTCTATTGCCTCTTGCTTTACTTTCTGTTGGCATGTTTATTGCAGGTTTTGGATTCAAGATGGGACTTGTACCTTTCCATCAGTGGCTTCCTGATACATATGAAGGTGCACCATCACCAATAACTGCTCTTCTTGCAGCTGCAACAAAGAAAGCAGGATTTGCAGCAACAATACGAGTTGTAGTTCTTGGAATGATTGTTCTTAATCTTGATTGGACATTAGCCCTAGGTATTATTGCAGTAATGACTATGACAATTGGAAATGTCGCTGCAATCATGCAAAAGAACCTTTCAAGAATGCTTGCATATTCTAGTATTGCTCATGCTGGATACATTTTGATTGGACTTGCAGTTGCACCTTATAGTTCACTTGGTTTACAAGGTTCTTTGTATCAAATAATGAATCATGCTGTGATGAAAGGTGCAGCCTTTATTGCAGTTGCAGGAATTGTAACAACACTTGCGGTTACTAATATTGATAAACTAAAGGGACTTGGAAGACGAATGCCAATTACTGCTCTTGGTTTAGTAATTGCTTTGTTTGCATTAGCAGGTATTCCCCCACTTTCAGGATTTTGGAGTAAATTGATGTTATTTGGTAGTGCCTTGGATGCTGGCTCTGTAATTTGGTGGGCACCATGGCTTGCAATTGCTGGTGTTCTTAACAGTGCATTGTCACTTGCTTATTATGGTTGGATTACAAGAAAGATGTACTTTGAAGGAGAAACAGAAAAAAGAATTGCAGAACCAAAATCAATCATCGCTGTAATGATCTTCTCAACAATCTTTTTGGTAGGATTTGGTGTATATCCAGATCCATTGATTAAATTTGTAGAATTTGCAACTCCGGTTATTAGTTTGGGACTTATGCCTTAAACGAAGTAAATTTAATCAAATTTTCTAAATTGGTCTTAGCATCATTGTCTGGTATTTTTCTTAATCCCTCTCTTGCTTTTTGAGAGTATTTCTTTAGCAATTCTTCCATTTTATTAAAAACATCTCTTGGATCTGAACTTTTTTTAATTAACAAATTAAACAACTTGTCTTCATTTTTCCAATCTAGCAAATCATCTCTAATTTGATATGCAATTCCAATGTTTTTTCCATATTCAGTTAATGCTTCAATTTGTTCTTCAGTTCCATTTGCAATAATTGCACCTGTTCTAGCTGCAACTTCAAATGCAGTAGCTGTCTTGTATTCTATAACTTTGAGATAATCATCAAATGTGACATCCTCGCTTGTCTCTAGTCTATTTTCAATCATTTCTCCCTCACTCATTAACATAGCAGTAGTAGCCAAATCTTTTGTAATTCTGGCATTGTCTAATCTAGAAGATATTGCAAGAATTAATCCCAAAACAAAATCTCCTGTAAGGATACTGGTATTGTAACCATATTTGATATGAAATGGATCCTTTTGCCTTCTCATAGTTTCGTTATCGATAATATCGTCATGAATGATTGATTCCATGTGTAAAAATTCAACGGCACATGATGCTGCAAATGTATTTTCATCAATTTCTCCCACACTCTCAGCAGCCAAAGTCAAAATAATTGGTCTAATTCGCTTTCCACCTTCTAGAGAATACTTTAGTGGTTCAATGAATTCAGATTCAGAATATAACGCAAGCTCATCATCTAATGCCTGATCTATTCTTTGAATATACTTTCCATATGTTTCAAGTAGAGGATTTATTTCGAGATTTTTCCTGTCCAAGATGACTTGATCAAAAACCTTTCCCATAAGTAAATAAATCTTGGTGCTCCAGCCGGGATTTTCATCGATTGATTTTGAACCCGGGATCACTGCCTTGAAAGGGCAGTATGCTTGACCGGTCTACACCACTGGAACCCATGAAAATTCTGTATTTTGACCATAAAATCTTTTGTAAACCACAAAGATTTTTTTATTGGCGGATTTTGAGAACAATCATGAGTATAATAAAAAAAATTGATGAAATGATTGAAGAAAGAAGTTTACTAAAACATCCATTCTACCAACTGTGGTCTGATGGAAAATTATCAAAGGAGTCTCTGGCAGGATATTCTAAAGAATACTTTCAACTTGTAAAAGCGGTTCCTTCTTTTATGGCATCTATTATTGCAAAAGCACCTGATTCAGTGATGAATGAGTTAATTGAAAACCAACAAGAGGAATCTGATCACATTAAGTCATGGCTTGCTTTTGCTGGCGAATTTGGAATATCTGAAGATGAATTAATTTCATACACTGGAACAGAAAAAACTCGCAAAGCAGTATCTGATCTAAATGCATTGATGAATACTTTTGACGGCGGTGCATGTGCAATGTATGCATTTGAAAAAGAAATTCCTAAAATAAGTCAAACAAAGCTTGATGGATTAGCAGAATTCTATGGAATGACAAGTGATGAAGCCACGGAATACTTCAAACTTCATACTGAGGCAGATATCAGACATGCAGCATCATGGAGACATATATTGGAAAAGTCTTCTGCTGATTCAAACATCCTAATTGAAATTGCAGACAAATCTATCTATGCACAAAATCTGTTACTTGACAGCTGCTATGAAGAATACTGTTAATCTCATAACATTTTATACCTGAGAAAAAGTTCATCTGCTTAGGGCCCGTAACTCAGCTTGGTAGAGTAACCGGCTCATAACCGGTGAGCCAAGGGATCGAAGCCCTTCGGGCCCATAACTTTCCATTAGTTTTAAAATGAGCCAATTTAAAATCATCTGGCTGCAATGAAGAATCAGAGTTATATCTGAAATGGTGATTGGAAGGCATTTGTCTGAGCTGCCCTTATTCATTTGCTTATCTGGTTTTTCACTTTTTCTAAAATAGTTTGATCTATGAGATTTTGCTTATGTAATGATTCTGTAATTTCTAAAATGTTGATAATTGAATGCATCTTTACTCCTAATTCTAAGAATGCCTCACCAGCTCCCTCCATTCTATCTACTATTACATATGCATCTTTAATGGAAATGTTGACTTCTTTTAGAGATTTTATTGCATTAACAACTGAACCTCCAGTAGTTGCAACGTCATCTATCATGAGCACTTTCATTCTATCGTGAATTTTACCCTCTACTAATTTTGATGTACCATAATCTTTTGGTTTACTTCTTACATAGATCAAGGGCTTGACAGTTTCAATCGCTAAAGCTGATGCAATTACCAAACCTCCTGTGGGCACTGAAACAATTGAATCAAATTCATCTAATCCAATGTTTTGCACAATGTCTTTTTCAAGATATCTCACCATCTTTCTAAATTCATGAGGATAACTTGGAATCATTCTCAAATCTACATAGTACGAACTCTTTTTTCCACTAGCAAGCGTGAAATCCCCGAATTTTATAATGCCATTTTGATGCAAAAATATTGCAAACTCTTTCACAAACTTCATACCAAAGTTAACTACATTGGATTTATTTTGGTTTGTATTGTGAATGAGTCATGCCTGAAATCTGGTTAAATTATGGTATTACAGACGTGGTTTTGGATATAAGGGCAGAAAATTTAGAGCAAAAAATTGATTCTGAAGGTAAAATTCTAGATGACTCAGCGATCAATGAAAAACTAAATGCACTTGATCTATCCAAACCAATGGAACTTGTAGTTTTACATAATTCTAAATCTATTCAAAAAATAATTTCTTCCCTGTTTACCATTTGTGAGCAAAAATCAAAACCATTCCCAAAAATTTTCGCTGAGAAAAAAATTCTAAATTTAGTCAAGGCAGGATTACCTGAAGGAAGTTCAATCACTGAATTTGGTGATGCTGGTATTTCAAATTCGAATCTTGTATTTATGGGTGAAATGGAGTTTGACGGATTGTTTGGCTATGAAACTATATCTACCCGCCTTATCAAAAAATTTGGCTCTGAGTCTATGCTTTCAGCATATGCTAAAAGACAAGGAAATCTTCCCACACCCGGCCAATATACTGAGAGTCTAACTGAAGCAAAAAAATTCACTGATAACTTTGAAATTCAAGGAATAGAAATAATTGCAAACTCTGAGGGTATAATGGATTTCTCAATAGGCCATCCTTCAGAAACTCTTTCAACCACAAAAATTCTGGAATCTCATTCTATCAAAGATGTAGGTCAGCACAAAACGATGATAATTAGTACTGGCAAAGATGCAAGTAATGATAATCTTGGAAATTCATTCTCCTCACTTTGGAATTGCTCAAACGCAATCAAGAAAGATGGCCTTGCAATCTTGGTCGCTGAATGTAAAGGTGGATTAGGTAATGATGCACTACAACAATACATTGAAGACAGATTAACTTTGGAACAATTACGTAATCCTACTAAATACATTAGTGGAATGGAAGATTTACTATTTCTTTCAGAGGTACAAAAGAATTTTCAAATCGGACTGGTTTCAATTATTCCTGAATTTTATGTCAAGAAACTTAATTTGATTTCTTTGCCTGGTGTCAAAAACTCGATGGATTATATTTTAAAAACACAAGGCGCAAGACAAAAAGTTGTAGTAGTTTCAGATGGTGCTAGACTTTTCTTAAGGTAAAATACTAGGTAAAAAATCCGTTGGTAGTGGAGCACATAATATTGCTAATCCTATAATTCCAGCATATGCTAGTTTTCTATTTCTTGTAAGTGGTGAAACATCATCTAATGGCGTTGCACCAGGATTTCTTGAACTCATAATCAGAATCAAAATTGCCATTAACCAATAATTTAACAAAATAAGAATTGCCATGCTTCCAAAAGTTGCATATCTGTGAAGCTTTACTCCGAGAAGTGTTCTTGCCATATGTCCTCCATCTAATTGCCAAGCTGGTAGCAAATTCAAAAATGTAATTAAAAATCCAATCCATGATGCAAACATTACGGGAGTCATGATCACCTCATTTCCTGTTCCACCTTTTCCAAACAATGCTAAACTGGCAGACATTAGTAATGGTTCTCCCTGCTCCCATTCTATCAATCTTGAATCGGCAAACAAACCTGTTGCAATATCTTGATCTAAAACTGGTGCAGTATATGCTCCATAAATTGAAACTATTATCGCAATTACTAATCCGGCAATTGGACCTGCAATGGCTACATCAAATAAAATTTCCCTGTTAATTGTTAATCCGCGTGATTGAATAAACGCTCCAAATGTTGGAATTCCAACTACTGGTAAGCCTGGAATAAAATACGGCCAGGTTGTTTTCAGCCCATGTGCTTTAGCTGCAATTATGTGACCTAACTCATGAATTCCTAAAATTCCTAATAATGACAACGTGTAAACTCCTGCCATTTCTAGAGGATCACCGATCTCGACTATTGAATTTGTCCCAGATGTTCTATAATATCCATCAATCATTACAAATGAAACCACCACTGCAAACAAAATTCGAGGAGTCCACACTGTACTCATCCATTTTCTTTGTATTTTTGGGGAAAATTTCTGAACAATCACATGTCTGATACCGTTAGTTTCTTCTAATTTACAGACATAGCTCATATCTTCTAACTTTCTTGCCAAATCCTCAAATTTTGATTTAAATTCTAAATTTTCTATTCTAAACTCTAATGAAAATTCTGTTTTATTAAAATCACTTACCTCAAAAATGGAATTTACTAATGAAATAATTTCTTCTTGTGTAGGTTCTACCATTGCTTTGGAGTATATCTTTCCATTAAATGGTCTTTTGGTTTAAAATTAAATATTGATAGTTGTAAACCCTATCATGCAAGTGATTCTCAGGCAATTAGGTGACTGTAATATTAGACGAGCAGGACCAAGCGATCTGATTTCTGTAATGGAAATTAATTTAAAAACTCTTCCTGAACATTATTCTGATTATTTTTATGAGAGTTTATTGGCAGAACTACCTGAGGCCTTTATCGTGGCAGAGATTGAAGGAAAACATGTTGGATATATCATGTGCAAAACCGAATATGGTTTTTCAAATTTTAAGAAATTAGGCTTTGTAAAAAAAGGTCATGTTGTTTCGATAGCAGTTCTTGATGAATACAGAAGAAAAGGTATTGGACAAGCACTCGTTGAAGAATCAGTCAATGGTGTCAAATTAAAAAAATGTGATGAATTTTACTTGGAAGTAAGATGTAGTAATAATGAAGCTGTAAGATTATATGAAAAATTAGGATTTGTAATAAGACAACAATTAAACGCTTACTATCGCGACGGTGAAGATGCATATCTTATGGCAATTGAATTAAATTAATTCAAACTAATAAATAACTCACAAAAAATTATTTCCCGTGGACAAGCGAAAAGGAATGGGTATTACCATTTTTGTACTTTGTATTGGAGGTTTCTTTCTTTATGCATACTTGTTAATGTTATCTGAATGGAGTCCAATTGTTTTACAATTGTCTATATTGATGATTGCTGGAGGTATTCTGGGAGTTGTTGCATGGATTGGATATATCATGGCAACAACAAAACCATCATCTGCATCAATCACCTCTGAAGATTAGTTATTTAGAAATTTTTACATCTACAACAGTTTGATAATATCTTGGACCTACCGCTCTAACTATTTTTGAATCTAGAATTTTTGATTTTATTGGTGTTGTTTGAAGGTAATGCTCTTCTGAAAGTTTTCCTGCATCAAATTTTTTATCTGCATGAATGTGAGAATAATAGTGAATGATTCCATCATTTTTGGTTGTATTAATTGCTGATTCTAAAAATTCATCCGATCTTTCGGGGAGTAACATTAGTGTTCTATCTGATTTATTCATTAACTGATCTTTGATGATTTCAGATGCATCTCCATTAATTGAAATAACTTTTCCAGCAAGTTTGTTTAACCCAATATTTTTTTCACATAGCTTTGAAGCAACTGGATTGATGTCAAGACTATAAACAGTACATTTTTTCTTTTTAGCCGCCATTATGGAAAACATTCCAATTCCTGCAAACATATTAGTCACTACCTCCCCATCTTGAATCAAATTTGCAATTCTTTCTCTTTCAGTTGATAGTCTGGGTGAAAAAAATGCATTTTCTACATCAACTATGAATTTACAGCCAAATTCCTTGTATTCTGTCTCTGTATTATCTTCTCCTGCAAGAATTTCTAGGTCTCTAGTTCGAAAATCGCCTTCTACAGCAGAAGCCTGATAGAATACACTCCTAGCTATCTTTACTTCATTTAGCAATGTTTCACCAATGATTTTCTTCTTTGATAATAAAGAATCTGGAATTCTTAAGATGATGATGTCTCCAATCTGATCAAATGCTGAGATTAACTTATCACTTTCTTTTACTGTAAGCACATTTTCAAGTGCTTTTTTTAACATTCTAGTCAATGCTTGTAATAGAAATTTCCAGATGTTTT
>Ga0102952_1000272_pt1 | contig 21910 bp, 16 predicted proteins | sample SalPon2A_C_D1_MG_FD_78506 | JGI IMG/M metagenome (GOLD analysis project Ga0102952, IMG submission 78506) | Soil microbial communities from South San Francisco under conditions of wetland restoration - Salt Pond MetaG R2A_C_D1_MG | ecosystem: Environmental > Terrestrial > Soil > Wetlands | place... | reverse complement strand
ATTTGAAATGCTTCAAGCTTTCTTTTGAGTTTCTTAACGCCTTTCCAATTTCTAAAACTGTGTCTAAGCTCATACCAAAACCTCAAAACAACCGAAACCCTGGGCATTTTTACCGCCGAGTCCGGTGTCGTATACCAAACTCATCAGTTCCGGGTTACCGCTTAACTCGTATATTCCCATCCATCCTTTAATTATAGTTCCTTTATAATTTATTATTTTAAGGTTAGAGTTGGACACATAATGTCCACTTAAAGTAATATTTCCGTTTATGTTTTTCTTATATAATGACTCGTATTTTTTTACGGCATTTGCTGAAATCAATTCGCTGAATTCGTTTTCGAATGGCGTATAGTAATAAGTCTTTTTCTTTCCGTTAGCCTTTGAGAGTGTGCTGTAAATCGTCATGGGTGAAAGCATTTTTATTTTGTATCTGTTTTTTTGAAATTTAAAGTTGGATACTTCGACAGATTCGACAAATACAGAATTTCTTCCTATCCTTATATTTTCTCTTCTTAACATTTCGTTACCTAATTCTTCAGCAAATTGACTGATCGCTGAACTAACTACGAGATTAACAGGTGGTTTGAAAGTTATTTCTCTCTTTTGCCTGTTCAGGGAATATTGACCCATTATCCTTGAGAATGTGAACAAGCGGAATCTTCTGTTGTTTATTTCAAAACCTATATCGTGAAGGTTCTTTGCAAGTTCATCAGAGATTGATCTGTATATAAAGCTCTGAATGATGTGGTTGTGCTCAACCGGCAAAGTAAAATAATCGGAACTGTTGAGAGTGAGCTGAAGCCTCATTATTCTGGCAAATTTGATAAATAATTCAATTATAATGCTATTTGGTTAAATATTGAAGAGATGAAAAAAATTACATTTAGATAAATAAGAAAATAAAATAATCCATTTTAGGTATCGAAAGACTATCGAGGTCTCATCTTTATTGATTTTGTCTTTAAAATTGAGGATTGTTTCCAGGAACTTATATTCACTAACTGATCTGAGATGAAAGATTGTGTCCCCTTACTTAATGCATACCTCGTGGTTATGCGAAGGAAGGAATTAGTTTCTTTGAACTATTCTGTATGCATGGAAAGATATTTAATTAATTTCCGGCTGTGACATTTTTCGTTTTATATAGTTATGTCCGTCATCAAGTATTAAATACAGGGACGGGATCAGATAAAGCGTAATTACAGTAGCAAAAACAAGACCGAACCCTAGGGCTATTGCCATCGGTGCCAGGAATGAAGCCTCACCCCTCATTTGATACATCAGGGTGGATAGACCCCCGAAAGTCGTAATAGTTGTCAGAATTATTGGTCTGAACCTGTATTTTGCCGAGTATGCAACCGCAAATACCCTGTTCATTTTTGAAGCCCTTTTATTTATAAAATCCATTAATACAAGACTGTCATTCACTACAATACCAAGGAGAGCTACTGTTCCGATTATTGCAGGAAGTGTTATCGGTTCTCCCCTGAGCAGTACACCTGTTACAACTCCGATAGATGTGAAAGGTAGTATGCTCATTATTATGAGAGGTTGTGTATAGGATTTTAATATTGCTGCAAGTATCATGTAAATGAGAAGTATCGCGACAATAGAAGCCCTGATTATATCACCGAGTGTCTTCCCGAACTCTTCCTGTTCACCTGCGAGTTTAAAGGAATAACCTGGATAGCCTTTAATTAGTTTTTCGAGGTAGGATTTCAAACCGTTGTTCACTTCGTTTGAAGTAGTTATCTTCTGATCAATCTCCGAAGTTACGGAAACGGATCTCTGGTAATCGTACCTTTTAATATCCAGCATGCCCGGAACACGTTCAAACCTCGCGATGCTGCCAAGGGTTATCCAGCTGTTATGAGGGGTTTTTATCTGGTGTGATTCCAGAAGTGAAATAATGTTTTCCCCCGGCAGGTCGTATTTAAGTTTTATATCTGCTTCTTCTTTCCCGACCCTTGTCTTTGCTACTGTCAGACCGTCTATCAGAGCTCTGATCTCCCTTGCCACAGAGATTGTATCAAGTCCATAAACTCCGGCTTTATTTTCATTCACAACTACCTTTACCTCGGGTTTCCCCAGTACAAGGTCATCAGATACTCCGTAAACCCCCGGAATGCCCTGTAAGTAGTGCTGAACCTTTGATGATATTTTTTTTAAAGTACTGTAATTCTCACCCTGTAACCTTACATCAACCGGTTTACCTGTCGGGGGTCCGGCATTGATAATGAAATCGACTTTTGCGGGTCCTGCGATATTTGACTCGGTTTTTCTTCTTACCTCGTTCATCATATCTTTGCCATTTTCACTTCTCTTTTCAAAATCTTCATACTGAACGATAATAGATCCCAGATGATCACCGAATACCGGGGTTTCACCCGTACTTACATCAAGTCCGAGCAGTGAAAGGGTGTTCTTAAGGGCATGATCGGGAATAACGTCTTTAACTATTTTCTCAACTTTACGAACAGAATCTTCAGTGTAGTCGAGGTTAGACTGAGCCGGATTTTCCACCCTGATGATAAACTCCGATGCATCACGGATGTAAAAAAATACAACCGGAAGGTTCTTTGTTACGAATATACTGAGTGCGAAAATTAGCACAAAACTCGATACGACCAGATATCGTTTCCTGATCGTAAAAAACAATCCTTTGATATAAATTTTTCTCAAACTTTGTACCCATTTCCTGGAATTATCTGTTGTTACAGGTTTAAGGTAATCTGCACAGTGTGACGGCATTATAAGCAATGCCTCTAAAAGGGAAATAAGCAATGCATAGATAGCGACCGTTGGAATTATGGACAGGAATTCCCCTACGAGACCGGTTGCAAAGAGAAGAGGGATGAATGCAGCTATATTGGTAAGAACTGTTGCCAGGACCGGTAGTGTAACCTCTTTGGTTCCTTCTATAGCTGCTTTGAACGGGTCAACTCCGGAGCTTATGTGTCGCTGTACATTTTCCACAACTATTATTGCATCGTCGACAACAATCCCCAGCACCAGTATCAACCCGAACATTGACAAAAGGTTCAGGGTTATACCTGTCAGACTCATAAGCATAAATGCACCGAAGAAAGATACGGGAATACCAATTGCTGCTATAACTGCTGCTCTAAGATTCAAAAAAGCACCCAGGCAAAAGAGTACAACCAGCAGTCCTATGCTCCCGCTTTTCAGCATCGTGTTAAATCTCTTTTTTACCCAGTATGAGTTGTTGTTTGTTTCGTAGATTTTGATCGACGGAGGTACGGTTTTTTTAAAATCTTTTACAGTAGTCTTAATTCTTTTTACGGTTTCTATGGCATCGATATTCTTCTGTTTGTTTATTAGGAAAGTAATTGCTGGGAGTCCGTTTACCCTAGCCTTTGTTCTGGCTTCTTCTTCCCCGAGCCTGATAGTGGAAACGTCCTGTAGCATTACATTTTTACCATCCGGGTTTTTTTTAACGGGTATATTCTCCAGATCATTTACTTCCCTTATCCTCCCGCGGGTCCTTACAAGATATTCAAACTTGTCCTGATCAATCCCTCCACCGGGGAGATCTATATTTCTCCTCGCTATTGCATCGGTGATCTGGCTGACCGATATTCCGTACTGCCTGAGTTTAAGAGGATTAAGGTTGACCCAGAAAACAGGATCATCCATTCCGGATGTGGTTATGTTGTCGACTCCCTCGATGAGTTGAAGTTTGTCTCTGAGTCTCAGTGCATTCGATCTGAGAACTTCTTTCTTTACATTTCCTGCAAGTGCTATATTTATGAGAGGAAAACTGGATTTTACTTCTTCAACAACGGGCTCTTCGGCATCATCGGGTAGCTGGTCTTTAATCCTTGAAATATTTGAATCGATATCCTGAGCGATTGCCTGTGTATCTTCTCCCGTCTCAAGTTCTGCGATTACAAGAGATCTGCCTTCAGATGACACCGATCTGACCAATTCGATTCCCGATATATTGTTTATCTCTTCTTCTATTGGTATGGTCACCAGCTGTTCTATATCTTCTGAAGACGCACCCGGATAAACCGTTGTGACGGTAACAGTTTCAAGTTTTATCGAGGGAAATAATTCCAGAGGGAGTCCTACTGCAAATAAAAGCCCGATCACCAGTACTGATACCATTAAAAGGTTTACCAATACCGGGTTTTTTACAGAAAAGCTGGCAATATCCATATTGTTCTAATGCAAAATCCTGAGGTGTTCTCCATCGTTCAGAGCAGCACTACCTTCGGTTATTATCCTTGTATTATCCGGTATTGAATCTGAAGGGATAACACCGTATTCATCATTTATCCAGTGTATCTTAACGGTAACTCTTTTTGACTTTCCGTTATCATCAACGAATACGTAGTATTTGTCGTCGTCTGAATAGACAGAACCCACAGGTACTTTTATTACTTCTTTGAATACTCTTACGGGTATTCTGAGAGTTACTATCTCTCCGGGTAACCAGTTGTTGTATCCTGGTCCTATATCTACCTCTATGGTATAGAGGTTCGAACTTTCTTCAACATTTTTACTGACCCCGAGAACGGTCCCATTCCTTTCGTTCCCCTTAATAGCGTTGTCCGAAGAAATTAATACTTCTGTTCCGGGAGTTATCTCTTTTGCAAGAGATGCGTCTACACCTGCAACAACCTTCTTGTTTGTTATATTCACTAATCTTGCAACTTCCTGATTTACCAGCATTTCCTGGCCGATATCCGGGAGTATTTCAACTACTTTGCCTTCTATCGGTGATTTTATCGTCAATTGTCCGAATTCCCATTCATTGCGTCTGAAAGCGGCTTCGAGTGAATTTACCATGGATTCCTTCGCTTTTAACTTATTCAGACTTGAATCCAGTGTGTCGCGAGCAATTATCCCTTTCTGATAAAGAGTTCTGTTCTGTTCATATTGCCGTTTTAACTCATTGTATTCGGCCTTCTCGGATTCAAGTCTGCTTTTGGATTCTGCCAGATTATATTCCGTTCTTTTATCTTCAAGTATTAAAAGGATATCACCCTTCATTACATGGTCTCCTCTTTCTACCCCGATTTTCTTTACCCAGCCGTTCACATCGTTATATACACTTATGGTCTGACCGCCTTTAACTTTTCCAAGTACTGATTTGTACAATGTTACATCTTCCTCTTTAAGGTCTATTGTTCTAACGGGTAAAGCGACCTGTTCAATTTCACTTTTCGAAGCGTTTTTTCTTACGCTAAGCAATCTAAAATATAAAGCTGTCATAAGTATCATGAACGCTGATATGATTATGGCAAATTTGGTCCATTGCCTTTTTGAAATTTGTTTTGGCATTCCAGATTTTTTAAGCTAAAAGCAGGATTATCACAGTATATTACAGGTTGAAAATCATTCTGTCAGCAAAACCCTTGTATATGATAACCTATTAGTTTATTATTCATTTTAAATATTGCATTTTAGCAATATTTTTTGTAATATTGATTCAATTAATTTTTTAAGGGAGGATCGATGGCTGATAAAAAACCTATAACTAAATCTCAGCTGACAAGTCACATCGCTGACAAAGCCGGTATAACCAAGAAAGCAGCAAACGATATTATTGACGAGCTGGCTTCTGTGGCATACAAGGAGACCAAGAAGAATGGTCAGTTTACATTTCCAGGACTTGGCAAGCTTGTTCTGGACAGACGTAAAGCAAGAACCGGGCGTAATCCTGCTACAGGTGAGACAATAAAAATTCCTGCAAAGAAGGTTGTCAAGTTCAGAGTGGCCAAAGCTGCTAAAGATGCTATCCTTGGATAGTATCTTTTAACCCAGCATTATTAAGATTTATATAAACCCTTAAAGGTTCTAATGCTTATGCTTATAACCTTACAGGGTTTTTTTTTGTAAAATCAGGGTATACAGGCTTTATCCAGAATTTCTACAGGGTGAAGAATGCGTATTTTGCTGTTGTTCATTCTTATGCCCTTTTGTAGCTGCATTAGGCATCCAGGATTGCTGACCGCAATATATTCAGCACCTGTAGAAAGAATATTCTGCATCTTCCTTTCAAGTATATCTGCGGACATATCGGGTTGTATCAGGTTGTAAATTCCTGCACTGCCACAGCAATGGTCCGATTCAGGCAATTCAATAAAATTAAGCCCCGGTATCATTTTTAGCAGTTTACGGGGTGCATCACCTATACGCTGGCCATGAATTATATGGCAGGCATCCTGATATGTTACATCCATATCAATTCTTTTAAGATCTGTCTGAATTCCGGACTCATAGAGAAATTCCATCACATCTTTCGTAATAGCACTTATTTTTTTTGCCTTTTCAGAGTAAACGGTATCGTGTTCGAGAAGTTTTATGTAATCTTTTATCGATGAACCGCACCCGGCAGAATTTACTATTATCGCATCCAGATTCATTTTTATGAATGAGTCTATTAGCCGTTTTGCAAATTCTCTTCCTTCATCCAGCCTCCCCGAGTGTATGGACAGTGCGCCGCAACAACCCTGATCAGCGGGTATTACAACTTCACAACCGTTTTTGGTGAGAACGTTAACTGTTGATTTGTTAATGTTGGAGAACCATGCGTCCTGGACGCATCCTTTCAGCATACCCACTTTGAAGCGTTTATCTCCTTCTGCACGGATAACTTCCGGCAGTTCCTGATGAAGGAAATTCTTTACTGAGGGAATCATATCGATCATGTTCTGCAATGGAGACGGCATAATTTTTCTTATTCTTCCGGATTGCAGTAATCGTCTGAATCCGACTCTGTCGTAAAGGTACAACAATGGCAATAATGGTTTTAATCTGTTTGAATAAGGGAATAATTTAAATATAGTTTTTCTTATTAATCTGTTTTTGAAGTTTCTTTTGTATTTCCTTTCAATCTGAGATCTGGAATTCTCAATTAGAAACCGGTATTTGACTCCTGATGGGCAGGATGTTTCACAGGCAAGACATCCGAGACATTTGTCCAGATGGTCGGCCAGGGAATCCCCGAGAGGTATTTTTTCCTCCAGTGCTGATTTTATGAGATAAATACGTCCCCTTGGGGAATCAAGCTCATTTCCTGTTGCAAGATACGTAGGACATGAACTAAGGCAGAATCCGCAATGCACACAATCATTGACAATTTCCATATCTGGTCTGTCATAATCGTCGAAGTAAATACCGTTGTTTTGACTGCTATTCATGATCTAGAGATAACATATTCAAAAGTTTTAAATTCAGCCTGATCAATTGAGTGTCTAAGTTCTTCGTCAGAGTTGAAATTTTTCCGGTTCAGTCTCTTACCACGTATTTTAAATTCTATATAGTCATGTGAAAAGGGATATGGCTTTATAGAATAATTTATCCCATCATAAGAACTTATGGTCAAATCTGTTTTATCGCCATTGTAATTAACCGGTACTTCCTCAATATGAACCGACCTCCAGCTGTGGCAAAGTGTCAGCGAAATAATATCACCGATCTGAAGGAATTTCAGGTTTTCTTTTATTTTATTAAACGGACCAGTCCCATAATCTGAACTGTGTAACTCAAGCATTTCGGATATAAAGTTCTCTATCTCCCTTTTAAGCTTTATTGATTCTCCGTCGCAGGGGTTCTTCGAAATTGACTTACAATTGAATTTCTGAAAGTGCATAGCGATCAGGGCTGAAGCGTATTTATGATCGGTGGAGTGCTTCCTGTAGCATTTACTCCAGATCTCGTGCTGGTCTTGTGTACTCATTTCCATAAAATTCATAGGATAATTGTTTTCGGGATTTACACGTGGACTTGAATCCCATTCGAACCAGCCGCTGTCATGCTCTTTTATTGCGAAAAGTAGATCTTCCCACGGTGTATATTTTTGAAATACGGTATTCCCCCAGTATTTCATTATTTCTGCAGCAAGCCGGGCATGGTCGTTCTGGGTAAAAATTATCCATCCATTTCTGAATTCTTTTCTTATCATCTTAAAATGAATAAATATCAGGTTGTCAGATCAGAGGTCCCTGATCAAACGACCAGGATTCAATATGTATTTTGGGTCGAAATTATTTTTTATCTTCTTCATTATATTCATCGTGTTCCCGATGTTCCCCCATATATCAATTTCATTGTCAAGCTCTTTACTGCATCTGAGAACAGTGATATTACCTTCGAGGGAACTGACATGACTTCTTAGAAGGTTCGTTGCTATAAGCTGGTTTTTTACTTCACCGTGAAGGGATATTATAAGAATGCCGTTAAACATATTAGCCGAGCACTTGACCTTGAGGTTAAGGTTCGCTGCTATTTCTATCAGATAATTCAGAACTTTCACAGAATTTCTTATAAGTACACTGGTTTTTAATACAAGATTCGCCGCTGATGAACTATATGGAAAATCAGTGATACCATCCCAGAGTATATTCTCTTCCATGTCGGTAAGATAATTCCCGGAGATTTTGTCATGCACAATTTTTTCTATTGTATTTATCTGATCATTTACTGCGCTTTTCGTATTTTCAATTTTGACATAAAGATTATATAATGAGCTTTTTTTGGATGATTTCAATCCCGTAAGGTCGTTTGAAAGTTCCGGATTCGTAACTACCACTGAGGTCGGGACTATGTCGGCATCCAGCACTTTACTCACTGCAGATTCCAGATCATCCAGCTTGGTAAAACTTGCAGCAAAGGTTTTTGAGTATTCAGGAATTGGATATAATCGGAAGGTGGATTCTACCAATATACCGAGAGTCCCCAATGAACCTACAAACAATTTTGGGATATCGTAACCGGCAACATTTTTTACTACCTTTGCCCCCCCTCTGATTAGTTTTCCATCTGATCTTACTACTTTAATTTCAAGCAGAAGTTCTCTGCTGGTTCCGTACCTCGCTCTGGCTGGACCGTAGTCATTTGTGGCTATTATCCCTCCAAGTGTTGCTCCTGATCTGACAAGCGGGGGATTCAGGGGCAAAAACTGGTTTTTCTTTTTTAATTCATCCTGAAATCCGCTCAAAGTCATACCACATTCTGCAGTAGCAATAAAATCTTTTTCATAGTGCCCAAGCATCTTGTTCAACTCACCGAGAGAGATAATAACGTCAAGCTCTGAAGGTCTGAATCCTATATGGAGTTTGGTTCCGCTTCCTGAAGGAGTAATGGCAAGATCATAATAATTACAGAATTTAACTATTTCACATATTTCGGGATATGTTTCGGGACGGATAATAAGCTTTGGTTTAAACCCTTTTACAGAGTAGTTGTTTAGTTTTTCCGGATCCTGGATAATTATATGATCGCTCACCAGTTTCCTTAATTCATTTATTTGGTCGTTCATATCTGGGATCTTATTACAAGATTAAAAAAGATCTGCAATTCCTTCAACTTCAAGTGGATGACTTTTGTGGGGTTTGCTTCCCGGTTCCACGCATGTTCTGGGAGTAGGGAATACCTTGCCGGGATTACATATCCCCTTGGTATCGAACGCACATCTCACCAGATTCATTGTATCAACATCGTCTTCTCCGAACATTACAGGAATATAGTTTTTTTTGTCGAAGCCGACCCCGTGCTCACCTGTAATGCTTCCTCCGGCATCCACACATGCTTTGAGTATGGATGCGGCAAGTTCTTCAGCTTTTTCGGCTTCACCGGGATTTGAAGCATTATAGAGGATAAGCGGGTGCAGGTTGCCATCACCGGCATGAAATACGTTTGCTACCCTGAGACCTGTATCCCGGCTCAACTTTTCTACCTCCTTCAGTACATTAGCAAGCTGACTCCTGGGTATTACTCCATCCTGAACGTAATACTGCGGACTCACCCTCCCCATTGCTGCAAAAGCGTTTTTTCTGCCTTTCCAGAAGAGCTCCCGCTCCTTTGCATCCTTTGCAACCTTTATGTCCGTTGCGTCATTATTTTTTAACACATCAAGTACAAGAGGCATATGTGATTCAACTTCGGCCCTGGGACCGTCGAGTTCTATAAGAAGAATGGCTCCGGCATCAGACGGATAACCTGCATTTACCGATTGTTGAACAGCATTGATGCTGAGATTGTCCATTATCTCCATACCGGCGGGTATTACTCCTGCAGAAATTATATCAGAGACGGATAACCCGGCATTTTCGATATTCTCAAATGATGCAAAAAGTGTTTTAACAGCTTCAGGTTTTTTGATTATTCTTAATATGATTTTTGTAACAATTCCGAGTAACCCTTCTGAACCGACTATTAGGCTCAGAATGTCATAACCAGTGTGATCCTGGGCTTTACCACCGGCGCATATGACTTCTCCGTCCGGCATTACCATTTCCACACCCAGTACATGGTTTGTTGTTACACCGTATTTCAGGCAGTGTACACCTCCGGAGTTTTCCGCTACATTTCCTCCAATTGTGCATACTATCTGGCTTGAGGGATCAGGGGCATAATAGTAACCATAGGGACTTACAGCATTGGTAACCCAGTTGTTTACAACCCCTGGTTGTACAACAGCGAATCTGTTGGCTATGTCGATCTCTAGAATCCTGTTCATTTTTGAAAGGGATATCACGATACCCTCGCGGTTCGGGAGTGCACCACCCGACAAGCCGGTTCCGGCTCCCCTCGGGACAAATGGGATCTCTTCTTCATAACAAAGTCTTACTATTGCGGATACCTCTTCGGTTGAACCGGGTAGTACTACGAAAGCAGGTTTTATCCGATAATTAGTCAAACCGTCACATTCGAATGCTATAAGTTCATCTTCGGAAGATATAACATTATCCTTTCCGATAAGGTTTTCGAGTTTATTCTTTATAATTTTCTTTTTGTCGGGAGATTCCATATTACTACTCTGAATTGGCTTATATGATGTATTTTTGTATAATTCTAATCTATCTGATTATAAACCAAAATTGTAATTAATACCTGTTTTCAATATTAAAGTTAAAGATAATATGCAAAGCAGTAGATCTATGGTACTGAAAGACGGTGACCCCTCTGCCCTTACTAAAGCATCATCCGTGATAAAAAACGGCGGGGTAATCGTTTATCCGACCGAGACACTCTATGGAATAGGCAGTTCAGCATTTAACGAAAATGCGATCGAAAGGATATACAGGATTAAGGGGAGATCTTATAATAAGCCTTTTATAGTTTTGATAAAGAGTGCTGATCAGCTAAGTAAAGATTTTTATATATCTGACGAGCATGTAAGAGCTTACAAAAAGCTCAGAGGTATTCCGTTAACGCTTATATTAAAACCAAAAGCTAAATTTCCCCGTAAGCTTTTGTCTGCTCGGGGTACTATTGCTGTAAGGGTTTCATCAAATAATTTTGTTGAGAAATTGTTCGGAGAGATAGATTGTCCTCTGGTATCTACAAGTGCAAATATAAGTGAAGGACAGAATATTTACGACATTAAAGACATAATAAAGGTGTTCGGGACAAAAGTTGAACTTATTATAGATTCGGGTACTCTACCCCGTTCAGAAGGGTCAACCATTATTGATCTCACAGTTTCCCCTGCAAAAATATTAAGAAAAGGCGATGTTAATTTAAAAGATCTGGAGGATTTTCTCTGAATGGTTTTAGTAAAAGGATTTCGTGGTATCAGATACAACAAGGATAAAATCGGTGATTTTTCAAAGATCATTGCACCACCTTATGACGTTATAGATGAAAAACAGCAGGATGAACTTTACGAAAGAGATCCGATGAATGTGGTTCGCCTGATACTCGCAAAGGGTGAGGGTGAGAAGAGATACAGTGATGCTAGCAAAACATTCAGCGAATGGTTGAAGCAATCCGTGCTTATGCAGGACAGTGAACCTTGTATTTATCCCTATTATCAGGAATTTGAATTTGAAGGAAAGAAATTCAGGAGAAAAGGTCTTATTGCAGCTGTAAAAATATCGGATTTCGAAGAAAAAGCCGTGTTACCTCATGAGAGAACTTTCAAGAAGCACAAGGAAGACAGACTTAAACTTACAGATGCTTGCAGAGCCAACCTGAGCCAGGTATTTACAGTATATTCTGATAAAGAGGGAAATATTGAAAAGCTTGTTGACGAAAACCTCGGTGATCCGGTTGTTGATGTTTATAACGATGATAATGTAAGAAATACCTTGTGGAAGATCTCTGACAAGGACATATTGAACAAAGTGACAGAATTATTCAGAGATAAAACACTTCTTATTGCTGACGGACACCACCGCTATGAAACTGCTATTAACTACCGCAACAAGAGAAGAGAGGAAGAAGGGAATCCTGCCGGTGAGAAACCATATGATTACGTTATGATGTATATATCAAGGGGTGAGGGAGAAGGGCTTGTTATCAATCCTACTCACAGGGTTGTAAGAACCCCCGGAAAATTAGGTACTGAATTACTCAGGAAGAAACTTGAGGAATATTTCAATATTGAAGAAATTCCTTTAAACAGCAGTTCAGAACTTGCATATAACCAGATAGCCGTTGTTCTTGAAGATTCTGAAAATCAATGGCTACTGGAACCAAAAGAAAAGTTTGAAAAGAAATACAATAATATGGCGGTTATGATCCTGCACAACATTATTTTCAAAGATATTATAAGTGAGCAGGAAGCGGGAATTCTCTACACGAAGTTCAGAGAAGAAGTTTTTGAACTGGTAAAAAACGGTGATTACAAATTAGGCTTTCTGCTCCCCAAGCTAAAATCAGAGGATATATTCGACGTAGTTCTTGACGGAACAAAAATGCCTCATAAAACCACATATTTTTATCCGAAAACATTGTCCGGACTTGTATTCAACCCTCTCTGGTAAAAAATAATTTTCTGTCTATTTACAATTCTTCTGATACTATTTATTAACTAAAATAAATATATTGAAGGAGAAGTAATGATGACAGGATTAATAATGCTGGCTGTTGTAATTCTGATAATAATTTTAGCAGCGGGTATATATAACTCACTAGTAAAACTTCGTAACACATCTGAGCAAGCCTGGTCTGACGTAGATGTGCAACTCAAGAGAAGACATGACCTGATACCCAACCTTGTTGAGACCGTTAAGGGTTATGCGACACACGAAAGGCAAACTTTTGATGAAGTTGTAGAGGCAAGAAATATGGCCATGCAAAGCGGTACCCCCGGCGAAAAAGCACAAAACGAAAACTTCCTGCAGTCCGCATTGAAAAACCTGTTCGCACTTTCAGAGGCTTACCCTGAACTGAAAGCAAATCAGAATTTTCTGGATCTCCAGAATCAGCTCTCCGAAATTGAAGAAAAAATACAGATGGCGAGAAGATATTACAATGCTGTTGTAAGGGATTTGAATACAAGGATAGAATCCGTTCCCAGTAATATTATCGCAAATACTTTTGGATTTAAAAAAAGAGAGTATTTCGAACTTGAGTCAGCCGAGGAGAAAACAGTTCCCGAGGTTAATTTCCAGTCTAAGAAATGAAGATTCTCCCTGATTTTCGTAAATTTGTTCTTTATCTGATCCTTCTTTTTTTCATCACAATCCCGGTTTATGCAAAAGAGCAGATAAACAGCTTTGATGCCCGGTATCTTATATCCGGAGATGGTACTGTCAGGGTCGAGGAGAACATTGAGTATGAGTTCTCGAATGTCTATAAACACGGAATCTTCAGGGAAATACCATATAATTACAAGATAAACGGCAATAATTACAATCTTGCGATTGATGTTGACAGCGTTACCGATTTTAACGGTAATCCGTACAAGTTCAGTGTGAAAAGAAATAACGGGGTATTGAATATCAGGATAGGGGATCCGGATAAAACGATAACGGGTATTCATGGATACAGAATAGTATATTTTGTAAGAAGGGTCGTGCAGTTTGAAGAAAAAGAGGATATTTTCTACTGGAACATCACCGGTAACGAGTGGAAAGTCCCTATATTAAAAAGCATCGCAAGAATTTACTTCGAACACCCCGGTATCGAACACATAAAGACAGAATGCTTTTCCGGTTCTTATGGATCAAAGGCTAAGAACTGCAATATAACAACTACCGGCAACGGCATCAGAATAACTGCTGAAAATGAGCTCTGGGCAGGTGACGGACTGACCGTAATGCTGCATATGCCCGTGGGCATGGTAAAAGAACCGTCCGGCATAGTAAAAATATTTTACTTCCTGAGAGACAACTTCTATTATTCATATCCTTTTATTACTTTATTAATTATCGGCTTTTTATGGTATTACAGGGGTAGAGACCCCAACAGCAAAAGACCTTTAACTGTTCGATACAGCCCCCCCGACGATATGACACCGGCACAGGCCGGAGTACTTTATGATGAGAGAGCTGATATTATCGATCTTACCTCTACCATTATTGACCTCGCTGTTCGCGGGTATTTACGAATAGAAGAAATAAAAACCACAAAATTACTGTTCTTTACGGACAGGGACTACAGGCTCGTCAGGCTTGATAAAGAAGCAGGAGAAAAGCTCAATGATTTTGAAATAAAAACCCTGAACGGTCTTTTTGTCGGTGACGGGAAGGAAGTGCTTGTATCCGAACTTAAAGACAGATTTTACAGGAATCTCGATAGTATAAAGAGGTCTTTATACAGCTCACTCGTCAGAAAAAAATATTTTCTGTCAAGCCCTGAAAGAATGCGTTATATCTATAAAGTTGCAGGTATATGCGTCATATTTGGCGGAGTTTTTTTATTCCCGTCTCTGATGGGGAAACTAATGATGGCCCTGAGCGGTCTGATAATTATAGTTTTATCCCGGTTTATGCCAAGAAAGACCAGGAATGGTGCTGAAACATACTATCATTTAAGAGGCTTCCGGGAGTTTATAAACAGGGCTGAAAAAGAAAGAATAAAATTGCTTGCGAAAGAAGACCCCACATTATTTGAACGGATGCTTCCATTTGCTCTTGTTTTCGGTCTTGAAGAAAAATGGGCTGAAGCTTTCAGTGATATATTTACCGAGCCTCCGAACTGGTATGTCTCGCCGGGATATGGCAATACGTTTAATTCATATATCTTCGTCAATGAGATCGGGAGAAGCATAGGGGTTCTGAACAAATCTCTATATTCCTCACCCGCTAATTCAAGCGGAGGCAGGTCTATCAGTATGTCAGGCGGGGGTTTCAGCGGTGGTGGATTCGGGGGCGGAGGCGGTGGCTCTTGGTGATCTTCAGTACAACTGATCTTCAATAACATTTCCATCGTATATCTGGTCTGTCTGTTATATGGATTCCCTGTCATATATAAAAAAGACGAAAAAATTAAATATTAATACCGTGACCTGTATTTTTTTTTAATCCCGAATATCATATTGTCTGTAACCATTATAAGAATTAGAATTAACTATCTTAGTAGAATATTTATACGGAGGATATTGTAAGATGGGCGACAGAGTATCTGAAAAAGATTCATGTATAACAAATTCTGATATTGAATCAGGCAAATCGATAAAGGAGGAAAAATTACAAGATCAGGGGAAAATAACAAGAAGAGGTTTTATCGGGAGTTTAGGCGGTGCTGCATTTGCTACCGGGTTGCTTGGCATTACTCCAATTCTTGCAGGATGTAACGAAAATGCCAAGGGGCAGGGTTTTGATTGTACAGATATAGGACCACTTGATCAGTCTCAGAGAGCGAACAAATCATTTAATTTAAGGGTCGACGCCGCTAATAATAATCTTGATATGTCTGACGTTCAGCATGTTTGCAATGCAGACGAGAATTTTTTTCCCAACAGGATCGCTTCTTATTCGAAAGGATTACCCCATGACCAGCTGGGAGAGGTTGATCAGGACGCATATGACCTAATGCTAACGGCTCTTGAAACCGGCAAGGAAGAAGACTTTGAAAAGATACCACTTTCAGGTGATGTTAAGCTCAAAAACCCACAGGGAGGACTAACATTTGATCTTCTTGGCCCGGATTCTCACCAGGAAGTAATGCCTCCGCCACCAGCATTCGATAGTGCGGAGGGAGCAGGGGAGATAGCTGAACTCTACTGGATGGCAATTCTAAGAGATATCAACTTTTCGTCTTATAATAGCAACTCACTCGTGGAAGAGGCTGTTAATGACCTGAATAGATTTTCAGATTTCAGAGGACCGAAAGAGAATGGATCAGTAACCCCGTCTACTTTATTCCGTGCAGATATCCCGGGAGTGCTAAAGGGGCCTTTTCTATCACAGTTCCATTTGAAAAATATACCGTCAGGTCCCCAGATACTAAATCACAAGATCCGGACTTTGCTCCCTGTTGATTATATTACGAATTACAGCGAATGGATTGATCTGCAGAACGGACTTTTACCTGCTAATGCGATTTCAACCGATGTGTTCGATCCTGTATTCAGGTATATGAGGAATGGCAGGGACCTTGCCGAGAACCATCACTGGGATTGGCCTGCACAGGAGGCTTTTAATGCGATCCTGATAATTTTCGGTCTCGAAGGGAAATCACCCCAGGAGGTATTCCTTATAAATTCAGGTGTCCCCTGGGATCAAAATAATCCGTATTATAATTATTCAACACAGGCCGGATTCGTTTCATTCCATATAGTGGATATTTATCGAATGGTTGCGGAAGTAATGGATCTTTCCCTCAAAGGTGCCTGGTTTCAGAAATGGTTCGTTCACAGAAGGTTAAGACCGGAAGAGTTTGGAGGTAGGATCCATAATAATCTTGCATCAAATACGCAATATCCTATTCACGAAGATATTTTTAACTCCACAGTCCTTGATAAAATATTCAACTTTTACGGAAGTTACCTCCTCCCCCTTGCATTTCCGGAGGGTGCACCGTCTCATCCTTCCTATCCCTCGGGACACGCAACCTGGGCTGGTGCCACAATTACGGTTCTAAAAGCCTTTTTCGATGAAGATGTTGTTATCCCCGACCCTGTACTACCCTCTTCAGACGGTCTTGAACTTGTTCCGTATACAGGTCCTGAATCCAATGATCTAAAGATTGGAGGGGAATTGAACAAGCTCGCCTGGAATATAGCAATGGGAAGAAATTTTTCCGGCCTTCACTGGAGAACCGATGCTTCTATGGGGCTTGCCCTGGGGGAGCAAATCGCCATATCAATGCTTAAGGAGCTTAAAAAAACCTATACGGAGTCGTTCCAGGGATACAAGCTTACATTGTTCGATGGAACAAAGATCACAGTTTGAAAAATGTAAAGATGTGTAGAGATTCTTCGGTATTTAATCCTGTAGTGGATATTTTAAAGCAATACGCTTGTATATGACGAGCTGTAACTTATAATTCTTGTCTCTACTATGGAAACCAGATATATAAGGAATTTCTCTATTATCGCCCATGTCGATCATGGGAAATCTACCCTTGCTGACAGGATTCTCGAGTTTACCGGAACACTTGCCGAGAGGGACAGGACTGAACAGTTCCTCGATCAGATGGAGATCGAGAGGGAAAGGGGAATTACCATTAAAGCTCAGGCAGTAAGACTTAAATACAATGCCGATGATGGTAACGTTTATGAGTTCAACCTTATTGATACTCCAGGGCATGTAGATTTCAGTTATGAAGTATCAAGAAGTCTTTATGCATGTGAGGGAGCTTTACTTGTGGTTGACGCCTCTCAGGGAGTTGAGGCGCAGACACTGGCAAATGCCTATCTTGCGGCGGATTCCGGGCTGGAGCTCATACCTGTGATAAATAAAATCGACCTGCCCGCAGCAGAACCCGAGAGAGTTAAAAAGGATATTGAGGATGTTATTGGAATAGGAGCAAGCGATGCGATCCTAGCCAGTGCCAAGGAAGGTAAAGGGGTAAAGGATATACTTGAAGCGGTGGTAAAGATGATACCACCACCCAGGGGTAGTAATGATCTTCCTCTCAAGGCACTAATCTTTGACAGCTGGTTTGATTCATACCAGGGAGTAGTAATGCTTGTAAGAGTCCTCGAGGGTGAATTGAAGATTGGTATGCAGATAAAACTAATGTCTACCGGCAAAAAATACGAGGTTAGGACAATCGGTGTTTTCTCGCCCAAGGCTATCGAGTTGCAGGAGCTTGGGACAGGGGAGGTCGGTTTCGTTACTGCATCGATCAAGGAGATAAAGGAAGCAAAGGTCGGTGATACCATAACAGGTGCTGAAAGACCTACTGATAAACCTATCGAAGGCTTCAGAGTAATGAAATCTATGGTGTTCAGCGGACTTTATCCAATAGACTCCGGTGATTACGGCAAACTCAGGGACGCTCTTGAGAAATTGAGTCTTAATGATTCTTCTTTTGTGTATGAACCTGAGACCTCGACTGCGTTAGGATTCGGGTTCCGGTGTGGTTTTCTCGGCATGCTCCACATGGAGATATTGAGGGAAAGAGTGGAAAGAGAATATGATATCGATCTTATTACTACTGCACCGACAGTGATATACAGGATAACCTATGGGGACGGTGAGGTTAAGTTCATTCACAACCCCAGTCAGTTCCCTGCAGGGGACAAATCTGCAAGTGTCGAGGAACCTTTTGTCTTTGTTTCAATTCATACGCCTGCTTCATATATCGGACCTATTTTCGATCTCTGTGAATCAAAACGGGGAATACAAAAGAATATGAAATACCTTACAGAGGATAGAGTTATTGTGGAATATGAGCTTCCTCTAGCAGAGATAGTATTTGATTTTTATGACAAACTAAAATCTGTATCTCGCGGATATGCATCCATGGACTATGAACAAATAGGATATAAACATACTGATCTCATAAAAATGGATATACTGGTAAATGGTGAAATAATTGATGCCCTATCGGTCATAGTGCACAAGGAAAAAGCATATGAAAGAGGACGTGAACTGATCGAGAAACTCAGGTCACTTATCCCCAGACAACTTTACGAAGTTGCCATACAGGCTGCTATCGGAAGCAGGATCATTGCCAGGGAAACTGTAAAGGCAATGAGAAAAGACGTGACAGCTAAATGTTACGGTGGAGATGTTACCAGAAAAAGGAAACTGATAGAAAAACAAAAAGAAGGCAAGAAAAGACTCAAACAAATAGGCAGAATAGAAATACCTCAGGAAGCTTTTCTTGCCGTGCTTGAAACATGATCAATATGTACTTCCCCTGGATGGAAAGTACCAAATTCACGGCTATCCACTCTTTCTTTAACTAACATCCAGGGGGAAAGAGTTAAGTCCTAAATGCTGAACCTCACATACCTTTCATCATCATCTCTGTAATGGTGTGTGTTGCCCCGCTTACCGCATCAGGGTCGGTTTTAACGTTAACAACTGAAGGCAGACCCGACCTGAATGCCCTTTGTATTGCAGGCTTTAGTTTGTTTGTATTATCAACTGCTATTCCATATCCGCCCATAGCGATAGCGATCTTATGGAACGGAATAAAGCCGAGATCTACGCCCTGCATATTCTTAACTCCCGGATATGTTATATGGATCTGATGCTTGGTCATCCCCCAGGCCGAGTCATTGCAGATCACTACCACGAAAGGTATTTTATGTCTCATCGCAGTTTCAAATTCCATAAAATTCATGGCCGCAGCCCCGTCTCCTGTTATCAAACAGACTCTTTTATCGGGTTTGGCAACTTTTGTACCAAGTGCAAAAGGTATTCCGACTCCCATACACCCGAGCGGACCTCCTTTGATATAGTGTCCGGGTGTGTTCACAGTGCATGTAGTGTCTGTCCAGGACTGGCTGTCCCCACCGTCCACCACGATTATCCCTTCGTCCCCAAGCAACTCGGATACTACATGTGCGACCTTTGCAGGGTGAATCATCTTTTTCCTTGAGGAAAGAATTTGTTTTGTAAATTCACTATAGCTTTTTTTACTTATTACCGTAGCTTCTTTGTGCCATTTGTTAAATTTGAATTCAATATTATTTTCTTCTAAATGTGATAAGGCTTTTTTCAAAAGGGATTTCAGGTCTGAAACGATCGAGAGATCGGTCGGTTTGTTCCTGTCAATTTCTGATGGTTCTATATCAGTCTGTATAATCTTTGCCTTTGGATTGAAAGTGTTGCCGAATCCGATATAAATACTGAGCCTGATCCCAAAAAGCAGTATCAGGTCAGCTTTTTGAGTAATTTCCCTGAAACCCCTGGGAGAGCCGGGACTGGCAATACCAAATGAGCTGCTGTCAGGTACTATTCCCCTGCCCATATTGAGTGTAAAAAGCGGGATATTTAATATTTCTGAGAATCTTTGAATTTCATCTTCTGATCTTGAATACCAGCTGCCGCTTCCTGTTATTAATACCGGTCTTTCAGATTTTCTTATCATTGAGATCATTTCTTCAACCTCTGAATCTGAAGGTTCTGAAGAAGTATGAGGTATCTTGAGGGTATAGTTTGAGAGTTCTTTTTCATCGCATCCCGGATAAAGTACTTCATACGATGTTCCTATATAAGCAGGACCGGGCCTCCCCGTGATTGAGTTTTTATATGCATTTGATACATATTCAGGAATTCTTTTTACATCGAATACAGTTCTGGCCCACTTTGTTACGGGTTTTACCATTGATAGCTGATCTATTTCCTGTAATGAGAGGATATCATTCTCCTCGACCCCTGACCTACCGGCTATTAATAACATCGGCGAGTTCGATAAATAAGAACCGGCAACACCGGTTAGAGCATTCGTAAATCCCGGGCCTGCGGTTACAAGACAAATACCGGGAGTTCTTGTTACCCTTCCAAACGCATCTGCAGCCATGGCAGCACCCTGTTCATGGTGTGTGTCTATCAACCTTATCCCGAGATCTGTGCAGGCCTTGTAAACGGGGTTAATATGACCTCCTGCCAATGTAAAAATATTCCTGACACCCATATCATATAAAGTTTTAGCCAGAAACCATCCACCCTGTTTCTTCGCCATAATTCTCTCCTGTAAAGAATGTTAAATATATTTATAACAAAATATTAATTCTGCTTCTAATAAAACGGATGAGTGATCATCATTCGTTAATACAATGTATTCGGGGAATAAAGTGACCGGTGTACCGGAAGCTGGTAATTGTGATTTTTATATTATTCAATGCCGAGTTCCTTCCTGAGAAATTTGTCATCCGGATCATGCCGGTTCCAGTAATCTATCATCATGGTTTTATTCTTCTCTGCAGTGGTTACCAGGGTCTTTGCATTATTATCAAAACCTCTTGAATACTGTTCTTTCCAGGAAAGTATCTGATGCGGAAAATCTTTCCTGAAATTGATGCTGAACTTTCTTGAAGATTCAGGGAATTCGATGGTATAGACCATTATATCTTTCGAACCTGGAGAAACCGATATATCTGCCTTGGCATTTTCAATTCCAAGTTTGCCGTGTTTTAATCTGGTTATTACAAGACCAGGGATGATCTTTATCCTCCCGGTCGGCAGATCCCCGGGATTCAATCTTATCCTTGTCCATATTTCATCTTCGAGGAATGTTCTGTCTACATTGAATTTCTTATCACCTTCGGATTCAAAATAGGAATTGGACTGTATTCTGTATATACTGCCATCAAGGTTCATCTGGGTAAAAACATTGCCGCACCACTCCTGTGACGACATGCTCAATTTAAGGGTATTCGGGAAAATATCGTACTTTACCGGGGTGAATATGGATTCCATAATCGAATATCTGTAAATTCCTGTATCGAATTTTTTTATCAGGTTGAGCTTTAATACTTTTACTGAGTCATTACCTGCTTCATCAGGATCATCAAGTTTAACCTGTTTCCTTTTTGAGAAATCCTCGGTTACAAAAACAAGTATTGCATATCCGTCATGTATATGACCGTATCTCGCCTGTTTCAGTTTGTAGGAAGTGACTTCCGCTTTTCCGGCATACCAGTAATTTTTAAATTTTTCAGTATTGTAATTTTTTTCTTCAGCTTTTGCCTTTATTGAAATGAAAAATAACACCAGAATAAATAGAATATATATTTTTTTCATACTGTACTTTGGTTCAAAAGTGTAGCAGTCCTATCCTGCTTTAATGGATAAGTAGAATT
>Ga0102952_1000271_pt1 | contig 21994 bp, 24 predicted proteins | sample SalPon2A_C_D1_MG_FD_78506 | JGI IMG/M metagenome (GOLD analysis project Ga0102952, IMG submission 78506) | Soil microbial communities from South San Francisco under conditions of wetland restoration - Salt Pond MetaG R2A_C_D1_MG | ecosystem: Environmental > Terrestrial > Soil > Wetlands | place... | reverse complement strand
TAATAGCAAATACGTGACTTGAAACCGTATGTTAAAATCAAGTCCGGCAAGCAATAATTTCTACAGAATGATCTGTCGGGGAGTCTTTAATTCCATTAAGAGAAAGGACACTCTAAATAAGTTAAAACAATCTCGAAATGAAATTTGACAAGATCCGGAACAACACGAATGTAAAAACCCCGGAAACGTTAAATAAAAGTATGCAATAATGAGTGACCTGCACATAGGGGAAGTCTCAAGCACAGACAAATCCAAATATAATGAAGATACGGTATACACTAAGATCAGGAAATACGGGAATTCCAGTGTATTCAGGATATATGGTAACCAGGATACTGACTGGAGGAACACCGACCCTGTTGGAAATTGTTAACGACAGGATCGAACTGGTTAAATGTAAAAGGAGCCCTTCACACGGCCGGATTCAGAATTTACGGTGAAGCAAGCCTGAGCAAATGCATTAATGAGATCGAATCCCAAACAAGACCAAATCCATGTAATCGAAGCCGATGATTAAATCGCTGCAGTTAAATTTTTCATTCAGCCTGGTCGAACGTATCTATTATCAGTGACCCTGAACGTACACTCCTGTATACCTCTGCTCTTACCCCGAAAACATTTGATATCAGCGGTCCGGACAACACTTTTTCAGGTGTATCGAATTCAATCATATTCCCCTTGTCGAGTACAAGCAATCTTGTGCAGTATCTTGCAGCCAGGGCAAGATCGTGCAGTACTACTATTAACCCCTTGCCGCCTTCACCCATATCCCTCAGGTAGGACATTATCCTGTGCTGATGATTTATATCGAGGTTTGATATCGGTTCATCCAGTACAAGGTAGTCAGTTTGCTGTGCTATTGCTTTTGCAAGCGCTACGAGCTGCTTTTCCCCGCCGGATAGTGTTGTCACTTCGCGGTCCGTGAATCCCGACATACCTACCGTATCTATAGCATCCGCTGCGAGTTGGTAATCATGATCCTTTTCAAATCCTAACCTTCCAAGATAGGGCATCCTCCCCATTAAAACCGTATCAATAACCCTGAAAGGGAAATTGAAATCGAGGTTCTGTGGTATGAATGCTATTTTTTTATAAAGTTCGCTAATTTTTATTCCGGAAAGCTCGTATCCGTTAATAAAGATATTACCTTTGTCCGGTTTTATGATATTCACCAGTAGCCTGACCAGGGTTGATTTCCCGGCTCCGTTCGGACCAATTATGCCTACAACATCACTGGCGTTAACCTTAAAGGAGATACCATTTAGGATCCGCGCACCGTTTATTGTGCAGGAAATATCTTGTATCACTATATTCTTATCGTTATCCATTTAACCGATCAGATACTACCGTATTTACTTCTGTTCTTCCTCAGCAGGTAAAGGAAAAACGGTACACCTATGCAGGACGTAATTACATTTATCCTCAATTCCTGCGGGCTGAGGATAGTTCTTGCCACAAGGTCCGTTAATGCCATAAAGCCTGCACCGGTAAAAAAACTTGCGGGCAGCAGGACCCTGTTGTCGACTCCAACAATTAGTCGCAGCATATGTGGCACTATAAGACCCACAAACCCGATCACTCCGCTCACAGATACACAGCTCCCTACCACTACGGAGCTAAGTACTATAAGCCATATTCGGGTACGGTCTATATTAACACCGAGTGTCTTTGCACTCTCATCCCCAAGGAGGATCGCGTTCAGGTCCCTTGAGAAAAATACGATCCCGCAGGAAGAAATTATTATCGGAAGAAATACTAGTTTCACATGAGTCCACGAGCTTGCATCAAAACCGCCCATTATCCAGAACAGCATCTCTCTCATAGACCACACATTGGCGATCGATAGAACGAATGTAGTAAGCGAGACAAAAAGTGAACCTATTGCAACACCGGCAAGCAGCAGGGTATAGCTTCTCGTATAACCGTTTTCGTAAGCAATAACATATACGAATAAAGCCGCCGTTAAAGTACCGAGAAAGGCACTCGCAGGAAGTATAAGAAAATTAAATTTTGATAGTCCGGTGTAGATCGCTATGACTGCAAAAAGTGCACCACCGCTTGACCAGCCCAGAACGCCGGGTTCAGCAAGTGAGTTCTTGAACAGGCCCTGCATTACACCACCGACTATCGCAAGCCCGCCCCCGGCAAGGCATGCAATAATGATCCTGGGCATCCTTATATCAATTAAAATAACATCATCAGCCTTTGTAAATTGATGGCCTGTTTCAAAACCGGCATGTTTCATCAGGATTGAAAAGAACTTCTGAATACCTATATGAGCAGTTCCGAAAAAGAGACATACAAAAAATACTGCAAGCAGTATCAGGATACTGATACCGGATGTCACAAATATTTTTTTTCTTATTCTCATAGGTTTCTCAGGACCCGCCGTTTATCAGATGCTCCAGTTTCTTTATTCCCTTTACTATATAATGCGAAGACGAGATTATATACCTGCCCTGGATAACATAGATATTATGATCTTTGAAAGCCCTTGTTTGTTTTACAGCCGGGTTTTCAAGAAATCTTTCTTCAAAACCGGGATCTGTGGGTGTAAAACTGCTAAGTATTATCACATCGGGATCTGTTTTAATGATATATTCAAGAGATATTTTGCTGCTCCTTACGAAACTGTCACCCTGAAAAGCGTTTCTCCCGCCTGCAATTGATATGATCTCGTCAATAAGGCTGTTCGGTCCTGCTGTAAAACCGGGAGCTGAATAGAACATAACACTTGGCCTGTGCTCGTGATTATGCGAATTTTTGATATCTTTTATCTCTTCTGTCATTTTTTTTACGAGCTTCTCCGCTTTACCCTGCTCACAAACCCTTTCCCCGATACTGATAATGTTCTTCTCTATCGAATCTATATTGTTAACATCTTCCAGCACCATAACATTCAGGCCGGCAGTTTTAAGCAACTTGATAAAATCCGAACCCAGGTAACCGGCTGTGATCACCAGATCCGGGTTCAGCTCAACTATCTGTTCCAGATTAGCGCGTATTTTGGGGATTCCTTCCGTTCTGTCGGCTATATTGGAAATCGACCTGTCGTCAGAAAGATATGTAAGACCTGCTATTCTCGCCTTGTCACTCAGGATATCAACCAGAATTTCATCCGAAGCAAGTGTAACAGAAACTATTCTTTCAGAACAACCTTCTTCAAGGGCACTTGCAGGAACTGAAATTATAAAAAATATTAAAAAACCGAACAGAATTATTCTTCGCATGAGTGAACATCCATGGGAGAATTTTCTTTTAACCGCTTTATTGCAGGAATTGTATACAGTAAAACGAAGCCTTCTCCCGAGGCAGAATATAATTCAGACAGGTCTTCCGGCTCACAGATAATCTCAGCTTCAGACCTTCCCGTGCTTTTATAAAGCCAGTGGCACCCGAGAATAACCCCGGATATAGAAGCTAAGTCTGTTTACGGCTGCGGGGACAGCTCAGGCATATGACCTGATTCCCTAATCCGAACCTGAATATTATATTACAGAACTATCAAAAAGTATGTAAATTTTATAAGACAGGACAATGATTAAATGATCTTGTTGATAAGTATAAACATTTTAAACCGGGACTGGGGAAGCTACCTGGGACCCGATAACATCGTGGAGAAGATTGCCAAGCTCTACAATATTATATGGTTTCGATAAAAGTGCTGTGAAACCATAGTCTTTATAACTTTCCATCACATTGTTTCTTATGTGTCCTGTAGAGAGTATGGCTTTTAAGGATGGGTCTACATTCCTTAATCTTTTTAATATATGCTGTCCGGAGATCTCCCCGTTTATTGTCAGATCGACGATAACTACATCAAACGGATCACCTTTTTCAGTAGCAATTCTAACTATCAGTAAAGCTTCCTTTCCGTCAGCACATGATTCCACTTGATAACCTAGTTCCTTCAGCAGTATGATTGTAAAATTCCTTACGATTATTTCATCTTCTACAAGAAGAACTCTACTCTTCCCTGCGACTAATCCTGGATGATCAGCAATTTCTTCTGTTTCTGCAGCACCTACTGCAGGCGAAACTGTGTTATGCAGTTTTTCGGCAGATGCATCACTCTTATAATCACGGTCTGCACAGGTTTTCTGAATTGCCAAGATCTCCTTTTCATGCTTTTTATACATACGTACCTTTACCAGGTTTAATTTGAAAATTTTATATACCCGGAAACACCTGAGAACCCATTTACTCATCCCGATGATCCTTTAAAGCTTTGATTAATTACCTGGTCCCGAAAAAGACTTCCATCCTTATACAGACACAAAACTGTAACCTCATGGGTGTCATATTATGGGCTCTTCAAGTGTTATTCCAGGTTATCCGTTCTTATATATCCTCCCCGGTTATAAAAACATTTATATATAGTTGCCTTCTATTTTTTCTGAAAGGATTTCGTATTGAAGATTCAGGTCTGATCCAGTCTGAAAACTGTTTTATCACAATTTGCTTCACTGCGAGTTCATTCCTGGTCGATCTGTTGAAATGTGAAATACCATTAACCCATCCATCAATTATTTGAGAATATTGGCAATTCAGACGATAAAATCACAGAAATTATTAATCAGCCCGAACTTTGAAAGCTATAACTCCTGGCAGATTGTCCGGAACTATTCTCTGATATTGAAATAAAAGCCTTGAAAACGGTCTCTACTTTTTTCACTATATCGGAAGGAGAGCCGGTTTTTTCGAGATACCCTATTGCTCCAATACTCAAACATTTACCTATCTCGCGTATCTCGGGTGAATTTGTAAGCAATATGACCGGAAATTTTTTTAATGAAGGTTCATTTTTTGCAATTTTGAGAAACTCGTAACCATCCATAACCGGCATTTTCAGATCCAGTATCACCAGGTCCGGTTTAAATTCATTTAGCTTGTTGAGGCCGACCTCCCCGTTCTCAGCAACTTCAGCCCTGTATCCCTTGACATTGAAAGCATCCAGGTAAAGCTTTCTGAGAAATTCCTCATCTTCAATAATCAGTATCTTATACATATCAGTATCCTCACTGTATAAATTGGCAATATGCGTACCAAAACATATCTCAAACTATTAAAATGGTATAAGCAACTGTTATTATTAAATTTATATATACTGAAGGTCTAAAATGAATTATCGAGGAAGAATCCTTTTGACCAGTCATGTGTGACAAAATTTGTCACACATGACATTATTCGCAAGATAATCTATATAATTACAAAAATTGTTACATTATAAACGGGTTGTTTGGATAACAGCTTAAGTTTTGAACACACAGGAAATAATCTACTTGCAGGATTATACAATTTAATACTTGTAGTAAAAAAAGAAGCCGTTCAGGAGAATCCTGCCCGGCTTCTTATCAATAGAATGGAAGTGTAATAATTAACTAGCCATTTTCATTCTTCTCACGAAATATATTCCTGAAAGCGAGAAGATCATTATCATAAAGTTTGCAGCGGATGAAGATCCACCGGAAGTACTGGTGATCGTACAGCCACCGCCGCCTCCACCACCGTTGCCGTTACCTTCATCTCCGCCGGACTGACAGTTGGGATCGTTAGCATCAACCAGTCCATTCCCATCATTGTCAAAGCCGTCATTGCAGCTTACCTCTCCGCCGGTTTCACATACTGCCCCGGAAGCATCATCTATAACTATTCCGTCACAGCCGAGATCAGCACAGTCCGTTACTCCGTCCATATCATCGTCAACACCGTTCGTACATTCCGCCTGTCCCGTCTCGCATTCTTCCGCAGTAGCACAATCCGTGTCGAGACAGTCAGCGAATCCGTCGCCGTCTTCATCTCCGGGAACTGAGCAGTCTTCCGCTGTCGGAGGAGTGATCTCTGTTCTTTCGCCTCTTACATACATCCAGTCAGCCCCTCGAAGTGTGTCATTTATATACATAACACCGAGGTTGTTTACATACTCATCGAGACCCGAGACGAATATCCTTGTCCAGCCATAGGAAAGACCGTTTTCAGGATTCTCCGGTGTTCCGGCACCTCCGCAAAGAAGGCTCGGTCCGAGAAATGTATTGTTCTGACCGATATCACCGTTAAGGCCGGATGTTGAAAAACACTCAATTGTCTTATCACCACATGATGTGGGTGATTCCTTGTAGTCAAAAATAAAAGTAGTCCAGTCGGCAATTGCAGGAAGTACCTGATATCCGAGCAGCCCCGCATCCCCGTACTGGTCCTGGAATGCTATTCCGATAAAATCCCCGCTACTAAAATTGCCGGGAACATTGAACACTATCTCTTCAGGTTGCAATATGAGGTAGCCGTTGGTAACCCCGTCCATAACGGTACCATCAGCTGCTATCTCTCCTGTCGCAAAATCGACCGCGTCCCTTCCCATAGCACTCAATCGGAAATTAAGAACGTCATCGTTAGTAGCACCGATCAGATGCTGGAAGGCTATACCTGAAAGGTCTGATTGTGATACAACAGGTGTTATAATTATAAAGCCTTTCGTACCTCTTACGTCTATGCTTGTATGTTCACCTTCATCATTTTGATTTTCCCCCATGTTCTTCGGGAAATTGGACAAAGCAAGATTATAAACGTGCGTATCACGTGGTGTGAGCATGTCTATAAAATCCCTCTCGTCACAAATCACGGGAAGTTCACCGCCTGCACCGTCGATATCATAGTTCCTGAATATCTGCACATGTATCCATGTTTCCTGGTTCAGGCTCGTATTGGTCACCTGGATGTATGAAGTATCACCCATCGTCATCTCGTTATCCACTACGGTACTCTGGTCGTAAAAATAGATCAACTGGCTTGAAGAACTTGACGTAGTGCCGGTGGGACCTATGATCTGAGCATATGACTGTTGTGCAAAAAATATTGTAAACAGTATCAAAAATATTTTTATAATGTTTGTTTTCATATTAGTCTTCCTCCCGGATCACTGATCGGTATACATCCAGCCGCCACCGAAAGAGCTATTTAAACTAAGTTCGGATACCTGGCTTAGATTTTTTGTTGAATAAAGTGTTCTGGGTTCAAATTCCCCGTTCCTGTTAATAAACAGCCCTACCTGGTTCTCAAATGGTTCCAGACCGGAAACTACGATCTGTGTCCACCCGATCAGGCTCGGAAAACCGGGGTAAGGAGGTGTCTCCGAACCACTGCACAAAACATCCTCGGTAAAGTTGGTATTGTTCTGTACAAAAGAGTCGTTGAGTCCGAATGTTGCAAAACAGTTTATCTGCTTGTTTCCGCAGGATGTCGGGTCTTCCTTGAAATCAAACTGGAAAGAACTCCATGTGGATTCACCGGGGAGTACCTGATACCCTAAAAGACCCGGGTCCCCGTATACATCCTTGAATACAAACCCGACAACGTCAACTGCAGGCTGGGGGACTGTACCTATAAAATCGAAAAGCATCTGTCCCGGCTGAAGTAAAACAAAGCCGTTGGTCGTACCGTCAAGCGGGGTTCCTAAATCAACTACCTTTCCGGTTGAAAAATCAACAGCATCCCTTCCAACTGCATTTATAATGAAACCCATACCGTCCGGAACAGTTGCATCGAAACTCATGCCGATCATATACTGGAAAGATATCGCAGTGAAATCACTCTCCGAAACCACCGGGGTAATCATCACAAAGCCCTTCGTGCCGACCACAGAAATACTTGTATTTTCTCCTGTTTCGTCAACATTCTTTATGAATGAAGGCTGATCAAGCTGGTAAATATGGGTATCGTTAGGTGTAAGAAAATCTACAAAATCCCTTTCGTCACAGACGAGGTTAGGGGTAGCGTCATTATTGTCCGGATCATCGTTTCTGAAAATCTGAACGTGTATCCAGACTCCGGTCGTATCATTTATGTTTGTCACCTGTATATTGGTCTCGCTTGCACCGTTCTCAGCATCCTGGTCATAGTAGAATATGAGCTGACTGGACGCTTCAGTAACATTTCCACCTGTGATTACTGTTTGTGAACGGGAATTCTGCGAGAAGCAGAATAAAAGCAAAAACGCAAATATACCAGGGACAAAAAAGCCCTTAGAAATATACATTTTACCCTCCCAAACTATGCTTAGCCAAAATTCCGGAACTATCGCCGAATAGCCCGGTATGTAATAAAGCTTAACTAAATATTAATTCTAAACTTGTTCAAGTACAATAGATATTTTTTTTAATTTAAATATCTCATTCCATTGATACTTAACTCACCAAATAACAGTGATTAAAGAATATTGGTGAAAATCCTATTTTTTCATGAATGTATTAAGCGAAGCGGGCAGATCTATCATACCGCGATGTGCATAGGGAAATCTTATGGAACTGCTTAACAACGCAATATTTCCTGTTAGTGAATAGGGGATACTATTTTTGGAGATCATCCTGTTTTTCAGTAGAAAAGAAAGCAGGTTGCCGCTTATAACGAGATCTACATCGCTGTCACCGGATGCAGGAATATCTATACTGGTCTTGTTGAAACCGCTTGCGAATTCGACACTGTTTATCTCGAGCTTGTAAGTAATACCCCGCACGGGTATCGGAACCGGGTTGGGGTTAAAAATATTAATCTTTAACCTTATATCCTGTTTGTTAAGACCCAGGCTTTCTACGTTAACACCCGTAACTTTTAAACCCGGCGGTCTCAGTATACCGTTTCCCATTCCCGCACATGCGAATAATAATGACAGTGTGAGAAAAAGTCCGCAAAATAGAGATTTAAATGCTTTATTGCTGTTTATTATCATTAAGTTTTTCACGTGTTCTCTTCTTTCTTTTTTTCTTCTGTTTCCTGATCTTTTCTATCTTCCGCTGTTCCGGGGATTTCCTGCCGAATTTTTTCTCTTCTATCCTTTCTACGAGCTCGCGTCTTGCAAGAAACCTGTTCACAGATTGAGATCTTTCCCTCTGTGCCTTTATTATTATGCCTGTCGGTTTATGTTTAAGTTGTACTGACGTAGATGTCTTGCTTGCGTTCTGTCCGCCGGGTCCGCCGGACCTGATGAAATTTTCCTCTATATCACTTTCATCTATACCGAGGGCGGTCATCTTTTTCAGTAAGGCTTTTTCTTTCGCTTCGGAAACACCGAATTTACCCATTACTGAAAAGATAAATTAAAAACCGCCGATAATAAAACCGAATATAGTTCTAAACAAGAAGTTTCAGGAAATCTCTCTTTGAAACTATTCCTACGGGTTTGCCATCCCTTACCACAGGGTATCTGTAAAAACCGTATTTGATCAGTTTATCAATCAGGTCTTCTATGGGCTGATCCTCTGTAAGTGAAATCACATTATTGGTCATTATCTGTTTCACTTTAACATTGCGGGCTTCATCATACATCTTCTCAATTTCATCCCTGTCCATCCATCTGCCGAAAAGCTGCGGTGCATGATCCCTCGAAAAAGGTATACTGTGACTCTCTGCAATAAAATTAGACTCTGAAAGTATGCCTGTAAGCTTGCCCTCATCGTTAATTACAGGGAGACATCCAACCTTGTTTTCTATCATTTTTAAAGCCGCCTGGTGCAGTGTGTCATCTTCATGGGTTGTTATTACTGGAGTTGCCATAAGATCTTTTACATTCATAATTCAAAAGCTCCGGGATTTAATATGTTATTCGAACTGCTTTTCTCTTTGTTTTATATCCTCTTCCCTCTTGTTTTTCATCTTTTTGACATTATTTATAATCTTTCCGGCATCTTTCAGTGAAACCGATTCTTCCTTATGCCTTTCATAATTGGCTTCAAGAAAATTATGGTATCTGTTTATAAGAAAGATGGCTCCCACAATACATAATGCTACTATTATCCATTTAATCATCGCATTATATCACCTCTAAATTATGTCGATTATTTTACTACTTCTTGAAAGGAAAGACAAAGAATATATAATAATTTGCTATGGATCCCGAAATCATTAAATCAATTATAGAAAAGGGAATGAAAACTTCCTACGTACATGTTGAAGGGGACGGCACACATTTCAATGCTATAATCGTTTCGGATGAGTTCGAGGGCAAACTCCCGGTTGAAAGACACAAACTCGTCTATAGCGCCCTGGGAGAAACCATGAAAGAGCAGATACATGCCCTTTCGATGAAAACCCTGACGCCGTCTCAGTGGGAAAATAAATAACCAAGGAGAATATGAACAATGTCAGAAGATGTAATGAAAAAGATACAGGAACAGATAGATAAAAATAATATAATTCTCTATATGAAAGGTTCGAAAGACATGCCAATGTGCGGTTTCTCGGCAAGGGTCGTGCAGCTGCTTAATTCATTTAATGTACCTTATGAAACCGTAGATGTACTGCAGGACCCGCAGATAAGACAAGGGATAAAAGATTTTTCGAACTGGCCTACAATCCCGCAATTATACGTAAAAGGGAAATTTGTCGGCGGCTGCGATATATGCATAGAGCTACAGGAAAGCGGTGAGCTCGAGCCGATAGTAAAATCAGCAGGAGAATAATCCAGCCTTTTCGGTCAGTCTTTCTCATAGAAATAGTCCGAGAGTTTATCCCGGAGGTAAAGCCTTGCCCTCAAAGCTCTGGATTTAACAGCAGGTAGGGAAAGGTCCAGGATGTCTGCAACTTCCTGATTGGAGAACCCTTCAACGTCCTTGAGCTGAAAAACCTTTCTGTATTTAACGGGAAGATCGCTGATAGCTTTTTCCAGTATGCTGTTACCTTCCTTACCGAGCAACTGATCTTCAGGAATATCGCTCCAGTCCTTTAGAAGTACATCTTTCAGGTTGCCGGACTCGTCATAAGGTGCGTAATCCTCGAGAAGCAGCTCGTTTTCGGTAGTTTTCTTTTTAGACCTCAGATGCATATAGCTTGTGTTAACCACAACCCTGTATAACCAGGTCGTAAATTTTGAATCGTTCCTGAAACTTGAAAGACTCTGAACAAGTATCATGAAAACGTTCTGGAGTATTTCTTCAGCTGAGCTGTAATCACCTGTTATTCTGAGTGCTGTTCTGAATATCTTGTCACTGTGTCTGTCAACTATTTCATTGAATGCGCCTTCAAGATCATCTTTTACATATAAAGAAACAAGCTCTTCATCAGAAAGACATTTGAAATATCGTGATTCAAGGGTAGGTGCCAGACCATTCTTCCTGACTGCCTTTTTTATTTCCTCGCAGTTCATATTATTAATGTTCATGATATTCCTCCTGTAATTTCGCTTCTGCATAGTTTATTCCACCATCGCATCGTTAAACACGGTAATTTTATTAACAACACAGCTGAGATTCCTGACCATATCCGGATCGTTAAATGCCTTACTCATTAATGAAAGTCCTTCAATATATGCAACAAGGCTCTGAGCTGTCGCCTTTACATTCGTATTAGCAGGTAATTCTCCACTATCAACTGCATCCCTGATCAGTTTCTCGAACCACACTGCCCATTCACTAAAAATCTGCTCTATTTTGTTTCTTATATCTTCATCCTGCGTACTCATTTCCAACGCCAGGTTCCCAAAAGGACAACCAGTTATACATCCGACAGATTCTTTGCAGGTACATTGCTGATTGTAAGACTTGTCCATGAGATAGTTCAGTTTTTCCCTGAATGTGCCGTTCTGTTTGGCTATCGGTTCAAGCAAATGTTCATTGAACTGCTCCCATATGGCATCAAGTGACCTGAGTGTAAGCTCTTTTTTAGATTCGAAGAAATAGTAAAAACTACCCTTTTTGACACCGGCATGGTTGCAAAGGTCCTGGACACCGACTGAGGAGTAACTCCTGTTGCCGATCAATGTAACTGCACTATCAATAAGTTTTTCTCTTGCGTTGCTTACTCTTCCCATAATCAATCCTAATAGTTGACCGTACGGTAAAATATTATACTGCATATAAATCTATGTCAACAAATTTTTTAAATTAATTTCATTTTCGACTTCTATTTGTTACTATCACTAACAGGGAGAGTAAAATTCATGATAAACATACAAAAAACAGTTCATTATATAAAAGGAGCAATCACAAATCCGGAAAAGATATGGTCAGAGTACTCGGAAGAAAACCCTGACTGGAAAGAAACCGCTGTAAACATCACGATACCTCTTGCGGTAATATCCGCAATTCTTTCATACATTTTCTCTCTTGTATTCGGGCATCACGGTATGTATTCAGGGAGCCTTCGGTTCTTTATTTTTGGGATGATATTCTCCATTATTGGATATTTCATATTCTCGGCAGTGATATCCTACCTGGCAGGATATTTTAAGGGTGAAAATAACTTCTGCAGGGCTCTTGCTTCTGTTTCACTTGCATCCGTACCTGCAGCAATAGGTTCACCTCTTGGAACTTTACCTTTTATTGGGGCTATCCTCTCAATACTGATCTCGATATATTCCCTTGTGCTACTCTACAGGAACATACCTATATTCCTTAAAGTACCCCAGGAAACCAGGACAAAGCATTTTATTATAACACTTGTTATATCATTCGTTATAGGTTTCATATTATCGTTTATCCTGGACCTGTTTTTCTGGGGAGGGAACTACCATATTCACGAGCAGAATTTTGAGTAATGAAGAAAAATAGGACCGCACCTATTTTTGAGGACATTAGACCTTAGATGTTTGACCTAGGTGAAGACAACTCGTAGCTCTTGGTTCGTAGCTCGTAGGGAAATATGGTAAAACAGTTAGTGGTTCTTTGTCCGTATTTATTTTCAGCCTTACACGAATTCACGTTAAGAAAATCCGAACGGAGGTGTTAAGAAAAATTTGTGCGGATGGGGTGGAGATGAAATTTTTTAACCGTAGTGAGGATTTTTAGCAGAAGCTGTGTGCAGCCTTGATCTTTTGTACTTTCTATCAAGAGAAAGTACAGATAAAAAACTGGATTCCCGGTTACTTCGATAAACTCAGTACAGGCTACGGGAATGACAAATTATTAATCCTTCTGTTCTGCATATCAAACTGAACCGTAAGGTGAATGATGAACCTAATATAAAGCAAATCAAATATTGTAAATAAAATAAAAAAAGGGAAGAGGACTTAATGTCTTCTTCCCTTTTAGGTTGGTTACTTATTTTCTATTTAAGTACTTGCCCTTATTTCTTTTTCTTTCTCCTGATAAAGCCTCTTCCGATCAGGATAGCAGGTATGAGCAGGAACGGTAGTAATGAAGCACCATTTGTATCTGATGAAGCAGGTGCTATAACACAACCGCTGTTGCCGCAACCCGGGAATACTCTCTGATCGAGCAGGAGTCCAAGGAATACTTCGCCCGGAGATTCACTTGTTGTTACTTCAAAGTTTGAATCTACAGGTCCCTGTTTATCGCTTATACACATATCGAGAGCAAGTATCGCGTCATCTACAAGCGCAGGTATGTTACAAATTACCTGTGAATTTTCGAATAACGCTGTCTGCGATGAGTTCCTGGCAAGAACCTGGTTACCGCCGTTTTTAACTATCGTACAGTTACCATCATTGTTAAGCAGGGCTACACCGTTAACCTCCGAAGGTTCTGAAGTGAAGTACCCAAAGTTAACATTCTGGAGTGATCCGCCACCTATTACGTTAATACGGTAACAGATATCACCCTGTGCACAGTCTGTAGGTGTAACCTGTAAAAGGTTGCCTATATTGGTACCAGTACCACCGCCATTGCCGCCATTGCCACCGTTTCCGTCCGGTGTGGAGTCACAAACATTACCAAGGCTGTCACCATCGTTATTCGCCTGGTCGGCATTGGCATCGTTCGGGCAGTTGTCACAAACGTCGCCTACGCCGTCTCCGTCTGTATCGGCCTGGTCAGCGTTTGCAGTACTCGGGCAGTTGTCCATATCATTTGCAACACCGTCTCCGTCACTGTCAGCTGTCGTACAGTTTGGTGCCGAAGCACAGTCCGTGTCATCACAGTCTATTGCTGTGTCTCCGTCGTTATCAATCATATCGTCGCATGTGGTTTCAGTAGCTTCACAAGGAACACCGTCTGGTCCTGTTTCTCCAACACATTGAGGATCGGCACAGTCAACCTGCATATCGCCGTTGTCATCCATCATATTCGTACAGTCTTCCTGAGCTGTGTTTGTGAATGTACAGGTAATATTCTCATCCGGAGCCAGTTGTATATCCACCTGGTTGTTACCAACAGGGGTAATTACGCTGTCGGTAGCACCTGTACAGTTGATCTCAAGTGTGGTATTTGCCGGAATTGTTTCAGAAACGCTATATGACTGGTTTGCTGTCAGATCGTTACAACTAGTAGAATTACCGTCGGTAAGCTGGAATGCTCCGTCAAGACCACACGACCCCGGGAAGTTCGTTCCGTTAAAGTCAAACATGGTTGCCACGGAAACCGGAGCAGTGGCTTTTTCTATCGTAATTCCGCCAGTTGCGGGCTGGATTTCTACAAAACCGGAGTCACACTGAGGTGGAACGCTTTCTGCATCTGGTCTTGTAAAAGCCCTTGCATCAGTTGTTACAGCCATGTCTGCATTGTCCGTACATGCTGCCTCAACTATAAGGTCTCTTGCAGGGCTTCCATCTGCAGGTTTACTGGTCATTATGCAACCACCATTGTTCTGAACAGTTCCGAGTAGAGGATCAACATTGAATTGTCCCGGCGCTGCTGTACATGATGCATCTGATGATACATTTCCACCATTATCCACAACACCCAATGTACAGTTCTGTCCCGGAGTGTTATTATCAAGAATACTATTTTTGAGATTAATAACCTCTGCACCACTGTTATCAGAGATACCTGCGCCAGTTCCTGACTGGTTATCTGCTATGGTGCTGAAAGCTATATTTACAGTTGTCATTGCACCTTGTCCGCTGATAGCTCCGCCCCTTGTCGTATTTGCAAGGTTCTGGAAAAATCCACAGTTAGTTAAATTAGCTTCTGTTGGAGCAGCAAAAGCTGTCTGAGCAGACAATCCACCACCAATATCAGCAGTGTTAGAAACAAACAAGGTGCTTGTAGCATTTAAAGTACCTTTTCCTATAGATATACCACCACCATGCTTAGAAGCTTTGTTGCTCTGTATGGTAAGGCAGTCAAGGGTTACTGTTCCATCGGCTATTCCTATACCACCACCGGAACTATTTCCCGTTGACAATGCAGTGTTGTTTGAAATCGTGATCGGGTCTATTTCAAGAGTGCCACCCGAGTTGTAAATACCGCCGCCGAACATGTAAGCGTCATTATTGTCTATTTTATCCGATTGCGAGCCGTGAATTGTCATGCTTCCGGCGTTTGCAATACCACCACCGTTTTGAGCACTATTGCCTGTTATGGAAGAGCTGTCTATGGTCGCAGTACCGTTCTGCACATAAATACCTCCACCGTCTCCAACGTTATTTGGGTCTCCCAATACTAGTACTGCATCAGCTTTATTATTTTGAATTGCTGTGCCGTTTTGAACCGTAAGAGTACCACCGGCCCTGTTTAAAATACCGCCACCATTTCCTCTAGCCATGTTCCCGGATATTGTGGAATTGCTTACGGTAACTTCACCGCCGTGGTTCGCTATACCGGCACCAGTACCGTTAGGACCTGTCGCAGTGTTGTTACTTATCATAGTCTCAGCTGAAACAACAAGAACACCGGCATTATAAATAGCACCACCAATTGTAGTGACATTATTCAAATTGAAGGTGCTTCCCTGGACACTCGCGTTTCCTTCAAGGTTGTCCATGGCTCCACCCTGAGTAAGAGAAGTATTACTTGTAAATGTTGAGTTTGTGATCGTTAAATCATTATCAATTACATCCATATCGGAAGCAGACGCATTAGTTGCAACGTTCTTAACAGCACCACCGCCAGCCATAGCCGCCGTATTTGAATTCATGGAGAAAGAAGCGTTGTTAATCTCTGTCGTTCCGTCATTATCGTTGTAAATAGCAGCACCACCATCTACAGGCATTGTTTCATTGGCTGTCATATTGTTGGTAAAATTACCGCCATCGACTATTAGGTATTCCCTGTTAAGAATTCCGGAACCAAGTGCCGGACCACCAGGTCCGCCGCACATATCAAAATTAAGATTATTAATCTCAACCAGCATTTGACCTGCAAAAATGTTTTCCATTGTCACCATTGAATTATCGGTGGCAATAGTATTGTCGATCTGCATGCATCTAAAACTTCCCATGCTGCCGTCAATTGTTACTCCATCTCCATTAATAGCTAAGCCGGCAGTTGGAGCACCAAACCCTATATTGATCGTACCGTTTGTAAGAGTGACTGTAGTAACTGCTGGATCGAAATTTATAACATCGGCAACTGCAGTAGAAGCGTTTGAAGCAGAAATGGCATCGCGGAGAGAGCAATTTCCAGCAATCATATCAGTACAATCTGCAGCGCTGGCAGCACCATCTGTAGCGTCGTCGACTGTATATGTAACCGCAAAGCTTATGCTTGTCGTAATTAAAATTGTGAAAATACAAAAGAACAGGACTTTGAAAAGCCTGTCTTGCAAGGAATTTATTACCATCCTCATACTTTTTGTCCTCCTTGGAGTTAAAGTAACTTCTTAACTTATAATAAAAATCCACTGTAATGTCAATACATATAAGCGGATTTTAAATAATTCTAAAACTTTTTGCAAATAAAATATTTGCCATCCTTATACCGATTTAGTCTTTTAAAACCATTATATAACCAACGAAAAATAAATACTAGTACAATATTTTTAATTTTTTTAAGGTTTGCATATTAATTTAAAATCGATATAAATTATAATCGTAGCAAAAAATACATATTATAGAAGGTAAAAAATGCTGAACAAGGAACTCCTCGAAATCGTTGTATGTCCGGAAACAAAACAAAAACTTAAAATAGCCGACCAGCCGGTAGTTGATAAACTAAATAAAGAAATCGAAGAAAAATCCCTTAAGAACAAAGCAGGGCAGGTAATTACTGAAAAAATTGACGGCGGGCTTATAAGGGAAGACGGCAAGATCATTTATCCAATAAGAGAACAGATTCCGATCCTTCTTGTAGAAGAGGGAATTGAGCTTCAGGATTAAATGATTATTCCGGGTAATTTTTTTAAAGAAAGAAAATAAATATTACAAACAATATAAGTTATTAGTTAACTGAAAATGGGTAGGTAGATTCGTACTTATTTATACCTTATATTGTAAAGGCCTGAATTCCATAAAACTTGATAAAAAATCCGGATCCCATCGATGGAAAGAACAAATACTTACCGTGATAGCCTGAAAGACTCTCAGGCTATCGCCTCCACTGAAACAGGTTTATTTTGAAGAAAAAGCCAGGTCCAGTGAGAATCTCCCCGCACCTACCAGCATTACTATAAGTCCAAGACCTATTGCAAGAATATGATACTCAAAACCCTCGCCCTGCTGGTTTCCATACCAGTTCATAAAAAAACCATTGCTTAGATGAACCATAAAAACTGCAACAAGCATTTCTAGTGAAATTGCAAAAGCGGAAAATCTCGCAAGGAATCCAATGATCAGAGAAATAGCGCCAAGAGATTCAGCCATGATCACAAGAAATGCAAGGGGTGCAGGGATACCGCTGTTTACAAAAAAATCCATTGTCTTCTCAAAACCCATACCACCGAACATCCCCAGAAGCTTCTGAAGACCGTGCGGCAGTATTACAATGCCAAGAGCAAGTCTTGCAATAGTCCCTGCAATATTGCTCTCCGTATAATAAAGACTCTTTAACATTTCAGCTACCTCCTTAAAATCCTTTTTTATATTGGATAAACATACAGATATAAGGATTCATCAATAATTTGATTTTTTAAATTAGAAATATTATTTATTCCGTATCAATCTTGTCATCATCCACCATGTAAAAGGTAAAAACGGCAGAAAGCAAGGTCAGGAATGCACAAAGGGACATTACGATCCTGAAGCTCTTTAAGAAAGAAACATCGATGTAGTGTCTTATGGTTTGAGCCATTTCAGGACTGAGCCATTCAGGCACCTTAGCCCCGGCGAGTTTTATCTTCTCGTGCTCAATGAAACCCAGCGTTCTGGCATCAAGGTTGAGCCCTGAAAGGTGGTTATCAAGCTCGAAGTTGAATATATGTATTGCAACTATACCAAGAATTGCGATTGCGACCAGACCGGCTACCCTGCCAACCGAATTATTAATTCCCGAAACAAGTCCGGAATACCTCTTCTCGACGGAACCCATAACAGCAGACATCATAGGGGATATTGTTATACCAATACCAAGACCCATAAAAATTATTGGGGTAAACCAGTCATAAAAATACTGGCTTTCAACACCCGGGATTATAAAAAGTATGTATGAGACAGATATTATGCATGTACCTACAACAAGAGGGACTCTGACACCGATCCTGTTTATCAACTGACCTGTTAAAGGTGCAGCTACAAACAGAACCAGGATCGCCGGAAGAAATCCAAGCGCCAGGCTTGTAGCACTAAAACCGTGTATCTGTATAAGGCAGAAAGGTATGAAGAATATTACGGCATTCCATGCTGCCCAGAACAGAAAGGAAACGATGTTCGCACCGGTAAAAGTCCTTGATCTGAATATCCCGAGTGGAAGCAGGGGCTGTTCTATCCTGTCTTCATAATATACAAAGGAAGCCAGCAAGACCATACCGAATAATATAGTTGAAATTACAAAAGGGCTCGAGAATCCCATATTGGAGGACTCGATCAGACCGAATACCATAGACCCCAGACCGCCTGAGACCATTACCGCCCCGGCTACATCAAGTTTGAGATAGCCTGTAACCCTGTCATCGGGCACACGCAGCAGCAGTAAGAGAAGTACTATGATCGAAAGCGGAACATTTATAACGAATATCCAGCGCCAGCTTACATTCTCTGCAAGCCAGCCTCCGAGAATCGGTCCTATCCCCGTGGTCGCGGCTGTGAATGCGGACCATATCCCTATTGCACGTCCCCTTGAGCTGTTATCGAATGAAACATTTATAATGGCAAGACTTCCGGGAACAAGCAGTGCTCCGCCAATGCCCTGAAATAACCTTGCGGTTATCAACTGGTGAATACCGGGAGCGAGCGCACACCATACAGATGAACCGGTGAACAGAAAAACACCGATAATGAATATCCTTCTCCTTCCGTATTTATCACCGAGAGCTCCCCCAAAAAGTATCAGGGATGAAATGAACAGTGCATAACCCTCTATTATCCACTGGGTCTGGGTAATCGTTGCATTAAGCTCCCTCTGGAGTACCGGCAAGACCGTGTTGACGGCAGTGCTGTCTATAAATGCCATGCTGGAACCCAGAATTGCCACAAGCAGTACCCAGAACCCGGACCTCAGGCTGGAGAACGTAGTATAGTCACTTGTTTGATATTCCAGATTTTGAGTAAATGTTTCCATTGGCTTTAATTAGAAATATAACTTTTTTGCTGAATGGACAACCTGAATAATTTCTGACGCTTTTAACGGGGATTTGATTCGGTTTAGTTTATTCTAATTGTTGTTAATAATCAACATTTCCTGCGATTGAAAACAATTTGCGGATATCCGTACTTGTATATAAAACCATCAAAGGTAAAAATCTGATTACAAATTGCATAACATACCAGAATTATTAAAGTTTAATTCAATATCCGTGCCTTGCCGTATATTAATATCGATTAGAAAATATTTAAGTAGTTTAACAATTAATCTGAATCTCCTTCTGAATTAACCAATGGAGTGATATATTATATGTTGTGGATTTAATAAACTTAAACATTGACGAAATAAAGAATCTCGATAATTTTTCAGGCGTTGTACCTATTTTCCCTTTATCAACGGTTGTTTTCTTCCCTAACACCCTGTTGCCGCTTCATATTTTTGAACCCAGATACAAAAAAATGCTTGAAGACACGATGAATAACGAAAAGATAATAGGTATGGCATTGTTAAAACCGGGCTGGGAGAAAGAGTATTACGGATCCCCGGAAGTCTTCAGTATAGCCGGTATCGGAAGAATAGTTTCTTCAGAACATCTTGAAGACGGGAAGTCAAACATTGTCCTTTACGGTTTAAAACGAGTAAAGATAATCGAGGAGATCCACGAAAAACCTTACAGAATGGCAAAAATAGAAATTGTCGAAAGTGAAAACTCCGAAAAGATCAATCTGTTTAAGGAAAAGTTGTGTCACCTTATATCCACATGGAACGAAATGCTCGGCGAAAAAGAAAAGAAACACAGGATAAAGGTAAACACGACCTTACCGCTGCACACTTTTACGGATGTGCTTTCATCCGTACTTTTGACAAATATTTACGAAAAACAGACTTTGCTTGAGGAAATAAATGTAGAGAAAAGAGCCGAAAAGCTGATCAGTTTCATCGAAACCAGGCTTCATGTTTTTTCTATTACATCAAAAAAGAGGAACAGCATAGTATCAACACGGAAACTGAATTAGATTCTGTCTTCCAGGAAATCCATGACAATTGAATCCACTTCCTCCTGTTTCTCTCTCCAGAAGCCATGACCAACATCCTTAAACGACCTGACAACTGAACCCGGAATTAACTGCCCAAGTTCCACAGAGCGTCTGGGTGATGTTATAAAATCATACTCGCCATACATTACCAGTGTTCTTGAATTTATCCTTGAAAGCATTTCCTTTACATCATGCATCTCGCAGGCATGACTCTGGGATATATATCCTCTGAGTGTGTCAGGGTCTTCCGGTATCATCTGCATCGCATTCTGGATTGATTCTATGTTATTTTCTATATATTCCCTGCTATACCCCAGAAACAATGCATTCAGCCAGACCGCTTTCATACCGACTTTCGTTGCGATATCCCTTCCCATCCTGAGTATCGTATTACCTACCTCGTCACGGCTTGCCGAGCTGCAGCCCATAACCAGTTTTTCAACCCTCGCCGGATACTTGATCCCGATCCACTGGGCTATCATGCCACCCATGGACTTACCTACAAAAGATGCCTTGCCCACACCGAGATGATCCATTAACGCTATGGTGTCATCTGCCATATCCTCTATTGTGAAGTTAAATGCCGGTTTTTCCGAATTACCTGCACCACGGTTATCGAAGGTTACGACCGTGAATTTCTTCGAGTACAGAGGAACCTGGGTTGCCCAGCTCTGCACCTGGCTTCCCAGCCCGCCGACCAGGACAACCGTTTGAGACCCGCTGCCGTTCAACTCGTAATATATATTAATGTCATTTACAGTCGTATATGGCATTGATCCATCTCCTGTAAAAACTAGCTTTCGAGGTATTCCTGCAGTATTATGACCGCTGCCATCTTGTCTATTCTTTTTTTCCTTTTCTTTCTACTCATATCCGCTTCCAGCATCTTTTCTTCGGCATATACCGTAGAAAAGCTCTCATCCCACAACACGACCGGGATTGAGAATTCATTTTTTATTTTTTCTGAAAAGGCAATTATATCCTTACCCCTGTTACTTACGGAACCATCGATATTGTAAGGTACACCTACAACGATTTCCTGCGGGGAAAACCGGTCTATAATGCCTTTTAGTTCGGAAAGATCAGATTTGATATCCTTTCTGCGTATTGTCTTTATTCCGTTAGCTGTTATACCCAGTTCATCGCTTACGGCAACACCGATTGTTTTAGTTCCTACATCAAGTGAAAGTATTCTATGAGCCATAAATTTATTTTACTGTTTTTTAGAATTTAACAGATAAGTATGCTAGGTAGAACCGAAGTTACAAGTTATTTAGTTAGTCTTTTGACGTTTGTAAATAAGGTCTTCGACCTTGGGAAATAGAGCTCATGACTGCTAGTAAATAAAGACCTTGGACCTTGGCTAAGATAGCCCGTAGTTCTTAGCTGGTAGCTCTTACGGAAATGATGAAAAACTGGATCGGCATTACACAGATTCACGTAAAGAAAATCCGAACGGAGGTGTTAAGAAAAATTTGTGCGGATGGGGTGGAGATGAAATTTTTTAAACGGGATGAGGATTTTTAGTAGAAGCTGTGTGCAGCCTTGATCTTTCGTACTTTCTATCAAGAGAAAGTACAGATTAAACCAAAAAGCCGGGAAGGCTTTCGCCGACCC
>Ga0102952_1000270_pt1 | contig 22075 bp, 21 predicted proteins | sample SalPon2A_C_D1_MG_FD_78506 | JGI IMG/M metagenome (GOLD analysis project Ga0102952, IMG submission 78506) | Soil microbial communities from South San Francisco under conditions of wetland restoration - Salt Pond MetaG R2A_C_D1_MG | ecosystem: Environmental > Terrestrial > Soil > Wetlands | place... | reverse complement strand
CTACGCCACCGAGAAGAGCGGCCGGGAGGGGGACCTCGGAGTCTCCGCGCAGAAGTTCGAGGTGCGCCACGCCCTCGCCGACTGGGGCGAGCTGCCGCTGAACCCCACGGTCTACGTCGAGTGGGTGGAGAACGACGCGGCCGCCGACGCGATGGAGTTGAAGCTGCTGCTCGGCGACGAACTCGCCCCCGGCTGGCACTGGGGCTCCAACCTGGTCTACGAGCACCAGGTCGGTGACGCCCTGGAGAGCGTCTACGAGATCACCGGCGGCCTGGCCCACACGCTGCGCGACAGCGAGCTCTCGGTGGGGGCGGAGGTCAAGGCGGCGCTGGTCGACGAGCACGGCGACCGCGGCGACTACTCCCGGGAGCTGGAGCTCGGCCCCTCGATTCGCTGGCAGCCGACCCCCGCGGTCCACTTCGACTTCGCGCCGCTGTTCGGCATCGGCCCCGACTCCCGGGCAGCGGACGTCTACCTGGTGCTGGGCATCGAGATCTAGCTCGCGTCCGCGGCCCTCCGAGCCGGGGGCCTTCGGCTCGGGCCGACCCGTCCGCGGACGGGCGGGCCGGCGGGATTCTCCGAGAAATGGCGAACGCCCCGTCCGCGTTCTGCGGTAGGGGCGCGGGATCCCGGAACGCGTCCGGGATCGAATCGAGCCCCCGCTGGAGCACCGGTATGACCGCGTTCAAGATCTTCAAGGAGATCCTCGAGATCCTCATCGGCGTCGTCTGCATCGTCGCCGGCGTCGTGCTGGAGGCGGAGGACCCCCGGCTGTACCTCCTCGGCGCCGGGCTGATCGCCTGGGGCGCGTGGGAGATCGCCAAGGAGCTGCGCGACTCGCGCGCCGACAGCGACGTCGCGGCCATGGCCGCGGAGCGCGACCGGATCCAGCGCGGGGAGTAGGCCGTGGACGCGGACGATCTGCTGGGGAGCCTGCTCTGGGCGCTGCCCTTCTTCGCCCTCGCCGGGGCCCTGTACGCCTACGGCATGCACAAGCAGCGCCGCGGCCGGCGGCTCCACGCCCGGGCGCAGGAGTTGCTCTCCGGCGGGGACCGCGAGCAGGCGCGGGCGACCCTGCTGCAGTCGCTGTGGAACGCCAACGAGACGCCGGAGCTCGAACGGCGAATCCTGGCCGACCTCGCCGGGCTGTACCGCGACGCGGGCTTGTCGTGCGACCTCAACGACTACGACGTGCTCGTCCGCCAGTACGAGCAGCTCGCCAAGAAGCACTCCCAGAAGGCCCTCTTGGAGCTCCGGGCCGTGCAGGGCCTGAAGCGGCAACTGATCGATCGCATGCCGCGCCTCGCCTGAGAATGCCGCCCGCCTCCCGCGCGATTGGCGGGGGACGTCGACGCCCGGCCCCGTGCTGCCAGAAGGTTCGGGGAGCGACATGAGCCACCTGTTCCACCTGCTGGTGCTCTACGGCCTGGGCGCGATCGCGGCCTTCGTCTTCCTGGTCGTCCTGGCGCGAGGGATGCGCCGGCAAGCGGACGGCAAGCCGGACTCGCGGGACTGAGCGCGCGCGCCGGGTGACCCCGGGATCGCCGACCTGGAGTCGGCGGGCGTCCGGTCGGCAGGCGGCCTGCCCGCCGCACGGGCGACTCGGTTTCCAGGCCCGCGCCTGCCGGTGGCTCGCGGCGGGGGAGCTTCGGTCGAGTCGCCCGCCCCGCGCGGCGCACGCCCCGGCCGCAGGGGAAGGCCGGACCGAGAACCCACCCCCGCTGGCGCGCGCGGCGAGGTATCCTCGTTCCAACCCTCGCGTGCGCGGCAGAGTTCGGCAGGCCACGACCCGGCGGGTGACCCCAGGAGTCCCATGGCACGCGTCGCATTCGTCCTCACCACCTGTCACGAGTTCGAGGGCGTCAAGGTCCTCTCCAGCGTGCTCAAGCAGCACGGCCACCGGACGGACGCCTTCCTGACCTCCGAGGAGCCGGACTTCTACCAGTCGGTGCTCGACTGGCGGCCGGACGTGATCGGCATCTACGCCACCTCCGGGCAGGAGGCCTGGCCCTACCCGTTCATCCGCCGCTGGCGGCGCGACCTGCCGCACCTCAAGGTCGTGATGGGCGGGCCGCACCCTTCCCACGACCTCGAGCCGCTCGAGCACGAGGAAGTGGATGCCACGATCAAGGCGGAAGCGGAGTACGCGCTGCTCGACCTGGTGAACGCCTGGGAGGCCGACGCCTCGATCGAGTTCATCCCCAACGTCGCGTTCATGGGCTCAGGCGGCGTCGCCCACCAGAACCCCATCCGTCCGGTGATCGGCGACCTCGACACGCTGCCCTTCCCCGACGTCGACGTCTTCTACAAGTACCCCTTCCTGCGCAACAAACGGGTGATGCAGGTCCACGCCAGCCGCGGGTGCCAGAACTCGTGCACCTACTGCTCGGTCGGCCTGATGAAGAAGGACTGGATCAGCGGCGCGGCCGGCGAGCGCTTCAACCGCACCAAGTCCGTGGACTACCTGTGCGCGGAGATGAACGACATCGTCGCGCGCTACCCGGGCTTCCGGATGGTCAACTTCGGCGACGCCGCGTTGAACATGAAGAGCGGCTGGATGCAGGAGTTCGCCGAGAAGTGGCCGCGGCGCGTGGGCATGCCCTTCGCCTGCAACGTCAACATCAACTACCTCGACGAGGACGACATCATCGCGCTCAAGCGCGCCGGCTGCGTCTCGGTGCAGTTCGGCCTGGAGTCGGGCGTCGAGGACGTGCGCCTCAAGGTCTACCAGAAGGGCTACACCGACGACGTCGTCTACGGCATCCCGCCGCTGTTGCGCAAACACAAGCTCAGCTACCGCACGAACAACATCATGGGCTCACCGGCGGAGTCGCTGGAGGACATGCTCGAGACCGTGCGCATGAACAAGCGCGTCAAGCCGCAGGGCTGCACGGTGCTGATCTACCGTGCCTTCAAGTCGACGGTGCTGGGGCGGCAGGACTTCGAGCTGGGCCGCGTCGACCTCGACAAGGACATCGGCCCCTCGATCCAGAACGACAGCCACATGCGCCGCGACGACGTCGAGCTGGTCGTCAACCTGCAGAAGCTGTTCAACGTCGCCGTCTACCTGCCCGGCGGGCTGGCGCTGGTGAAGCAGCTGATCAAGCTGCCGCGCAACCCGGTGTTCGAGTTCACGCAGCTCGCGTTCCTGTGGTACCAGCACGCCGTGGTGTCGGGCTACGGGATGCTCGACGACTTCCTGCTGGGCCTGAAGAACGTCGGCCAGATCCTGCAGCGCACCCGGCGGAACGAGCAGGTCGCCGCCGGCACGCGCCTGCTCGACCGCATGGACGTGGGGGCCGACGCGACCCTCTGAGCGGGGATTCCCGCCTTTCTTGCCCCGCCGGGGGGCGGTCGCGCGGATCCGGGTGGACCATGAACCCCCTGGAAGAGAGCCCCGGCCAGGCCCCCGTGCCCGGTGCCGCGCTGGTGGTCGCCCGCTGGAACTCCTGGGTCCGCCTGTACTGGCCCGACACCGGCCGCATCGAGTGGGTGGACCTGCGCGAGGCCGGGTACGAGAACCTGTCGACGCGGACCACCACGGCCCCCTGAGGGGCCGGATCCGAGCGGCGGGCCCGCGGTCCCAAGATCCGGCGAGCCGGTGACGTTCGAGGTGTGAGGAGGATTTCCCTCGCAACCTCGAACCGGGAACGCACCGCCATGCTCGACGCCCTACTGATCCTCGCCCTCGCCCTGCCGTCCCGTTCCCCGGCCCCGCCCGCGCCGGCTCCGCTGGAGGCGCCGATCGCCGAGGTGACCGTCTTCCCCGGCCAGGCGCTGGTGCACCGCCGCGCCGAGCTGGAGCGTCCCGACGGCGCCTACGTGGTCTCCGGCCTGCCCTGGGGGATGGATCCGGGGAGCGTGCGCGCGAGCTGCGCGGGGGCGGTCGTGGTCGGCATCGAGACGCGCGAGCGCAAGCTGCCCGCCGTGAGCGACGCGCGCATCGAGGAGCTGCGCGCAGAACGGCGCCGCCTGGAGCGCGAGCTCCAGGAGCTCCGCGGCCGGGTGCAGGTGCTCTCCCGCCTCGACGCGCACCTGCAGGGACTGCTGGACCTGGAAGCGGAGAACCACCAGCGCGAGGTGCGGGAGGGACGCTCCGCCGCCGAGGTCTGGGCCCGGAACCTCGAGTTCCTCGGCACCGAGCTCCAGCACAACGCCGACCAGCGCCGCGAGCTCGGCTGGACGATCGAGGATCGCACGCGCGAGCTCGCGGCCGTGAAGTTCGAGCTGGGTCGCGACGCCGGCGAGGGCGCGCTGGTGCGCGACGTCGTCGTCGAGCTCGCCGGCGCGCGCGGCCCGGCGAGCCTGGACCTCGAGTACCTCGTCGGCGGCGCCGGCTGGCACCCGGTCTACGACCTGCGCGCGGCCGCCGACGCGCGCTCGGTGGACCTGGCCTACCGCGCCGAGGTGTGCCAGCGCACCGGCGAGGACTGGAACGACGTCGAGCTGCTGCTCTCCACCGCACGCCCGAGCCTCGGTGCCCAGGGTCCGGACGCCCGGCCGATCTGGCTGACGTTCGCGGAACCGCGCCGCGCCGGCGGCAAGGCGGAGGAGCTCGAGGGCCTGCGGGCGCTGGGCTATACGGCTGACGACGCGGCCCCCAAAGGCGACTCGTTCTTCCTCGGCCAGGGGGCCGGCGAGCCCGCCTCCCTGGAGGCCGCCGTCGAGCGCGAGGGCCTCTCCGCCCGCTTCCGGCTGGCGACGCGCGAGACGATCGCCTCGCGCGAGCAGCCGACCAACGTGCTCGTCGGCCAAGCGCGCTTCGACGTGGCGCCGGAGTACTACGCCGCTCCGGCCCTGGACACGAACGTGTGGTTGCGCGGCAAGGCGACCAACACCAGCGACTGGATCCTGCTGCCGGGGCGCGCCGCGGTGTACTTCGGCGCGGACTTCGTCGGCCACGCGCAGCTCGCGGCGGTGCAACCAGGACAGCAGTTCGACCTGCACCTCGGCGCCGATCCGGGGCTGTCGCTCGAGCGCACGCGCATCGGCGACCTGACGAAGGCGCCGGGCCTCTTCGGCTCGCGGGAGCGCCGCGAGGAGGGCTGGCGGATCGAGGTCGCCAACCACGGCGCCGCGGTCGGCCGCCCCCAGGGAGGAGCCCGCGTGCTGGTGCGCGTGGCGCTGCCGCGGCCGCGGAACGACGCCATCGAGGTCGACCTCGCGCGCGCCGAGCCCCGGCCGTCCAACGCCGAACGCTGGCGCGCCGACCGCGCGGACCTCGGCATCCTGACCTGGGAGCTGTCGGTCCCCGAGGGCGAGACCGCGCAGATCGTCTACGAGACGCGCGTCGCCTATCCCGAGGGCCGCGTCGTGGCGCAGCGCTAGCCCAGCCCGAGATCCTGCACGCCGTCCTCGTCGAACCCGAGCATGTGCCCGACCTCGTGGTACAGCGTGACGCGCACCTCCTCGACCAGCTCCTCGCGGTCGAGGGAGGCGCGCTCGAGGTTGCGCTGGAAGAGGTAGATGCTCGGCGGCAGCTCGAGCGCGTCCTCGATGGACTGCTCCAGCTTCGAGCGGCCGATGAACAGTCCGAGGATGTCCGGCGGCGTCCCGGCGGGATCGCCGGGGACGACCAGCTCGGCGGTGGGCACCGGGGCGAGGATCAGCTGCGTCTCCTCGAGCGCTTCGCGGAAGGGCTCCGGCAGCCGCGCGATCGCGTCGTCGATCAGGTCGCTGAACTCCTGCTCGTCGAGGCGCGGGGGCAGCGGCCAGTCGTCGGGGTCGAGGTCCCGCGCCCGCTCGAAGGCGCGGTCGGCGGCCTCGAGGTCGCCGAGCAACTCGCAGCACAGGGCGTAGCGTCCCAGCGCCGCCGGCGAGTCCTCGAGCTCGAGCAGCCCCCGGAAGCGGTCCCGGGCGGCATCGATGCGCCAACACCGGAGGTCGAGCTCCCCGCGCAGCCAGCGCAGGTCCGGGTCGTCCTCGCCGGCGCCCAGCGCCGCCGCGCGCTCCAGCGCCGCGGCCGCGGCCTCGAGGTCGCCCAGCTCCAGCCGGGCCGTCGCCGCGAGCGCGCAGGTCTCCCGGCTCTCGCTCGGCAGACGCGCGAGCAGTTGCAGGGCCTGGGCGTACTCGCCCTCGTCGACCGCGAGCCAGGCGCGGTCGAGCAGCTCCTCTTCGGGGACCAGGTCGGGATTCATGGGCGGCGGGGTGGGGGACGGCGCGAGCGTAGCAGGAGCTACCCGTCCCGGCCCTGCCGGGGACGCATTCCGTCGTCGCCCACCAGGCGCGGCCGCTCGCGGCGGTCCCCGGGAGGCAGCCGGCGCAGCAGGCCGCGGCGCACGATCATCAAGCGGTAATCCTCGTCGAAGAACAGCACCGCCCCGCGCAGCCGGCGGTCGACGTCGCGCATCGAGAACGAGGCATCGACGCTCCTGGAGAGCGGCAGCGTGGCCGAGGCCCCGCGGTCGGTCGTGGCCAGCCCGCCGTAGGCGATCGCGAACCCGTCCGGCGTCTCGTACACGAACAGCGGCGCGCCCAGGAGCGCCAGGCAGTCCGCGAGATCGCTGGTCCCGGGTTCGAGCTTGGCCAGCGAGCCGCGGGGCGGACGCTGGAAACGGTGCTCGCGCCGCCAGGTGACGGAGAGGCAGCCGCCGCCGAGCAGGACGGCGAGGCAGGCCGCGGCGAGGAAGGACCCGGTACGTTTCACTTGGTACGCTTCACTCGCTGCGCTTCACTCGGAATCGCGGTGCAACGCGGACCAGGGCAGCGCGTACTCCGCGTCCTTCGAGGCCAGCGTCGCCCCGACGTGGGTGAGCACGTCGTCCTCGTCGAAGAACACCCAGACCCGGTCGGAGTGCGCGTCCGTGCCCAACAGTCCGACGACGATCAGCGCCAGGCCGGCGCGCTTCTCGATCGTGTAGTCGTAGCGCCAGGCCGTGCGCCGGCCGAGCTGCACGACGTCCGTCGGCGCGCCGAGCAGGGCCGCCGTCTCCGCCGCGGTGGTCTGGCCGGGCACCAAGCGAGCGACGGACTGCGCGGAGATCGGCTCGTTGACGGTGGAGCGCGAGACGAGGCAACCCGGAAGCAGGCTCGAGCAGGCGAGGAGCAGGATCGTGATACGCATGCGACCGTGATACGCGAGCGGCGCCCCCACGGCCAGACCGCGTTGCCGGATCGCGGGGCGGAGCGCATCCTGGGCGCCATGATCCGGCGCCGTCGCTTCCTCGGGCTCGTGACCGCGCTGCTGGCGCTCGCCGCCTCCTGCGTCGTGCCCGGCGGGCGGGGCGAGTCGATCCACCTGGTGCTGCTGCACACCAGCGACGTGCACGGCCAGGTGCTGCCGCTGCGAGCGACCTGGATCGACGCGAGCCCGCGCCCGCTGACCGGGGGCCTGCCGCGCCTCGCGGCGGCGGTGCACCGCGTGCGCCGCGAGGAGACGGCGCCGGTGATCCTGGTCGACGCGGGCGACTGGTACCAGGGCACGCCGGAGGGGGCGATCGACCTCGGGCTGTCCTTCGTCTCCGGGCTGGCCAGCCTGGACTACGACGCGATGTGTCTCGGCAACCACGAGTTCGACCACGGCCTCGCCAACCTGCACCGGCTGCTCGAACAGGGCGGTCCGCCGGCGGTCTGCGCGAACCTCGAGGATCCCCGGAGCGGCGAGCGCGTGCCCTGGGTCCCGCCCTGGCGCATCGTCGAGCGGGCGGGCCTGCGCATCGCGCTCGTCGGCCTGGTGACGCCGGAGACGCCGGACATCACCCACCCCGACGCCCGGACCCTGCGCTTCGTCGATCCGGTCGAGGCCCTCGGCGCCGCGCGCGCCGAGCTGCGCGGCCGGGCGGACCTGGTGATACCCGTCGGCCACGTCGGCATCGCCGCCGGCCGCCGGCTCGCCGCGGCGTATCCCGACCTGCCCGTCGTCGTCACCGGACACGCGCACACGATGCTCGAGCGCGGCGTGCGCGAGGGACGCACCCTGATCGTGCAGGCCGGCGCCAAGGCCGCGGTGCTGGGCCGGGTCGACCTGTGGCTGGACCCGCGCACCCACGCCGTCGAGCGCTCGCGGGCGCGACTGATCGGGTTGCTGGACGAACCCGCGCCCGAGGACCGCTCGCCGGAGCTCGAGCTGCTCTGCCGGGTGCTCGTCGAGGAGAGCGATGCGGAGCTGTCGAAGGTCGCCGGCGAGCTGACCGCCGCGCCCGCTCGCCGGCCGCTGGCCGGGGTGCGCAACTCCTCGAGCGCGGCGGGCAACTGGATCGCCGACGCGATGCGCGCGCGGACCGGCGCGGACGTGGCGATGCACAACCGCGGCGGCACGCGGGCCGACCTGGAGGCCGGGCTGGTCACGCGCCGCGACCTGTTCGAGCTGCTGCCCTTCGACAACGAGCTGACGACCATGACGCTGACCGGCGCCGAGCTCGAAGCCGTCGTGCGGCAGTCGGTCGAGGGCGGGACCCACGCGCCACTGGACTACAGCGGGTTGGTCGCCTACGTCGAATCCGACCCGCCCCGGTTGGAGCGCGTCGAGGTCGCGGGTCAGCCGCTCGATCCCGCGCGCGACTACCGCGTGACGGTAAACACCTTCCTGGCCGAGGGCGGCGACGCCTACGCGCCGCTGGTCGCGGGACGCTACCGGATCACCGATCCGATCCTGCTGCGCGACCTGCTGGCCCTGCAGTTCGACGGACAGCAGCGGGTGACCCCGGCGTCGGACGAGCGCATCGTGAGCGTCGGGGGCTGAGGTCCGGGCGCCGGGCGGTCCGGATCCCACGGAACACGCAACGCATGGCTCGGGCGCGAGCTTCGCCGGGATTGGCCCTTCGAGCCCGATGTCGCTGCGCTAACATCTGCGGCCCGTTTCCCGGATCGCCGTCACGCATCCCCGACCCATGATCGAGCTCTCACCCGCCGCATCCCTCCCCAACGGCAAGGTCGTCTACCGGAGCGGCGGCGGCGTCGCCCTGTTGACGCTCAGCAACCCGCCGGCCAACGGGTACTCGTACGAGATGATGCGCGACCTCGACGAGGCCTGCCTGCGGGCGCGCTTCGACGACGGGATCGGTGCGATCGTGATCGCCGGGGCGGGCGAGAAGTTCTTTTGCGCCGGCGCCGACATCGCGATGCTCCACGACGTCACGCCGGCCTTCAAGTACGCCTTCTGCCTGCACGCGAACGAGACCCTGCAGCGCTTCGAGCGCACGCCGAAACTGGTGCTCGCGGCGCTCTCCGGACACTGCGTCGGCGGGGGACTCGAGGTGGCGCTGGCCGCGGACCTGCGCATCGCGCGGGCCGGCTCGGGCAAGTGCGGGCTGCCGGAGGTGTCGCTCGGCGTGCTGCCGGGCACCGGCGGGACGCAGCGGCTGGCACGCCTGGTGGGCAAGAGCCGGGCCATCGACCTGATGACCTCGGGGCGCCTGCTCGACTACGCCGAGGCGCGCGAGCTGGGCATCGTCGACGACCTGCTCGAGGCGCCGGACGACGAGGCCTTCGTCGCCGCGGTCGTCGAGCGCGCCGCCTCCTACTGCGCGCCCGACCGCGCGGCGATGAGCGTCGGACACATCAAGCTCGCCGTGCAGGGCGGCGCGGACCTGGCGTTGGACTCCGGGCTGGCGCTGGAGCGCGAGCTGCAGGCCAAGCTGTTCGCCTCCGCCGACGCCGCCGAGGGCATCGGGGCCTTCGTCGAGAAGCGCAAGCCGCGTTTCGAGGGCCGCTAGGAGCCGCGGACGTGCAGGTCTGTCGCATCCACGAGCACGGCGGTCCCGAGGTCCTGCGCCTCGAGCGGATCGACCGCCCCGAGCCGGGACCGGGCGAGGTGCTGGTGCGCGTGCTCGCCGTCTCGGTCAACCACCTCGACCTGTGGGTCCGCCGCGGCATGCCCGGCGTGAAGATCCCCTTCCCGCGCGTGCTCGGTTGCGACGGCGTCGGCGAGATCGCCGCGCTGGGCGAAGGCGTGCGCGGCCTTGCCGTGGGTCAACGCGTGGTCGTCGAGCCGGGGATGTCCTCGGGGAAGTCGGAGTTCGACCGCGCCGGTCAGGACCACCTCTCCGACGACTACGGCATTCGCGGCGAGCACGGCGACGGGCTGTACAGCGAGTATGTGAGCATCGAGGCGCGCTATGCCCTGCCGCTGCCCGACGGTCTCGAGCCCGCGCAGGCCGCCGCCGCGCCGCTGGTCTTCCTGACCGCGTGGGGACTGCTCGACCGCGCGCAGGTGCGTCCCGGCGAGACGGTGCTGGTGCTGGGCGGCGCCTCCGGTGTCGGCAGTGCGGCGATCCAGCTGGCGAAGAGCCGCGGCGCCCGGGTGCTCTCGACCGGCGGCACCTCGGCCAAGCGACAGCTCGCGCTGGAGCTCGGCGCCGAGGCCGTGTGCGACCAGCGCGACCCGCAGTGGGGGCGCGAGATCAAGCGCCTGACCGAGGGCCGCGGCGTGGACGTGGTGGTCGAGCACATCGGACCGGCCACCTGGGACACGTCGATGCGCGTGCTCGCGCGGCGCGGCCGGCTGGTGACCTGCGGCGGCACGACCGGTCCCAAGGTCTCGCTGCTGCTGCCGGCGCTGTTCATCAAGAACCTGTCGGTGCTGGGCTCGACGATGGGCCCGCGCAGCGCGCTGCCGGAGATCTTCGCCCAGCTCGCCGCGGGGACCTGGCGCACGGTGGTCGACGAGGTGCTGCCGCTCTCCGAGGCGCGGCGGGCGCACGAGCGACTGGAGGCCTCGGACGTGGTGGGCAAGCTGGTCCTGGAACCGGGGAAGTGAGCCCGGGCAATCGGAACGGAGCACGGATGAACGCAGCGGAGATCGAGCGGGCGGCCGTGCTGGGCGCGGGGTCGATGGGACACGGCATCGCGCAGGCGCTGGCCATGTGCGGGATCGAGACGCGGCTGTTCGACCTCGACGGCGCGGCGCTGGAGAAGGGCCTCGCGGGGATCCGCGCGAACCTCGACAAGGGCGTCGAGAAGGGCAAGGTGACGCCGGAGCTGCGCGACGCGGCGCTCGGGCGGGTGCGGGGCGAGACCTCGCTGGAGGCGGCGATCGCCGGCTGCGGAGCGGTCGTCGAGGCGGTGCCGGAGAAGCTGGAGCTCAAGCGCTCGATCTTCGCCGAGCTCGACCGGGCGCTGGACGCGGACGTGCTCTTGGCCACCAACACCTCGTCGCTCTCGATCACGCGCATCGCCGAGGCCTGCCGGACCCCCGAGCGCGTCGTCGGCATGCACTTCTTCAACCCGGTGCACATCATGAAGCTGGTCGAGGTGGTGCGCGCCCGGCAGAGCTCGCCGGAGGCCGCCGGCTGCGCCCTCGACCTGGCGCGGCGCATGGGCAAGGAGCCGATCGACGTGCAGGATTCGCCCGGCTTCGCCTCCTCGCGGCTCGGTCTGGTGATCGGGCTGGAGGCGATGCGCATGGTCGAGGCGGGCGTCGCCTCGGCCGAGGACATCGACAAGGCGATGACCCTGGGCTACGGCTTCCCGATGGGCCCCCTGCGGCTGACCGACCTGGTGGGCCTGGACGTGCGCCTGGCCATCGCCCTGCACCTGGCCCGCGAGATCGGGCCCGGCTTCGAGCCGCCGGCGATCCTGCGGGAGAAGGTCGCCGCCGGTGAGCTGGGCAAGAAGTCCGGACGCGGCTTCTACGACTGGTCCTGAATCCCGGACGGCACGGAAAGTGCTCTCGAATCGCCGCCCCCGGGGTCTTGGGGGGCGCGGATTTGAATCTCCTCGGGCCGGCCATGTACAAGCGCCCCGCGAGCATCCCCAACCCGGTGAGATCCCCATGAGCGAAGAGACCTGGACCAGCGAAACCCCCGACGACCGTCCCACTCCCAAGAAGGGCCTGCCCAAGTGGCTGTGGTTCCTGGGCTGCGGGTGCATGACGATGGTCGCCCTGGTGGCCCTCGGCGGATTCTTCCTCTACCGCGCCTTCGAGGGCATGCAGGATCCCGCGGTCCAGTGGCCGGCCCTGGCCAAGGTGCTGCCCTACGACGAGCCGCACCCCGAGCTACGGATCATCGGCATGAAGGTGATGTCCCTGACCCCGGGCATCGACGACATGTGGACGCTGTTCGAGGAGGACGGGAGCGCGACGGCCGTGGTGTACGTCCTGTCCGGCAAGGAGGGCCTCGAAGCGCGCACGCAGCTGCTCAGCACGGGACAGGAGGTGAACCTGCCCTTGCTGGGCGGCGTGATGCAGAACGTCGTGGGCGCCCGGGTGCCGGTGCAGGGCCGCGAGCTCGAGGCCGTTCGTTTCACCCAGTTCGGCAAGCAGGACGACGAGGACCAGGCCGACGAGGCGCAGGACGAGGACGAGGACAAGGACGGGTTCTTCAACGAGGTCAAGCGCGCGGCCAAGAAGGCCGCCATCCGCATCGACGTGACCCCCGAGGGTGACGAAGGCCGCTACGTGCTCATCGAGTACGCCAAGGTCGGCACGCTGGACCCGGTCACCGACGAGGAGATCCAGCAGTTCCTCGCGCCCTTCCACATCGGCCCCGATCGATGAGCGACCCCGACCCGCCGAAACGCGAGAAGGCCGGCTGCGCCCTGGGCGTGGCCCTCGGCCTGCTCGTGCTCGGCGGGCTGATCACGGCGACCGCCACCCAGCGCACGCGCCTCGCCGACGGGGAGCGGTTGCTCGGGGAGTGGTTCGAGCTGGGTCCCCTGCCCTTCGGCTTCGAGGTCGCGGGAGCGACCGTGGAGATGCGCGGCGAGGAGGTCGTGCTGCTGACGCGCCCCGACGCGCCGGAGGAGGCCCAGAAGGCGGAGCCGCCGAAGCCGCCGCCCGAGGACGCGAAGGGCGGCGAGCACCACCCGGCACCCGATCCCATCGACTGGTCGGCGATCCCCTCGGGCCCGGAGGACACGCCGCCGCTGGAGGTCGCGGTCGTCGGCTATCCCGACACCCTGGCGGCCTCCGTGCTCGACCGTCTGTTCGGCCTGCAGACGCACGACGAAGGCGACGAGGAGCCGGAGGTCGAGATCACCGACGTCGGCCCCGAGGGCGGCAAGGTGGTGATGGACCGCGGGCGCACCGACTGGGGCCCCTACGCGGCGACCTACGTCTGCGAGCGCGAGCTGGAGTACGGCAAGACCTTCCGCGACGTCGTGCGCGTCAACCTCAGCCTGCCCGGCCGCGCGCGCGTGGTCTTCGTGCGCTGGCCGCGCGGCTTCCCGGCGTCGATGGCGCGCGTGACCGAGGTGCTTCACGCCCTCGGTCCCCCGGCCGAGGAAACCGCACCGCAGGGCTGACCGTCGCCCTCAGGGGGCGAGCAACTCGGCGACGTGCAACACCCGCGCGCGGACGCCCGCGGCGGCGAGGCCCGCCGTCCACTGCAACTGGCACCCGGGGTTGGCGGTGACGACGACCGTCGCGCCCGAGCGGCGGAAGGCGTCGAGTTTCTCGGCGAAGATCGCAGCGCTGTCCGCCGGTCGGACCAGCGAGTAGACGCCCGCCGACCCGCAACAGGACTCCGCCTCCGGCAGCTCGACGCGCCGCAGTCCGGCGACGCGATCGAGCAGGCGACGCGGCTCGGCGCGGATGCCCTGGCCGTGGCACAGGTGGCAGGGGTCGTCGTAGGTCACCACCCCGAGGTCGGGCGCCGCGGGCGGCGCGAAGTCGTCCGGCGCGTGGCGGTCGACGAACTCGGTGAAGTCGAGCACCCGCCCGGCGAACGCGCGCGCGCGCTCGGCCCAGGCGGGGTCGTCGGCGAGCAACGCGCCGTAGGCCTTCATGTGCGCGCCGCAGCCGGCGCTGTTGACCACCACCGGCCGCGGCTCCGCGCTCCCGGCGTCGAGCGCGTCGAAGGCCTCGATCGTGCGCCGCGCGAGCCGGCGCGCGCCCTCGAGGTCGCCGTTGTGCGCGTGCAACGCGCCGCAGCAGGCGTGGTCGCGGGGCCGCCGGCTCTCCCAGCCGATCGCCGCCAGCACGCGCGCGGTCGCGCGGTTCACCTCGCCCAGCAGCTCGGGCATCACGCAGCCCTCGAGCATGTTGCAGCTCCCGCGCAGCGTGCCCTCCGCCGCGGTGCGCTGCGGCAGCGGTCGGCGCTCGGCGCGCGGCGGGACGGCGGGCAGGTTCGCCAGCGCGCGCCCGCGCACTCCCCCGAACCGCGCCAGGAGCTTGACCAGTCCCGTGCGCTGCCCGAACCGCGCGAGCGCGGCGGCGATCGCCAGACCGCGCCGGCTGGCGAGCACGCGGTCGTACCCGACGTGCCGCACGAGTCGCGCGTACCAAGGCCGGCGCAGGGTGCGCGCCAAGCCGGCGCGCGTCGTCTCCATCATCTCGCCGAAGCGGACCCCGGCCGGGCACACGCTCTCGCAGTGACGGCAGACCAGGCAGAACTCCATCTCCAGGACGAAGCCCGGCTCGGTCGCCTCCTCGCGTCCCTCGGCCACGCCGCGCATCAGGTAGATGCGGCCGCGCGGGCTCGACGACTCGGCGCCGGTCAGGCGGTAGGTGGGGCAGGTGCGCAGGCACAGACCGCAGTGGATGCAGTCCAGGCTGGCGGCGTAGTCGACGAGCTTGGCGAGCTCCACTCAGAGTCCTCCGCCGAGACGACCGCGGGCGAAGACGCCGCGGGGATCGAGGCTCCGTTGCAGCCGCTCCATCAGCGCGGCGGCGGCGGGGACGGGCGGCTCGAAGACGTGGAGCGGCCCGTCGACCAGGCGCACGCTCGCGCCGCCGGTGCAGGCCGTCGCGAGCTTGGCGCGCAGCCGTTCGCAGGTCGGCGCGATGCCGGCGTCGGCGGCACCGAGGGAGATCTCGAGCAGGGCGATGCCGGGCTGCAGCCGCACGCGCGGAGCGGCGAACGCTTCGTCCACCGCCGCGAGCGCCTGCCACACCTCGGTCGGACGGCAGCCGATCTCGAGCACCCCGCCGGCGCTCTCGAGCGCCGTGTCGCGCGTGCGCTCGGCCGCTTCGCGCGCGGCGGCGTCCGCGGCGATCTCGGCCGCCGGCCAGGCCCGCAGGAAGGGCTCGCGCTCGGCCGCCACGGCCTCGCGTTTGCCGAACAGGCGCGCGGTGAGCCGCCAGCCGGCGGCGTCGCGCTCGGCGATCAGGGACACGGTCCGCGCCGGTAGCGCCAGGGCTTCGGCGGCGAGCCGGGCGGCGGCCTCGGTGTCGGCGGCCGCCGTCGTCAGCAGCAGCTCGCGCTCGGGCTCGGGGAACAGGCGCAGCGAGGCCTCGACGATCACGCACAGCGACCCGCGCGAACCGCAGTACAGGCGGTGCAGGTCGAACCCGGTGACGTTTTTCACCAGCCGGCCGCCGCTGCGCGCCGTGGTGCCGTCGCCGAGCAGCACGGTCATGCCCAGCACGTGGTGGCGGACCGGCCCGAAGCGCAGCCGGTCGAGGCCCGACTGGCCGGCGGCGAGCACGCCGCCCAGCGTCGCGTCCGCCGGTCGCGGAACGTCGGGCGTGAGGAAGTGGCCGCCGGCGCGCGCCGCTTCGCGCAACGCGTCCATGCCGATGCCGGCGCGAGCGGTGATCGTGCCGTCGTCGGGCTCGTGGGCGACGATCTCCGCGAGGCGCCGGGTGCCGAGCATGAAGTCCGCGTGCGCCGGCGGTCCGCACCAGCCGAGCTTGGAGCCGCGGCCCACCGGAATCACGGTCAGTCCGTCGACGGCGGCCAGGCGCAACAGCTCGGCGGCCTGCTCGACCGACTCCGGGACGGCCAGCGGCAGCTCCGGCGCGCCGGCGCGGGGCCGGCAGGTCTCGAGCGTCCCGGCGATGCGCTCCAGCGCGGCGATCACGGGCGGCGCTCCGCGGCGGCGACGGGGCGAGCGGCGAGCGCCTGACGCGTCTCCAGGCAGGCGTGCGTCGGGATCAGCTTGCCCGGGTTCAGCCGGCGCTCGGGATCCCACGCGTCGCGGGTCCGGCACATCGCGCGCAGGTCGTCCTCGCCGAAGAGTCGCTCCATGCCCTCGAGCTTCTCCAGCCCGACGCCGTGCTCGCCGGTCAGCGCGCCGCCGACCTCGACGCAGCGGGTCATGATCCGCCGGCCGGCCTCGAGCACCCGCCGCACCTCATCGCCGTCGCGGCGGTCGTAGCAGATGTTCGGGTGCAGGTTGCCGTCGCCGGCGTGGAACACGGTGGCGATCTTCAGCCCCAGCTCGGCGGCGACCTCGGTCGAGTAGCGCACCATCTCGCGCAGCCGGGTGCGCGGCACGACGACGTCGGAGACGTAGAGATCCGGAGCCACGCGACCCATCGCGCCGAAGGCTCCCTTGCGCCCGGCCCACAGGCGCCGGCGTTCCTCGTCGCTGCGGGCGTAGCGCGTCTCCAGCGCGCCGCGGCGGTTCACGATCTCCAGGATCGCGCCCATCGTGGCCGCGACCTCGGGTGCCGAACCCTCCACGTCGACCAGCAGCACCGCCCGCGCGTCCCGCGGGTAGCCGGCGGCGAAGATGCTGTCCTCGACGGCCTCGATCGTCAGCTGGTCGAGGATCTCCAGCGCCGAGGGCTCGTGCCGCGCGGCGATGATCTCGGACACGCTGTCGCAGGCGCCGTCGAGGTCGGGGAAGATCGCCAGCAGCGTCTCGGTAACCTCCGGGACCGGCAGCAGGCGCACGGTGACCTCGGTGGCGATGCCGAACATGCCCTCGCTGCCGACGAACAGGCCGACCAGGTCGTAGCCGGCCGGATCGACGCGCGGCTCGGAGAGGTCGAGCACCTCGCCGTCGTGGGTCACGATCACCAGGCCCAGCACGTGACGCGCCGTCGCGCCGTGCTTCAGGCAGTGCGGGCCGCCGGAGTTCTCGCCGACGTTGCCGCCGATGGTGCAGGCCTGCTGGCTGGAGGGATCGGGCGCGTAGAACAGTTCGCGGTTGGCGCAGGCGCGGGTGAGGTCGACGTTGACCACGCCGGCCTGCACGCGCGCGAAGCGGTTGGCGGCGTCGATCTCCAGCAAGTCGCGCATGCGCGCGGTCGCCACCAGCACGCCGCCCGCGACCGGGGTGGCGCCGCCGGAGAGGCCGGTGCCCGCGCCGCGGTAGACGACCGGCACTCCCGCGCGGTGCAGCACCTGCATGCAGCGCGCGGTCTGCGCGGTGTCGCGGGGCAGGAGCACCAGCTCCGGCCGCGTGTGCAGCATCGCCAGGCCGTCGGCCTCGTAGGGGAACAGCCGCGCGCGGTCGGCCACCAGCCCGCGGTCGCCGACGATGCTTCGCAGCTCGGCTACGAGAGCGCGGTCCATCAGAAGTCGATGCGCGAGAGCTTCCACCAACCCACGAGCAGGGTCAGCACCAGGAACGCCAGGGTCGTCCCGATCGAGAACCAGGCGTTGTATTTCCACTCCGCGTCGAAGCCGAATTTGCGCTCGTAGGAATGGGGGTTCTGGAACGGGTCGTCGATCTCCGGGAAGTGCATGCCCGCGAGGAAGGTGTCGAGCGCCTGCTCGCGCTCCGGCGCCGAGGCCCATTCCAGCTCGGCGTCGTAGTCGAGGATCAACAGCCACTCGACGCCCGACTGGAAGTACCAGCGCCGGCGCAGGCGGGTCTCCGCTTCGCGCGTCTCGTGCCACTCGACGAACTCGGCCCGGCGTCCGGCCACCTCGCGCCGGCCGTCGTCCACGACCGTGCTGGCGGGGTCGGCCTCCCGTTCGCTCAGGAACTTGCGCGCCTCGGCGACGCGGCCCTCGACCTCGGCCAGCGGCCGCAGGGCGAGCCGGACGGTCGCCTCCGCGGCGCCGGCGGGCTGCTGGCAGATCCACAGCGCGCCCTCCTGCACCAGCGAGCTGCGGGGCTCGCGGGTGAAGCCGGCCGGAGCGGTGTCGATGACCAGGTCCGTCCGCCCGGGATCGGCCAGCTCCTTGTGCCGCTCCTCCAGGCCGCGGCGCAGGCGCTTGGCGATGCGCGGCGCGTCCCCGGTCTTGGGCAGCGTGTAGTGCAGCACGTCGCTGGTGACGATCAGCCAGTGGACCAGCCGGCTCTCCTCCTCGGTGACTTTCTCGGGTGCCTCGGGCTGCAGTCCCTCCACGCGGACGTGCACGTTCGAGCCGCCGTTGGTGGCCGTCTCCTTGAGCTCCCACCCGCCGTGCACGCAGGAGTTCAGGAGGAAGAAGATCATCGTCAACAGCAGCGCGGCGACGCTGCTGCGGGTGAACACGCCGACGGTGGTCGAGAAGGCGTGCATCACCGCGAAGACGTAGATCAGCGTCAGGATCGACCACAGGAAACCCGGATCGCTGTAGCCGGAGGTCACCAGCAGGCCGATGTGCATGCCCCCGACGAGCACCACGGCCAGGATCGAGACGAAGATCAGGCCGGCGACGTAGCGCGAGAGCATCAGCGCCAGCCGCGAGACCGGCTTCGAGAAGATCGTGTCCGCGGCCCCGCGCTCCAACATGCGCGGCGTGAAGAAGGCCGTCGCCGCCACGCTCAACAGAACGCCCATCTTGCCGGCCAGGAGGTCGACCATGCCGGCCTGCAGCCCGGCGACGATCTGCTGGCGCAAGTGGTCGCTGATCGGCTCCGAGCCGCCGAACTTGGCCGCGATCTCCTCGTAGGGGAAGCGCCAGAAGTGGAGCACGACGAAGGCGTCCTCGCGGATGCCGATCATGAAGGTCGGCAGGACGCAGACCATCAGCAGCACCATCAACACCCGGAACATCATGTTGTCGACGACCTGGGCGTAGGCGTCGCGCAGCAGGGCCTTGGCGGTGTTGCGGTTCATCGGTCCTGTTCCTTGACCATGCTGATGAACGCCTGCTCCAGGTTGACCCGGCTGCGCACCAGGCCGCGGATCGAGACGCGGGCCGCGCGCAGGCGGTCGACCAGGGCGTCGAGCTCGTCGTCGGCGACCTGGATCTCGAAGCCCGTCTCGGTGGCCTCGTAGTTCGCGCCCAGGCCCGCGACCAGCGCGGCCGGGTCGTCGGGCGCGCCTTCCAGGTCGAAGCGCACGCGGCCGGTGCGGGGCGTCAGCTCGGCGATCGTGCCCTCGCGGATGATCTTGCCGCGGTTCATGATCACCACCCGGTCGCAGATCAGCTCGACCTCCATCAACAGGTGCGAGTTGATGAAGATCGAGGTGCCCTTGCGCTTGAGCTCCAGCACCACCTCGCGGATCGCGGCGCGGCCCACCGGGTCGACGCCGTCGGTCGGCTCGTCGAGGAACACCAGCTCGGGCTCGTGGATCAGCGCCTGGGCCAGCCCGATGCGCTGCTGCATGCCCTTGGAGTACTCCTTGATCTTGCGGTCGGCGGAGCCGGTCATGCCGACCAGCTCGAGCAGCCGGGGCATGCGCTGGCGGATGAAGTTGCGGTCGCGGCCGCAGAGCATCCCGAACAGCTCGATCACCTGCCGGCCGGTCAGGTAGCCCGGCAGGCGGTGGGCCTCGGGCAGGTAGCCGATGCGCCGCCGCACGGCGGCGTCGCCGATCGGTTCGCCGAACAGGCTGGCCCTGCCGTCGCTGCGGCGGATCAGCCCCAGCAGGATCTTGATCAGCGTCGTCTTGCCGGCGCCGTTGGGGCCGAGCAAGCCGAACACGCTGCCGGGTCCGACCTCGAGCGAGACGCCGTCCAGCGCGCGGAAGCCCCGCTTGCGGAGCAGGCCCTTGCCGAAGGTCTTGCCCAGCTCCTCGACGCGGATCAGCGGAGCGCTCTCGACCATGGGCGCAGCATAGCGAAGCCGGCGGGGCGGAAAAGCCGAGGGGCGCGCGCTCGTTCAGGCGCTCTGCTTGCGCGGCCGCGCGCGCCGCGTCACGCGCCGATAGGCCTTCAGGTACTCCTGGGCGGTGCTGTGCCAGGAGAAGTCCTGGCGCAGGCAGCGCGACACCAAGGTCTTCCAGCCGCCGGCGTTGCGGTACAGCTTGCGGGCGCCGTCGATGCCCTCCAGCAGCCCGTCGCCGGAGTACTGCTTGAAGTGGAAGCCCGTGCCGCCGCGGGAGTTCGCCTCCAGGTCGACGACGTAGTCCTCGAGCCCGCCGCCGGCGTAGATGATCGGCACCACGCCGTAGCGCATGCCGATCGCGCACAGGGCGTTGCCCGGCGCGTAGTGCGAGGGCAACAGCAGGATGTCCGCGCCGCCCATGATCGCGTGCGCCGTGTTCAGCTGGTAGCCCTCGATCACGCGGCAGCGACCGGTGAAGGTCGTCTCCATCGTCTTCAGTCGCTCGTGGATGTCCGCGCGACCGGCGCCCATCAGCACCACCTCGAGGTTGCGCTCGAGGATCGGGGTCAGCATCTCGGCCAGGATCTCGAACCCGGAGTCCGAGTCGAACCGCCCGATCATCGCCACCAGCGGCGTGCGCGGGCCGCGGTCGAGGCCCATCGCCGCCTGCAGCGCGGTCTTGCACTTCTTCTTGCCGGCCAGCGTCTTGTCCCTCGCGGAGAACGGCTGCGCGAGCAGCGGGTCCGCGCTGGGATCCCAGGTCGCGTAGTCGATCCCGTTGGCGATGCCGACCAGTTCCTTGTGCCGCCGGCGGAAGACGCCCTCGAGGCCGTAGCCGCGGTCCTGCTCTTGGATCCGCAGGGCGTGTCCCGGCGAGTGCGTGCCCAGGATCGTGGCGTACTCGCACCCGGCCTTGAGGAAGTTGACCTTGCCGGCCAGCTCGATGCCCGTCGGACTGGTGAAGGTGCGGTGGGGGAGCCCCATGTGGGGCAGGACCTCGCGCTCGAACGCACCCTGGATGGCGAGGTTCTGGATCTGGAAGAAAGTGCCCGCGCGCTCGAGCTTGCCGGGCCGATGCTTGTCGACGTACTCGAGCTTGTGGATCAGCGGCACCAGGCCGGTCGTCCAGTCGACGCAGTGCAGGATGTCCGGCTCGAAATCGATCGCCACCAGGGCGGCGAGCACCGCGCGGGCGAACAGCTCGAAGCGCCGCCAGTTGTCCTCGTAGGGTCCTTCCTCGCCGCCGTAGGGATTGCGCCGGCCGAAGAACTCCTCGTTCTCCATCAGGTAGACGGGGACCCCCTCGAGCTCGCCCGCGCTGATGCGGAACTCGACGCGGCCACGGCCGTCGCGCACCTCCACCACCCCGACCTCGGAGATGCCCTCCAGGACGTCGTCGAAGAGCGGGTCGGTGCGCGGCATGAACACGCGCACGTCCGCGCCCACCCCCTTCAAGGCCCGGGTGAGGGCCTGGGTGAAATCCGCGAGCTGGGTGCGCCGGACGAGCGGGGCCAGCTCGGGCGTGATGAATGCGACTTTCAAGGAATTCGGCCCGGGTGCCGGCACCCGGGCGAGAACCCACCGGCCGCCCAGCGGGGTCCGGGGTCCGGGGAGACGTCGGGGTGGGTGGTGCTGCCGGCCTGGCCGGGGGACGAGACTGCGGGGCTTCCCCCTATCTCCGAACGCCCCGGGCCGGGCGTGGGGGACACCCTAGAAAAAGTCCTGCCCCGAACCCTAGTCCGGGGATCGCAAACCCCTCTAACCACCTTGTCATGAGGTGGTTAGGAAATCGTCATATTTCAGGGGGCGGGCCGGGCCTTGTTGTAGGCCTTGAGGGCCTTGGGCATCAGGTCCTGGATCTGCTCGATCCGCTCCTGGTTGGAGGGGTGGGTGGAGAGGAACTGCTCGAGCTGGGAGCCCTCGGCCCGGTCGGCGGCCATCCGCTCCCAGAACCCCACCGCCGCCCGCGGGTCGTAGCCCGCCCGGGCCATGAAGATCAGGCCGATGTGGTCGGCCTCCAGCTCCTGGCTGCGGCCCCAGGGCAGGAAGATCGCCAGGTTGGCGGCCACGGCGGCGAGCTGCTGGGTCTGGGGGCCGACCTCGCCGCCGGCGTAGTCGAGGACCATCTGCACGCCCATCTGCTGGGTCATGCGCTCGGTGCCGTGCCGCGCGACGGCGTGGCCGATCTCGTGGCCCATCACCACGGCGAGCCCGGTGGCGTCCTGGGTGTAGGGCAGGATCCCGGTGTACACGGCCATCTTGCCGCCGGGCAGGCACCAGGCGTTCACGATCGAGTCGTCCTTGACGAGCTTGGCCTCCCAGTCGAAATCGGCCGGGGCGTCGTCCTTGGCCACCGCCACCAACCGGGCGACGACGTCCTGGACCATGTCGTACTGCTGGCCCTTGGTGATGAACTTGGCGTCCTTCAGCAACTCGCCGTAGGCCTGGGCCCCCAGGTTCTTGTCCTCGTCGGGGGAGAGCAGGTTGAAGGCGCTGCGGCCGGTGATCGGCGTCGTGGTGCAGGCGCTGGTGCAGAGCG
>Ga0102952_1000269_pt1 | contig 22265 bp, 18 predicted proteins | sample SalPon2A_C_D1_MG_FD_78506 | JGI IMG/M metagenome (GOLD analysis project Ga0102952, IMG submission 78506) | Soil microbial communities from South San Francisco under conditions of wetland restoration - Salt Pond MetaG R2A_C_D1_MG | ecosystem: Environmental > Terrestrial > Soil > Wetlands | place... | reverse complement strand
TGACGCCGTGCGGCGCGGGCGGGAACAACGGGCCTGCCGCAAGGGATCCCGCGATGACATCACCTTCCCAAACCGCTCCGGCGCTGGACCGCGTCCGCGCCGGCGCGCTCTGCGCTGGCTGCGGCGCCTGCGCGGCGCTGGCGCCGGGCGGGGTGGAGATGGCGGTCTCGGAGGCGGGGTTTCTACGCCCGCGCCAGACCGGTCCGGTCGATGCAGGAGCCGACGCCGCCATCGCCGCCGCCTGTCCGGGGCTGGGCCAGACCGTCGCCGACGGAGGCCGCACCGATCACCCGCTCTGGGGGCCCTACCTCGCGATGAAGACCGGCTGGGCCGCCGACCCGGACCTGCGCTTCAAGGGCTCCTCGGGCGGCGCGCTCTCGGCGCTTCTGGCCTGGCTGATCGAGGCGGGCGAGGTGACGGGCGCGCTGACCAACGGCGCCGATCCCGACCGGGCGGCGGCGAACCGTCCCCGGCTCGTCCGGTCCCGCGCCGAGGTGGCCGAGGCCGCCGGCTCGCGCTATGCGCCCTCCGCCCCGCTCGCCGCGCTGGGTCTGGCGGCGGGCGAGGGGCCCTTCGCCTTCGTCGGCAAGCCCTGCGACGCCGCCGCGCTCCGGGCGATGCAGGCGCGCGACCCGTCCCTCGCGGCGCGGTTCCCGGTGGTGCTGTCGTTCTTCTGCGCTGGCGTCCCCGCGCTCTCCGGCGGCGAGGCGGTGATCCGCGCGCTGGGGTTCGACCCCGCGGCGGTCGCCGCCTTCCGCTACCGCGGCCACGGCTGGCCGGGCCGCGCGGTGGCGCGGACGGCTTCGGGCGAGGAGGCCGCGATGAGCTACCACGAAAGCTGGGGCGGGATCCTCGCGCCCCGGGTGCAGCACCGCTGCAAGCTCTGCGCCGACGGCACCGGCGTTGCCGCCGACATCGTCTGCGCCGATGCCTGGGAGACCGACGCCGAAGGCTATCCGCTCTTCGAGGAGGCCCCCGGCGTCAGCCTGATCGTGGCCCGGACCGAGAAGGGCGCAGCGCTCCTCGCCCGTGCCGAGGCGGCGGGCGCGCTTCTCACCGAAACCTTCGATCCCGCGCCCCTGGCGGCGATGCAGCCCGGCCAGACCCGGCGGCGGCAGGCGCTTGCCGCGCGGCTCCTCGGCCAGCGTCTCCTCGGCCGCCCGGCGCCGCGCTACCGCGGGCTCGGGCTCTGGCGCGCGGCGCGCACCGGATCGCTCCGCTGGAGTCTCAGGAACCTCGCCGGCATGCTCCGGCGCGGGATCCGGGGGCGGCCGGAATAGCGGAAGTTACCATAACATCGCTTACGCGCGGGGCCGCGCGGGGCCTCAGAACGGCACGAAGCTGGGCAGTTTTGGCAAGAGGCGGCGCATGAAGCCCTGGATCCGGGCATCCGCAGCGGCGACGTCCTCGCGCGGGCCGATCGGGGTGACGAAGCGCACCAGCGCGCCGTCGGTGCGGCCGCGCATCACCCCGTCCCAGAGCACCGAAAGCTTCGCCCTGATGTCGTTGGTCATCCGCCTGCCGCGCTCCTCGAACCAGTAATAGACCAGCTGTTTCGACTCGCCCTTCTGGATCACCGCGCGGTTCAGCGTGAAGACCCCGTAGGGGGTGCCCGACATGTCGACCCTGTAGGGGTCGATCGAGAACACCTCCCAGCCGCCTACCGGCAGGCAGACTTCCGGCGAATGGATGCCCTCGCCCTCGGTCTGGGTGGCGTACCAGGCCGAGAAGAACTGCACCGGATCGCCCTCCGGCGCGACATAGGACGCCGAGACGTAGTCGTCCGCGCCCAGCACCTTCGCCACCGCCGGGTCGAGGGAACTCATCCGCCCCTCCCAGCCGCCAATCTGGCGCGGGAACTGCTCGAAGCCGTCGCGGGTGATCTGTTCGCCCTGCGGCAGGCCCACCGTCAGGAAGACGCCCGAGATCACCGCGCCCGCCACCGCCGCTGCCGCCAGCCCGCCCGCCGGCCGGATCGCGAGAAGCCGCGCCGCGACCCCGCCGAAGCCCTCGAAATCGACGTCGATCGCGTCTCTGAGCGGCAGCGTGTCGCGGTGCAGCTGCTGCAGCACCATCGCCATGCAGAACAGGATGCCGATGCAGCCCAGGAAGATCACCCAGCCCTCGAAGAAATGCAGGAACCCCTCCGCCTGGGCGGTGCCGTAGGAATTGACCAGCACCCCGATCACCCCGATCCGGAACGCGTTCATGAAGACCGCGAGCGGCGCCGCCGACAGAAGCAGCACCAGCTTGTGCCACAAGGGCCCCCGGTAGAGGATCGAGAACAGGTAGGAGAACGACAGGATCGGGAACAGGTAGCGCAGCCCCGAACAGGCCTCCGCCACCTGCAGCTTGTAGACGCCCAGGTCGATGATGTTGCCGTCCAGGAACACCGGCACCCCGGCCAAGGAAACAAACCAGACCCCCAGATGGGATGAGACACCCTGCAGAAACACCGTCATCTTCCAGTAGAGCAGCTGCGGCAAGGGCAGCATGAAGATCAGGTGGAAAACCGGCAGCATGTGACGGCGGCCCCGGTGCCAGCCGAAGACGGTCAGCACCACGCCGCCGACCCAGACGATGAAGGCATAGGTGACGATGTCGGGAACCCGCGCGAGGTTGCCGAAAGCGGCGATCAGAAGCGCCGCGGCGACCACCAGAACGCCGGGCCAGCGCAGCTTGGGCCCCGCCTCCGTCGGCCCCATCCGGCGCTGTTCTCTCAGGAAAAGATACAGTGAAACCATGGGGATGATCGGCCCATGGCTGTATTCCGGCGTCGACCATGCGCGCGCCAGGCTCTCGAATCCCAGCCAGAACACCGGCACCGCCGAAGCGCAGACCGCCACAAACAGCGCCAGCCCGGGAAGGTTCAGATCCATACCGGACCGCCTGCCCAGACCTACCCCCTCACTCACCGACATGACACACGATCGCTTTTTTCAAATCCCCGACCGGGCGGGACTATAGCGCATCTTTCCGGCCCAGGTCACCCGGTCCCGGTCACAATTCCGTCTGCCCGGCCCGCTTCTTCCCTATCCGGCCCCGGCTCCGCGCGCCGCCAGCACTACCAGCCCGACGATCCCCGCGCCGCAGACCAGGCTCACCTTGTCGGTCACCGCGAAGACGATCGGGTCGTCGTGCATCCGCTGCCGGTGGGTCAGCATCACGATCCGGGAGAGCCAGTAGATCAGCACCGCGCAGATCCCCCAGAGCGCCGAGGGCCGGCTGTAAAGCTGGGCGACGTCGTCGGAGGTCAGGTAGAGCCCCGCCACCAGCACCGAGACATAGCCCGCGCTGAGCGCCATCATGGTGATAAGCGGCAGATCCTCGGCCCGATAGCCGCGCCCCGCCGCCTGCGCGCCGCCCGCGGCGGCCAGATCCACCAGTTCCGCCTGCCGCTTGACCGCCGCCAGCGCCAGGAAGAAGAAGATCGAAAAGCCCAAAAGCCAGACCGAGGGCGGATTGTGGGTCGCCGCCGCCCCGGCGATGACGCGCAGCGTGTAAAGCCCCGCCAGCATGCAGATATCGATCACCGTCTGCCGTTTCAGCGCCAGCGAATAGGCCAGCGTGCAGAGGTAATAGAAGCCCAGAACCATCAGGAACCGGTCCCCGGCGGCGGCGCCCACCGCCAGGCCCGCGGCCAGAAGCCCCGGCGCCAGCCAGAGCCCCCAGACAAGCGGCAGGTCTCCGCTGGCGAAGGGGCGGCAGCGCTTGCGGGGATGGGCGCGGTCGGCGGCCAGATCCAGAAGGTCGTTCAGCACATAGACACTCGAGGCCGCCAGGCTGAAGGCGGCGAAGGCGACGCAGGCGGCCCAGAAGCCCCCCGCGCTCAGGTTGTGGGCCAGCAGCATCGGCACGAAGACAAGCAGGTTCTTCAGCCACTGATGCGGCCTCAGCGCGCGGAGCGCGGCGCGGCGGGTCCCGCCCCCGGCCCTGTTCCCTGGGCCGGTGCCGATTTCCGTCACCTCCGGCGCGGCGATCCGGGCGCGCAAGGCCGCCGGGACATCCACCGCGACCGCCTCCGCGCTCGCCGCCCAGACCGGCAGGTCGGCGGCGCTGTCGCCGGCATAGGCGAAGCCTTTCTCGCCGAATCGCGCCACCAGCGCCTCCGCCTTGGCCCGGCCCTTCAGGTTCACCGTCCCGTCCGAGGCGATCACCTCGTCGAAAACCCCCAGATGCTCCGCCACCGCTTCGGCCAGCCGCCGGTCGCTGGCGGTGGCCAGCACCACGCGGGCGCCCGCCGCCTTCCGGGCGCGGATCTCGTCCAGCACGGCGGTCTTGTAGGGCAGCGTCGCGACATCCACCGCCGCGGCCTCCGCCAGCGCCGCCTTCAGCCCGGCGCGGCCGCCGGTCAGGAACCGGCCCGCCGCGGCAATGACCGGCCCCGAACCGCCGCCGAGCGCCGCCCAGAAACTTTCGTGCAGCATGTCGCCGGCGATCAGCGTGCCGTCCAGATCGACCGCCAGAATTTTTCGCGCCGCACCGCTCACAGCTCCCGCCCCCCGGCCTGGTGCCAGGCCCAGGCATCCGCCAGAATCGTCTCTAAATCGGAGTTTTCCGGCACCCAGCCCAGCTCGTCCCGCGCCCGCGCGCTGCCCGAGACCAGCCGTACCGCGTCGCCCGCGCGGCGCGGGCCGACGCGGATCGGCGCCTGCCTGCCGGTCACGGTCATCGCGGTCTCGATCACCTCGCGGACCGAAGCGCCGCGCCCGGTTCCGAGGTTGTAGACCCGGCCGCCCTGCCCCCCCGCCAGCCGCTCCAGCCCGGCGACATGGGCCGTCGCGAGGTCGGTCACATGGATGTAGTCGCGAACGCAGGTGCCGTCCGGGGTCGGGTAGTCGCCGCCGTTGATCACCATCTCCGGCACCCCGCCCTCCAGCGCCACCAGAAGCCGCGGGATGATATGGGTGGCGTTCCGGTGCCGCTGCCCGATGCCTTCGCCCGGCGCCGCGCCGGCGACGTTGAAATAGCGAAGGATCACCGCCTGCAGCCCGTGGCCGCGGCTGAAATCTCCCAGCAGCGCCTCGGCGGCGCGTTTCGAGGACGCATAGGGGCTGACCGGCCCCAAGGGGCTCTCCTCGGTCAGATCGCCCGCCCCGCCCGCGGCCTCGTCGTAGACCGCGCAGGTCGAGGAGAAGACGATCCTGCCACAGCCCGCCGCCACCATCGCCTCGGCCAGCATCAGGCTTCCGGCGGTGTTGTTGCGCCAGTATTTGCCCGGGTTGGTGACGCTTTCGGCCACTTCGATGGCGCCGGCGAAATGCATCACCGCGCCGGGGGCATGCGCGGCGAAGACCGCATCCAGCCGGTCGCGGTCCAGGATGTCGCCCGCCTCGAAAGGCCCCCAGCGCACCGCCGCGCGGCGGCCCTTGGAGAGGTTGTCGAAGGTGACCGGCAGATGCCCGGCAGCGGCCAGCGCCCGGCAGGCGTGAGAGCCGATGTAGCCGGCGCCGCCGGTGACGAGGATCTTCATGGGTCTGCTCTGCCCGCTGTCACGTTCTGCCCGCTCTTTCCGGCGTCTGTCCCGTCATATCCGGGGACAGCCCTGGCACAAAGGGAAAGGCCTAGACTCCGTTCCTCGAATTTCCAAGGGTTGCCGAACCTACACCTAACACTTGTAGCAATCCGTTTCGTCATGCCAAGGCAGCAATCGGGAAAGGCTTTCAAGTATGCAACTGCAACTAACCGACGCTCGCGGTGGCGAAGGAAGGGGGGGAGGGGAAAAGTCTATAGGGTTTGAGAGTAAGACCGGAGGCGCAGTGAAATTTTTCTGTGCGCAAGTTTTCAAAACTTTTTTGGGGGGGAAGGACAGGACGATGCCCTCAACCGCTCCGCTGAGGGTTGCCGAAGCGCCACCCGCAGCGCGCGGTGCTGCCATACGTTTTGCCGACGCTTTGCAGACGGGTTGCAGACAGCGGATTCGGAGGCCACCCTCGCGCCCGAAAACTGCCGCGGTCGCACGGGATGACTGACAGGCGCGGTGCGCGCGGCTATGAAACGGTCAGACAGAGCCAGGAGCCCACGCGTGTCCGAAATAGCGAACCCCACGGCGAAGCGCGTCCTGGTGACGGGTGGTGCCGGTTTCCTGGGCAGCCACCTCTGCGACCGGCTGGTCGCCGCCGGCCACGAGGTGATCTGCGTGGACAACTACTTCACCGGCCGGCGCGGCAACGTCGCGCATCTGTTGGAGAAGCCCAATTTCGAGCTGATCCGCCACGACGTGACCTTCCCGCTCTATGTCGAGGTGGACGAGATCTACAACCTCGCCTGCCCCGCCTCGCCGATCCACTACCAGCACGATCCCGTCCAGACGACGAAGACCTCCGTTCACGGCGCGATCAACATGCTGGGGCTCGCCAAGCGCACCGGCGCGCGGATCTTCCAGGCCTCGACCTCGGAGGTCTACGGCGACCCCTCGGTGCATCCCCAGACCGAGGCTTACTGGGGCAACGTCAACCCGATCGGCCCGCGGTCGTGCTACGACGAGGGCAAGCGCTGTGCCGAGACGCTGTTCTTCGACTATCACCGCCAGCACCGGCTGGAGATCAAGGTGGCGCGGATCTTCAACACCTACGGGCCCAGGATGCACCCCCGCGACGGCCGGGTGGTGTCGAACTTCGTCGTCCAGGCGCTGAAGGGCGAGGACATCACCATCTTCGGGTCCGGCGCCCAGACCCGGTCGTTCTGCTACGTGGACGACCTGATCGACGGGTTCCTCGCGCTGATGGCGAGCCCGGCGGCGCTGACCGGCCCGGTCAACCTCGGCAATCCCGGCGAGTTCACCATGATCGAGCTGGCAGAGGCGATCATCGAGCTGACCGGCTCGGCCTCGAAGCTGGTGCACCGGGACCTACCGGCGGACGATCCCAAACAGCGCCAGCCGGATATCGCGCTGGCGCACCGCGAGCTGGGCTGGGAGCCGACGGTGCCGCTCCGCGAGGGGCTGAAACCCACCATCGCCTATTTCGACGCGCTGCTGCGCGCCGGCCATGCGTGAGACGCCGGAGCGGCTCCGCGCGTTGGTCCTCGGGGGGTCATCCGAACCCCGGGGAACCCGCTTCAGTCCCGCGCATAGACGTCGTCGAAGCGGGCGATGTCGTCCTCTTCCAGGTAGGCGCCGGTCTGCACCTCGATCAGCACGACCGGGGTTTCGGTGGGGTTTTCCAGCCGGTGTTTCCGGCCCACGGGGACATAGACGCTCTGGTTCTCGCCCAGTCTTTTGACCGTCTCGCCGATGGTGACGCGGGCGGTGCCCTCGACCACCACCCAATGCTCCGCGCGGCGGCTATGGCTTTGAAGCGAAAGGCGTCCTCCGGGTTTGACGACGATCCGCTTGACCCGGAACCGGTCCCCCAGCGCCAGCGTCTCGAACCAGCCCCAGGGCCGGTGATCGCGCGGATGCGCGGTGGCCTCGGGCACGCCCTGGGCCTTCAGTTCCGCCACCGCGTCCCCCACCGCCTGCGCCGCTTCCCGGGGTGCCACCAGCACCGCGTCCGCCGTCGCCACAGCCACCATGTCCCTCAGCCCGATCCCCACCAGCCGAACCCCCTCCCCGGCCGCCAGGTAACTCCCCGCACACCCCACCGCCAGCACCCCTTCCCCGGCCACGGTTCCGCCTCCGGAATTGCGCCAGACGGCGTCCCAGGAGCCGAGGTCGGACCAGCCGCCGCGCCAGGGCATAACGGTCAGATCCGGGACATTCTCGAGCACTGCAACATCAAGAGAAACAGTCTCTAACAAGGACCATTCGGCCGGGTTCAGCCGGGTGAATCCCAGATCGGCGCGGGCTGTATCCAGCGCCCGCCGGGCGCCGTCGAGAATCGCCGGGGCATGGGCCGCGAAGGCCGCTTCCAGCGCCGCGGGCCGGGCCATGACCAGCCCCGCATTCCACAGATGCCGGGCCCCCGCCAGCATCCTTACGGCAGTGTCCGCGTCCGGTTTCTCGACAAACCCCGCCAGCGGCTGTACCCCCTCCCCCGCCGGATCGGCGCCCGCGCCCAGTTCCAGCCAGCCATAACCGGTCTCGGCCCTGTCAGGTGTCACCCCGAAGGTGACAATCCCCGCCGTCGACAAGGCCGCCTGCACTACCGCCCGAAACCCCGCGGCATCGGCAATCGCATGATCCGACGGCGCAATCAGCAAAGGCCCTTCGCTCCGCTGCAGCGCCCAGGCCAGCGCCGCCGCCACGGCGGGCGCGGTGTTCTTCGGCTCGGGCTCGATCAGCACCGCTTCCGCTCCGACGCCGATTTCGTCGATCTGCTCCGCCGCCAGGAACCGGAACGGCTCGGCGGTGACCACCAGGGGCGGCGCGAACCCCTCCCCGGTCAGCCGCCGGACGGTGGCCTGGAACAGCGTCTCGCCGCCCGAGAGCCTGGTGAATTGCTTGGGATGGCTGGCGCGGCTGACCGGCCAGAGCCGCGTGCCACTGCCGCCGGCCAGGATCACCGGCCGGATTTTCTTTTCCACCGCGGGGGGATGCACCATGGCTTTGCCTGCCTTTCCCCCTCTCTCCCCGACCTCTTGGTGGCATCCGGGACGCGGGCGCGCAAGGGTTTCGGCAACCTCGCGGCTTTGCCGTTGCGGCGCAAGCGCCAGCCCGGATAAGGCTTGGCGAAGTGCAGGTGACGAAGGGTTTTTCTTGGTGTCGAAGCGCAAACGCGTTCTGGCTGTCGCTTCGGGCGGCGGGCACTGGGTTCAGCTGATGCGGCTGAAGCCGGCCTTCGAGGGGTTCGATACGGCCTATGTAAGCCGCGCCGCCTATTCCGCGGCGGATGTCCCCGGCGCCCGGTTCTACACCATCGGCGATGCTTCGCGCCACCAGCGGCTGGCCTTCTTACGGGTGATTCTCCAGGCCTTCTGGATCCTGCTGCGCGAGCGCCCCGTGGTCGTCGTCACCACCGGCGCCGCTCCGGGGCTGGTGATGCTGGCACTCGGCAAGCGGCTGTTCGGCTGCCGGACGATCTGGATCGACTCGATCGCCAATGTGGAAAGACTCTCCGGCTCGGGGGTGCTGGCGAAACGTTTCGCCGATGTCCGGCTGACGCAGTGGCCCGGCCTGGCGCAGGACGGGGTCGAACACTGGGGGGCGGTGCTGTGATCTTCGTGACCATCGGCTCGGCATTCCCTTTTGATCGGCTGATCCGGGCGATGGACAGCTGGGCGGCGGAAACCGGGCGCGGCGGCGAGATGCTGGCGCAGATCGGCCGCGGCTTCTACCATCCGGTTCATATGGATTGGCAGCGGGAACTTTCGGAAACCGCCTTTGCCGAGGCGGTGAGCAAAGCCCGTCTTGTGGTCAGCCACGCCGGAATGGGGTCCGTGATCACAGCGCTTTGCAGCGGGACTCCGATCGTGATCCTGCCCCGCCGTTTCGAGGCGGCCGAACACACCACCGACCACCAGATGGCCACCGCGCGCTGGCTCGAGGACAGACCGGGCGTTTTCGTCGCCTGGGACGAGGCCGGGCTGGCTTCGCGGATCGGTGACGCTGAATCCTGGTCCGGCGGCGGCGCGATGCTGGAACCGGTCGCGCCGGCGGTGTTCACCGATCGGCTCCAGGCGCAGGTGAGAGAGTGGATAGCGGAATAAGAGAATGCTAGGCTCCGGGGGCACTAGCCGGCCGGGTCGGTATCAGAGGGTGTCATGGTTTTGCTGAGTGACCTCGCCAAGGGGCGGGATAACAATTTCAACCTGATCCGCATGCTGGCAGCGTTGTCGGTTCTGGTTTCGCATGCCTATCCGATTGCGCTCGGAGCCGATGCGGAACAACCGCTCAAGGCCTGGACAGGCCACACCCTGGGTGATCTTGCCGTCGCGGTCTTTTTCGTGATCTCGGGGTTTCTCATCGCCGACAGTTTCGCGCGCGCGCGCAGCTGGCAGGAATTTCTGGCGGCCCGGGTTCTCCGCCTCTGGCCAGGGCTGCTGCTATCGCTTGCGGTCGTGGCATTGCTGATGGGGCCGACGGTGACAACGCTGGCATCCGGCGCCTATTTTTCGCGACCGGAGATCTGGACTTTCTTCACGCGCAACACGCTTCTTGCGGTGCCGCAATACACGCTGCCCGGCGTCTTTGAATCTCAGCCCTACCCCACGGTCGAAGGCTCGATCTGGACCCTTTTCTATGAAGTTCTCTGCTATCTGGGCATCCTGCTCGCCGGCCTGACGGGTCTGCTGGCCCGCCGTCGCGCAATGTCGGCACTCATCGGTGTCTTCGTGATCACCTGGCTGGCGAATGCCGTTTTCCACCCCGAACTTCATCTCAAGATCAGGAGCCTGCTATCGCTTGGCCTGCCCTTCGCCACCGGCACGGCAATCTGGCTCTGGCGTGACCGGCTGCCGCTGAGCCTGATCGGCGTCGCAGCGCTCTGGATTCTTACCGTGGCACTGGCGGCGACGCCGGCCTATGTGCCGGTGATGACGGCGGCTCTGGCCTATTCGACCTTCTGGCTCGCCTACGTACCGGGCGGGTGGATCCGCGCCTATAACTGGATCGGCGATTATTCCTATGGTGTCTACATCTATGCCTTTCCGGCGCAGGGGCTGGCGATCTGGCTGGCGGGGCCCGTGACACCGCTGCAGAACATGGCGCTGGCGCTTCCGCTCATGCTGCTGCCGGCGGTGTTGTCCTGGCACCTGATCGAAAAGCCGGCCCTAGCTCAGCGCAGGCGGATCTCGGCTTGGGTCGCGGCAGCAAGGCTGCGCGGCGCGCAGGAACCTACCAGAGCGCCTCCGCCTGGCCCGAGATATTGATGTAACGGTAGTCGCGCTCCTTGCCGTTCGAGACCATCGTGTTCACACCGTGATAGCTGTTGTTCGAACAGGGGAACCAGACGCCCATGTTTTCCTTCGGGCTGAACGTGGCGACGACCGGTGCGTTCTCCGGATCGGGATAGCGTTCGTAATCGACGGGCCGTTTCTTCTCGACGTGCCGGTGGATCGTCAGCGTCCCCCCCTCGATGCCCTCCTTTCCCGCGTCCACGAAGTAGAGGATGAACGAGCAGAGCCGGTTCGCCCGGTCGCAATGCACCTTCTTCTTGTAGCCGCCGAGCGCCTTGTGGATGTCGAGGCGCGAGAACAGGTCGACCTCACCCAGCGAATTCTTCGGCCGGAACGGGCGGGTGAAGGAGTTGAACCGGTCCCGCAGCGTCGGCCCGACGGTCAGGCCCTCGCGGCCCTCGATCGTCGCCCGGCTGTATTTCTCGGGGTTGATCGTCGCACGGCAGCCCCTGACGCGATCGCCCATATCACCAACGTGTTGGTGGATCGCCCCATGACGGCTCGAACCGACCTTGCCGCGTTACGCGGTATCGAGGCGCTGTTCGATGTCGACGCACCACTCTTCCTTGAGCAGCCGCTCAGCTTCAACCTAAGGCACAATTACGCGCGTGTGCAGTCGGTGCTTGCAAGGCGCGACGTACAGCAAAGGATTGGCGGCATGGACACGCGCTGCCGTTTTTCGACGACGCCGACTTAATGAACCGCCTAGCCCTTCAGGGACCCTGGGTTGTGTCGCCTCGGGTCGAGGTGGTCGAGATCCGGCACGAGGAAGCTATTGAAGCCCTAGGAACCGGGAGGCTTCGCCGACCACATCTGGGCTTCGAGGAATTCCGGGCGCAAATGGATAAGCATCTGGCCGAGGAACTGACGGCAGAGGAGCGGAAGGTTGCGCTCGAAATGCGGGCATTCTATGCGCGTTTCGCCGCGCGCGGATGGATGCACGAGGGAGATCTGAAGGCAGCGCGCAGCGCTCTCGCGCGCGGGCGCGGAGGTCCGTTCTCACTAAAGCGGGCAGCGCTGGCGCTGGCGCTGACACCGGGGCTCGGCTCCCTGCGCCGGCTTCTTTACGATTGAGTTTTCCGCTCTACCCATCCCAGAAATCCCTGATTTCCCCCCTGCCCGCCCGCGGCGCGCCACTCCGCTTCCAGCGCATAGACGTCCCAACCCGACGCCTGGCGCCGCGCTGCCGCCAGCGTCTCCGGCGCCAGCGGGCCGCCCGCGGGTCGCGCCCGCCGCGGGGTGACGCGAATGAGGTCCCCCGCCCGCTCCTCCAGCCGGTAGCCCGGCAGCCGGTCCTCGGCGATGATCTCCCGCAGCATCGCGCGGAACACCCGCCGGGGGCTGGCCGATCCCGATTTCTCCGCCAGCGTCGCCACGCTCACCTGCCAGGCCGGCTGCGCCCCGCAATGCTTGCGCGCCAGCGCATAGATCCGCCGCTCCAAAGGCCGTCTCAGCCCGAAATAGTCCCTGCTCAGCGTCAGGACCGACTTCGCCAGCACCGCCCGGAACAGCCACTCCGACAGCACCACCCGGACCCGCACCATCCGCCCCTTGCGGGTCTTCCGAACGATCTCCCAGGCCTCGATCAGCCCGAAGCCGGTGGTCACCTCGGTCGGATCCTCGGCGGGGCCGGTGACGATGTTGGTGGTGATCCGCGTCCCCGCCAGCCGCTCGAAGGCGTCGCGCAGCCGGCGGTAACCGTCGCCGGAGGTCTCGCGCCGGGTCGCCAGCAGCAGATCGTGCGCGGTCAGTGTCAGGTGCCGCGAGACCGGCCGCCCGGCGTTCAGTGCCGCCATCAGCTGGCTGATGCAGAAAATGAGGATATCGGCGTCGAAGATCGTCGCACGGCCCCGCACGGATGGTGTCACCGTCACCTCGACCCCGCCCCGCTCATAGCGCAGGATGCGCCGGTCGGGGCGGGTGGAGAGCGAGAAGACGGGGTGCTCCATCGAGGCGAGGTCGTGCTTGGGGCTGGCAGCGAAGAAGTCGCAGACGAAGAAATCGCCCGCGCCCATGGCGGTCCCTGCCCCGCCGGTCTGCTGCAAACTGCCTGTCATCTGCCCGCCACCCCTCCGGTTTTTCCGGCTTTCGGGGGATTCGTCGTTTCAGTGACACCTAAGCCCAGCCGCGGCGCTCCGTCCAGCACCGCGATCGGGGGTTCGGAGTCGCCTGCTCGTGGCTTCGGAGTCGCTTTTTCGGGGTTTCGGAGTCGCCTGCGCTGCCCGATCCGGCAAATTTCCCATTGGGTGGAAAGCTTTGCGGGAATCACCCTGATCGCATAACTAAATCTAACCAAAATTAACTGCCAAAAAACCACCGTGACCCCAAAACCCCGCAACCCGACATCGGCCGACTGTCCAAAATTGCTGAGAAAAATCCGGGAAGGTGCCGAAACGCTTCCCATGTGACGTGTTTTGTGGCACACGGGGGAAAACACGATACATCGAGGCGGTCATGAGCAGAGACACCCTCCCCCCGTATATCGGCCTTTCGCCCGCGCGCGCGGCAGAGGGGCTCGACCCGCCGGTCGGCACCCGGGATTTCGCCGCGATCGCCGAAGCCTGCGCCCGGGGCCGGGCCGACCTCGCCAGCCGCGGGCTGAACGAGAGCGGCTCCAAGACGCTCCGCCCGTTCTCGACCTGGGAGATCACCAAATACCTGATCCCGGTCGCCCCCGCCCATTTCCGCCGCGTGCTGCGGCAGAACCCCACCCTGCCCCAAGGCCGCTCCGAGACCGAGGGCGGCGCCAAATGGTTCACCCTGGACGAGGTGCTGCGGCTTCGCGCCCATTTCGCTGCGGAAGGTTCCAAGGCGCGCGACTACCTGCCCTATAAGCCGGACGGCGCGCCGGCCAAGATCGTCGCGGTGGCGAATTTCAAGGGCGGGGTCGGCAAGACCTCGACCGCGGCGCACCTGGCAATGTCGGCAGCGCTCGACGGCTACCGGGTGCTGGTGGTGGACCTGGATTCGCAAGGCTCGATGACCTCGATCTTCGGCGGCCGGGTGGAGGACGAATGGGGCACGGTGTTCCCCCTCCTCGCCCGCCACTACGCCCGGCATCTGCAGGTCGAGAACCAGCGCCGCGCCGATCTGGGCGAGACGCCGCAGCCGCTCGACGAGACGCTGACCGAGGCGCTGGGGATGAGCGCCGCCGATGTGATCGCAAAAACCCACTGGCCCAACATCGACCTGATCGGCGCCCAGCTCAATCTCTACTGGTCCGAGTTCCAGTTCCCGGTCTGGCGTATGGCGTCCCGCGGCTGGAAGCTCTGGGAGGCGCTGGAAGGCGCTCTGGCGGCGGACGGGGTGCTCGACGCGTACGACTTGATCTTCCTCGATACCCCCCCAGCGCTTGGCTACCTGACGATCAACGGGCTCGCGGCGGCGGACATCTTGCTTGTCCCCTTCGGCGCTTCGTTTCTGGAGTTCGACTCGACGGGGCGCTTCTTCGACATGCTGCACGCCACCTTCCGCTCCATCGAGGACGGCGAGAACACCGCCGCCCGCGCGCTGGGGCGGCCCGGCATGGCCTTCGAATGGGACGCTGTGCGGGCGGTCCTGACCCGCTATGACGCCTCCCAGCAGGCCGAGATGGCAGGGCTGATCCAGGCTTACATGGGCCGCCGGCTGTCGCCCTATCGGCAGGACTTCACCGCGCTGATCGGTCAGGCGGGCGAGCAGGTCCACGGCATCTACGAGGCCGATTACCGCGACTTCAACCGCGAGACCTATGCCCGCGGCCGCGCCACCTTCGACGAGACCTATGCTGCATTCAAGGAACTGCTGCTGGGGATCTGGTACCGCGAGGCCGGCGCGCGGGTGGCCGGGACGGCGGCGGAATGAGCTGGGCAGGGCAGGGAGGCGAATGTTTCGCACGCGAAACATTTTTGCCACAAGGCATTGATTTCATAGAGACCGATTCATCCTCGCGCCCGATTGCCCGGTTTCTAACCGGAACCGGGGCAGGATCGGTCTGACCGTTCGGGGAGTTCTGACATGGCCCGCAAACGTCTGAGTCCCGCCGCGCTGACCGCGCTTTCCGACCGTCGCGCGCCGGAGATGAAATCCGACCGCCCGCCGATTTCCTCCATCGTCGCCGACGCCGCCGGGCGTGATGCGCTGATGGAAGCCGCGCATGCCCACAAGGCCGCCCGCGACGAGGGCCGGCTGATCGTCGACTTGCCGCTCGCCGCGGTCGAGGCCCGGTACCTGGTCCGCGACCGGCTGGCCGCGGACGGCGAGGAGATGGCCACGCTCAGGGCGTCGATCGAGGCGCGCGGCCAGCAGACGCCGGTGGAGGTGGAGGACCTCGGGAACGGCCGCTACGGGCTGATTTCCGGCTGGCGGCGGCTGGAGGCGCTGCGGGCGATCGGGGCCGGAACCGTCAAGGCGCTGGTCCGCACGCCAGCCACCGCGTCCGACGCCTATGTGGCGATGGTCGAGGAAAACGAGATCCGCGCCGCGCTCAGCTTCTACGAACGCGCCCGCGTCGCCGCGCTCGCCGCCGAGCGCGGGGTGTTCCCGACCGCCGAGATCGCCGTCCGGCAGCTCTTCCGCCATGCCAGCCGGCCGAAACGCTCGAAAATCCTCTCCTTCCTGCGGCTCTACCGCGCGCTCGACGACGCGCTCCGCTTTCCCGCAGCACTGTCGGAGCGCCAGGGCCTGGCGCTAGCCAAGGCGCTGGAGGCGGGGCAGGGGGCCGAGGTGCGGCTCCGTGCAGCGCTGACGGAGGTGGCGCCGGAGACCGCCGAGGCGGAGCGCGCGGCGCTGGCCGCGGCGCTGAGACCCGCCCGCAAACCGCAGGCTCCGACCGAGCGCGACGCGCCCTCGGGCATCCGGCTCTTTGCCGAGAAGGGCCGGGTGGAGCTGACCGGCGCGGCGGTGGACGAGGCTTTCGTAGCCGATCTCCGGGCCTGGCTCGCCCGGCGCCCGGTACCCTGAAGCAGTCTCAAATCAGGCGGAGTAGCCGTTTTTCCACTCGGCGCGCCGGCGCCAGATCTCGAACCAGACGGCGGCCTTTTCGCCCGCGCCGGGGCGCCCGGTCAGGGCGATCACCCGCCAGACCAGCCCGCGCGACAGCGGCCAGAGTATCTGCGCGATTCGCCCCGCTTCCCGGGTGGCGGGCGGAAAATGCCGCTTGATCAATGCAATCCGCGCGTTCAGAAGCCGTACCATCTTGTCGGCCCGCACCGTTTCGCTGGCGCCGCCATGGTGAACGATGGTCGCGGCGGGCGTGATCTGGGGCCGGAAGCCTTGGGCGCGGGCACGGAGGCACAGATCCACTTCCTCGCCGTACATCACGAAGGCCGGGTCGAAACCCCCGAGCCGGTCCCAGTCGACGCGGCGCATCAGGAACAGGCAGCCAGTGACAATATCCACCTCACGGGCTGTGTCGCGCGGCCAGCGGCCGATTTCCTCGGAGTTCAGAAGCTCGGAGCGCGGGAACAGGTTCGAGAAGAAAAACAGTCTCGAAACAAGGGAAAAAAGCGTTATGCGGCCCCAGCACGAGGTCGGGTTGAGGCGGCCGTCGGCATAAAGCGTGCGACCGCCCCAGATCCCGGGCTCGGGCGTCATCTTGGCGTGGGCGAGCAGTTTGTCGAGCGCTCCATCCAGCACCACCGTGTCGGGATTGAGCAGCAGAAGCCAGGGCGCGGTGGCGTGTTTCAGCGCGATCCCGTGAGCGGCTGCGAAGCCGTGGTTCTTGCTCTCGGCCATCAGCGTCGCTTCGGAAAAGGCTTCGGCGATGGCTTCCGCCGAACCGTCGGTCGAGGCGTTGTCGACCACAATCAGCTCGAACGGCGTCCTGGTCTCGGCTTGGACCGAGGCCAGACAGTCCAGCGTCATCTGCCGGGTGTTGTAGCTGATGACGACGATGCTGAGTTCGGGGGCGCTCATGGCCGCGTCATGGCGGTGAAGCGACAGTGGTGCAAGGGATTCGTCGCCCTCCGCGGCGATCGCTGGCCCTGCGTGGTAAATTGTGCCATCCGGTGCCCGAGAGAGTGCCGAAGTCCATGTACGACACCGCTATCATCATCCCGCATTATAACGACGTCACCCGCCTGAAGCGCTGCCTCGAGGCGCTGATGCCGCAGGTGGGCGGGGATGTGGAGGTGGTGGTCGCAGACAACGGCTCGACCGAGAGCCTCGATCCGGTGTGCGGCCGCTGGCCGGACCTGCGGATCGTCGCCCAGCCCGAAAAAGGGGCGGGGCCGGCGCGCAACGCCGGCGTGGCGACGACGACGGCGCCCTGGTTGATGTTCCTGGATGCCGATTGCGTCCCCGCTCCCGACTGGATCGAAACCGGCCGCCGGATCCGTCGTCCGGGCGTGATTACAGGCGGAGAGGTCACGCTGTTCGACGAGACGCCGCCGCCGAGGAGCGGTGCCGAGGCTTTCGAGACCGTCTTCGCCTTCCAGGTGGAGCGCTATTTGCGGCAAGACGGCTTTCTGGTTTCGGCCCACCTGGTGCTGTCGCGGGCCGATTTCGAGGCCGTCGGCGGGTTTCGGAGTGGCATTGCCGAGGATATTGAATGGTGCCACCGCGCGACAGCGTGCGGACACAGACTGGTACTCGACCCGGCACTCCGGGTTGTCCACCCCACCCGGTCGGATTGGGCCGCTCTCCTGCGGAAGTGGCGGCGAATGGTGCTGGAGAACTTCGAGATGTATGGTCGGACTACGGGGGGCAAGGCACTTTATTTGGTCAAGGCGCTGCTGATGCCTGTGAGCATCGTGGCCCACGCGCCGCGAATCCTTGGCGATTCCCGGCTTTCGGTGGGCGAAAAAGGACGGGCCCTGGCAACGCTGATCTGGATCCGGCTGACCCGACTCGTCTGGATGCTCCGACAGGTGGTTACGGGGCATTTGTGAATATTTCCCGGCGCTTTGCCAGCCAAATTCGGCTCGAAATGCGCGGATGCCCCCCGAAAGCGGGACAATCCGCCGAAATCCGCCCTTATGTTTCCTCTTCCACGAGTAATGCGCGGCGCCGGGCGGGCGCCGCCGCAGCCATCGGCAAATCACCGCCTGAACGGGGTCAAAAAAAAGCGGAATTCCACAAGAATGTTGCCGATCTGCGAACGATAGATTGATACTACATATTGTAGATTTAAAAATACTTAAATCAATATATTGTATACACTTCGCCTTTTCGGCAAAGATTGGACGGCATTGGCCGGTTTTCGCCGCATATCAGGCAGGACTGTGGCCAACCGGTCAATTTTTTTCCTTTTTCCATAGTCAGGTTCGCCGAGACGAACTGCCAGCTTCAGGGAAACAATCAAAATGGCGCTCGACCCAATCACTTCGACCGGTCCGACGATCACGGTCTCCAACACCGACGAGCTGAGAGCAGCCTACGATCTGCTGTCCCATCAGGATGGCGGCGGCACGATTGCAATGGCAGGCGGCGACTATGGTTCGTTCTCGCTTTACCAATACGGCGTTGTCGACGGTGATCAGCCGGTAATCATCAAGTCTGCCGATGCGTCGGATCCGGCGCAATTCAGCGGCATCTCCCTGCGCAACGTCTCGGACATTCGGCTGGAGGGCTTGCTGTTTGACAGCACCAGCGTGGCCGATAACACCTCCTCCTACAATCTCGTGGTTCACGGATCGGATAACATTCAGGTCATCGACTGCACATTCAACTTCGATACCGACAACACTCTCAAGGACGCCGGGGCGATCGGTCCTAGCGGCGCTCTTCTCCGGGATTCGAGCGGTATTCTGTTCGAGGGCAACTCCATAGACGGGTTCATGCACGGCCTGGCGGCGACAAATGTTTCCGACATGGACATCCTTGGCAACGAGTTCACCAACATCCAGGGCGACGGGATCCGAAGCGGCGGGCTGCAGAACGTCACGATCGCCGACAACTACATGCATGACTTCTACGGGATCGATCAGAACATCACGCATTCCGACATGATCCAGATCTGGGGACAGAGTGTCGATCTTCTGACCGAGAACCTGACGATCACCGGCAACACCCTGATCGCGGACGACAACGCCAGTCAGTCGATCTTTATCCGGAACGAGGAATTCGGCAAGGTCGGCGACTCGCCCGCAGGCTACTACCAGAACATCACGATCACCGACAACCTGATCTACAACGGCCATATCAACGGTATCTGCGTCGCCGACACCAACGGTCTCCTCATCGACAACAACACCATGCTTTGGAACAAAGACGCGACACTGACGCACGGCGACGGCACCCCGGTGAACTCCGCGCCACAGATCATCGTCAAAAACTCGCTCGACGCCGCGGTGACGGACAATATCATCGGCGGCATCGCGGCGCCGGACGGAACCGTAATTTCCGGCAACCAGATCGTGACCTACGGGGACCCCGACGCCTTGAGCTATGTCGGAAACCACTTCGTCGATCCGCTGGTTGGCGCCGCCGCCACGCCCGAGGATCTCTCCGTCCTGCACACCAGCCCGTTCTATGGCACCGCCGGCTCCAGCATCGGCAATGCACCGGACGACTTCAGCAACGGTGTGCAGGCGGTGATTTCCGCCGCCAGTGCTACCGACGACCGGTATGAGGTGACCTTCGACGCTAGCTTGTCGCATGACGCGAACGGGACGGTGCCCGCGGCCGACGGGTATACCTACCACTGGGTTTTTGGGGATGGCACGACGGCCGACGGGATATCGGTGACCAAGGACTACACCGATGGCGGCTTCAAGGGCGTCGAGCTCCAGATCCAGCAAAACGGAGAGCTTCTGGCCGACATAACCCGGAACGTCGGCGTCGAGACCAAGGACATCCTCGGGTTCGATTTCGAGAACGGCGTTGCCGATATATCGGCCGGCACGCCCGTGGTCATCGACAACGGTACGACGGTGGCCAGCCACGACGGAACCGGCTTTCTGATCGGAGACGGCAACAAGCTGGAGATCGGTCGCGGAACCGCGGATGTCTACCATCTCGACAAGTTCGGCCTGGCGCTCGATCTGACACCTACCGGCGTTGATCGCAGCGGGGTCTTCTTGAGCCTCTATCAGACGATGACCGGCTCGATCACCGCGGACGGATATGTCAAATTCTCGCTGACGACCGACCAGGGTTCGTATAGCCTAACCAGCCGGGACCCGGTATTTGCCGACCAGGCAATCCATCGGATCGGCATCGCCTTCGATGGGACCTCCGGCCAACTCGAGATTTTCGCCGACGGCCAGAGCGTATCTTCGACCGAGGCCTGGGGCACGACGGCGAATGCCAGTTACTACAACCTCGTCTTCGGCAATACCTTCCACGATTCCATGGACGCGGTCCTCGACAACATCGACATGAGCCTCGATCCGTCGGTGGCGGGCAACCTGCCCGATGTCACGCCGCCCGTCACGGACCCGGTTGTGCAGGATCCGGTCGTCACGGATCCGGTCGTCACGGATCCCGTCGTGACCGATCCTCCGGCACAGGATCCGCCCCCCGACACCACGACGCCCCCCGACACCACGACGGACACCTCTGGCAAGGGCGGCCCCTCGCCGAAAGCGGCGTCCCATACCAGCAGCCAGAACTTCATCGCCAAGTTCTTCGACGCGATCCTGCATATCTTCGGCCTCGGCGGGGGGGGCGGCGGGACCGACGCTGCCGCCACCGACACCGCGACCGCGGCGGCCCATGTCGACGAGTCGACGCTTCTGCACGACATCGTGCCCTCGACCGGCACGCTGGACGAGACGCTGCCGGAGGATCCCGACACCGAGGACCCGCAGCACGATCCGCTGGATCTTGCCGCCTGATCCCACCCAGGGGGCAACCCATCGAGCAGCGGCGGCCGGCCGGGGCGATATCCCGGCCGGCCGTTGCCGTTCGGGGCGGGGCGGCGCGCGGGCGGGTAGTCCGGTCTTAGTCCGATCCTGCCTATCCCTTCGCGGACACGCCATCCCAGGAGCCCCCCGATGCAGGACCCCTTCGCCGATCATTCCGTCGGCCTGACCGCGCCGGTCGCCCGGACCGAGCCGATCATCCCCAACGACAGCGCCGATCTCTCCCGCGCGACCCGCGCGCTCTATATCGGACAGACCGGCGACGTGCGGTTCAGGACCACCGCGGGCGACGTGGTCACGCTCGCGGGTATGCAGGGCGGCATTCTCTATCCGATCCGCATCGCCCGGGTCTTCGCCACCGGCACCACCGCGACCGGCCTCGTCGGGCTGAGCTGAGCGCGCGGCATGGAGCTTTCGATCGCCATCGGTCCGGGCCAGGCGATGCCGCGGCCCGGTGTCTCGGTCCTCGGCGCGCTGCCCGGCCTGACGCTGACCTCCGGCGCGGCAATGACGCCCGCGGATCTCTCCGCGGGGTTTTCCGGATCGGGTCTCGGCTTCGCGCTGGCGCCCGCCTCGGCGGCGCTGCCGGCGGGGCTGGCGCTCTCCGCGGCGGGGCTCTTGTCGGGTACGCCCGCAGCGGCCGCCGGGCCGCTCGGCATTGTCATTAGGGCCGCGAACGCGCAGGCTAGCGCCGATAGCGGATTTTCCCTGACGGTTACCGATGTGCTTCTCGATTTCACCGCGTCGCTGACGGGTCTGACGGCGAACCCCACCCATGGGCCCTCCGCCCAGACCGGGGCGACGCTGACCGCCGCGGCCAGCGGCTTTTCCGCCGGCACGCCGGGCTCCGTCGCCTATCAGTGGAAGACCGCGGAAAGCGGCGCCATCCTCGGCGCCACGGCGGCGGCGTTCGCCCCCGACGCCGCGCTCTACGACGGCGAGACGCTCTACTGCACCGTCGTGCCCCAGGGCTATCCCGCCAAGGACACGCCCGGTTCCGTTGTCCGCCACGCGCCGCCCGCCGCAGCGGGGCTCCTGCCGGAGGAGATCTACGACATCGGCACCGGTCCCCAGCCGGTGGCCGCCGGCGCGGACTTCACCGGCGCGGCGCTGGCCTACTCGGTCACCGGGCCGGGTTGTGCGGTCGATGCCGCAACCGGAGATGTGACGATCCGCACCGACAGCGCCACCGCCGGGGCCGTGGTCACCGTCACCGCGCTGAACTCGGGCGGGGCGGCCACCTCGGCCTTCCCGCTCACCGTCGAGGACCCGGATTTCGGGCCGGGCCCGGATCTCTCGGCGCCGGTCCTCGACGATGCCGCCGACACGATCGGGCTCACTGTCAGCGAACCGGCGACGCTCTACTGGCGCCGCGATCCCGCCGGCACCAACGCCGATGCGGGCGATGTGATCACAGGTGGCGGCTTCGACAGCGGCGCCTTCGCGGTCTCGGCGGGGCCGAACAGCGTGCCGATCGCCTTCGCGCCGGGCAACGACGGGGTACAGGAGATCGCCTTCGTCGCCGCCGCGATCCCCGACGAGCCCTCGCTGGTCCGCACCGCGGCGATCGTGATCGACACCGCCGACCCGGTCCTCGCCGGCGCCAGCCCGGCGGCGGGGGCGACCGGCGTCGATCCCGCCGTGACCCCGGTCCTGACCTTCTCCGAACCGGTTTCCGCCGGTTCGGGGACGGTCACGCTCTGG
>Ga0102952_1000266_pt1 | contig 22626 bp, 27 predicted proteins | sample SalPon2A_C_D1_MG_FD_78506 | JGI IMG/M metagenome (GOLD analysis project Ga0102952, IMG submission 78506) | Soil microbial communities from South San Francisco under conditions of wetland restoration - Salt Pond MetaG R2A_C_D1_MG | ecosystem: Environmental > Terrestrial > Soil > Wetlands | place... | reverse complement strand
TCCTGCGCGATCTGCGCGCCGGCACCTACGACGTGATCGTCGGCATCAACCTGCTGCGGGAGGGGCTGGACCTGCCCGAGGTCTCGCTGGTCTGCGTTCTGGACGCGGACAAGGAGGGCTACCTGCGCTCCACGGGCTCGCTGATCCAGACCATCGGCCGCGCGGCGCGCAACGTCGACAGCCGCGTGCTGCTCTACGCCGACACCATGACCGACTCGCTCACGGCGGCGATGGAGGAGACCAGCCGCCGGCGCGAGAAGCAGCAGGCCTACAACGCCGCGCACGGCATCACGCCGGCCACCATCCGCAAGCAGATCGCCGATATCCTGCAGAGCGTCTATGAACGGGACCACGTCACGGTCGGCACCGGCGACGAGGCGGTGCCGCACCTCGTCGGGCACAATCTCACGGCGCACCTCGCCGACCTCGAGGCGCGCATGCGCGCCGCCGCGGCCGATCTCGAGTTCGAGGAGGCCGCCCGCCTGCGCGACGAGATCCGCCGCCTGGAAAGCCAGGAGCTGGAGCTGCCCAATACCGGGCGCTCGACCGCCGGCTTCGCCGGGCGCATCGCCCGGGCCGACGCCAAGGCGAAGAGCCGCAAGGCGAAGGGCAAATACCGTAAGGGCCGGCGGGCCTGAGATTGGAACGTGCAAACCAGGGAGACACCCCCGTGATCGTCAAGCAGATCTGGACCGGCAACGCCTATCGCAACTTCAACTACCTGATCGCCTGCCCGGAGAGCGGCGAGGCCCTGGCGATCGACCCGCTCGACCACAGGAAGTGCCTGGCCGCGGCCACGGACGCGGGCTGGCAGATCACTCAGGTGCTCAACACCCACGAGCACGGCGACCATACCGGCGGCAACAAGGCGATGATCGCCGCGACGGGCGCCAAGCTGCTGGCGCACAAGAACGCCAAGGACAAGATCCCCGGCATCGACCGCGGCCTCGGCGCCGGCGACGTGATCAAGGTCGGCAAGACCGTCGAGCTCGAGGCGCTCGACACGCCGGGCCACACCATGAGCCACGTCTGCCTGCTGTCGCACACCGAGGAACCGACGCTCATATGCGGCGACACGCTGTTCAACGCCGGCGCCGGCAATTGCCACAACGGCGGCCATCCCAACGAGCTCTACCACACCTTCGCCGAGCAGCTCGCCCGGCTGCCCGACGAGACGCGCATCTACCCGGGGCACGACTACATCGCCAACAACCTGCGCTTCACGCTCGACCGCGAGCCGGACAACGCGCGCGCCCAGGGCCTGCTCGACGAGATCGAGGGCCAGGACCCGGCCCACGCCCTGGTCACCACGCTGGCGCTCGAGAAGGAGATCAACACCTTCTTCCGGCTGCACTCGCCGAGCGTGATCGCGCGGCTGCGCGAGGCCTTCCCCGACCTGCCCGAGAAGCCCGACGCCAAGACCGTGTTCCTCAAGCTGCGCGAGCTGCGCAACGGCTGGTAGCCGCGCGCGATCAGCCGGCCGCCGGGCCGCGCCGCGCCGCGACGAACAGGCCGGCGAGTGCCGCGACGGCGACCGCCAGGCCGGCGTAGAACGGTGCGGCCGGGCCGTAGGCGTCCCACAGCCAGCCGGCCGCGAGGCTGGCGGCGAAGAGCGCCGCGCCGGTCAGCAGGTTGAACAGGCCGAAGGCGGTGCCGCGCAGCGCGGCCCGCGCGCTGTCGGCCACCATGGCGCTGAGCAGCGCCTGGCTCAGCCCCATGTGCAGGCCCCAGAGCGCGACGCCGAGCAGCACGACGGGAAGGCCCTGGGCCAGTGCCAGGGCGGCGTCGGCGGCGATCAGCGCGACCAGGCCGAGGCCGACGACGGCGCGGCGCCCGAAGCGGTCGGACAGCAGCCCGGCGGGATAGGCCGAGACCGCGTAGACCAGGCTCATCAACACCAGCACGAGCGGCACCAGGGCGAGCGGCAGCCCGGCCCGGGCGGCGCGCAGCACCAGGAAGGCCTCGCTGAAGCGGGCCAGGTTGATCGCCGCGGCGACCGCCATGAGCGACCAGTAGCCCGGCCCGATGCGCGGCAGCTCGGCCCAGCGGATCGGCGGGCCGCGGCGCGGCTCCGGGCGCGTCGCCTCGGGCTCGTGCACGACGAAGACCAGCACCGCCACCGCGGCCAGCGCCGGCAGCACGGCGACCCAGAAGACGGCGCGGATATCATCCGCCAGGGCCGCCATCAAGCCGACGGCCGCCAGCGGGCCGAGGAAGGCGCCCACGGTGTCGAGCGACTGCCGCAGGCCGTAGCTCGCTCCGCGCAGCTGCGGCGGCGCGATGTCGGCGATCAGGGCGTCGCGCGGCGCGCCTCGGATGCCCTTGCCGATGCGGTCGAGAAAGCGGGCGGCGAAGACCCAGGCGACCGAGCCGGCCAGGGGAAAGATCGGCTTGGTCGCCGCCGCCAGGCCGTAGCCGAGCACGACCAGCGGCTTGCGCCGGCCCAGAAAGTCGCTGAGCGCGCCGGAAAATACCTTGGTGACGGCGGCGGTCGCCTCGGCCGCGCCCTCGACCAGGCCGACCGCGAGGCCGCTGGCCCCGAGCACGCTGACCATGAACACCGGCAGGAGGGCATGGATCAGCTCCGACGAGCTGTCCATGAACAGGCTGACCAGGCCGAGCGCCCAGATACCGCGCGGAATGGCCCGCCACGCGCGCGGCCGGGCGGCCGGCGCCGCCTCCGGCCCGCGGCGCGGCGCTTGACTGTCGTCGGGCTCCCGGGTCACGGCCCTCCCCTCGGTTGCGGCGCCGCGCACGGCCCGCCTGGCAGCCCTTAAGTTATGGCTTTCCAAGACAATTTGCGACAAATCCCCGAGACCGCCGAACGAAATATCAACCCTGCACTGGCATCCTGAAGCCCTCCTCCGGAACCGCGGGAGGACCGCGACATGGGTCCTGGACTGCCGGCTTTTCTGGGTCGACCGACGGCGGCGCTGCTGCTGGTGGCGCTGGTCGGAGCCTGCGCGGTGGAAGACCGCGCCGAGGCGCTCTATTACCGGCAGCATCGCGTCGCCGCCGCGCTCGCCGAGAGCATCGTCGCGGCCGAGCCCGAGGACCCCGTGCTGACCGAACGGCTGTACGACGCCGAGGACGCCCTGAACGGGGCCTGCGCCGCCTTGAGCGAAGCCGGCTACCGGCGCTTCAACGGCGAGGACATCGGCGACGACCTGCGCTGGCAGATCGTCGACTCGCTGGATGCCTGCGCCGCCCAGGCGGACCGCACCGCGGCGTTGCTGCAGCGCGTCGATCCCGCCGTCGCCGGCTTCTATCTGGATACGCCGCGCGTGACCACGGCGGACTCCGGCGCGGCCCGGAGCACCGAGCAGCGGGCCGGCAAGAACGAGTAGCCGGCCCCGGCTCACCCCGCCCCCAGGGCGCTCCCGGGGCGCTCGCGGGGCGACCGCCACCCTTTCCACGCCGTCCCGGCCACCCCATATCTCCCCGAAGCGGCGCGCGGCAGGCGACCCGCAGGGAGGCCCCAGGTCATGAGCGACACCGAAACCCGTTCCAAGGTCGTCAAGAGCGAAGAGGAGTGGATGCGGCAGCTGACGCCCGAGCAGTACCGCATCACCCGGCGCAAGGGGACCGAACGGGCCTTCACCGGCAGCTACCACGACTGCAAGACGCCGGGCACCTATCACTGCGTCTGCTGCGGCGCCCCGCTCTATTCCTCCGCGGACAAGTTCGACTCGGGGACCGGCTGGCCGTCGTTCACCCGCCCGGTCGCGCCGGACGCGGTGGAGACCGAGGCCGACCGCACGCTGTGGATGCAGCGCACGGAGGTCCACTGCGCGCGCTGCGACGCGCACCTCGGGCACGTCTTCGACGACGGACCCGCGCCGACCGGGCAACGCCACTGCATGAACGCAGCCGCCCTGGTTCTCGAGGCCGACGAGACCAAAGGCTGACCCCGGCCAGCTCCGCCCGGGAGGGCATAACCCATTGAAATTCCGCCCGCCCAACCGCATGTACAATGCGGCCGTGCCGGGCGCCGAGCGGCGCACGCCGACGCCCCGGCCGGCCGGCGTCGTTTTGGGGGGACAGATTGAGAAGGGGACCGTGCCGGCCCAACCGGGGCGGTTCGCCCGGTCGGCATGAACTATCTTCTGGTCGCGGCGGGCTTCGTCCTGCTGCTCCTTGGCGGTGAGTTTCTCGTCCGCGGCGCCGTGGCCTTGGCGCGGCGGCTCGAGGTGTCGCCGCTGATCATCGGCCTGACCATCGTCGCCTACGGCACCTCGGCGCCCGAACTGCTGGTCAGCCTCGAGGCCCACCTGGGCGGCGCGTCGGGCATCGCGATCGGCAACGTCGTCGGCTCCAACATCGCCAACATTCTGCTGATCGTCGGCTGCGCCGCGCTCATCCGGCCGGTGCCCTGCGCCCGCGAATGTCTGCGCCTCAACGGACCGGTCGTGGTCGGCGCGACCGCGGCCCTGGCATTGCTCGGCCTGACCGGGTCGGTGACCGTCTGGGCGAGCGTGCCGATGCTCATCTTCCTCGCCGGCTTCACGGTCTACAGCTACTGGGCGGAGCGGCGGAGCCTGGCGCGCGGCGACCCCGAGGCGGCCATGCTGGTGCACGAGGTCGAGGAATTCGAGGACGGCCCCAAGCATCCCCTGCTGATCGGGATGGCGCTCGCCGGCGGTTTCGTCGGAGTTCTGTGCGGCAGCGACTTCCTGGTCGACGGCGCGGCCGGGCTGGCGCGCAGCTTCGGCGTCTCGGAGGCGACGATCGGCCTCACCGTCGTCGCCATCGGCACCTCGCTCCCCGAGCTCGCCACCTCGGTGATTGCCGCGCTGCGCCGTCACGGGGACGTCGCCCTGGGCAACGTGCTCGGGTCGAACATCTTCAACATCCTGGCGATCATGGGCCTGTTGCCGCTGTTCAAGCCGCTGCCGATTCCGCATGACGTGGCGACGTTCGACATGTGGCTGATGCTTGGCATCACGGTCTTCTTCGTGGGCTGGGCCGTGGCCTTCAGGCGCATCGGCCGGCCGCTCGGCCTGCTGTTCGTGCTCGGCTACGCCGCCTACATCAGCGCCGTGTTCCTCGGTGTCTAGCTTTCTCCGGGATACGGCCTGCGATAGGGTCGGATCCCAACGCGCAGCGGCCGGCCTCTCGCCTTCATGACTCCTGTCACGCTCCTGATGACCGTCGCCGGCTTCCTCCTGTTGTTCGCCGGCGGCGAGTTCCTGCTGCGCGGCGCCGTCGGACTGTCGCGCGCACTCGGCCTGTCGCCGCTGTTGGTCGGCCTCACCGTGGTCGCGGCGGCGACCTCGATGCCCGAACTGGTCGTCACCCTGACCGCTGGCCTGGAAGACCTGCAGGACATCGGAGTCGGCAACATCGTCGGCTCCAACATCGCCAACATCCTGCTCATCCTGGGCGTCGCGGCCCTGCTGCACCCGATGCGCACGCCGCCGAGCCTGGTGGTGCGCGACGCCGGCGCGATGCTGCTGGCCACCGCCGCCTTCGCCGGCTTCGGCCTGACCGGGGCGCTGACCCGCTGGCACGGCGGCGTCATGCTCGGGCTGTTGGCGGGCTACCTCGTCTTCAGCTACTGGAGCGACACGCGCCGGCCGAACCGGAACGCCGAGCGCCCGGAGGCCGGCGCGGCGGAGGTGCCGCTGGAGCTCATGGGCTCGGCGCTCGGTGTGCCGCGCGCGCTGCTGCTCACGCTGCTGGGCGCGGCGGGGCTGGTCGTGGGCTCGGACTGGCTGATCGAGGGCGGCGTCGCCGTCGCCCGCGACGCCGGCGTGTCGGAGACCGTGATCGGCGCCACCCTGGTGGCGCTCGGCACCTCGCTCCCCGAGCTGGCGGCGGCCATCGTCTCGGCCCTGCGCCGGCATCCCGACGTCGCCCTGGGCAACGTGCTCGGCTCCAACATCTTCAACCTGCTCATGGTGCTCGGCACCCTGGCGCTGATCGCGCCGGTGCAGCTCTCCGCCGAGGTGCTGCGCTTCGACCTCTGGGCGCTGGGCGCGGCGACCCTCGGCGTGGTCATCGTCATGCTGAGCCGCTGGCGCATCAGCCGCCTGGAGGGCGCGATCTTCGTCGCGCTCTACCTCGTCTATATCGTCGTGCAGTTCGTGCCGGCGGACGGCGCCGGGCGCTGAGCGCTCTTGTGCCCGGTCGCGGGCTGCGTGCATGCTTCGCGGCATGACGGAGCGGACCTTATGACGGGCGAGGGCGGCCCGCCGGCGCGACCACCGCACCCCGAGGACATGCCGCGCGGCGCCCTGGTCACCGGTGCGGCAAAGCGCATCGGACGCGCCATCGCGCTCGACCTGGCCCGGCACGGCTGGGCGGTCGCGGTGCATTACCGGAGCGCCGGCGAGGCCGCCGCCGAGGTCGTCGGCGAGATCGAGGCGGCCGGCGGGCGCGCCGCGGCGCTGCGCGCGGACCTCGCCCACGAGGCCGAGACGGCGCCGCTGGTCGCGCGCGCGGCCGAGGCCGTCGGACCGCTCGGCTGCCTGATCAACAATGCCTCGGCCTTCGAGCTCGACACCGTCGAGACGGCGGACCGCGCGAGCTGGGACCGCCACATCGAGCCCAACCTGCGGGCCCCGCTGGTGCTGACGCAGGCCTTCGCCCGCCAGCTGCCCGACGGCCTCGGCGGCGTCGTGATCAATATGCTCGACGAGCGGGTGTGGAGCCTGACGCCCTATTTCCTGAGCTACACGCTGTCGAAGTCGGGCCTGTGGACGCTGACCCGCACCCTCGCCCTCGCCCTGGCGCCGCGCGTGCGGGTCAACGGCATCGGGCCCGGCCCGGCGCTGCCCAGCCCGCGCCAGACGGCGGAGCAGTTCGCGCGCCAGTGCGCGATGATGCCGCTCGGCCGCGGCACCACGCCGGCGGAAATCTGCGCCACGGTCCAATTCATCCTTGCCGCCAAGGCCATGACCGGGCAGATGATCGCGCTGGACGGCGGCCAGCACCTGGGCTGGGCGCAGCCAGCGCCCGATCACCGGATCGGCGAGTAGCGCGCCGGGGAAAAGGGAACGAGGCATGACGGGGCGGGGGGCAAAGGCCGCCGGCGGCCGCAAGACCGAATCCGCGGCGGGCCGAGCGGAGAGCCGGGCGAGCGCGCAGCGGATTCACCTGAGCGACATCACCCTGCCGCTGCACATCGGCGTGACCGAGGCGGAGCGCGCCAATCGCCAGCGCGTGCGCATCGACATCGTCATGGAGGTCGAGCCCGTGCCGCCGGTCGCCGACAAGATCACCGAGGTGGTCGATTACGGCCGCATCGTGGGGCGGATCCGCGAGGTCTGCGAGCACGCCCGCTATCGGCTCGTGGAAAGCCTGGCCGAGGAGCTGGCCGAGGCCTGCTTTCAGCTCGACGACCGCGTCCTCGCGGTCAGCGTCGGCATTCGCAAGCTTGACCGCTACGCCGACATCGGCGGCGTCGGCTGCGAGATCGAGCGCCGCCGCCTCGGCCGCTGACAGCAAAGCAGTGCGGCGGCTTGGCCTATCGCTTGAAGCTTCCAGGACTAAACCCTTGCGCCGATGCGGTTTCCGGACGCTGCTCCCGGGAAAGTTTTTCACAGCCCCGCGGCGTCGGCGCTTGATCGGCCCGGTCACGCTGTCGACACGACAATGTAATGCTCCGTTCATAGTCCAAATTCAATTTTCCATTGAAAATCAATCGTATAGATTTTTTGCCTAAATTTTAGGCATTGTCTGCGGCAAGTCCAATTCCCGCCGCGGCGACTGCCCGCCCGGGGCATTGCCCACAAGGTTTTCCACAGGAGTCGTGGATAGCTGGGGCGGTCAACAGAATTCTTCGGCGGCAGCCCCGGGCCGCGTTGACGCCTTCGAACCTTCTTGATTGAGTGCCGCGATGACCCGCCCCGATAGCCCGGTTCCCGCCGAGTCCGACGACGCGCACGACCAGGCGGTGCCCTCGGGCGCCACCCTGCAGCGCGGGATCGCGGCGATCGGCGCGGCGGTCAAGACGCTGCCGGGCGCGCCGGGCGTCTACCGCATGCTCGACGCCAGGGGCGAGGTACTCTACGTCGGCAAGGCCAAGAACCTGAAGCGGCGGGTGACCAGCTACACCCAGGTCTCCCGCCTGCCGCGCCGCCTGCAGCGCATGGTGGCCGCGACGGTCGGCGTGGAGGTCGTGACCACACACACCGAGGCCGAGGCCCTCCTGCTCGAGGGCAATCTGATCAAGCGCTTCATGCCGCGCTACAACGTGCTGCTGCGCGACGACAAATCCTTCCCCTACATCCTGATCACGGCCGACCACGATTACGCGCAGATCGCCAAGCACCGCGGCGCACGCAACCGGCCGGGGGACTACTTCGGCCCCTTCGCCTCGGCCGGCGCGGTGAACCGAACGGTGGCGGCGCTGGAGAAGGCCTTCCTGCTGCGCTCCTGCAGCGACACCGTGTTCGCGAGCCGCACCCGCCCCTGCCTGATGTACCAGATCAAGCGCTGCTCGGCGCCCTGCGTCGGGCGGATCGACAAGCCGGCCTACGACGAGCTGGTCAGCGAGGCACGCGACTTCCTGACCGGGCGCTCGCACGACATCCAGCAGCGGCTCGCCGCCGCCATGCAGGCGGCCTCCGAGCGCATGGACTTCGAGAGCGCCGCGGTCTACCGCGACCGCATCCGGGCGCTGACACAGATCCAGTCACGCCAGGACATCAACATGCGCGGCATCGAGGACGCCGACGTCATCGCGGCCCATCAGGACGGCGGCCAGACCTGCATCCAGGTGTTCTTCTTCCGGGCCGGCCGCAATTACGGCAATCGCGCCTACTATCCGACGCACGACAAGACGCTGGAGGCCGGCGCGGTGCTGACCGCCTTCGTCGCCCAGTTCTACGACAACAAGCCGGTGCCGGCGCTGGTGCTGCTCAGCCACCGCCCGGCCGACGCGGCGCTGCTGGCCGAGGCGCTCTCGGTGCGCGCCGGGCGCAAGGTCGCGCTGACCTGTCCGCAGCGCGGCGACAAGCGCAAGCTGGTCGAGCACGCCCAGGCCAACGCGCGCGAGGCGCTGGCCCGGCGCCTGGCCGAGAGCGGGGCGCAGCGCAAACTGCTCGAGGGGCTGGCCGGCACGCTCGGGCTCGACGCGGCGCCGGAGCGGATCGAGGTCTACGATAACAGTCACACCCGCGGCGCGGAGCCCTACGGGGCCATGATCGTCGCCGGGCCGGAGGGCTTCGCCCGCAACGCCTACCGCAAGTTCCGCATTCGCACGGCGGTGCCCGACGGCGCGCGCAGCCCGGGCGACGACTACGCCATGATGCGCGAGGTCCTGACGCGGCGCTTCGGCCGCGCGATCAAGGAGGATCCGAACCGCGGCGGCAAAGACTGGCCCGACCTGGTCATGGTCGACGGCGGACGCGGGCAGCTGAGCGCCGCGCGCGAGGCGCTGATCGAGCTCGGCCTGGAGGACCTGCCGGTGGTTGCCGTCGCCAAGGGTCCGCAGCGCAACGCGGGGCGCGAGCGCATCTTCCTCGGCAACCGCCCGCCGCTGCTGCTCCAGCCGCGCGATCCGGTGCTCTATTTCATCCAGCGTCTGCGCGACGAGGCGCACCGCTTCGCGATCGGCAGCCACCGCGTCGGGCGCGGCAAGGCCCGCCTGAAGTCGACCCTCGACGACGTGCCGGGCATCGGGGCCAAGCGCAAGAAGGCGCTGCTGCATCACTTCGGCTCCGCGCAGGCGGTGGCCCGCGCCGGCCTGACCGACCTGGAAGCGGTCGACGGCATCAGCAAGGTGGTGGCCAAGCGCATCTACGATCATTTTCACGCCGGCACCTGACCGGCGGCTGGGACCGCGGCCCGCTCCTGTGTTAGAACGAGCGGCACTTGATGCAAGACGACCGGCGACCTTGGCGCATGATTACCAGCCTGCCGAACCTGCTGACCCTGTCGCGCATCGTCGCGATCCCCGTCCTCGTCGCCCTGCTGTATTTTCACAGCGCGACGACGCGCTGGATCGCCTTGGCGCTGTTCACCGCGGCCGGCCTGACCGACTACCTCGACGGCTACATCGCGCGCCATCGCGGCGAGGTCTCGGCCCTCGGCCGCTTCCTCGACCCGATCGCCGACAAGCTGCTGGTCGCCAGCCTGATCGTCATCCTGGTCGCGGTCGGCGACATCCGCGGCCTGGTGGTGATCCCGGCGATCGTCATCCTGTGCCGCGAGATCATGGTCTCGGGCCTGCGCGAATACCTGGCCGAGATCCAGGTCCCCATGCCGGTCAGCCGGCTGGCCAAGTGGAAGACGGCGATCCAGATGGTGGCGCTCGGCGTGCTCATCGTCGGTGTCGAGGGGTCCCCGGCCTTTCTGCCGGTCGAAGTGATCGGCGACGCCGGCCTGTGGATCGCGGCCCTGCTGACTTTCGTCACCGGGTACGACTATCTGGCCCGCGGCCTCAGTCACATGGCCGAGCGGGACGGCGACCGCTGACGGGCCCGGAGAGGCGCTATACCCGACTGCGGCGGTTGACTTTCCGGCCGGCGTCCCCTTCTTAAGCGGCGGGCGCCCGGCGCCGTGCGACGGCGCCGGGAGCGGGTCCGGCGGGGTATCGGGAGTGGTTATGTCACGCGGTTCGACGGGTGAGTCGACGCAGGAATCGATGGAGCGAGCCACGGACGGCCCGGCGATGAAGGTGTTCGGCCTCGCGGGTTGGAGCGGCAGCGGCAAGACGACGCTGATCTGCGCCCTGGTGCCGGAGCTGGTCCGGCGCGGCCTGAGCGTCTCGACCATGAAGCACGCCCATCACAGCTTCGACCTGGACCGCCCGGGCAAGGACTCCTACGAGCACCGTGCCGCCGGCGCGACCGAGGTGCTGATCTCCTCGACCAGCCGCTGGGCGATCCTGCACGAGCTGCGCGGCCACGACGAGCCGACCACCCAGGACCTGATCGACCGCATGACGCCGGTCGATCTGCTGTTGATCGAGGGCTTCAAGTTGGAGCCGCACGCCAAGCTCGAGGTCCACCGCCCGGCGCTCGGCAAGCCGCTGCTGCACACCCAGGACCCGCATATCGTCGCGGTCGCCAGCGACCGGCCGCTGCCGGGATTGGCGTTGCCGCGACTCGACCTCGACGACATTCCGGCGATCGCCGACTTCGTGGTGCAGCACTGCGGACTGAAAGCCCGGACCGAGGGCGTCGCCTGAGGCGAGACACCGATCCCGAGGGGCGCCGAGCGCGAAGGCGCGGCGCGATCAATCCCGGCTTCCGGCGTCTCCGTAGCGCAGCACCTGGACCCGCTCGAGGGTGACGAGGCTGCTGCCCAACATGGGCTCCACCGTTTCGATGAAGTCGCGGACCTTGTCCTCCTGATCGACGATCTCGATCACCACCGGAAGGTCCTGCGACAGGCGCAGGATCTTCGTCGTGTGCAGGTGGCTCGAGCGCCCGTAGCCCATCGGCCCGCGCAGCACGGTGGCGCCGGCGAGGCCCCTTTCGCGTGCCTTCAAGACGAGCGCCTCGTAGAGCGAGCGGCCGTCGGCCTTGTCGTCCTCCCCGACGAAGATCCGCAACAGCACGGCGTCTTTCGGCAACTGCATGCCCGGCTCCTAGCGGTTGATCAGGGTGGCCAGCGCGTGCCCCGCCCAGGCGCCGGCGAGACAGAGGACGACCGATCCGACGACGTTGCCGGAGACGCGCAGCCACTCGCCGTCCTGCGCGAGGGCCAGAGTCTGAAGGCCGAAGGACGAGAACGTGGTGAATCCGCCCAGAACGCCCAGCATGATGAACTGTCGGATATCCGAGCTCATGAACAAACGCCCGTCGGGTCCCGTCATCGCCGCCACCAAGGTGATCAGGAAGGAGCCCACGACGTTCACCGTCAAGGTTCCCCAGGGAAAGGTTTCCCCGACGAGATGCGCCATGAAACCGGAGACCGCATAACGGCCGGCGCCGCCGAGTGCGCTGCCGAGCGCGACCCAGAGAATCGTCATGTCAGGCACGTCCCCTCATCCACCCGTCGTTCTGCCCCGCCTCAACGGTCCTCGTCGAGCCGTCGGCGATGGCGGACCGCCGCCCAGGCGGAGCTGACGACGAGAACCAGGGCGCAGCCCGCGGCCAGCAGGGGCGCGTCCCAGCTGCGATCGATCGTCGTGTCCGGCAGCGCGAAGGTCGCGGCGACGACCCAGATGACGATGGCCGCCGTGTACGGCACGTCGTCGACGAAAAGACCGAACAGCTCGCGGGCGGCGGCGGTGAACCAGTTCATGACGACCTCCCTCAGGGCTTGGCCGGGCTCGGCCGGGCGAGCGATCGGCGGCACAAATCGACGGACAGCAGGGCGGCCATCAAAAAGCCGGCGATCAGGCCGAGGATCGCCAAATCCTCGCCCGGCCAGGAAAATCGCACCCCTTCGCCGACCCAGAAGATTCCGAAGGCGGACAGCAGGGCGCCCACGGCGAACTTGAGGCTGTTTTCCGGCACTCGGGCGAGCGGCCGATGCAGCGCGAGCCCGAGCAGAATTACGACCAGAAGCGCGAAGCCCGCGCCGGCGGCGGCGGGCAACAGGCGGCCGCCGACGGCGCCGACGGCGATCACGATGAACACAACCTCCAAGCCCTCGAGCACCACCGCCTTGAAGCTCGTCACCAGGGCGATCGCGTCCCATGGGCCGTGCGCCGCGCCGGCGCGTGTCAGCGTCTCCGTCTCTTTGCGATAGGCCGATGCCTCGTCGTGTAGCGGGATGATGCCGGCCGCCCGCAGCACCGCCTTGCGCAGCCAGCGCATGCCGAACAGCAGCAGCAGGCTTCCGACGACCAGTTGCAGCCAGGTGATCGGCACCTGATCGAGCAGCGGGCCGAGCACGACGACCAGCGCGACCAGCAAGGCGGCGCCGCCCGCGGCGCCGGTCAGCGCCGGACGCCAGCCCCGCACAGTGCCGACCGCCAAAACGATGGTCAGGGCCTCGATGAACTCGACCAAAGAGGCGAGAAAAGCGGCGAGCACCGTCGCCCCGGCATGCGTCCAATCGATCAGCATTTCATTTCCCCCTCGGCTCCGATCCCCGGGCCGCCACTCGGCAGACGGCTCCGCGGAGACAAAAAAACCGCCTCTTGCGGGCGGGCTTTGTCCAAAGGCCCCCGCCGCGCGGAGACGCGCAGGCAGGAGTCATCAGCCTCTGCGGCGGTTGTTGGGGGACCCCATCCCCATCGGCGGCGCAGCCTATGGACACCGCCGGCGCCTGTCAACGCAGGTAGACGGACTTGTCGAGCGATCTCGCCGCCGTTGCACCTCGGGCATCCAACGGGGCCAAACCGTCTCTCCTCGACGGCACCGCCCCGGCGGCCCGCCGCTTGCCGGCCGGCCCAGGAGGCATAACATATTGACATAGTGCGGCGGGGGAGGGGCGCGGCCGAACCAGGCGGCCCCCGCCCGCGCTTTGATATGGCCCGGACCGTTGGTTCCGGCGCGCACAAGCAACGGATCGACGATGGCGCAACTGACCGACGACTGCTTCGCCCACGGCGGCAAGATGATGCGCTGCGACGAGGCGCTTGCGCTGCTGGCGCGCGTGATCACCCCGGTGGCCGAGCCGGAGGAGGTCGCGCTGCGCGACGCGCTCGGCCGCATTCTGGCCGAGGACGTGACGGCGCCGCAGGACGTGCCGCAGCACGAGAACTCGGCGGTCGACGGCTATGCCGTGTTCTTCGACGACCTGGATCCCGAGGTCGAGACCGTTCTGCCGGTCGGCGGGCGGACCGCCGCCGGGCATCCGCTGGGCCGCCCGCCGCGGCGCGGCGAGGCGATCCGCATCTTCACCGGCGCGCGCATGCCCGAGGGCATGGACTGCGTCATGATGCAGGAGGACTGCGAGCTGCGCGACGGTGCGGTCGTGCTGCGCCCCGGCCTCAAGCGCGGCGCCAACCGGCGCCTGCGCGGCGAGGACGTCACCGCCGGCAGCATCGTGCTGCACCGCGGTCACCGGCTGCGCGCCCAGGATCTCGGCCAGGCTGCGGCGGTCGGTCGCCGCACGCTCCGCGTGGCGCGCCCGCTGCGGGTCGCCCTGTTCTCGACCGGCGACGAGCTGCGCGAGCCGGGCGAGCCGCTGCCGGCGGGCTGCATCTACGATTCCAACCGCTACACCATCGCCGCGCTGCTCGGCGGTCTGGGCTGCGCAGTCGACGACCTCGGCATCCTGCGCGACCGGGCCGACCCGCTGCGCGCGGCGCTGGCGCAAGCCGCCGAGGGCCACGACCTCGTGATCACCTCGGGCGGCGTCTCCGTCGGCGAGGAGGACCACGTCCGAGCGGCGGTCACGGCGCTCGGCAACCTGCATTTCTGGCGACTGGCGATCAAGCCGGGGCGGCCCATCGCCCTCGGCCAGCTCGGCCGCGTGCCCTTCGTCGGCCTGCCCGGCAACCCGGTTGCCGTCATGGTCACGTTCCTCAACATCGTCCGCCCGCTGATCCTGCATCTGATGGGGGCGCGCGAGATGGCGCCGCACCACTTCCGGGTCCGCGCCGACTTCGCCTACAAGAAGAAGAAGGACCGGCGCGAATGGGTCCGCGCGCGGCTGGAAAGCGACGGCGAGGCCGGCTGGCGCGCCGTCAAGTTCCCGCGCGACGGCGCCGGAATCCTGAGCTCCATGGTCGAATCCGAGGGCCTCGTGGAGCTGCCGGAAGGCTTGACCCGGCTGGAGCCCGGCACCATGGTCGAGTTCCTGCCGTTCAGCGAGGTGATCGCATGAGGCTGCTGTATTTCGCCTGGCTCAAGACCAAGACGGGGGTCGCCGAGGAAGAGGTGGCGCCGCCGCAGGAGGTCACGACGGTGGCCGAGCTGCTGGCTTGGCTGCGCGGCCGCGGGCCGGGCTATGCCGAGGCGCTGGCCGACGAGACCGCCCTGCGGGTCGCGGTCAACCAGGAATACGCGCGTCCCGGCGACCGCATCGCGGCCGGCGACGAGATCGCGCTGTTTCCGCCGGTCACGGGCGGCTGACCGGGGCGAGGCGGCGGCATGATCCGGGTTCAGCAGGAGGACTTCGACGTCGGCGCCGAAATCGCCAGGCTGACTGCCGGCAACACGGCGATCGGCGGGCTGGCCGTCTTCGTCGGGCTGGTGCGCGACATCGCCGGCGAGAAGGCCGTCAGCGGCATGACGCTCGAGCATTATCCCGGCATGACCGAGCGGATGCTCGAAGGCATCGAGGCGGAGGCCCGGGCGCGCTGGCCGCTGGAGGCCAGCCTGATCGTCCACCGGGTCGGGCAGCTCGCGCCGGGCGACCGGATCGTGCTGGTCGCCGCCGCCAGCGCCCACCGCGCGGCGGCCTTCGACGCCTGCGCGTTCCTGATCGACTGGCTCAAGACCAAGGCGCCGTTCTGGAAGCAGGAGGAGACGCCCCAGGGCCCGCGCTGGGTCGAGGCGCGCGGCAGCGACGACGAGGCGGCGGCGCGCTGGCTGAAGAAGGAGTCCGACGCCGCCGAATAGGCCGACGCCGCCGATCCGTCCCCGGAAACCGCCGCAAGCCGAACTCAGGCGGCGTTGACGTCCGCCTTCGGCTGGTTGCGCACCAGCTCGCTATAGGCGGTCATCAGGTCCTGGCTGAGCCGGCCGACGGTGAAGCGGTGGCCGTCGATCTCGCCCACCGGCGTGACCTCGGCGGCGGTGCCGGTGATAAAGATCTCGGCGGTCTTGGCCAGCTCGTCCGGCATGATGGGACGCTCGATCACCTCGACGCCGCGCCGGCGGGCCAGGTCGATCACGGTGCGCCGGGTGATGCCGTCGAGGAAGCAGTCCGGCACCGGGGTGTGCAGCTTGCCGTCCTGCAGCAGGAAGATGTTCGCCCCTGTGGCCTCGGCGATACGGCCGCGGTAGTCCAGCATCAGGGCATCCTGATAGCCCTCCTTCTCGGCCGCATGCTTGGACAGCGTGCAGATCATGTAGAGCCCGGCCGCCTTGGCGTGGACCGGCGCGCAGTCCGGCGCCGGCCGGCGCCACGGCGAGGTCTTGAGCCGGATGCCTTTGAGGCGTGCCTCCGGCGAGAAGTAGCTCGGCCATTCCCAGGCGGCGATGGCGACGTTGATCCGGGTCTGCTGGGCCGAGACGCCCATCATCTCGCTGCCGCGCCAGGCCACGGGCCGGATGTAGCCGTCGACGATGCCGTTCTCGCGCAGCAGGCTCTGCGCCGCCGCGTCGATCTCGTCGACGCTGTAGGGAATCTCGAAGCCCATGATGTCGGCCGAGTTATGCAGGCGCTCGTGATGCTCGCGCATCTGGAAGATGGCGCCGTTGTAGGAGCGCTCCCCCTCAAAGACGCAGCTCGCGTAGTGCAGGCCGTGGCTCAGCACATGCAGCTTGGCGTCGCGCCAGGGCACGAATTCGCCGTTCAGCCAGATCACACCGTCGCGGTCGTCGAAGGGAATCATGCTCATCTTCTATCGTCCTCGAAATCCGGCGCCCGGCCCGCGGACGGGGCGCCTAGCGTCTTGCCTTGGAGCCCGGGACGGATCATTTTCCGTCCAAAGCGGGTTGCGCGATGTAACATTCTTGTTCATATATGTCAATATGGCTGACATAAAAACTGGTCCCAACCCTCTCTTCCTCCGCGAGGAGGAGCTGCGCCAGGCGATGGAGATGCTGTTCTTCGCCTATCGCGACTTCACGGCCGAGCCGGACCGGATCCTGTCGCACTACCGCTTCGGCCGGGCGCACCACCGGGTGATCTACTTCGTCGGCCGGCACCCGGGGATCACGGTCGGCGAGCTGCTGCAGATCCTGAGGATCACCAAGCAGAGCCTGTCGCGGGTGCTCGGCCAGCTCGTCGCCGAGGGCTTCGTGGCGCAGCGGCGCGGGCAGCGCGACCGGCGCCAGCGCCTGCTCGAGCTGACCGAAAAGGGCCGCGAGCTGGAGCGCCTGCTGAGCGAGACCCAGCAGGCGTGCATCGCGCGCGCCTATCGCGAGGCCGGCGCCGAGGCGGTCGAGGGCTTTCGCCGGGTCCTGGTCAACATCATCGACGAGAACACGCGCAATCGTTTCGCCCCGCGCGAGCCGGGCGGCGCCGACGGGCGCACGCCGGCTCATCGCTAGGCGGGGCGCCGCCGCCGACCTATACTCCGCGCCATGAGCGACGAGGCGCCGCATATCCTGGTGGTCGACGACGATCGCCGACTGCGCGACCTCCTGCAGCGCTACCTGAGCGATCAGGGCTTTCGCGTGACCGTCGCGCAGGGCGCCGAGGAGGCGCGCGCCAAGCTCGCGGCGCTGACCTTCGACCTGCTGGTGCTGGACATCATGATGCCCGGCGAGTCCGGGTTGGAGCTGACCCGCTCGCTGCGCCGCGACAGCCGCGTCCCCGTCCTGCTGCTGACCGCCATGAGCGAGACCGAAGACCGAATCGCGGGCCTGGAGAGCGGCGCCGACGACTATCTCGCAAAGCCCTTCGAACCGCGCGAGCTGGTGCTGCGAATCAACGCGATCCTGCGCCGCGTCACGGCGCCCGAGGCGCCGAGCGACGGCAAGGTCTATTTCGGCGACTTCTGCTTCGACCTGGCGCGCGAGGAGCTGCGCCAGGGCGAGCGCTTCGTGCGGCTGACGCCGGGCGAGGCCGCCCTGCTCGCGGCCCTGGCACGCCACGCCGGCACGCCGGTCGGGCGCGACGAACTGAGCGCCGAGAACCCGACGATCGGCGCGGCACGCGCCATCGACGTGCAGGTGGCGCGCCTGCGCCGCAAGATCGAGCCGGACGCCAAGTATCCGCGCTACCTGCAGGCGGCGCGCGGCGTCGGCTACGTGCTGGTGCCCGACTGACATGGTGAGCATCGCCACGCCGCGCCGCGCCCAGCCCTCGCTGATAAAGCGCATCCTGCCGCGCACCCTGCTCGGCCGCTCGATCCTGATCATCATGGCGCCGCTGGTGCTGCTTCAGGTCATTTCGAGCTGGGTGTTCTACGACCGGCACTACGAGACCGTGACGCGGCGCCTCGCCCAGGGCCTGGCCGGCGACCTGGCGACGGTCATCCAGCTGATGATCCGCAATCCCGGCCCGGCCGGACGCGAGCAGATCTTTCGCCTGGCGCACAACTCGATGCGCATCCGGCTCACCTTCCACGAGGGCGCGCGGCTCGAGGCGCGCACCACGGAGGCCAGCCTCAACGTCTTCACCAACGTGCTCGACCACAAGCTGACCAATGCGCTGGAGGAGTCGGTCGGCCGACCCTTCCTCATCGACACGCGCTCGCTCGACCGCGACGTCGAGATCCAGGTGCAGTTGGCCGACGGCGTATTGCAGGCGCTGATCGCGCGCGAGCGCCTGTTCAGCTCGACGACCTACATCTTCATCATGTGGATGCTGGGCAGCTCGATCATCCTGTTCGGCGTCGCCCTGATCTTCATGCGCAACCAGGTCAAGCCGATCCGCCGCCTCGCGGTGGCGGCGGACGGCTTCGGCAAGGGCCGCGAGGTCCCCGGCTTCAAGCCCGAGGGCGCGGCCGAGGTGCGCCAGGCCGCGGCCGCCTTCATCCGCATGCGCGACCGCATCCGCCGCCAGATGGACCAGCGCACCGAGTTCCTGGCCGGCGTCAGCCACGACCTGCGCACGCCGCTCACGCGCATGAAGCTGCAGCTCGCCCTGCTCGGCGATTCGCCCGAGGCGCAGAGCCTGCAGTCCGACGTGACCGAGATGCAGCGCATGGTCGAGGGCTACCTGGCCTTCGCGCGCGGCGAAGGCACCGAGCAGGCGCAGGACTGCTCGATCGCCGAGCTGCTGCAGGAGGTCGTGGCCCAGGCCGAGCGCGAGGGCGCCAGCGTCGAGCTGCAGATCAACCGCGACGCGACCCTGCCGCTGCGCAAGGAGGCGATGCGCCGCTGCCTGGCCAACCTGGTCAGCAACGCCGCGCGCTTCGGCAGTCACGTGTGGCTGCGCGCGTCGGTGCAGGACAGAACGCTCGACATCACCGTCGACGACGACGGGCCCGGCATCCCGCCGGAACGGCGGGCCGATGCGCTGAAGCCGTTCTACCGTCTCGAGCAGTCGCGCAATCCGGAGACCGGCGGCGTCGGGCTGGGCCTGACGATCGCGCGCGACGTCGTGCGCAACCACGGCGGCGAGCTGACGCTGGAGGACGCGCCGGAAGGCGGCCTGCGCGCCCGCATCCGGGTGCCGCTGTAGCGGCCAGGACCCGGCTGCCGGGGCCCGCCGCGTGTCAGTAGAGCCGGCCGCCGAGCGGGACCTCGCGCTCGGGGCCGATCAGGACCACGGCGCCCTGGGCATCGGGAAAGCCGAGCACCAGGATCTCCGACATGAACTTGCCGATCTGCTTGGGCGGAAAGTTCACCACGGCCGCGACCTGACGGCCGAGCAGGCCTTCCGGCGTGTAATGGACGGTGAGCTGGGCCGAGGTCTTCTTCACGCCGAGCTCGGCGCCGAAATCGACCCATAGCTTGAGCGCCGGGCGGCGCGCCTCGGGAAATGGCTCGGCCTGCACGATGCGGCCGACCCGGATATCGATCTTGAGAAAGTCGGCGAAGTCGATCGTCCGCGTCTGCTCGTCCCTATCGTCCCCGTCGCCCATATCTCTCCGCCCCCTTCCCGCGCCGCCCTCCGGCGGATCGGCCGCGACCCTATATCGGGCGCGGAGGCGCAACAAGACACGCGTGGCGAACGACCGGGGGCAAATGACGGGGGGCGAACGACCGGGTCCGAACGGCGGGCCGCAAACGCCGCGGGGTGCTGCGCACGAAAGAAAGGGGCCCGCGATGGGGCCCCTTTCCCGGCAAGTCGACCTCGGTGGAGGTCTTCGGTTTGCGTCGTCGCGCGGCGCTTAGTGCGCGGTCGCGGGGGTCTTCTCGACCTTGTGCTCGGCGGTCTTGATGGCGCCCTTGAACTCCTCGAGACCGTCGGTGAAGCGATGGTTGAGGACCTCGGCGGCCGCCGTGTTCGACTTGACGCTGAGCTCGACGAGCTCGCGCAGGTTGGCCAGAGCCGCCTCGTAGGCGTCCTTGACCATCTCGGTCTGGGCGACCAGCTTGTCGGCCGGCTTGCCCGGCTGGCTCATCTCGCGGACGGCCTTGAGGGCCTCCTCGACCGACTGGCGCACGATCTCGGCCTGGCGCTCGGCAACGGCCTGGGCACCCTCGAAAGCCATCTGATTGGCCTTCGTCACCGCCTCGAGGTTCTTGCGGTGCGTCTCGATCATGGCGCTGGAGTCGACACCAGCGAAGTTGAACTGCTCGGCGAACTTGCCGAAATCCATGAGACCGGCGAAGTCGCCGTTCACGAAGGGGTTGCCGTTCTGAGTCTTGGCCTTGGCCATGGTAATCTCCTTGAATTCCCTGATTGCCAGCACGGGCTCATGTTGCGCTGCACAATGTGACCCCTATATGCGCCTCTGCCCGCTCGGCGTCAAGAGAAAATATTGCACTGCACAAAAATTTATTTTGGCAGTTTCCGGCCAGTCCCCTTGGTTAACTGTGGCGAAACTACCGCACAAGCGAACAGACCGCCGCGGCGCGGTCGAGCCGCCCCAGGCCGCGATCCAGGGCCGCCATGGCCTTGGCGTGGTCCTCGCTGTCGTCGCGCAGCCACACGCGCAGCGCCGCCAGATAGACCGCCGAGAGGCCTTTGATGCGCAGCGCCCCGCGCAGGCCGGCGGCCGAGAGATCGGCGGCCTCGAGCATGCAGGCCATCGAGCGGCGCAGCAGGCAGAGGCCGCAGCCGAGCGCCAAGGGATCGCGCAGCTGATCGGCCAGAATATTGGCTAGGCCGGCCTTGTAGGGCGCCAGCGCGTCGAAGCGCCGCATCAGGACGTCGAACAGGCGGTCGCGCGCGCCGCCCTCCGTCGCGCCCACCTCCTCGCTGGCCAGGACCTCGGCGTCGATGCGCCGCACGAAGCCGCGCAGCACCGCCTGGCGCGAATGGAAGACCGCGTGCGTCTCGGCCAGGCCGACGCCGGCCGCCTCGGCGATGTCGCGCAGCGTCACGTCCCGCCAGCCCCGCTCGGCGGCCAGCGCAAGGGCCGCGTCAATCAGGCGCGACGGAAGCTCGGCCGGCCGCCCGGCCGGCTTGGCGGCCTTTTTGGCGGTCTTTTTGGCGGTCTTTTTCGCTTTCCGTGCCATGATCGCCTCCTTCGGAATCCCGTCTCTAACAAGTAGGGTGTCCGGCCCGGAGGGAAAGGGGCTCAGGTCTTCTTGATGTCCGCCACGACACCGCCGCACAGCTCGGACAGGCCGGCTGGCGTCAGGCGGAACACGGCGTTCGGCGTTCCGGCGGCGGCCCAGACCTCGGCCAGACCCAGGAGATCCCGGTCGATCACCACCCGCGGCGCCTCGAGATGCCCGACGGGCGGCACGCCGCCGATCGCGAACCCGGTCCGGGCGCGCACGTAGTCGGCGTCGGCGCGGGCGATCTTCTCGCCGATCACCGCCGCGACCGCCGCCTCGTCGACGCGGTTCGCGCCGCTGGCGATGACCAGCACGGGACGGTCGCTGTCGCGGCCGCGAAACACCAGCGACTTCGCGATCTGGGCCACTGTGCAGCCGATGGCCGCCGCCGCCTCGGCCGCAGTGCGCGTGCTCTGGGGAAACTCGCGCACCTGGAAATCGAAGCCGCGGGCCGCCAGCTCCGCCTGCACGCGCCGGGCGCTGGCCTTCCTCGGGGCGCCCTCCGGCGGCTCGCCCGCCCCGGCGGCGCTCACGACGCCAGTTCGCGGCTGCGCCGGGTGGCGGCGGCGATCGCCCGCGTCATCAGGGGCTGCAGGCCATCCGGCGCCATCAGCACCTTGAGCGCCTCCAGCGTCGTGCCGCCGGGGCTGGTGACGTTCTCGCGCAGGCGCTCGGGCGGCTCCTTCGAGCGGTGCACCAGTTCGCCCGAGCCGGCCACCGTGACCCGCGCGAGGCGCCGCGCCAGGTCCTCGGGCAGGCCGGCCTCGATGCCGGCCCTGGCGAGGCATTCGATCAGCAGGAAGACGTAGGCCGGCCCGCCGCCCGAGACCGCGGTCACCGGGTCCATCAGGGCCTCGTCGTCGATCCAGGCCACCTCGCCGGCCGCCGTCATCAGCGCTTCGGCGAGCCGGCGGCCCGGCGCGTCGACGCGGGCATTGGCGCAGAGCACCGACATGCCGCGGTTGATCGCCGCCGGGGTATTGGGCATGGCGCGTACCAAGGCGAGTTCCGCGCCCAGTCCCTGCGCAAAGGAGTCCAGGGGCTTGCCGGCCGCGATGGAGAGGACCAGCGTTTCGGGCCGCAGCACCGGCCTCAGCGCCGGCAGGAGGGCGTCCATCTGCTGCGGCTTGACCGCGAGCACCGCCACCGCCGGCGCGAGATCCGACGGCAGCTCGGCGAAGCCCTCGACGATGCGCACGCCGCGCGCGGCGAAGTCGGCCGCGTTCTGGGCCTGCGGCTCGACCGCCGTCACCGCCGACGCGGCGACCCCGCGGTCGAGCCAGCCGCCGAGCAGCGCACCGCCCATCTTGCCGCAGCCGACCAGCAGGAGAGATCCCTCCAGGGCGATCGCCGGCGCCGCTGTCGCTGACGCGGCCACCACGGTCAGGCCTCGCCGACGGTATCCATGCGCGCTACCTGCAGGGCCTCCGCCACGGAACGGCCGCCCCAGACGACCAGCTGCAGGGCGGGGTAGAAGCGCTCGCATTCCGCCAGGGCGGTGTCGATCAGGTCCTCGAACTGCTCGACGCTGAGGCCGGGCGAG
>Ga0102952_1000265_pt1 | contig 22641 bp, 16 predicted proteins | sample SalPon2A_C_D1_MG_FD_78506 | JGI IMG/M metagenome (GOLD analysis project Ga0102952, IMG submission 78506) | Soil microbial communities from South San Francisco under conditions of wetland restoration - Salt Pond MetaG R2A_C_D1_MG | ecosystem: Environmental > Terrestrial > Soil > Wetlands | place... | reverse complement strand
CGGGGTCGGCGGGAAACCGCCGCCTCGGTCTGATCGCCGTCGAACCCCACCGCACGTCGATGCGCAACGTCGAGACCTGGGTCGACTACGACCGCGAGTTGCACCACGAGTGGAATGCCCTCTCGCGCATCGGCGTGTACGGCACGCGGGACGACAGGTGCTTGTACATCCAGATCGATTCGAGTTGCCAGACCGCGGCTCCCTCCCAGGAGCCGGCGCGGGTGCAGTGGCTGCACGACCACCTGTCCTTCGAGAACCTGCCGTACGTGCTCGACAAGCACGCCCGCTACCTCGAGATCGGCGCCGGCGGCGGGCGGGGAATGCTGATGGCCGCCACCCACGGAGCGCAGCACGTCACCGGGGTCGAGATCAACCCGACGATCGTCGAGACCACGCTGGGCGGAGGCTATCCCGGCTTCGGCATCGCTCCCTTGGTCGAGGACCCGGCCTACCGCCTGGTGCTGGACGAGGGGCGCAGCTACGTGCGTTCGTCGGACGAGCGCTACGACACGCTGACCATCACCTTCATCCAGACGATGGTCGCCTCGGGGTCCGCGGCCTTCGCGCTGTCGGAGGCGAACCTGTTCACGGTCGAGGCCTTCGTCGAGTACCTGGAGCACCTGACCGACGACGGCATCTTCTTCATCTACCGCCACGGCGGCAACGAGATGTTGCGGCTCCTCTCGATCGCGCGGGAGGCGCTGCACGCCATCGGCGTCGAGGGCGTGCCGCGGCACCTCTTCGTGTTCCAGGACTCCCGCGACCGGGCGATGCTGATGATCGGGCGCGCGCCGTTCACGACGCTGGAGATCGACGCCCTCGAGGAGGCATGCGCGCGGTCGGGCCTCCAGGTGCGCTACTCGCCGCGCGCGGACGTCGGCGAACTCCCGCCCAACCCGCTGTTCGACGAGGTCGGAGCCCTGCGCGACGCCGGCGAGCTGACCATGAAGGCGGGCGTCCGGCTCTACGAGCGCTACCGGCGCAGCTCCCACCACCAGACCATCGAACGCACCTACGTGCAGGCCGCGGACTGGGAGCGGCTCGCCGACGAGTACCTCGTGGACGTGCACGCGACCCACGACGATCGCCCCTACTACTTCTTCTACGGCCTCAACCGGCTGGGTGACTTTCCGCTCTACTTCGACTTCCGCGACGGGCGCCGGATCCTCGGGGGGACGGTGATCCTGCTCTGCTGGATGCTGCTCCTGTTCCTGGTGCTCGTCTCGGCGCTGATCGCGGTGCCGCTCTGCTCGCGCGGACTGCGACGCCGCGGACAGGGTCGGGCCGTCCCGGTGATCCTGTACTTCTCGGCCCTCGGCCTCGGTTACATGGCGGTCCAGCTCTCGTTCATCCAGCGCTTCGTGCTGTTCCTCGGGCACCCGGTGTACGCGGTTTCGGTGGTGCTGCTCTCCTTCCTCGTGTGGACCGGTCTCGGCGCCATGGCCTCGGACCGGATCTTCGCGCGGGGGGTGGGCATCGGCGGGGCGCTGCTCGCCCTGGCGATCACGCTCGTGGTGGCGAACTTCGCGCTGCCCGTCGTCTTCCACTCGCCGCTGATCGCCCTGCCGGTGGCGGCCAAGATCGCGATCAGCGCGCTGCTGATCGGCCCCTTGGCGTTCCAGATGGGCTTGTTCTTTCCGCGCGGCATCCGCTTCCTCGAGCGGGCGGCGCCCGAGCTCGTGACGTGGGCCTGGGGCGCGAACAGCGCGGCGTCCGTGCTGGGCACGATCCTGGCCCTGATCGTCGCCATCCACGGCGGCTTCGCGCTCACGACGGTCCTCGGCGCGGCGGTGTACTTGCTCGTGGCGTGGCCGGCGGGGCGAGTGCTGGCGCGACGGGCCGTCTGAGTTCGAATCCAACCGCCGCAGACGGTGGCCCGTCCCTTGTCGGGCGCTCGGCAGTCCGAGCCGTCCGTCCCCCGGCCGGTGTCTCCGGAACGGGGCGGGGCCCCTTGTCCGCGAGCTCCGCTTGCGCTACGCCGGCCCCATGAGCAAGCGCGTCGTCGGGGTGATCGGAGGTCGGCAGGCGGACGACGAGACGCTGGCCCGAGCGGAGCGCGTCGGCGCGCTGCTCGCGCAACGCGGCTGCGTGCTGGTGACCGGCGGCCTCGGTGGCGTGATGGAAGCCGCCTGCCGAGGCGCCCGGAACGCGGGCGGCCTGACGTTGGGCATCCTGCCGGGCGCGGCCGTCGGCGAGGCCAACGCCTACGTCGACGTGGCGGTCGCCTCCGGGCTGGGAGACGCGCGCAACGCGTTGATCGCCAACACCGCGGAGGGCTTCGTCGCCATCGGCGGGAGCTGGGGCACGCTGAGCGAGATCGCCTTCGCCCTCTCCCGCGGCAAGCCGGTGGTCAGCCTGGGCTCGTTCTCCGCCGGTCTGCCGGTGTTCACGGCGGACACGCCGGAGGCGGCGGTGGAGCGACTGCTGGCGGCGCTCGCAGGTTGAGCGCCGGGCCGCCTCGCACTACCAGCCGCGCACTACCAGGGGCTGCGCGAACGGCGGCGCTTCTCGATCGCCCCGTCCAGCGACAGCGCTCCCGGTCCGAGCAACAGCAGCAGCACCAGCCCCAGGGCGTAACCGAAGGCCAGCTCGCGCTGGCCCCAGGGTTCGCCGGCGAGCGCGACGAGCGCGGCACCGAGCATCGTCGCCAACAGGAACGACGCCGCGGTGCGGGTGAGCAGGCCGAAGGTCAGGAGCAGCCCGCCGACGAACTCGGAGAGGATCGCCACCCAGCCGAGCGTGTCCGGCCAGGGAAACCGCTGCACCAGCCCGCCGGCGAGGAACGTGTCCGGATCCCGGAACTTGTCCAGGCCGTGGGCGAACGCCAGGTTCAGCCCGAGCCACAGCCGCAGGAGCAGGACGGCGAACTCGGTCTTGGGGTCCTTGCCCCTCCTCACCCGCGCCTCGCTACCAAGGTGTGCGCGCCGGGGCGGGAAGCGACGTGCCGGCCGGCGGCCCGCCGCGGAGATTCCTGAGGCAGCTCACGCCAGATGTTGTACATCCCTGGGCCGCCGCTTGTCTGCGGGGCGCCCTCGCGGGACGCCTCCCGCCCCGCGGACCGCCCGCTCCACCGATGGTCTCCCGAGAATCCCCAGCCCCGAGCGCGACCCCGGCGCCCCACGCCGCCGTCGGCGAGCACCGGGCCGCGCCCTCGCGGGGCTTGACCGGCTCGCTGGTCGCCCTGCTGTGCCTTATCTGGGGCAGCACCTGGCTGGCGATCAAGTACGGCCTGCGCGACCTGCCGCCGCTCACCTCCGTGGGCGTGCGCTTCGGGATCGCGGCGGTGGCCATGACCGGGCTGGCCGCGCTGCTGTCCAAGCGCGAGGGCGGCGGCTCGCCGCGGCCGCTGCTTTGGATCACCCTGGGCTCGACGAACTTCGCCGCGTCCTACTGCATCGTCTACATCTCGGAGACCGCGCTGCCCTCCGGACTGGTCAGCGTGCTGTGGAGCGTGTTCCCGATGATGATGGCGATCTGCGGCCACCTGTGGTTGCCCGGCGAGCGCCTGCGCGCCGGACACTGGGCGGGATTCGCGCTCGGCTTCGCCGGGATCCTGCTGCTGTTCCGCACCGACCTGCGGGCCCTCGGTCCGGAGGCCGTGCCGATGGCGGCGCTGCTGTTGTTGAGCCCGCTGGTCACCGCGCTGGGCACCACGGTGATCAAGCGCCACGGCCGGGACGCGAGCTCGCTGCTGGTCAACCGCAACGGCCTGTTCCTCGCCACGGCGCTGCTGATCGGACCGATCCTGTGGTTCGAGGGCGACGCCCCGGTCTCCTGGACGCCGCGCGCCGTGGGCGCCACGCTGTACCTGGCGCTGGTCGGAACGGTGACCACCTTCGGGCTCTACTTCTGGCTGCTGCGTCACACCGCGGCCCACCGCCTGGGGCTGATCGCCTACGTCACGCCGGTGATCGCCCTGTTCCTCGGAGCCGCTTTCGGCGGCGAGCCGATCACGCCCTACACGATCGCGGGGACGGCGCTCGTGCTGTGCGGCGTGGTCGGGGTGGTCAGGCGCTAGCCTTCGGAGGACGCGTCGTCCACGCGGCCTCGCGGCCGGCGTCCTCGAGCGGCACGTAGCGTCCGAGCTCGAGGTCGACCATCACGGTGGCGATCTCGTGCGGCGCGAGGCGCAGGCGCACCGCGCTCCAGGGAAAGGCCGCGGGGCCGAAGGGCGCGGGCGCCGCGAAGGGCTCGAGCACCTCCACCACCTCCCCCAGCAGGTTGGTCCGGGCGGCGCCGGCGACCGGGCCGGGCAGGCTGAGGGTTACCTCGGTCGCGCGCCCGTCGAACTCCACCAACCGGCAGACGTAGGGGTCGCGCACGTCGCGCAGCGCCCGGCAGAAGTGGTCGGGCAGGTGCTCGGCGGCGCGCCGGCTCTCGCGGTAGTAGGCGGTGACGATCACGTTCTCGACGTCGACGGCCAGGCCTCCGAAGGTCGGCGGGAGGTTGCCGCGGCCCTCGGCGACGGCGCTGTCGTCGAAGCGCGGCGAGCCGAGGTTGCACTCCATCGAGGTCCGCGCCCGCTGCGAGTCCGTCAGCGGGCCGTGGGGCAGGAGCCAGAGCTCGCCCTCGAAGACCGGGTCCCAGTGATCGCCGTCCCAGGGGTCGTGGGCGGAGAGCAGCAGGCGCACGCCGTCCGGCAGGCGCTGGAAGGCCTGGCTTCCGTCGTGGACGATCAGCGCGCCCCGCGCGCCGCCGGGCTCGACGAGGTCCACCAGGCTGGAGGCCGCGAAGGGCCGGTGCAGCGTCTCGAAGCGGCGCGGCGAGTCGATCCAGTCGCCGGTCGGCAGCGCGCGGACGCGGTCGTGATCCGCGCGCACCGGGCCCATCCCGAAGGGGTGGTCGGCGATCAGCTCGAAGCCCTCGAGCGCGGGACGGAGCGCGGTCCACAGCCCGGGCTCGGTTCCCGGGTCGGGGCGCGAGAGATCCTCGGCGGCGAAGCGGATCCACAGCGCGTCGACGAGCGGCGACATGCTGTAGGTGATGCGCAGCCGCGAACCGCCGCGACCCTCGCGCAGGAAGACGAACTCGGCGAACTCGGCCTCCTCCGCGGCGTCGCTGGCGAAGCTGGTGGTCTCGAAGCGCTCGGACCGTCCCTCGCGCGTCATTTCCAGCGAACCCAGCGGCCGGCCGGGGGCGAGCAGACCCTCGGGGAAATGCTCGTTCGCGATCTGCGTGACCAGCCCCGAGGCGCGGTCGATGGTGACCTCGAACCGCCCGCGCACCAGGTGCAGCTCGCGCTCGTCGACGCCCATCTCGATGCGCCCCAGGCGCGGCTCCTCGATCGCGTACGGATCGACGGTGCGGTAGCCGAAGGCGGGGACGTCGCGCACCACGCCCTGGTCGTGGGCGACGTCGCGGGTCCAGCCGAGCGGGTTGTAGACCACGCTCGCGCCCTCGAGCGCGTCGACCCGCGCGGCGAGGTGCTCGAGCCCGCGCGCGAACACCGCTCCGGCCAGCGCCTGGGCCCGCTCGAAGTGGCGCTCCCCCACCACGCCGGCGCGATCCTCGTGGGCGTGCACCTCGTGGTGCTGGGCGATGCACAGGTCGCGCCAGGCCTCTTCGAGCTGCCAGGTCGGGTACACGTCCCAGCTCGCGTAGGGTCGGCCGAACAGCCCGCAGAGGGCGGACAGGCTCTCGGCCGCCAGGAGCTGCTCCTCCACCATGCGGCTGTAGCGCGGCACGAAGTCGCCGTTCTTGCCGAGGCCCGCCCCGTGGAAGCAATCGTCGAGCGTGTAGGCCCGCGCCGGCGCTTCGCCGTCGTCGAGCGCGCGGACCAGCTCCGACAGCGTGACCGGTCGGACGTCGTAGCGGCGATCGCCGAGCAACTCCCGGACGCCGCCCTCGACGGCGGAGGCGCGACAGGTCCAGTCCGCGGAGGGCACGAGCTGGAACCACTGTAGGATCGCCGGCCCCTCGGTGGCGTCGACGGCGGCCGGGAGCCCGGGACCGAACAGCTCGCGGAACTCGCGCGGCCACTGGCCCGCCGAGAGCGCGGTGCGGGCCACGGCGAAGAGCCGCGTGCCGTCGAGTCCCTCCCACAGCACGAGCGTGCGCTCCTCGCGCGGCACGTGCGGCGTGCTCACCAGTCCGGGGAACCACAGCGCGCCCGAGCGGTAGCCGCAGCCGACCAGGAGCTGCGGCAACTGGGGATGGAAGTCGAACTCCTGGGTGCCGGCGGACCGGGGTCGCACGCCGAGCACTCGCAGGCAGGCGCGCACGCCGAGCAGGCGCTGCCGGACGTTGGACTCACCGCCGTGGAAGAGTCCGCAGGGCTGACCGTAGCTCCCGCCGACGAGCTCGACCGTTCCCGCCGCGATCGCCGCGCGCAGTCGGGCGAGCTGCTCCGGCGCGTCGGCGGCGAGGCGCTCGAGCCCCACGCCGTCGCAGTCGAGGTTGCCCCGCGCGCCGGTCCGCTCGAGCAGGCCGAGCAGGTCGGCGATCGAGTCGCCGAGCGCTCCCTCGCCCCAGGACCACTGCTGGTCCACCCAGTGCACGTGGTCGGCGAGGGTGTAGTACAGCGGCGGCTTCACGGAACGCGCGCCTCAGCCCATGGCGAGGGGCGTGTTCTCGCCGGCGAGCACCTCGAGGACGTGCTGCGCCTCGCGGTGGCGCAGCTGCTGAACCTGTTCCTCGACGTCGTGCAGGATGCGCAGCTCCTCGGGCCCCGGATGCGGCGCCGCCAGCACGCGCCGGCGCTGCGAGTCCTGCACCCACGGGGCCGCGGTCTCCACCCGCAGCACGTCGGCGCCCAGCTCGGGCGCGATCTTGACCAGCCCGCTGAAGAAGCTGCGCAGCAGCGGCCGGGCGTAGACGCGCCAGCTCAGCGGATCGCCGCGGAACTCCGCGATGCGCTCTCGCAGTCCGGCCACGTGGCGGGCCGCCACCTCGACGTGCGCCCCCTCGAGCCGGGACGGGGACGATCGGGGCAGGTCGCCCGGCGCGTCCGCCGCTCCGTCGTCCTCGCGCGAGCGCACCGCGAGCGTCTCGCCCCCGATGTCGACGTCGAGCGCCTCCGGCGACGAACGCAGGTCGTGCCCGCGTTCGATGCGTCCGCTGCGGTCGTCGCAGCGCACGAGGTGGCACCCCACGGGCAACACGCCGTTCTCGCGATCCTCCGTCAGCGCCACGGTGGCGACGAGCAGGATCGAGGTGCGCGCCTGCGGCGGATCCACCCAGATCTCCGTCAGCGCGGCCTCGGCCTGGAGCACCGCGTGAACCACCGCCAGGCGCACCGGAACGGTGGCCGGGTCCAGACGGGCGAGCTCGGCCAGGCGCCGCGGTCCGAACGCGGTCTGCAACTCCTCCAGCCACGGCGTGCGCATCGACTCGAGCACCGGCGGCGGCGCGAGCAGAGCCTGCAGCGCGCCGCAGCACGTGGACCGCCGGCCGAAACGGTCGATCGCGCCGTACTCGTAGCGCCCCCCGTGCTTGCGGCGACCGACGTGCGCGGAGACCTGCACGACGAGCAAGCGCTCCGCCGGTTCGACGTCCGGCCGGAAGTGATCGTCGACGAGCCACACCGAGCCGGCCTCCATGCGTCCCCCGAGGTTGGAGATCTCGAAGGTGCGCTGCAGGTTGCCGGCGTGACGCGCCATCAACGGCTGCGCCACGTCGCGGTGGAATCCGCCGCGCAGGTCACCGACGAACTCGTCGGAGCAGGAGACCAGGCAGGTCCCGACCTGATCGCTCGCCTGCAGGCGCTCGGCGGTGCGCCGCAGGATGGCGTGGTACTCGGCGAGCGGCAGCTCGCGGCCGTTCCACGCCTCCAGTTCGTCCATCGCTCCGGCTCCGCGCGCGGCGTCCGGCGGCATGCTCGCGTCGTGCTTCACGGGCGGCAGTCTAGCCCGCATCCCCCACGAGGCCGCGGCCGAATCGCCGCATCTGGTGCAGTTCCCGGCACCTGACGGGCCTGCCGTGCTCGCCGCCCTCCGAGGTCGCGGCAGTGCCCCCGGACCGCCGAGCCCCGCGGCGCACCCCGGTCGTGACGATGTCGTTCGGCGGTGCGGATGAGGGCTGCGGCCTCGCCGAGGCCCGCGGGGCGATCTGGTAGATTCTCGCCATGGTCACGCTGCGCCGAACCTGCTCCCTCGCCGCCCTGTTGTGCGTGCCGGCACTGCTCGCGGTCGCCTGCTCCGATTCCGGGCCCGGGGACGCCGCGACGACGGCCGCGGAATCGGATGAGCCCGAGCCGGGGATGCTCGGGCGCTCCAGCGTCCTGCTGGTGACGATGGACACGACCCGGGTCGACGCCTTCGGGTGCTACGGGGCTCCGCCGTGGGTAACGCCGGGGATCGACGCCCTCGCCGCGCGGGGCGTGCGCTTCCAGCAGGCGCGCACCACCTGTCCGGTGACCCTGCCGGCGCACGCCTCGATCCTCACCGGCCTCTACCCGTTCGAGCACGGCGTCCGCGACAACGCCACCTTCGTGCTCGACGAGGGCGTCGAGACGTTGCCGGAGCGCTTGTCCGCCGCCGGCTGGTCGACCGGCGCGGTGACCGGGGCCTTCGTGGTCCACTCCGAGTTCGGCCTCGACCAGGGCTTCGACGTCTACGCCGACGTGCCGCGCCGCCATCTGGAGACGGAGTTCGGCGAGGATCGCCGCACCGCGCGGGAGGTCGTCGACGAGGCGCTCTCGCTGGTGCAGGGCGGACGGCTGGAGCCGCCGTTCTTCCTGTGGGTCCACATGTTCGACGCCCACCAGCCGCTGAACCCGCCGGCGGAGATGCTCGACCTGGCGCGCAGCGAGATCGGCGAGGCCGAGCTCGCCGCAACCAGTCCCGACGTGGTCTCCTACCTGGCGGCCATCGCCTCCTGCGACCGCGAGATCTCGCGCCTGCGCGCCGGGCTCGAGCAAGTGGTGCCCGCCGACCGACTGCTGGTCGTCGTCGTCGCCGACCACGGCGAGGGTCTGGGCCAGCACGACGAGCCGGCCCACGGCCTGCAGTTGTTCGACACCACGTTGCACGTGCCGCTGGTGATGTATCACCCGCTGCTCGCCCACGCGGTGGTCGATACGCCGGTCTCGACCATCGACATCGCGCCGACGATCCACGGGCTGCTCGGGCTCGGCGCGATCGACGGCGTCGGGCGCGACCTCACGCCGCTGATGCGCGGCGGGACGGACGCGCAGGGCCGGACGCTGTACTTCGAGACCGCCCACCCGCTGTACAGCTGGGGCTGGGCGCCGCTGTACGGGATGCTCTCCGGCTCCACCAAGGTGATCGAGGGCCCGCACCCGGAGGTCTACGACCTGGCCGCCGATCCCGGTGAGGTGCACGACCTCTTCGAGGAGCACCCCGACGTGCACGCGAGGGTGCGTTCCTTCTTCCCCGCGCTGGAGCAGCGCACCCGCAAGTCGCACCGCATCACGCTGCCGGACGACGACCGGGACCGACTCGTGCAGTTGGGCTACACCGACGGCTCGCCGGGCCTGGACGCCGACGACCGGCTGTTGCCCGGCACGATCATCGACGGCCTGCTCGACCCGCGCGAGGGCCTGCCGACCAAGATCCTCTGCCAGCGCGCGGCAAGCTACGGTACGCGCAAGGAGTTCGACAAGGCGCTCGAGGACATGCGCATGGTCCTGGAGCGCGATCCCGACAACCCGTTCTTCCTCTCCCAGGCGGGCCGGATCTACCTCGAATCGGGACATATCGAGCAGGCGCTGGACGTGCTCACCCGGTCGATCGCGCGGCTCGAGGACGCCGGGACGCGGTGCTCGCTCGCGGTCGCGCAGCACGAGCTCGGCCGGACCGACGAGGCGATCGACACGCTGCGCGAGAACGCGGCCCTGCACCCCCACCACCTGCACACGCGCTTCGCCCTCGGCGAGCTGCTGCTGGAGCGCGGCGGCGAAGGGGACGCGAGAGCGGCGCAGGACCTGTTCGACGCCTTCCTCGCCGAGTACGCGAGCGAGGACGGCTGGAAGCAGCGGGCGCGCGAGCTGCGCGACACCGCTCGCGCGCGAGAGTGATCAGCGCTCCAGCCAGGCGCCGACCCGCGCCGGCAGGTCCAGGTCGTCGAACAGGGCCAGCCGCGCGCCCGGCCCTACGAAGAACTCCGCGGCCGTGTCCTCGACGGCGCCCGGCGAGAGCACCAGTCGCGGCACGCCGGGGAACAACGTCTCCGGCTTCGGCGTGCGCAGCACGGCGCTGACGACCAGCGCGTCGAAGGGATAGCCGTCCGCGCCGCCGAGCGCCACCTGCAGGCGTCCGGCCGTCTCGCCGCGCGCGACGACGACCAGGGGCAGTTCCGTCCCAGCCATCGCGGTGCCCGCGGCGGCGATGCGGTCGAGCAACTCGCGCGTGCTCCCCGCGGACGGGTCCGGCGGCAGGGCGGTCGCGAACAGCACCGCGACGTGCTCGCGCGCGAACGCCGTCCAGCGTCGGCCCAGCTCGCCCGCGAAGAGGCCGTCGGCCGCCTCGCGCGCGGAGACCAACAGGCAGACGGTGCGGCGCGGTTCCTCGGGCGGCGGCGACATCCAGGCCCAGCAGTCGTCCTCGGCGGCGTTCAGGGCGAGGCGCGGGCGAGCGGCGTCGAAACCAGCGGAGTCCTCGAAGGCGCGCAGCAGGTCCCCGCCGCGCAGGGTCACCGACTCCCGCGCGCCGTAGCGCAGCAGCCGGTCGGCGGCGCGCAGCAGGGGATACCCGGGATCGGTCGTCGCGGGCCGGGTCGCCACCGCCGCGGCGAAGCGCGCGGCCAGGTCGCGCACGCAGTCGACCGGCACGGCGACGCCGCAGGCCGATCCGTCCTCGCGCTCGATGCAGGGCTCGAGCGACCAGGTACCGGGCGGGGCGGCCGGCGGGTGCACGTACATCTCGAACCCGCCGCCGCGCACGGCGGCCCGCTCGACGGGCTCGGTGCGCGCGACGACGCGCTCGCCCGCCGGCGAGACCCAGGAGAGGGTCATGGTGAAGTCGCGCGCCTCCGGAGCCGCCCAGAGGGCGTGCACGCGGACGGTCGTCGGTTCCCCGGGACCGTCCTCGCGCGCCGCGAACGCGCCGGGGGTCAGCGACAGGTCGAGCGAGTCGGCGAAGTCCTGCACCGCCGTCCACGGCGCGCCCTGCAGTTCGCGGGTGAGGCGCGCGAGTTGCTGGAGCGGCACGCCCGCCGCGAGCCCCGCGCCGGGCGGTTGCTGTGCGGCGAGGTCGGCGCAGGCCCGCTCCCGGACCTCGCGATCGAAATCCGCCAGCACGTCCTGCAGCTGCGCGAGCCGCTCGCTGCGCACGCAGCGGGCGTGCACCGCGGCGAAGGCGAGGGGCGGCTCCTGCGGCGCGCCCAGCAGCGCACCGCACAGCACCAGACGGAGGCTCACTCCCGGCATCGCTCCGGCGACGGCTCGGCGGCGCGCTCCCAGGCGACCCGGCCGTCCACGATGACGGCTCGCACCGGGTTGCGCCCCAGCTCGTACACCAGGAACGCGTGGTTGGGGACGTCGAGCACCAGCACGTCCGCGCGCTTGCCGACCTCGAGCGTGCCAATCTCCGCGCCGCGGCCCAGCGAGCACGCGGCATTGAGCGTCGCCGCGGTGAGCGCCTCGCCGGCGCTCATGCGGTAGCGCAGGGCCGACCAGGTGAGGACCTCGGGCATGCTCTGCAGGAAGCAGCTCCCGGGGTTGAAGTCGGTGGCCACCGCCGGCGCGAGGCCGAGGTCGATCATCCGCCGGCCGGGGGCTTCGCGCTCCAGGCGCAGGTACAACGGCACGACCGGGCAGAGCACCGGGATCACCGCGTTGGCGAGCAAGGCCTCGAGGCCCGCGTCGCTGGCGAACTCGAGGTGGTCGGCGCTGGCCGCGCCCAGCTCCCCCGCGAGCTCCGCGCCGCCGAGCGGGCTGAGCTGGTCGACGTGCAGGCGCAGGCCCAGACCCAGGTCGCGCGCGCGGGTGAGGATGCGGCGCGAGTCGTCGATGCCGAAGACGTGGGACTCGCAGAACACGTCGCAGTAGGCGGCCAGGCCCGATTCGGCGACCCGCGGGAGCATCTCCTCCACCACCAGCTCGACGTAGGCGCCCGGCCGGTCGCGGTACTCCTCGGGCACGTCGTGGGCACCGAGGAAGGTCGGCACGAGGTCCACCGGATGGGCACGGTCGGCGGCGGCGACGGCGCGCAGGCACTTCAGCTCGTCGTCGAGCGTCAACCCGTAGCCGCTCTTGGCCTCGACGGTGGTCGTGCCCAGCTCGAGGAAGCGCTGCAGGCGCGCCAGCAGCGAGGCGGTCAGCTCCTCCTCCGAGCTGGCGCGCACGCCTCGCGTCGAGGACAGGATGCCGCCGCCCGCGGCCGCGATCTCGACGTAGGTCGCTCCGGCGGTGCGCTGCTCGAACTCGGCCTCGCGCGTTCCGGCGAACACCGGGTGGGTGTGCGCGTCGACGAACCCCGGGACCAGGGTGCCGCCCGCGGCGTGCAGCTCGCGCCGGCCGCGGAACTCGGCACGCACGACGTCCTCGGGACCGACGGCGACGAGGCGTCCGCCGTCGATCGCCAGCGCCCCGCGGGGGATCACGCGAATCGCGGCGAGGTCGCGGCCGCCGCGGGGAACCGATCCCTCCGCCGTGGCCAGCTCCGCGGCGCCGACGATCACCAGCTCCACCTCGCGCGGGGTCATCCGGCGCAGCGTACTCCATCCTCGCCGGGACTGGCCAGGCCGCGGCGGCCGGTCGCCGTCCGTCGTCCGCGGCGGGTCGGGCCGCCCGGCGGCGCTCGGGATCAGGCGCTGAGCCGCGCCTGTTGGGCCTGGGCCAGCATCATCGCCGACCGCATGTGGGCCAACAGTCGCCGGCGGGAGCGCAGCATGATCATCTTCATGTTGGACGGACCGACGCCGAGCAGCGCGCCCGTGTCGGCGTAGGAGAGGCCCTCGAGCTCGACGCAGCGCAGGGCCTCGCGGTCGCGCGGCGAGAGCTTTTCGTAGGCCCGCGCGTAGTGCTGCAGGAAGATCGACCAGGCCCGCCCCAACAACTCCGACTCTTCGCTCTCCGCGAGGCGCAGCGCCGGGCCCCGGGCGGGGTCCGGCGGTTCCTGCAATCCCTCGGGCAATGCCTGGACCGAGAACCGCGGCGCGATCGAGACGGCGCGTCGCAGCAGGTTGGCGGCGATCGTCCGCACCCAGGAGCGGAAGCTGCCGCGGTGCTCGTCGCGGAACCCGGCCGCGTAGCGGTAGACGTTGACGAAGGTGTCCTGCAGCAGGTCGCCGGGATCCAGGCGCGCGCGGCGCTGCTGGATCAGCCAGCGAATCCACTGCAGCAGGCGGCCGCGCGCGTGGCGGTGGAGCGCTTCGAACACGTCACTGCGTCCGCTGTCGCGGAACAGCGCCATCAGCTCGGTGTCCAGCCGGTCGTCCCGGGCCCGCGCGGTCTCACCGGGCCGCGCCCGGGGATCGAGCCCCAGCGCGACCAGCGCCCGCTCGGTGCCGGACGCACTCGCCAGGGGGCTCGGGGTCGCCGGCAGCGTCGAGATCGGCTGGGCCATGCCCGGCCAGAGCAGAGGGCGTGCCGCAGGCGGCGTCCGCGCCCGGGCTCGCACCCGAACCTATGCAATCACAGTCACTTAGGGAGGTACCGTGACCGCGACCCAGGGACCGGACGAGCGCTCCGCGTTACGGACTCGTAACGAGCGCGGCCCGGGGATTCCCACCTCGTCCACCCGCCGGGGCCCCGCTCGCCCCGCCGGAACCACGGAGGTGCAGGGGATGGGGTCCGCGCCCCGATAGAATCGCCGGGCGGCATTCGCAACCCAGGCCGACGACGAAGATCCGACCCACACCACCGCAGCCCCGACCGCACCCGTGATCTCCGTCTGCCTGCTCCTGCCCGCCGCGACCGCGAGCGTCGTGGCGGAGCCAATACCCCCATCTCTCGAGTGGTCGCGCCTCGAGGCGCGGACCCTGGCGTTCGCGGTCGCGGCGCTGTGCCTGTCGGCGCTGTGCTCCACCCTGCGCCAGGCCATGGCGCGGGTGATCACCAAGCGCCTGCTCGACCAGGTCTCCGAGGCCGAGCCCCGCGCGCGACTGGAAGCGGTGCTGGCCAAGATCGACACGCTCTCCACGAGCGTCGGCGTGCTGGCGATGGCCTCGGGTCTGGCCTTCGCGGCGTTGGTGCTGCTGGCCTTCGCCGGGGACGAGCCGCTGGACGCGGCCTCGCTGTTCGCCGGCGTGGGTCTCTCCGTGCCGATCCTGTGGTTCACCGACGACGTGCTCGCGCGGGCGGTCGCGCAACGCCACGGCGATCGCCTGCTGATCGACATGCTGCCGGCGTTCAACCTCGTGCAGCTGCCGCTGGCCGCGGTCGCCTGGACCTTCGACCACGCGCGCCGCGGCGTGCTGCGGCTGTTCGGGCTGCGCGACGACATGGAGGCCAAGCGCGAGATCGTCGCCGGCCTGCGCGAGGTGATCGAGGGCTCGGAGATCTCCGGGGACCTCGACGAGACCGAGCGCGAGTTGATCGGCAACGTGATGGAATTCCGCGACGTGGACGTCGCCGCGGTGATGACGCCGCGCACCGAGGTCGAGGCCTGCGACCTCCAGGACGGACTGCTCGGCGCGGCGCAGATCTGCGCGCGCAGCGGCCACAGCCGCATCCCCGTCTTCCAGGGCACGCTGGACACCATCGTCGGCACAGTCTCCGCACGGGACCTGGTGCAGGTGATCGCCGCCGGCCGGCTGGAGACGGCGACGCTGTCGGAGATCCTGCACCCGGCCTACTTCGTGCCCGAGACCAAGCGCGTCTCCGAACTGCTCGCCGAGCTGCGCCGCGAGAAGCTGAAGATGGCCATCGTGCTCGACGAGTACGGCGGCACGGCGGGACTGGTGACGGTGGGCGACATCGTCAGCGAGCTGGTCGGCGAGATCCCCGACGAGTACGACGAGGACGAGCCCTCGCCGATCCGCCACTTCGAGGACGGCACCGCCGAGGTGGAGGCCAACCTGCACGTCAGCGAGGTCAACGAGGCCCTGGACCTCGACATCCCGGAGGAGGCGGACTACGAGACGCTCGGCGGCTTCGTGCTGGCCGAGCTCGGGCACTTCCCCCGGCGCGGCGAGGCGTTCGTGCGCGGCGCGACCGAGTTCGCGATCGTCGACGCCAACGACCGGCGGGTGCTCAAGGTACGCGTCCGCAAGTGACCCGCTCCCGGTCGCTGGGCGCGGCCGGCCGGCGGCGTAAGATGCCGCCATGGCCGCGATCCGAGACGAGGCGCTGATCCTGCGACGCTTCTCCTTCGGGGAGACGTCGCTGGTCGTCCAGGTGCTGACCCGCGAGCACGGGCGCGTGCACCTGATCGCCCGCGGCGCCTACCGGCCGAAGTCGCGGTACTACGCGGTGCTCGACCTGTTCGACACGCTGCGGCTCGAGTGGTCCCACGCGGACGGCCGCGATCTGCAGAACCTACGCGAAGCCGAGATCGCCACCCGCCGCGCGGGCATCGCCCGATCGCTGGCGGCCTACCGCGCGGGCAACGCCGCGCTGGAGCTGTGCGCGCTGGGAGCGCGGCTCGGCCAGCCGGCCCCGGAGCTGTTCGCGCTGCAGGAGCGGGTGCTCGACGCCCTGGCCGCGCCCGACGCGCGCCCCGAGGCGGCCCTGGCCGTGTTCGAGCTGCGTTTCCTGCACGCGCTGGGCCTGTCCCCCGCGCTGCTGCGCTGCGCCTCCTGCGACGGGCCCGCCCCGGCGGTGGCCGCGGCCGACGCGGAGGCCGAGCGCGCCGCCTTCTCCGCCGGCGCCGGGGGCCGGCTGTGTCGCGCCTGCGCGGCCCAGGCCCGGGCCTCCGGTCGCCGGGTGGGCACGCTGCCGGTCGCCGTGCTGGAACAGGCGGCGAAGCTGTTCCAAGAGGGCGCCGGCGGGGCCGTGGCGCGTACACTCCCGGAGCCCGCCCTCGAGCGCGTCCGCGATTTCGTGGCGCGCTTCCTCGAGTACCACGTGGAGAGCCGGCCCCGCAGCTACGGCGAGTTCCTCTCCGTTCCCAACCGCAACCGTCCCTCGGCATGACGCGTCGATTCGTCCTCCTCGTCTGCACGCTGCTCTGCGCGGCGTGCTCGACCTTCAACTCCCCCATCGACTGGAACAAGCCGCGGATCCGCAAGCCCGAGCAGGTGCCGGGGGCGATCGAGACCGCGCGACACGAGGTCGAGGAGGGGAAGACGGCCAAGGCCCTGCAGCGGTTGCTGATCGCGCGGGAGGTCCGCGGCGTGCCGACGGAGACGCGTGACGAGCTGGAGTCGCTGATCGAAGCAGTCGCCGAGCAGCGCATCGACGAGCTCTCCGGGAAGGACGGGTCCGCGCGCGAGCTGGCCAAGATGCTCGAGGTCAGCCTGCCGAACCAACTCGCCGTGGCGGCGGCGGTGCGCGCGGCGCGCATGTACCTCGACGCCGGCCGGCCGTTCAAGGCGTTCCTGCTGCTGCGCAAGACCGAGGAGAAGTATCCCCGCCACCACGAGAAGGTGGAGGCGGGCGCGATCCTGGCCGAGGCCGGCCTGCAGCTGGCCAACGATCCCTGGAACTTCCTCGGCTTCTTCCGCAAGCGCGACGACGGCATCCAGGTGCTGGAGTACCTCGTGCTCACCTACCCCGGGGAGCGCCGCTGCGCCGACGCCTACTACAAGCTCGCGCAGCTCTACGAGGAGGACCGGCTGTGGGACCTGGCGCGCCAGCGCTACGAGGATCTGCGGTTGTGGCACGCCGACAGCCCCTACGCGATCGCCGCCGAGGCCTCGATCCCGCGGCTGCGCCTGCGCGCCCTCAAGAGCCCGGAGTACGAGCGCCGCGAGCTGCTCCAGGCGCGCTTCGAGCTGGAGGAATGGCTGCGGGCACACGCCGGCCACGAGCTCGAGGAGCGCGTGCGCCTCGACTACACCGACTGCCTGCTGCGGCTGATCGAGAACGACCTCTCCGTGGCGCGGTTCTACAAGCGCATCCACCAGGACTTCGGCGCGCGGATGCACGCCGACCGCGCCCTCGCCGACGCGCGCGCGGCGGGGCTGCACGACGCCGAGGCCAAGGCCCAGGCCCTGCTCGACCAGCTCCCGCAGGCTCGGGAGGCGGCGGCCGCGGGGAGTGCCGAGTGAGGTTGCTGCTGTGCGGCCTGCTGCTGCTGGCCGGCTGCGGTTACTCCACCGGCTTCCGGCTGCCCGACGACCACGCCACCGTGGGCGTGGAGTTCTTCGGCAACCAGAGTCCGGTGCGCGATCTCGAGGTCGATTTCCACGACTACCTCACCGACGCCGTCAGCCGGGTGGTCCACGCGCGCATCGTGGATCCCGACGAGGCGGACTACGTCGTGCGCGGAGAGGTGCTGAGCTACGCGCGCCGGCGCGGCATCCGCAGCCCGGACAACGTGCTGCTCGAGACCGGCGTGCGCATCGCCATCCGCGCCGAGCTGCTGGAGGCCCCCGCGCCCGGCGACCCCGAGGGCCGTCCGCGCACGGTGCGCGAGACGCGCGCGGCGACCGAGTCGGGGTACCGCCTCGAGGAGCCCCTGGGCGAGGCCGACGCCCGCGACCGCGTGCTGCGCAACCTCGCCGACGAGGTGGTGATCGAGCTCTTCGGCTACCTGGCCACCCAGGAAGCGCCCTGAGGCGTCTCGCGGAGGCTCGTCGCTCCACGGGCCGTCGCCGGTTCGCAGGATCCCGGCGGGACCCGGGTTTCCCGGCCCCGAGAGCCGCTCCGGCGGCCTGCACGGGACCTCGAGGCCGTCCTCGGCCGTCGCCGCTTCCGACGGGAACGCGGATGGAAGATCCGCGAACTCTCGCGTAAGAGGATCTCGCGCGGCCTGGCGATCCCCGGGCCCCCGTGGTCTATCATGGTCGGCCCTCCGGGCTCCCAGGATTCCCGGGGGGCGGCGGCCGGCAGGACGCTCCCGCTTCCTCTGCATCTATAGGAACCGCGGCGGCCGGCCGATAGAACCACGAACTCATGCCTGAAACTCCCGCACCGGGTCCCGAGAAGGGCCGCAAGAACCGCTCGCTGGGCGCGTTCATCCTGTTCCTCACCGTGCTCGTCGCGATCCTCTTCGCGGTGGGCGGCGACCAGTTCAACGCCTACAAGGAGCTGACGCAGGAGCAGTACCAGTGGTACCTGTACCAGGGTCGCATCGACTCCCAGACGATGCGCGGGGACAACCTGATCGAGGGCAAGTTCACCTCGCCGGTGGACGGCAAGGACCAGTTCAAGGTGCAGTTCGCCGGGCTCGACGCGAGCGCGGCAGATTTCCGCAAGCTGAAGGCGCGCCACTACCGCCCGATCACCCAGGAGGCCCTCGAAGCGGCCGTGGCCGGCGGCTGGTACAAGCCGATCGAGGTGCGCAGCGTCAAGGGCACGCGCTCCTCCCCGGCGGCCCTGGCGACCGGCGGCGAGGCCCCCGCCAAATCGACGGCCGACCGCCTGCGCTCGACGCGGGACATCGAGTACCTGTTCGCGCTGGTGCTGGCAAGTTCCCAGAGCGAGTGGGACCGCTCGTTCGAGGCGCGTGAGGGCCGGCCGATCGGGCCCGACGACAAGCCGGCGTTCCCGCTGCCCGCCGAGTCGGGGACCCTGGACCTGCAGGTGGAACAACCGCAGAGCATGGGCGAGGTCATCGCCCTGTTGACCGACCACGGCGCCGACTACCAGGCCGTCGCACTGGACATCACCGACGGCAAGGGAACCACCTGGAAGGATCCCGGGACGTTGCTCTCCACGATGCTCCTGGTCTGGGGTCCGTGGATCCTGATCTTCGTGGTGTTCCTGTTCCTGATGCGCCAGATGCGCAGCCAGGGCGGCGCGGGCGGCGTGATGTCCTTCGGGCGCTCGCGGGCCCAGCTCTACTCGAAGGAGAACCACACCAACACGACCTTCGACGACGTCGCCGGGGCCGTGGAGGCCAAGGACGAGGTGCGCGAGGTCGTCGAGTTCCTGAAGAACCCCAGTCGCTTCACGCGCATCGGCGGACGCATTCCGCGGGGCGTGTTGCTGCTGGGCCCCCCCGGCTGCGGCAAGACGCTGCTGGCGAAGGCCATCGCCGGCGAGGCCGAGGTGCCCTTCTTCTCGATCTCCGGCTCCGACTTCGTCGAGATGTTCGTCGGCGTGGGCGCGAGCCGCGTGCGCGACCTGTTCAAGCAGGCGCGCGAGAACTCGCCCTGCATCATCTTCCTCGACGAGATCGACGCCGTCGGCCGGCGCCGCGGCAGCGGCATGGGCGGCGGCCACGACGAGCGCGAGCAGACGCTCAACGCGATCCTGGTCGAGATGGACGGCTTCGGTACCGACGACGGGATCATCGTCATCGCGGCGACGAACCGGCCCGACGTGCTCGACCCGGCGTTGCTGCGCCCCGGACGCTTCGACCGCGAGGTCGCCGTGGAGTTGCCCGACGTCGAGGGACGCGAGGCGATCCTGCAGGTCCACATCAAGAAGGTGAAGACGGGCCCCGACGTGGACTTCAAGGTCCTGGCCCGCTCGACGCCCGGGTACTCCGGCGCCGATCTCGCGGCGATCATCAACGAGGCCGCGATCCGCGCGGTGCTCGACAAGCGCGAGCACATCAACATGGAGGACCTCGAGGAGGCCCGCGACAAGGTCCGCTACGGGCGGCAGAAGCGCTCGCGGAAGCTCGAGGAAGAGGATCGCAAGATCACGGCCTACCACGAGGCCGGCCACGCGGTGATCGCCCTGGAGATCCCCGAGGTCGACGACGCGCACAAGGTCACGATCGTGCCCCGCGGCCGCGCCCTGGGAAGCACGATGATGGTGCCCGAGCGCGAGAGCTACCACATGCAGAAGAAGCGCCTGTCCGGCCAGCTGTCGGTGCTCTTCGGCGGTCGCGTCGCCGAACAGGAGTTCTGCGGCGACATCTCCGCCGGCGCGTCGGACGACATCAAGCGCGCCACCGAGATCGCGCGGGCGATGGTCACCGAGCTGGGCATGAGCGAGCGCATCGGCCCGATCAACTACTCCGAGCGCCAGGGGTCCGACTTCCTGGGCACCGAGCTGATGCGCGGCACGACCCACTCCGAGGCCACGGCCAAGGAGATCGACGAGGAGGTCCACGGGATCCTCCACTCCGCCTACGAGCGCGCGGAGACGATCATCCGCAGCAACCGCGAGGCGGTGGAGCGGGTCGGCGCGGCACTGCTCTTCTACGAGACGCTCAGCGGGGAGGAAGTCTCCCGGCTGATGCGCGGTGCGACCGTGGCGAACCTGCGGCCGCAATCGGACGACGAGTCCCGGCCGCAGCCTGAACCGACGCGCCGGGACGCTCCCGCGCCGAAGCTCCCGAAGGGCGGCGAGACCACCGGCGACCTGCCGGGCGAGCCCGGCCTCTCCCCCGCCTGAGCGCCGCTAGCCGGGACGGCGTTCGAAGGCCGGTCCGCGGATCGCCTCCATCACGCGCAACCCGTCGCGCAACGCGCGCACGCCGTGAGTGCGGATCATGGCGACGCCGCGCGTCCAGGCCCACAGCTCGCTGGCGAGCGTGGCCGCCTCGCGCTCCGCGACCGGCCGTCCGACGAGCTCGCCCAGGAACGACTTGCGCGAGGTCGAGACGCACAGCGGCAGGCCCGGCTCACCGAGCCGCTCGAGCTCGCGGAGCACTTCCAGGCTGGCCTCCGGAGTCCGGCCGAGGAAGAAGCCCATGCCCGGGTCGAGCACCAGCCGCGAGCGGTCGATGCCCGCGGCGACGGCGGCACGGGCCCGCTCCTCGAAGAACCCGGCGATGCGGTCCACGATCGCCGCGGGCGCCGCGCCCCGTTCCGCCCGCGCGGCGGCGGAGGTGGAGTGCATGACGATGAAGCGCACGTCGGTCCGCGCCCCCAGCTCGAGCATCGCCGGGTCGGCCAGCCCGGTGATGTCGTTGACTAGCTCCGCGCCCAGCTCGACCATGCGGGCGGCCACCGGCGGGCGCCAGGTGTCCACCGAGACGCGCACGCCCGCGGCGACCAGCGGCCCGACCACCGGCGTCAACCGGCGCAACTCCTCGGCGGCGGGGACGTCCTCCGAGTCGGGGTGGCTGGACGCGGCGCCGACGTCGACGAGGTCCGCGCCGTCGGCCGCGAGCGCGAGGCCGTGCTCGACCGCCGCGTCGGGATCCAGGTAGCGCCCCCCGTCCGAGAACGAGTCACGCGTCACGTTCAGGATTCCGAGGATCTCGGTCACGGGGTCGCGATTGTACGCGACGTCCAGGGTGTACAATCCGCGAGGTGGAAGAGCGCATCTTTGGAACCGACGGGATCCGCGGGCGCGCCGGCGAAGGCTGGCTCACGGTGGATGCCGTCTCCGCGATCGGTCGAACGCTCGGCGAGTTGCTCGCCGGAGGCAAGTCCTCGAAACGCGTGTTGCTCGGCCACGACGGGCGCCATTCGGGTCCGGAGCTCGAGGCGGCCCTCGCGCGCGGCATCGCCGCCGGCGGGCTGCAGGCGACGAGCGCCGGACTGATCTCCACGCCGGGCCTGGCGCTGCTGATGGCGCAAGGCGACTTCGAGCTGGGGGCGATGGTCAGCGCCTCGCACAACCCGGCCGCGGACAACGGGATCAAGCTCTTCAACCGGCGCGGCGAGAAGCTCTCCGACGAGAAGGAGCGACGCATCGAGGAGCTGTTGCGCAAGGACGCCGGCGCGGTGGCCGAGGGACCGGCACCGGCGCACGACCCCGAGCTGGAGATGCGCTACCTGACGCACCTGGTCGACCACGCGGGCAAGGGCCTGTCGCTCGACGGCCTGGCGGTGGTGATCGATTGCGCGAACGGCGGCGCCAGCCGCGTGGCGCCGCGCGTGCTCGGACGCCTGGGCGCCCAGGTCACGGCCATCCACGCCGAGCCCGACGGCGACAACATCAACCGCGACTGCGGCTCGACGCACCCCGAGGACCTGCAGGCGGTGGTGCGCAAGAACGGCGCGGCGATCGGGATCGCCCTCGACGGCGACGGCGACCGGTGCATCCTGGTGGACGAGACCGGGCAGCTCGTCCACGGCGATCACATCCTGACGATCTGCGCGCGCCACGCCATGGAGACCGGCGCCCTCGCCGATCCGCGGATCGTCGCCACGGTGATGTCGAACCGCGGCTTGCACCGGGCCCTGCGCGAGGTCGGCGTCAGCGTGCTCACGGTGGACGTGGGCGATCGCAACGTCGTCGAGTGCCTGCGCCGCGAGGGTCTCGCCATCGGCGGCGAGCAGTCCGGCCACATCGTCTTCGGCGCCGACAACCACCACATCGGCGACGGGATCTACACGGCCCTGCGGGTGCTGCGGGTGCTGCGCGAGACCGGGCGCCCGCTGTCCGAGCTGGCGGCCCCCTACCAGCCCTTCCCCCAGGTGCTCGTCAACGTGCCGGTGTCCTCGAAGCCGCACCTCTCCAAGATCCCCAACGTCGCCCTGGCCGTGCAGCGGCTCGAGGAGGAGCTCGGCGAGGACGGCCGCGTGCTGCTGCGCTACTCGGGAACCGAGCCCCTGGCACGGGTGATGATCGAAGGCCCCGAGGTGGACACCATCCAGCGTCAGGCGCAGGCCCTGGCCACGCTGATCGGGGCCGAGATCGGCTCCTGATGCGCTGCGCGGCCCTGGAGACCTCGACGCGGAGGCCCTCGGTCGCGGCGCGCGACGGAGAGCGGCTGGCGGTGCGCGAGCTGGAGGGCGACCGGCCCCACGCCAGCGACCTGCTCCCGGCGCTCGAGCGCGCGCTCG
>Ga0102952_1000262_pt1 | contig 22709 bp, 20 predicted proteins | sample SalPon2A_C_D1_MG_FD_78506 | JGI IMG/M metagenome (GOLD analysis project Ga0102952, IMG submission 78506) | Soil microbial communities from South San Francisco under conditions of wetland restoration - Salt Pond MetaG R2A_C_D1_MG | ecosystem: Environmental > Terrestrial > Soil > Wetlands | place... | reverse complement strand
GACGAGGCGTCCTTGGCGGCGATGGCCGCCGCCGCCGCGCTCAGCGTCAGTCCGGCGAGGCCCGGCTCACTCATCGCCGCGCCGCTCCGGCGCCAGCGCCTCGCGCAGCCGCTCCGCCGCGCTCGGCTCGGCCTCGAAGGGCAGCCGCGCGCCCGCCGTCGCCTCCCGCGCCTGGCGCACCGCCGCGAGCGGGCCCTGCAAGGCTTCGGGCGCGAATTCGAGCCCGAGCGAGTCGGCGAGCCAGGCGCGCGCCGTCTCCGTCTCCTGCGTCGTCATGCCGATCTCCCCTCTTCGATCTCGCGGCGCTCGGCCGCGGCCCGCCGGTTGCCAAGCAGCGCCGCGGTCAGTGCGAACAGCATGCAGCCGCCGGCCAGGACGAACACCAGGTTGCCCCGGCCGCTGTCGATCAGCCAGCCGAACAGCAGCGGCGCGATCGCCCCGCCGACGTTCATCCCGGTGGTGACGAAGCCGAACACGCGCCCGACCATGCCCTCGGGCGCCGCGGCCCGCACCATCATGTCGCGCGACGGGCGGATCGCCCCGAGCATCAGGCCGACGCCGGCGAGCGCGGCGACGACCGCGAGCAGCGGCGGCGTGAGGGCGGTCAGCACGGCGAGCACGGCCGCCGCGGCCAGGAAGCCGCCGGTGATGACCAGGTCGTGGCGCCGGGTGCGGTCGGCCAGCTGCCCGCCGAGCAGCACGCCGAGCGCACCGGCGATCAGCAGGGCGGTCAGCGCGGCATTGGCCTCGGCCAGCGGCAGGCCGCGCAGGTCGACCAGCACCGCGACGGTGAAGCCGTTGAGCCCGCCCGACGCGAGCGACGCCAGCGCCATGTAGCCGAAGAACAGCAGCATGGCCGGCGAGAGCAGCAGGCGCAGCCCGCCCGGCCGGGCGCCGCCGCCGCGCCGCGGCGTCGGCTTTGCCCCGGATGCCCGCCCGGTTGCCGCGTCGGCATCGAGCAGCCGGCCCTGGCTCGCCATCACGGCGAGGCCCGCCAGGCCGCACAGGCCGACCGCGAGCAGCGCGCCGCGCCAGCCGACGACGGCGGTCAGCCCGACGACCACTCCGGGCGCCAGGGCCCAGCCGACGTGGCCGGCGAAGGTGTGCAGACTGAACGCCCGGCCGAGCCGGGCCGGCGCGACGCGCCCCGAGAGGATCGCGTAGTCGGCCGGGTGGAACACGCTGTTGCCGATCCCCGACAGGGCCATCAGGGCGAGCAGCGCGTAATAGCCCGGCGCCGCGCCCATCAGGGCGACCGCGCCGCTCATGACACCGAGGCCGACCAGCAGCAGGCGGCGCGCCCCGAAGCGGTCGACCAGGAAGCCGATCGGCGTCTGGCACAGGGTGGTGGCCAGGTTCTCGGCCGTCAGCAGCAGGCCGAGCGCGGCGTAGCCGACGCCGAACTCCGACGCCAGCAGCGGGAACAGCGGCGGCAGGATGATGCCGTAGAAGTGCGAGAAGAAATGCCCGCTGCCGACCAGCGCGACGACGCGCGTGTCCTCGGCGCGCAGCCGCGCCGCGATGACCGCGGGGCCGGCCACGCTCAGGACGCCAGAAAGCCGCGGTAGTCCTCGCTCAGGTCGGCGACCGCGGCCTCGTAGAGCCGCCGGCCGGCCTCCGGCGTGGCCAGCGAGGGGTCGGAGCCGATGCGGCCGTCCGGAAAGCGCGCGCGGTAGTCGAGGGCGTCGTGGAACGCGCCCCGGGGCGCGATCTTGGGCGACATCTCGGCGCGCTTGATCGTCTCGGGGAAGGCGTACTGCGTCAGCGCCACCTCGGAGGGCGTCGCGTGGCTGCCTTCGGAATTGCCGTAAAGCTCCTTCGACAGCGCCTGCACCTTGGGGCTCTCGTACCAGTTGCGCAGGCGGCAGCGCAGGCCCGGCGCGTTGCGCACGGTCGGGTCGAGGCTGGTCTCGGCGTAGATCTCCGAAAACGCGGTCCCGACCGTGGCGATGTTGCCGCCGTGCCCGTTGATGAAGAACACGCGCTCGAAGCCGTGCCGGACGAGCGACTGGACGGTGTCGCGCAGCACCGCGATCAGGGTCGAGGGACGCAGCGTCATGCTGCCCGGAAAGCCGAGATGGTGCTGCGCCATGCCGACGGAGATGGTCGGCGCGACCAGCGCGTCGAGCGCATCGCCGACGCCGCGCGCGACGACCTCGGCACAGAGCGCGTCGGTGCCGATCAGGCCGTTCGGACCGTGCTGCTCGGTCGAGCCGATCGGGACGATGATCCCGCGGCTGTCCTTGAGGCGGGCCTCGACCTCCGGCCAGGTGCAGTGGTGCAGCAGCATGACGGCTCCTCCCTTTCTCTTTGCCGCGCCGCGACGGGATAGCGCCTCACGACGGGTGGTGCTTGTCCCAGATCGACGCCACCGCGGGGCGGGCGCGCACCGCGTCGCGGTGCCGCAGGATCCGCGGAAGCGCCGCCAGCTCGTCCTGCTGCGGGTACCAGGCGCCGAGCATGCAGAGGTAGGGATCGACGACGCTGTAGCGCTCGCCCAGCAGGAAGGGCCCGGGGTCGAGCGCCGCCTCGACCAGATCCAGGGTCCGCCGCATGTGCGCCTGCGCCGCCGTCTTCACCTCGGCCGCACAGGCCGGCCCGCCGGCATAGCGCTCCGCGTAGTAGTAGCGCAGGTCCGCCTCGTAGACATTGGCGGCCAGCAGGAACAGCCAGCGCAGCGCCGTCGCCCGGGCGGTGTCGCCGGCGGCCGGCAGCAGCCCGGCCTGCGGCGCGGTATCGGCCAGATAGACGACCATGGCCGCCGACTCCGTCATGACCGTGCCGTCGGGCAGGACCAGGACCGGGATCTGGCCGAGCGGGTTGATCGCCAGGAACTCCGGCGTGCGCGTCCCCTTCTCGTCGAGCGCGACCGTGATCAGTTCGTAGTCCGCCCCGAGCTCCTCGAGCACGGCCTGCGGCGCGAAGGAGCCGCTGTCGGCGTCACCGTAAAGCTTGTACATTCCGTCCCTTTCCCCTGACAGGCTTCCGCTCGGCACGCAATCGGCGCGGTGCGAAAGCGCGGCCAGCATAGCGCCGGCGCCCGGGCGGAAAACCCGAATCTTTCCGTGGACGATCCGTACCTGCCGGAACTGCGCGGCCGGTAGCTGTTGACAAGGCGCGGCGCGATCGGCCAATTTCTTAAAATTGGCGCGAATCCGGTGCTTCTCAGGGTTTGCAAGAGGTAAATCTTTACGAATCGGGGATAGTCTGTCGCGAGCGATTGTGACGGGCAAGACTTCGGGGGTTCTCTTTTGCGCAACCTAAATGCCTTCCGCGCGCTCCACCTGGTGCTGCGGGTCAAGGTCGCCGTTATTGCCGGCGTCTTGGCCGCGACGCTTCTGGGTGGCTTCGCCTTTGCCTTCTGGCCGGGCCTGACCGGCAGCGACTGGCACAACGGCCCGGTCGCCAAGGACCTCGAGGCGGAGGTCGCGCCGGAGGTCTATGCCGCCGCGCCGAACGACCTCCTGGTCCCGGCGGCGGTCGAGGCCGAGGCCACGCCTGCGACCATCGCCCGGCAGCTGACCGTCGCGCGCGGCGATACCCTGATGGGCCTGCTGGTCGGCGCCGGCGTGTCGCGTAGCGAGGCGCACGGCGCCATCAGCGCCCTGCGCGAGGTCTTCAGCCCGCGCGACCTGAAGCCCGGCCAGACCATTCGCATCGACCTCGCCGCCCAGATGGCGGCGGAGGATTCGGGGCGCCTGCTGTCGCTCTCGCTGCGGCCGAGCGTCGAGCAGGACGTCCGGGTGACGCGCGGCGACGACGGATTCGTCGCCGAGGCGGTCGAACGGAAGCTGGCGCAGCGCAGCGTCGACGTCTCCGGGCGCATCGACAGCAACCTCTCGGTCGCGGCGCACGACGCAGGCGTGCCGGTCTCGGTCATGGTCGAGTTGATCCGCATCTTCAGCTTCGACGTCGATTTCCAGCGCGACCTGCAGCCCGGCGACGGCTTCGAGGTGATGTACAACGCGCGCTTCGAGGCGGACGGCACGCTGGCCAAGACCGACGAGGTGCTCTACGCCTCGATGACCCTGTCGGGCAAGCGCATCGACCTCTATCGCTTCAACCCGAAGAGCGGTTTCGAGGACTATTTCGACCTCAACGGGCAATCGGTCCGCAAGACCCTGATGCGCACGCCGATCGACGGCGCGCGGCTGTCGTCCGGCTTCGGCAAGCGCAAGCATCCGATCCTCGGCTACACCAAGATGCACCGCGGCGTCGATTTCGCCGCGCCGCGCGGCACGCCGATCTACGCCGCCGGCGACGGCGTGGTCGAGGTGGCCGGGCGCAACGGCGGCTACGGCAACTACGTGCGCATCCGCCACAACAGCACCTACAGCACGGCCTACGCGCACATGTGGCACTTCGCCAAGAGCATACGGAGAGGCGCGCGGGTCCGCCAGGGCCAGGTGATCGGCTACGTCGGCACCACCGGCCGCTCGACCGGCCCGCACCTGCACTACGAGGTCCTGGTGAACCACAAGCAGGTCAATCCGATGAACGTCAAGCTGCCCTCGGGCGAGAAGCTGGCCGGCGCCGACCTCAAGGCCTTCCAGCGCCGCCGCGCCGAGATCGACCTGCTGCGCATGGGCGAGCCGAACGACACCATGATCGTCAAGGCCGAGTAGGCCGGCCAAGCGTCACCCGCAACGCGAACGGGCCCCGGCGATGCCGGGGCCCGTCTCCTTTGCGCATATCTCGCGGGTCGGATCGCGCGCGCGAGCGTCAGGCGGCCGCTTCGGCCGGCACGGCCTCGCCGTTGATGATCAGGCCGTCCGGTCCGGCGGACACCGCGACCCTCTGGCCGTCCTCGACCTTGCCCTGCAGGATGAGCTCGGCCAGCGGGTTCTGCAGCGAGCGCTGGATGACCCGCTTGAGCGGCCGCGCGCCGTACACCGGGTCGTAGCCGCGGTCGGCCAGCCAGGCCTTCGCCGCGTCGTCCAGTTCGAGCACGATCTTGCGGTCCTCGAGCAGCCGTTCCAGGCGCTTGAGCTGGATGTCGACGATCGCCGTCATCTGCTCGCGCGTCAGGCGGTGGAACAGCAGGATCTCGTCCAGGCGGTTGAGGAACTCCGGACGGAACGCGCTGCGCACGACCTCCATGACCTGCTCGCGGACCAGCGCGCTGTCCTGCCCCTCGCGCTGGCCGGCCAGGATGTCGCCGCCCAGGTTCGAGGTCATGACGATCAGCGTGTTGCGGAAGTCGACGGTGCGCCCGTGCCCGTCGGTCAGGCGGCCGTCGTCGAGCACCTGCAGCAGCACGTTGAAGACGTCCGGGTGGGCCTTCTCGATCTCGTCGAAGAGGATCACCTGATAGGGCCGGCGGCGCACCGCCTCGGTCAGCGCCCCGCCCTCCTCATAGCCGACGTAGCCGGGCGGCGCGCCGATCATGCGGGCGACGGTGTGCTTCTCCATGTACTCCGACATGTCGAGCCGCAGCATGGCGTTCTCGTCGTCGAACAGGAAGCGCGCCAGGGCCTTGGTCAGCTCGGTCTTGCCGACGCCGGTGGGGCCCAGGAACATGAACGAGCCGATCGGCCGGTTGGGGTCCTGCAGCCCGGCGCGCGCGCGGCGCACCGCGTTGGCGACGGCGCTCACCGCCTCGTCCTGGCCGACCACCTGGGCGCTCAGCGCCTGCTCCATGTGCAGCAGCTTGTCGCGCTCGCCCTGCAGCATGCGGTCGACCGGGATGCCGGTCCAGCGCGACACCACGGCCGCGATCTCGCGGTCGGTCACGTCCTCCTTCAGCATGCGGTGCTGGCCGGCCTGCTCGGCCTCGGCCACGCTGCGCTCGAGCTTCGGGATGACGCCGTAGGCGAGCTCGCCGGCCCGGTCCAGGCGGCCTTCGCGCTGCGCGATCTCGAGCTCGCTGCGCGCCTGGTCGAGCTCCTCCTTGAGCTTCTGCGCGCCCGCCAGCACGCTCTTCTCGCTCTGCCACTCGGCATTGAGCGCCTGCGACTTCTCCTCGAGCTCGGCGATCTCGCTCTTGAGCTTCTCCAGGCGGTCGCGCGAGGCCTTGTCGCTCTCCTTCTGCAAGGCGGCCCGCTCGATCTTCAGCTGGATGAGCCTGCGATCGAGCTCGTCGATCTCCTCCGGCTTGGAATCGATCTCCATGCGCATGCGGCTGGCCGACTCGTCGATCAGGTCGATCGCCTTGTCGGGCAGGAAGCGGTCGGTGATGTAGCGGTTGCTCAGGGTCGCCGCGGCGACGATCGCCGAGTCGGTGATGCGCACGCCGTGGTGCAGCTCGTACTTCTCCTTCAGGCCGCGCAGAATCGAGATGGTCTCCTCGACGCTCGGCTCGGAGACGTAGACCGACTGGAAGCGCCGCGCCAGGGCGGCGTCCTTCTCGATGTGCTGCCGGTATTCGTCGAGCGTGGTCGCGCCGACGCAGTGCAGCTCGCCGCGCGACAGCGCCGGCTTGAGCATGTTGGAGGCATCCATCGCGCCTTCCGCCTTGCCGGCGCCGACCAGGGTGTGCAGCTCGTCGATGAACACGATGATCTCGCCGCCCGCCGCCGCGATCTCCTGCAGCACCGCCTTGAGGCGCTCCTCGAACTCGCCGCGGAACTTGGCGCCGGCGACCATGGCGCCGAGGTCGAGCGCCATGAGGCGCCGGTCCTTCAGCGTCTCGGGCACGTCGCCGTTGACGATGCGCTGGGCGAGGCCCTCGACGATGGCGGTCTTGCCGACGCCGGGCTCGCCGATCAGCACGGGATTGTTCTTGGTCCGGCGCGACAGCACCTGGATCGTGCGGCGGATCTCCTCCTCGCGGCCGATCACCGGGTCGAGCTTGCCTTCGCGCGCCGCGGCGGTCAGGTCGATCGCGTATTTCTTGAGCGCGTCGTAGCTTTCCTCCGCCGAGGCGCTGTCGGCCGTGCGGCCCTTGCGCAGGTCCTCGATCGCGCGGTTCAGGGTCTGCGGCGTAACGCCGGCCTCCTTGAGCGCCTTGCCGGCCGCGGTTCCGCTCGCCATGGCGATCGCCAGCAGCAGCCGCTCGGCGGTGACGAAGCTGTCGCCCGCCTTCTTGGCCAAGGCCTCCGCTTGCTCGAAGACGCGCGCCAGCTCGGCCCCGAGATAGGCCTGGCCGGCGCCGCCGCCTTCGACCTTGGGCTGCTTGTCGAGCGCCGTCTGGGTCGCCTCGAGCGCCCGCTCGGGCTGTCCGCCCGCGGCCCGGATCAGGTTCGCGGCCAGGCCCTCGTCGTCGTCGAGGAGGACCTTGAGCAGGTGTTCGGTGGTGATCTGCTGGTGGCTGCTGCGCAAGGCGAGCCCCTGGGCAGCCTGAATGAAACCGCGGGAGCGGTCGCTGTATTTCTCGAAATCCATTGTCCCTCAGCCCTCCTCGACCATACCTGCGGTGCGGCAGCCCACGGTCGACGATGCCCGTTTTCAAGTGGTCGCAGCGTCGCGTCCGGCTTGTGCGGCCCGCGACGGGCGCAGCCCAAACCCGCGGGAGTACGCCCAATCCGGATATGGGGATTCGACCGCCGGACGCAAGGCGGCGGGCCGCGCGCCCCGCCGGGCCGGGCACCGTGGGGCTGGGCACCGTGGGGCCGGACCGCCGCCGGTCGGTTGACAGCGCGAAGCCCGGCGCGCTTAGCTCTGCGCGTCCCGCCCGTCCCCGGCGACGATGCGGCCGCCGCCATAGACCCCGCCCAAGGAACCCCGTCCATGCCCGCCGTCGTCGCCGAGATCTGCCGCTATCCGGTCAAGGGGCTCAACGCCGAGCCGCTGGAGCGGGTGGCGCTGACGCCGGGCCACGAGATCCCGGGCGACCGCCGCTTCGCCATCGCCCACGGATCGACTGACTTCGACCCGGCCGCGCCCGAGGCGGTCAACCAAGTGGGCCTGTTTCGCCTGGTCCGCGAGGAGCGCCTGGCGCAGCTGCGCGTCCGCTTCGAGCCGGACAGCGGCATCCTGACGATCGAGCGCGGCGGCCGCCCGGTGGTCCACGCCAAGGCGACGGAGCTCCTGGGCCGCACGCTGATCGGGCAGTTCCTGGGCGGCTTCCTGGGCGACCACGCGCGCGGCGCGCCCAAGCTGCTGGACGCCGGCGACCGGACCTTTTCCGACACGCCGCGCGAGCGCTACGTATCGCTGCTCAACCTGAGCAGCCTGCACGACGTCGAGCGCGTCGCCCGGACGCCGGTCGACGCCCGCCGCTTTCGCGCCAATTTCCTGATCGAGGGCCTGCCGGCCTGGGCGGAGGAGCACTGGGTCGGCAAGGAGGTGACGCTGGGCAAGGTCCGCCTGCGCGTGGCCGAGCCGATCGATCGCTGCGCCGCGACCAACGTCAACCCGGACACGGCCGAGCGCGACATGAACATTCCGCTGCTGCTGCGCCGCGCCTTTCGCCACATTCACATGGGCGTCTATGCCGAGGTTCTCGACGGCGGCGAGGTCGCGGTCGGCGACCCGGTCACGGCGCCGGACGAGGACGATTAGACGCGCGGCACCGCCCGCGTCGGCCGCAATCCGCAATTAATTTCGCAGGTCAGCTTCCGGCGGCTTCGTCGCCGCCATCGCCCGAGCCGTCCGCCGAGTCCGACGGGTCCTCGTCGCGGGCGCGGCCGCCGCGACGACGGGGCTGGCCGCGTGGCGGACGCCGTCCACCCGGGGCCGCATCGGTCTCGGCCGCCTTCACTTCGGGTGCCACCGGAGGTGTCGTGTCCTGCGCGCCCGCCGCGCTGCGCTCCTGCGGCGTGCGTTCCTGCGGCTGCTGGGAGCCGGACTCGTCGTCGTCATCGTCCGGCGATTCGCCGGTCGCCCATTCCGCCGCATGCCCGTTGCCGCGCTGGCGCGCCGCATTCTGCTGATTGGGCGCCCCCTCGCTGCGGGCATTCATGATGCGGAAATAGTGCTCCGCGTGCTGGAAATAGGTCTCCGCGGTGATCCGGTCGCCGGATGACAGCGCATCGCGCGCCATGCCGACGTACCGTTCGTAGATCTGATGCGCGTTACCGCGAATCCGACCTTCCGGTCCACTGCTGTCGTAGTTGCCCGAGCGCGGCGAACCGCCGTGCTGTTTGCGGTTCGGCCGCCCGCGCGACCGCCTTCCCGTAGATCCTTGTCTCATCTACCACTTACTTCTGATTGACAGGTCGACACCCGCGACCGTTTCACGCGCCAGCGCTTCAGCTTCAACTGGTCGAACTCGAGACGACCACAGCGCAATAGAGACGTTATCGGGGGTCTTTCAGGCGTCCTCTAGGAACGCGGGAGCCCGTAGGCTCGATATCCCCAACTTAGTGTGTAATTCCCGTATTTCCAACAACTTTTTTAGGGCTCTGTCCGTCCCTTGCCGACCGCGCGACGAGGCATCTTTCGATGCCGGCGAGATCGCGGATGCGCGCTTCCGGGCGAAGCCCGTTCCGCTCCAGCAGATCTTCCACCTCGGCCTGCTGATCGTGCCCGATTTCGAGGCCCAGCAGGCCGTCCGGCGCCAGCAGGCGCGCCGCCTGCGGTATCAGGGCCCGATAGGCCTCCAGGCCATCGGCGCCGCCCGACAGGGCCGCGCGCGGGTCGTATTCGGCCACCTCGGGCGCCAAGGTGGCAATGTCCCGATCCTTTATATAGGGAGGATTGCTAACAATTGCTTGCCAGGACCCGGCGAGCCCCTGGCCCCAGGAATCGGCCACGAAGGCGGCGCGGCGCGCCAGGCCGAGGCGCTCGGCGTTGCCGCGGGCCGTCGCCAGGGCCGCCGGGCTGATGTCGACTCCGAGGCCGCGCGCCGCCGGCAGCTCGCTCAGCAGCGCGAGCAGAAGACAGCCCGTCCCGGTGCCGAGGTCGAGGATCTCGAGCGGCGCCGAACGGTCCGGCAGGCGCGCCAGCATGGCCGCGACCAGGGCCTCGCTGTCGGGGCGCGGGTCCAGCGTGGCGGGGCTCACCGCGAAGTCGAGACTCCAGAACTCGCGGCGGCCGAGTATGCGCGAGACCGGCTCGCGCGCCGCCCGGCGGGCGATCAGAGCGTCGATCCGCGCGCGCTCGCCCGGCGCGAGGCGCCGCTCGGGCCAGGCCATGACGGCGGCCGGGTCGAGGTCGAGCGCCGCCGCGAGCAACACGCGGGCGTCGCGCCGCGCGCCCTCGATGCCGGCCGCGCGCAGCCTCCGCGTTGCCGTCTCGAGGCTCCGCCCCACGGTCGCGTTCTCCGTCGCGGCCGGCGCCGCCGTCATTGCAGCGCCGCCAGGCGTTCGGACTGGTCCTCGGCGACCAGCGCATCGACGATCTCGTCGAGCGCCTCGCCGGTCAGGATCCGGTCGAGCTTGTACAGCGTCAGGTTGATGCGGTGGTCGGTCACGCGGCCCTGCGGAAAGTTGTAGGTGCGGATGCGCTCCGAGCGGTCGCCGCTGCCGACCTGGCTGCGCCGGGTCGCGGCCAGCGCATCCTCCTGCTCCTGGCGCATCTGGTCGTAGAGCCGGGCGCGCAGCACCTTCATCGCCTTGGCGCGGTTCTTGTGCTGCGATTTTTCGTCCTGGCACTGCACGACGATCCCGCTCGGCAGGTGCGTGATGCGCACGGCGCTGTCGGTCGTGTTGACGTGCTGTCCGCCGGCGCCCTGCGAGCGATAGGTATCGACGCGCAGGTCCTTGTCGTCGATGTCGACGTCGACCTCCTCCGCCTCGGGCAGCACGGCCACGGTGGCGGCGGAGGTGTGAATGCGCCCGCCCGATTCGGTGACCGGCACGCGCTGCACGCGGTGCACGCCGGATTCGAACTTGAGGCGCGCGAACACGCCGCTGCCGGAGATCAGGGCGCTCGCCTCCTTGCAGCCGCCGATCTCGGTCTCGGAATAGTCGATCGTCTCGAAGCGCCAACGGTGCGTCTCGGCGTAGCGCTGGTACATGCGAAACAGCTCGGCGGCGAACAGCGCCGCCTCCTCGCCGCCGGTGCCGGCGCGCACCTCGATGATCGCGTTGCGCGCATCGGCCTCGTCCTTGGGCAGCAGCAGCAGCATGACCCGGTGCTCCAGCTCGGGCAGGCGGCGCTTCAGGCCCTGCAGCTCCTCGGCCGCCAGCTCGCGCATCTCCTTGTCGGTCGCGCTGTCGGCCAGCAGCCCCTCGAGGTCGCCGCATTCGCGCTCGGCCTCGCGCAGCGCCGTGATGCCTTCGACGATCGGCCTCAGCTCGGCGTATTCCTTGAGCATCTCGGTATAGGCCGCCGAGCCCGGCTCGGGGTGGCTGGCGACGCGCGCGCTCAGTTCGTCGTAGCGACGCAGCACACGTTCCAGGTTCTGTTCCAGGCTCACGCCCCGTTCTCCTCGTCGGACCCCTTGCGGTCTTCGCCGGCGGCCTCGTCGTCCAGCCGGAACAGGCGGCGCAAGGCGCGCTCCAGGCCGTCGTCGCCGGCGGCCTCGCGCAGCACCTCCGAGGGGTCGTGCAGCAGGCGGTTGATCAGGCGCCGGGTTGCCTGCTCCGCGTCGAGCCGCCCGGCACCGAGGACCTCCTCGCGCAGCGCCTCGAAATGGCGCCGCAGGGCCGCGACCGCGGGGACCGCGGCGCGCTCGCTCCGCTGTCGCCGGAACGCCGCCAGGTCCCGCTCGAGCACCTGCCAGGCGGCGGCGGCCGCCGCCTCGCGCGTGGCCCGTCCGCGCAGCGCGAAGCGTTCGAGATCCTCCAGGTCGTACAGGAAGGCGTCGTCGAGGTCGTCGACCGACGCCTCGATATCGCCGGGCACCGCGGTGTCGATGAAGAATATCGGCTCGCGCCGGCGCGCTTTCAATGCCGCGGCGGCGAGCTCGGCGGTCACGGTGAAGCGCCCGGTGCCGACCGCGGAGACGACGATGTCGGCCTGCGCCAGGGCCTCGGCGAGCTCCGTCCAGGGCCGGAAATGGCATCCCAGGCGTTCGGCCACCGACTCGGCGCGATCGAGCGAGGGGTGCATGACCACGAGATCCTCGACGCCGGCCGCGAGCAGCTCGCCGGCCATGAACTCGCCCATCTCGCCCAGGCCGATCAGCAGGGCGCGCCGCTCCGCGAGGTCGCCGTGCAGGTCGCGCGCGACCGCGAGCGCCGCGGCGGCGATCGAGACCGGCTGCTCGGCCAGCGGCGTCTCGCTGCGCACGCGCTTGGCCGTGGCGTAGCTGGCCTGGAGGATCGCCTCGAGCGCCGGGCCGACCCGGCCGGCCGCGGCGGCGCGGCGGTGACAGTCCTTGATCTGCCCCAGCACCTGGGGCTCGCCGACCGTCCGGCTGTCGAGCGACGCGGCGACCGCGAAGAGGTGGCGCAGCGCCGCCTCCCCCGCGTGGCGGTAGCCCTCGGCGTCGAGCACGTCCTCGGGAACGCCCGTCGCCTCGGCCAGGAGGCCGCTCAGGCGCCCGGCGGCGGCCGCGCCGTCCTCGGCCAGGGTCAAGAGCTCGATCCGCTCGCAGGTCGCGATCGCCAGGGCGTCGGTCGCCCCCGCCGCGGCCAGACGGTCCAGCAGGACGCCCGGGTCCGGGTCCTCGGCGAACAGCCGCTCGCGCAGCGCGGCGCCCACGGAGCGCTCGCTCACGCCGACGATCACGAGGTCCTTGCTGCGGATACTGGGCTCTGCGGCCATGGCTTCAGCGGTACCGGGCGAGGTGCTCGGTCAATCCGTCCAGGGAAACCCGTTCCTGTTCGCCGGTGTCCAGATCGCGCACCGTCGCGGCGTCGGCGGCGAGTTCCTCTTCGCCCAGGATGACGGCGACCCGCGCGCCGATCTTGTTGGCCCGCTTCATGCGCTTGCCCGGGTTGCCGCCGTACCCCAGGTCGGCGGCGAACCCGGCATGGCGCAGCCGCTGCGTCAGCTTGAGCGCCGGGCCCGCGGCCGCGCCGCCGATCGGAATGACGGCGACCGGGCGCGGCGCCGCCGGCACGTCCTGCAGCAGCATGGCCAGGCGCTCGACGCCGGCGGCCCAGCCGACCCCCGGCGTCGCCGGCCCGCCCATGGTCTCCACCAGCCCGTCGTAGCGCCCGCCGGCCATGACCGCGCCCTGCGCGCCCAGACGGCCGGTGGTGAACTCGAAGGCGGTGTGCGTGTAGTAGTCGAGCCCGCGCACCAGCCGCGGATTGAGCTCGTAGGAAATGCCCAGCGCATCGAGTCCCTCGCGCACCTCGGCGAAGAAGTCCCGGCTGGCCGCGTTCAGATGGTCGGCGAACAGCGGCGCGTCGGCGACGAGCCGGCGGTCGCCCTCGTCCTTGGAGTCCAGGATGCGCAGCGGATTGCGCTCCAGGCGGGCGCGGCTGTCCTCTGACAGGGCCGCGACATGATCGCCGAAGTATTCGACCAGCGCGGCGCGGTAGGCCTGGCGGCTCTCGGGATCGCCCAGCGTGTTGAGCTCGAGACGCGTCGCGGCGTAGACGCCGAGCTCTTCCAGGATGTGCGCCCCCAAGGCGATGATCTCGACGTCGCCCAGCGGTTGCGCGACGCCGAGCAGCTCGACGCCGATCTGTTGGAACTGGCGCTGGCGGCCCTTCTGCGGGCGCTCGTGGCGGAACATCGGCCCGGCGTAGAAAAATTTCAGCGGCAGCTGCTGCGCCAGCCCGCCCGACATCAGGGCGCGCGCGACCCCCGCGGTGTTTTCCGGGCGCAGCGTGATCTCTTCGCCCTCGTGCATCTTGAAGGTGTACATCTCCTTGGTGACGATATCGGAGGTGTCGCCAAGGGTGCGCTTGAAGACCTCGGTGAACTCGAACACCGGCGTCGCCATCTCGAGATAGCCGTAGCGTTCCGCGACCGCGCGGGACCTGTCCACCACCGCCCGATGGCCGCGCATCTCCTCGGGCAATATGTCGCGGGTGCCGCGGACCGGCTGCAGCGCGGACATATCCAGTCTCCAGATGGCTAAGAGTGACGCGCGATACGCTCGAGCATGCGACTCATGACACGGCCCGTTGCGGGGCAGGCGGCGCTTCGGGCGACGAGTCGGCCTCGGACGTCCCGCTCTCGGCGGATCCGGGTTCGACGGCTGCGCCCTCCGCCTTGGCCGCCTCGATCTCCGCCGCCTTGGCCTCGACCAGCTCCACCAAGTGCTCGATCACGTCCTGGTTCTTCAGCCGGTGATGCGGCACGCCGGCGATGTAGATCTGATGGGTGCCGCTGCCGCCGCCGGTCAATCCGATGTCGGTCTCGCGCGCCTCGCCGGGGCCGTTGACCACGCAGCCGATCACCGAAAGCGTCATCGGCGTCGTGATGTGCGCCAGGCGTTTCTCGAGCGCCTCGACGGTCTTGATGACCTCGAACTGCTGGCGCGCGCAGGACGGGCAGGACACCACGTTGACGCCGCGATGGCGCAGGTTGAGCGCTTTCAGGAGGTCGAAGCCGACCTTGATCTCCTCGACCGGGTCGGCCGAGAGCGACACCCGCACGGTATCCCCGATGCCGGCCCAGAGCAGCGCGCCCAGGCCGATCGACGACTTGATGGTGCCGCCGCGCAGGCCCCCGGCCTCGGTGATGCCGATGTGCAGCGGATAGTCGCAGGCATCGGCCAGGCCCTGATAGGCGGCGACCGCGAGAAAGACGTCCGAGGCCTTGCACGAGATCTTGAACTCGAAAAAGTCCTCGTCCTCCAGGATGCGGGCGTGATTGAGCGCGCTTTCGACCATCGCCTCGGGACAGGGCTCGCCGTACTTCTCGAGCAGGTCGCGCTCCAGCGAGCCGGCGTTCACGCCGATCCGCATGGAGCAGCCGTGGTCCTTCGCCGCCTGCACCACGGCGCGGACGCGCTCGCGCGCGCCGATGTTGCCGGGATTGATGCGCAGGCAGGCCGCGCCCGCCTCGGCCGCCTCGATCGCGCGCTTGTAGTGGAAATGGATGTCGGCCACCAGCGGGACGGAAACCTGCGGCACGATCTCCTTGAGCGCCCGGGTCGAGTCGGCGTCCGGGCAGGACACGCGCACGATGTCGGCGCCGACCTGCTCGAGAGCGTGGATCTGCGCCACCGTCGCCACCACGTCGCTGGTCAGCGTGTTGGTCATGGACTGCACCGTAATCGGCGCGTCGCCGCCGACCGGGACGCCGCCGACGCGAATCTGCCGGCTCTTACGGCGTTCGATGTCGCGATAGGGCCGGACGCTCATGCTGGAACTCTCGAACTGCCTGATGATGCGGGCCGCGCGCCAAAAGGGCTGAAATCAGCCGGGAATCCGGGCGCGGGAATGGCCAGAACATGCGCCGTATCGGCGGAAACTTCAAGGCCGGCCCGGCGGGACGCCGGGCGGCCGCCGGTCACTGCGGCGCGCCGAGCGTCTTGACCAGACTGTCCGGGTCGAGCGCGACCTGGCGGCGCACCGCGCCGACCGGGCCCAGCGCCGGCAGGGTGACGCCGTCGAGCACGACCTCGATCCCGCCGGCGTTGCCGGTCAGCAGCGTCAGGCCGGGCCGGTCGGGCACGTGATAGCTGTCGCCGGCGCGCAGCACGCGCGTCAGCAGCAGTGCGTCCTGCGCGTCGCGCACCTGCACCCAGCTGTCCTGCGTCGCGCGCAGCACGATACGCGATGGCGCGGCGGTTTCGCCGTAGCTGCGCGGCGCCGCCTCCTCGGGAAGCGACGCCACCTCCGGCGCGCTCGGCGGCGCCGGGATGACGACGGTCTCTTCGATCAGGGGCTCGTCCGCCGTCGAGTCCGCCGCCGGTTCCGTCGGCGGCTCGGGCAGGGCCCCCCGGTCCGCTGCGGGGGCACTGTCGCGCGACGCCGGCAGGACCGGCGGGGCATTCGCCGCGGCCGTGCCCGCTTGCATCGCCGATCCGGTCGAGTCCCCGGGCGCCATGGTCGGCGCTTCGGGCGCGTCCTGCACGGCGAGGGCCGGCGGCGGCACGTCGGCCGAAGCGTCGCTTGCCGGCGCCGCAGTATCGGACATCGAAGGCGATGCCGCGCCGGCCGCGGGTTCGCCCGCCGATGCCGGGACGGCCGCCATTTCCGGGGCCTTCGCCGGCGGCGTCACGGAGGGCGTCGCGGGCCCGCCGGCGCCTTCCATGGGAGCCTCCGCCGCGGGCGACGAGTCGGAGGCGATCAGGCCCTGCAGCCGGTCGGGCAGCTCGGGCACGAACTCGCTGACGTTCGTGTCCCGGCTGGAGTAGTAGGTCCAGCCGCCGTAGACCAGCGCCAGAAGCAGCACGGAAATCAGGATGATGGCGCCGCCCGGCAGGCGGCCGTCGGTGACCGGTTCCGGGAACACCAGCTCGGTGTGGGTCTTCGAGCCCTGGCGCTCCATCTTGTAGCGTTCGACGGTCTCGAAGCTGTCGAGGCCCAGGTGATCGGCATAGCTGCGCAGAAACCCGAGCGCGTAGGTCGTGCCGGGCAGGCGGTCGGCATCGCCGTCCTCGAGCGCCTGCAGATAGGCCAGCCGGACGCAGAGCGTTTCGGCAATCTTGCGCAGCGTTTCGCCGCGCTCCTTGCGGGTCCGCCGTAGCGTATCTCCGACGGTCTCCACAGGCCCCATAGCCGCGCCCGCGGACCAGTTGGGCTCGACCCGGGGTTCCTTCCTGCCGTGCTGCGCTACCAAGGGCTGTGTGCCTCCGCTCCCGGTCACTCGCGGCGCGAGGGCCTCGCACCGGGCCTACCGTAGGTCTCCGCCGCGCGCGGGGCACGGCGGTTAACCATAGCTTTTAGCATCCCGCTCGTTACCAGTCTTTTAACAAAACAGGCGCGGCACCGGCAGTCCAGGCCGGAATCCGGCGGAAGTGCGAGGTCAGTCGGCGTCCAACCCATAGGCGGAATGCAGGCTGCGCACCGCAAGCTCGGTGTATTCCTCGGCGATCAGGACGCTGATCTTGATCTCCGAGGTCGAGATGACCTGGATGTTGATGCCCTTCTCCGCCAGGGTGCGGAACATGCTCTGGGCGACGCCGGCGTGCGAGCGCATGCCGACGCCGATCACCGAAACCTTGACCACGTCCGGGTCGGCGATCAATTCCGCGTAGCCGATGTCGTCGCGCAGGCCCTCCAGGACCTTGACGGCGCGCTCGAGGTCGCTCTTGCGCACGGTGAAGGTCAGGCCCGTGGTCTCGCCGCCGACCGAGACGTTCTGCACGATCATGTCGACGTTGATCGCCGAGTCGGCCAGCGGGCCGAAGATGCGGGCCGCCACCCCGGGCCGGTCGGGCACGCTGTTCAGCGTGACCTTCGCTTCATCGCGGCTGTAGGTGATTCCACTGACGATTGCCTGTTCCACGATCTCTTCCTCGTCGACGACAAGTGTACCGGGCGTGTTCTCGAAGCTGGACAGCACGCGCACGCGCACCCCGTGCTTCATGGCCAGCTCGACCGAGCGGGTCTGCAGCACCTTGGCGCCGAGCGAGGCGAGCTCCAGCATTTCCTCGTAGGTGATCTTTTCCAGCTTGCGGGCGTGGGTCACGATTCGCGGGTCCGAGGTATAGATCCCGTCCACGTCGGTGTAGATGTCGCAGCGGTCGGCGGCGAGCCCGGCGGCCAGCGCCACGGCCGAGGTATCCGAGCCGCCGCGGCCCAGCGTGGTGATGCGGCCCTGGGCATCGATGCCCTGGAAGCCCGCGACCACCGCGACTTGGCCCTCGGCGAAGCGGCGGACGATCTCCGCGCCCTCGACCGCCTCGATCCGCGCGTTGCCATGCGCGGCGTCGGTCCTCAGCGGGATCTGCCAGCCGAGCCAGGACCGCGCCGCCACGCCCATGTCCTGCAGTATGATCGCCAACAGGCCGGCGGTGACCTGCTCGCCGCTGGAGACCACCACGTCGTACTCGCGCAGGTCGTAGAGCTTGGCCGCCTGGTCGGCGTAATCGACCAGCTGATTGGTGACGCCGGCCATGGCGGAGACGACTACCGCGACCTCGTTGCCGCGGTCGACCTCGGCCTTGACGCGCTGCGCCACGTTGCGGATGCGGTCGATGCCGGCGACCGAGGTACCGCCGAATTTCATCACGATCCGGGCCACGGTCGATCGGCTCTCTTCGCCTTGCGTGTTGACCTAGCGGCGCCCGCGTCGCGGGCAGGGACGGTTGCCGGCCCTCCGCTGGGCGGCTATGCATACCCTCATGTCGAGGGGCGGGCAAGCGCAGCCCCGCCCGGCCTGACGGGGCGAGGCGAAATGTCATCGAGTGCGGAAAACGGGGCGACCGGGCCGGCCGGCGCCGGCGGCAGCGTCGACCCGGCGGAGATCGCCAAATTCGCCGCGCTGGCCGAGGAATGGTGGGACCCGGACGGCAAGTTCCGCCCGCTGCACCGGCTGAACCCGGTCCGCCTGCGCTTCATCCGCGATCACCTGTGCCGGCGCTTCGGCCGCGACGCCAAGGCGACGCGTCCCCTGGCGGGCCTGCGGGTGCTCGATATCGGCTGCGGCGGCGGCCTGCTGTGCGAGCCGCTGGCGCGGCTCGGCGCCCAAGTGACCGGCATCGACGCGGCCGAGCGCAACATCGCCATCGCCGCGCTGCACGCCGAACAGGCCGGCCTCGAGATCGACTATCGCCACGCCAGCGCCGAGGAGCTGGCGGCCGCCGGAGAGGCCTTCGACGCCGTGCTCAACATGGAAGTGGTCGAGCACGTCGCCGACGTCGGCGCGTTCCTCTCGGCCAGCGCCGCGCTGCTCGCCCCTGGCGGCGCGATGGTCCTGGCGACGCTGAACCGCACGCCGAAGTCGTTCCTGCTGGCCATCGTCGGCGCGGAATACCTGCTGCGCTGGCTGCCGCGCGGGACGCACGACTGGCGCCGCTTCCTGCGGCCCTCCGAGCTGGCCGGCCACCTGCGGACGGCCGGACTGGAGATCGCGGAGATGACCGGCGTGACCTACAACCCGCTCAACGACGCCTGGCGCGAGTCGCGCGACCTGGACGTCAACTACATGGTGCTGGCGGTCAAGGGCTGATCGCGGGCGGCGCCGCGCGGCGGCGCCCCGCGGAGGGGCCGCTCAGGAATCCTGCCGGGTCGGCCAGGGCACGCGGCAGAACTCGATCCCTTCATCCTTCAGCGCGCGCGCCTCGTCGTCGCTGGTCTCGCCGTAGATGCCGCGCGGGTCGGTTTCGCCGTAATGGATCTTGCGCGCCTGTTCGGCGAACTCGCGGCCGACGTAGTCGCAGTTGGCCTCGACCTGCTTGCGCAGCTGCCCCAGCGCCTTGACGACCTCCGGCGCGTTGGTCGCTGGGCCCGCCGCCTCGGGCACCGCGCCGCTCGGCAGGTTGGCCGCCGGCGCCGCTTTGTCGCCGCCCCTGGACAGGCGCGGCGCCATCGGCGCCTTCTCGATCCGCCGATTGCCGCAGGTCGGACACATGACCTTGCCGGAGCCGGCCTGCGTGTCGTAGGTCGTGCTGTCGCGGAACCAGGCTTCGAACTCGTGCCCCTTCCGACAGCGGAGATTGTAAAGGATCATGATTCTCGCGACTCTGCTCGCCGGTGACCGCCCCGCAGGGCGAAGGAGTTTAACTATTATACAACATTCGTTCATCGTAGAAATGGTTCCGCGATCACAATGCGACAAGGGGCCGCAGGAACCGCGGGAAAGGGGCATTCCATGAGCGAGTCCGCGGCGAAGCCGAGGCCGCACCACGGGCCGGCGGAGCCCTCCGATTGGGTCGAACGCTTCGCGCCCCTGGTACCCGCCGGCGGTGCGGTGCTCGACCTGGCCTGCGGCAACGGCCGCCACAGCCGCCTGTTCCTGGCGCGCGGCCATCCGGTCACCGCGGTCGACATCGATCTGAGCGCCATGACGGCACTGCAGGGGCGCCCGGGGCTGGAGCTGCTGGAGGCCGACCTGGAGGACGGCCGTCCGTTTCCCCTGGCGGGCCGGACCTTCGCCGGCGTGGTCGTCATCAATTATCTGTACCGGCCGCTGTTCCCGGCCCTGCTGGCGGCCGTCGCGCCCGGCGGCGTGCTGATCTACGAGACCTTCGCGCGCGGCAACGAGCGCTTCGGCCGGCCGCGCAATCCGGACCACCTGCTGAAGCCGGGCGAGCTGCTCGACTGGCTGCACGGGCGACTGCGCATCCTGGCCTACGAGGATGTCGTGCTCGACCGGCCCTTCCCGCGCGCGGTGCAGCGCATCTGCGCCCGCAACGCGGTGGACTCCGAGACTTAGGCCGAGCGCCCGGATTCGGGCGGCGCGAACGGCCGGTCGTGGGTCAGCGCCGGGACCATGCCGCGCGCCTTGGCGACCAGCGCCGGGTCGATCGCGGCCAGGGTGACGCCGGGCGCCGCGCCACCGTCGCCCAGCACCTCGCCCCAGGGCGCCACGATCAGCGAGTGGCCGTAGGTCTCGCGCCCGCCCTCGTGGTCGCCGCACTGCGCCGGCGCGAAGACGAAGCAGCCGGTCTCGATCGCCCGGGCGCGCAGCAGGACGTGCCAGTGCGCCGCGCCGGTAAAGCGGGTGAAGGCCGAGGGCACCGTCAGGAAGTCGGCGCCGGCCTTGGCGAGGCTGCGGTAAAGCTGCGGGAAGCGCAGGTCGTAGCACACGGTGAGGCCGAGGCGTCCCCACGGCAGCTCGGCGACCACCGCGGCGTCGCCCGGCCGGTAGGCCTTCGACTCGCGGTAGCTCTGGCCGTCGGGGATCTCGACGTCGAACATGTGGATCTTGTCGTAGCGCGCCGCGACGCGCCCGTCGGGCGCGAACAACAGCGAGCGGTTGGCCGCCTTGTCGTCGGAGGCGCGCACGACGGCGGAGCCGAGCAGCAGCCAGCAGTCGAGCTCCTTCGCCAGGCCGGCGAAGTCGGCGATGACGGGATCGTCCTCCTCGGCCCGCGCCTTCTCCATCATCAGCCGGCGGCGCGGCTCCATCATGTTGGTGGTCTCCGGCGTCAGCACGAAGTCGGCGCCCGCGGCGCGCGCCGCACGGATCAGCTCGGCGGCCGCGGCGAAATTCGCCGCGGGCTCGCGGCCCGAGGTCATCTGCACGCAGCCGACGGTGAAGCGCGCGCTCAGGACGCCCCCTCGAGCAGCGCGTCGAGGCGGCCCTCCGCCTCCAGCGCGTAGAGCTCTTCGGCGTTGCCGATATGGCGGCCGTCGATGAAGACCTGGGGCACGCTGGTGCGCCCGCCGCTGCGCTCGACCATCTCGGCGCGGCGCTTGGGCTGCAGCATGAGGTCGATCTCCTCGTAGGCGACGCCCTTGCTTTCGAACAGCGTCTTCGCGCGGTGGCAGTGGCCGCACAGCAGCGTGGTATAGACCTCGACGCGCGCCATTCCTCTCGGACTCCCGCGGCGCCGGGCCATGGACCGTGGCCGGCGCAGCGCTGCCGCTTGATATGGCACGCAGGCAGTGGAGTTCAACAGGCCGCGCGCCCGCCGGCTGGGGATCAGCGGCGGATCAGCGGCCGCGCGGTATCCGCGTCGGCTCGTCGATCAGGTCCGGCTCGCCGCAGCGCGCGAGCACCGCGTCGCGTGCCGCGTCGCGCAGCGCGACCGCGGCCGTCCAGTCGTCGCCGCTGGGCGCGATCGCGGCACCGAAGCGCACCTCGATGCGGCCGCGCCGCGCAAAGGCGCTGTCGCCGCGCAGGACGGCGCGGGTCCCCCTCAGGCCCAGCGGCACGATCGGCACGCCGGCCTGGGCCGCGATGACGAAGGCCCCCATGTGAAAGGCGCGCAGGCCGGGCCGCCGGTCGAAGGTGCCCTCGGGAAAGAACACCAGTGCCTGGCCGGCCGCGAGCGTCGCGCGAAGCCGGCGCGCGTCCTCGGCGCCGCCGCTGCGCTCGAGGCGTTCCACGAAGGCGGTGCCGAGCCGCTTGAGGAAGCGCCCGGCGATCGGCGACGGCACCAGCTCGCGCTTGGCGACGAAGGCGAAGCCGGGCGGCAGGACGGCGGTCAGCACGAGGCCGTCGAGAAAGCTCGCGTGGTTGGCGACCAGGACGCAGCGCCCGTCCCCGGGGACCTGCTCGAGGCCGCGCACGACGGGCCACAGCCCGACGACGCGCAGCATGGCCCGGGCGTTCCACCGGAACCACCGGCGCCGGGCGGTCACCGTCGGCAGCAGCATCACGCCGAGGAAGGTCAGGGGGGCGAGCAGCCGGTAGGCGATCTGGAAGTGCGCGGCGAACAGGAAGGCCGCCGTCGCCTGGCGCGCGCGGCGCAGCTCGGGAACGACGCTGGCCCGCAGCAGGTCGGCGATCTGACGCCACAGCGCGGGCGGCGGGCGGCCGGTGCGGCCCTGCTCGTAGAGCGCGCGGCAGGCGGCGCGCCGAACCTTTCCATTGGCGGTCTTGAGCACGCTGCCCGGCCGCGCCAGCACGATCTCGTCGGGCGGCACGTCCGACAGGTCTGCGACCACCCTGGAGATCGCGTCCTGCAGCGCCTGGCGGGCGGCCGGGTCGCGCACGCGGCTTTCCGCGAGGACGATCAGCCGCTCGGTGGCGCTGCGCGGATCGTCGCTGGCGAAGACCGCCACGCGGCCCTTGCGCACGCCCTCCAGCGCGCCCACCGCATCCTCGATCTCGTCGGGATAGAGGTTGCGGCCGGCCCGGATGATGATGTCCTTGATGCGGCCGGTGACGAAGAGCTCGCCCTCGTCCACGTAACCGGTATCGCCGGTATCGAGCCAGCCGTCATGGATCAGGGCCGCGGTCTTGTCCGGCGCCCGCATGTAGCCGGCAGTGGCCGACGGCCCGCGGAACTCGATGCGGCCCTCCTGGCGGTCGCCTAGCTCGCGCCCCGCGGGATCGACGATGCGGATCTCGTGCCCCGGCAAGGGCCGGCCGCAGTCCACCAGGTCGATGGCGTTCGGGTCCCCCTCGGCCGCCGGGACGGCGCGCGCCTCCCGCGTCAGGACGGCGCGCGCGATGCGCTCGTGACGCGGCAGGCG
>Ga0102952_1000259_pt1 | contig 22988 bp, 17 predicted proteins | sample SalPon2A_C_D1_MG_FD_78506 | JGI IMG/M metagenome (GOLD analysis project Ga0102952, IMG submission 78506) | Soil microbial communities from South San Francisco under conditions of wetland restoration - Salt Pond MetaG R2A_C_D1_MG | ecosystem: Environmental > Terrestrial > Soil > Wetlands | place... | reverse complement strand
CGGCTACGGCAGCAGCCAACTTCTTACTCCCGATGATACCGCTGTTCGGAGCATACGAGATAAGAAGAAGGAAAAACAATTAATAAACAATAGAACTAACTGGAGAAAAACAGTCAGAAATAAAGATCATAAAGCCGGGTCGGCAATTGCCTTCCCGGCTTTTTATTATCCGGCAAGAGACATAAAAAGAATAAGTTATTAAGACTATTAAAATATATGATATTGATGATCTGGGTTGATTGAACACAGAATATTTTGATATCTATCAAATTAATTAAATACCTGTCTTGAATTAAAAACCCCCGATTTTTGTTCTTAATTTCATCACAATTAATATAGTTATTAAAGAAACCATTTACATCGCAGTCAAAAAATTATAAAATTTGTGTGTTTAAATTATTGCACAATCTCGGTGCAGATCTAAATCTTTGGAGGATTGCTCTATGTACAGGAAATCCGCTTACTTCTTGATTCCTGTTTTGGTAATAGTGTTTTTAATATTTACTGTCAGTTCTAAAGCACAGATAGTAAGACCAAACGGGAATCCTATGGAAGCCTCGAGTCAGCTTATATATTATTATGCCACAATCGATATCGAAGATTCTGAGATACAGGTAACAAACACTAGCGAAACGGAAGGAACATGGATCCATGTTCAAATTTTCAGGTCGTTCAATGCCAATGAAAATCCTGAAGTTGTTGATCCTGTTATTTGTGATGAGAGAGATTTCGTAGATTTTTTAACTCCTAACGACACTCATGTTTATGATATGGACGGTCAGGGAAGTCTGCTTTCAGGTCCCCCGGACGGGGTCATTTATAAGAATATGGGAGAAACTGCAACTACACCGGGTGAAACAGCATCTGTAAATGTGGTAGGAAGTTTCGGGTTTATCGTAATTACCCCTGTGGTTTCAGAATCCGATCTCACAGCTATATCATTTCAGCATCTGATAGGAAATACACATGAATCAGGTATCGGATTAATAATATTCGACTTTGGTCCGGAATATATTCTCAATGCAATGGGAAGAGATGCAGTGGATTTTACTACCGGGGAGGTGCTGCCTGACGGTACACCGCTTGACGGGGTAAGTAACGGTTTTGTTTTGTTACAGCCGACTGAATTGTCTTTCGATTTTCTCTCGGCCTTTTTAACGATCTCCGCTGATGTAGTCGGCATTGTTTTCAAAGACCAGTATGGACCTCCGGGTCTTCTTGGTTACACAGTAGCTCCCGGAGATGCCACATGGTCAACATTTATATACGACTACAAGGAAGACCCTACATCATGCGGGCAGAGACAGGTCAACTGTTTTCTCTCGGTAGGTTTGAACGAGACACTGGTACAGACTGTTAGAGAACTGTCAGGAATACCTTTGTTTGAGAGTGTACCGTTGTTCTCGCCTGTACTGTCCGGGGATCTTTTATGTTCGTCCGTAGAATCTCCTCAACTTCCAAACGAACCTGAAGGATTAATTCTTGATGTTCCGGCAACCGGATGGACAAGGATATTCGTATCAGGTCTGGAAGGCAATGAAAATCATATAGGGCTGTACATTCCGGGACTGTTCGAGAATGCAATAGGAAACAGCAATATCGGTGCAGGCTGGATGTATACAAATCCAAAGTAGGGGAGGAGAAAATATTATGAGAACTATAATAAAATCATTAATACTGATAACAATAACTTCTGTTTTTAGCCAGTTTTCATATGCACAGATCGTTGCTCCGGTAGGTGAAACTACAAGGGCATCCAGTCAGCTGGTTTATTACTACAACACAACAGATAACCCGTTTCCGGAAATATGCGATAGACTACCCGACGGTTCGATAGATCCTCAAGGTATTTGCCCGATACCACCGGATTTTGATATTACACTACTCCCGCTGTTTTTTGATTTCGACAGCAAGATCCAGGTAACGAATACTAGCGATACCGAAGGTGTGTGGATTCATGTAATGATCTTCAGCAACTATGATCCCGATTTTAATGGCGATATAATGGAAACGGACTGCACAATGAACTGTGTGGACTGTGGAGAGGATGATGCTGTTGATGCTCCTTCCATTTGCTCAATATTCGGTCAGTGTCCCAGGTTGCCTGAAGGTTGTGATGATCCTACAAACGGAAATGAGGTGAGATGCCAGGAGAGGGATTTCGTAGATTTCCTCACACCTAACGACACGCATGTTTATGATCTTGATGCGGATGCACAATTCGGAAATGAAAACAAATTTCCCAAAAATATCGGTGAGACGAGTACCACACTTGGAGAAACAATAAGTCTTCAGCTAGACGACTCAGTTGGTTTTGTGGTCATTACACCAGTAGTATCGGAAAGCGATCTTTCGGCAATATCATTCCAGCATATGATTGGAGGTACGAAGGATATATCCGTGAACAGTTTCAGATTAAATGCGATCGGAAGAGATGCAGTAGATTTCACCACAGGCGAAATAGTGCCGAACGGAACTCCTCTTGACGGTGTAAACAACGGTTATGTATTAATTCAGCCTGAACAGTTACTTCTCGATTTTGATGTGTTCGATCTGGAAGCCGAGATCGGAGGAGATGGAGACGGTGATGGTGATGGGGATATACTCACTATTATTTCCGATCTGCTCAATAATGCAGAAATAGCTACATTCGCATTCAATGACAACTACGGTGATCCCGGTTTGCTCGGATATCAGGTAACTCCGGGAGATGTTACCTGGAACCCTTTTATCTACGATTTCAAGGAGGATCCTACTTCGTGTGGAACAAAGAACCTCGGATGTTTCAATATATTCGGAATAAACGAGAGAATAGGTCTTGAGACCCTGGAGCTTGGGATAGACAATCTTTGTTCAGGGACTGAAATTCCTGATCACCCTGCACCCTCGGTTGGAGATACGGCCTATATAAAAGCTTTTGTTTCCGGATTACAGCAATTTGAAAATCATTATGCTGTATTTTATAACGACGATGTACATGGCGCAGAATGGCTTCACGGCATGGGGGGAAGAACACAGATCTCCCCTGCTCCGACACCTACGCCGGAACCAACTTCAACGCCTGAGCCAACCTCGACTCCTGAACCAACACCGGACTCTGGTGGAGATGGTGGTGGAGGCGGTTGTGTAGTTGCCGGAACTGTAAGCGCAGCTACGGCAGCAGTCAACTTCCTGCTCCCGATGATACCTTTGTTCGGAGTATATGAAATAAGAAGAAGGAAAAACAATAAATAATAGAGCCGACTGAAGAAGCACAGTCAGAAATAAAGATCATAAAAGCCGGGTCTGCAACTGCCTTCCCGGCTTTTTATAAATGCTTATCATTCCAGCGAGTGTAGCGAGGCTGGAATCTCCTTAAATTCTGTTGATGATTAGCCTTGAAAGTTAAATCTATTGCATGATAGCGGAGGTTACCATGACCGACGGATGGTAATGACAAGCCGTTTGGGAATTACGAGATAAGCTCCTTCCATACACCCAACCAAGTCGGGTACAGACTCTCTAATCGTGAATCCAGTAAATTATCTCTTCCCAATTCGTACAGACGGGGAGAGATTAAAGACGGGATTTACCCTTAAATCAACTAACTGCTAAGGTCAAAGGTCTAACGACTAATCCCGATTTCCCTAGCATTAATTCGTGTAATGCCGATATAATAAAAAGTTGTATTATCCGGCATTTGAAAATTATCCCAGGCAGCTTGTTATAACGGATGAACGACCCTGATTAAGCAAGCAATTTTGTCTAAAGCTTAACCCTTTTTAACATAAGAAGGTTAAACAAGAGCAAAAAAAAGCCGGGTGTTAATAACCCGGCTTTGGTAATCTATGATTACTAAAACTAGTTGCTGCTGTTGTTCATCATTTTTACTTTAAAGTCACCGCTCTGTTTAATTTTCTGTACCAGATTATTGATAGCTGTCCTTTTCTTTTCAGCTTCTTTTTCAAGTCTCAGTCTCCTTCTTACGTCAGGTGTAGGAAGCTGTGTGGTGTCTTCAACCTTGTAGATATAATATTTACCGTTGTTATTGATAAGCTCGCTTACAGAACCCGGTTTAAGATCGTTGAAGAAACGGTTGAATCTTTTCGTTGATCTGTCCATTTCAGAGAACTTAACCTTATCACCGTACTTTGATCCAAGGTCTTTAAGGCTTGTTCCGCTTTTTGCTTCGTTGTAAACCTTGTCCGCAGTGTCTTTATCTGCTATCTCGAGTTCGTTGAGTTTAAGGTACGTAAACTGCTGTTTGTTCTGTTTGTATTCACTGTCTATTTCTTCCGGAGTAACCGGGTTAAGTGCCATATAGTCTTTTATAGCGTCTATTTTGACTTTGCTTATTACCAGGCTCTTTTTAAAGTTCTCGACTCTTTGCTTGATACTGTCGTCGAGATATCCCTGTTTTAATCCATACTGGTAAAGAAGTTCCTTTTGTAAAGCTTTCTGAACGTCGAAGCCTCTGAGGTCTTCTCTGTAAATTGGCACATCGTTCACCATAGCAACAACGGTTTTGCTTTGATCAACCTGATTTGCCTCTTCACCCTGTGATTTTGATTCATTCATGGATTGTGATGACTCAGTGGATTTGTTTTCAGTATTACTCGTACTCTTTTGTTCCTGTGTCTGTTTACAACCTGCAAATGCAAGTGCAAACATAATAAACATCAATGAGAATTTCTTAAACATGTAAACTGCCTCCTTTGGACTTGTATTAGCGTTTATGTATAACTTATAAAAATTTAATTTTCAATAAAAATTTTAATGCGAAAAACAAAAATATTTTGTATAATTAATGAATTTTACAATTACTTGGGAGACCTTTCAGATGATCAATAAAACATCAGGTGCGTTAGTCTTTCTGATTTTACTTTTTATTTCCTTCAATATTCTTTCCTGCCAGAATAATGATAAGGCCGGTACTGAAAAACCAGTTCCGGAAAAAGCCGTTCCGGAGAAAACGAAATCAAGTGATCCTTTTCCGACGTTTACCGATGTCATGAAAAAAACAGGTCTTGGCAATGTCGGCTATCTCGGGCAGACAGCATCCTGGGTTGATTTTAACAACGACGGCAAGCTGGATCTGCTTCTTGGTAATACGGATCTCAGGAACACGAGTTTGTTCCTTTTTAAAAACACCGGTGACAGATTTGTTGATGTGCTGGAGGATTCAGAACTATTCCCTGAACCTGTAAGAAGCTCTGCATGGGCTGATTTCGATAACGACGGACGACCTGATCTGCTGCTTGGAACCATACGTGCTGCGTTCCCGCCCAAGCTGTATAAAAACATTGACGGAGAATTTTTTGAGGATATAACCGAAAAAGCGGGGTTAATGAATAAAAAGGGTACGGTAAGGCATTCGATCTGGGGAGATTACAACTCTGATGGTTACGTCGATATATTTCAGGTTAATTTCGGGAAGAATTATCTTTATAAAAATAACGGTAACGGCACTTTCACGGATGTGTCTGAACAAAGCGGTATTACGGCAAATGGACGGTCGGATTCAGCTGTTTTTTTTGACGCCAATAACGACGGACATCCTGATATTTATGTAGCCAACAGTGGAACAAATATTCTTTATATGAATAACGGAGACGGTACATTTGCTGATAAGACAGAGAAATCGGGACTTGGTGGAGAGGCTAACTGGTCTACGGTATCCATTTGTACCGGAGATTTTAACAATGACGGATTTATAGATCTTTACATCGGCAATATTTCCTCTTCCAGGAATGCTTTATACCGCAACAACGGTGACGGGACATTTACCGATATCACTGTGCAGACCGGCACCTCTGATGTTGGGGATGCGAGGACTTGTGCGTGGCTCGATTTTGATAACGACGGAAAACTGGATTTGCTTACAACAAACCATACTGCGTCTAACAACCTCTACCATAATCTCGGGGAGGATAAGTTTCAGAATATGGCGACCGAACTCGGTATGAGAAGACCGGTTGATGTTTATTCGGTTTCAATCGGTGATTATAACAATGACAGCCTTATAGATATTTTATTAACAGGTCATCTTGGTAAAGCCCTTCTTGAAAACAGCGGCAACATGAATACAAGTTTGATTATAGAACTTACTGGTAACGGGAAGACCACGAACCGCTCTGCAATAGATTCAAGGGTGATTGTGAATGACGGGAAAGATGACCAGATAAGGGAAGTGTCGGGTGGACGTGGCTGTTGTGAACAGGATATGCTGCCAGTTCATTTTGGACTGGGGAAACAAAATAAGGTTAATATAGAAGTTAAATGGACTGACGGCACGTCATGCAATTTTCCCGATGTTGAAATAAAGACTGATACAACTCTCTCCGTTAAGCAGGATGGATGTGAATTGTCCAGGATAAGATAGTGGCTTGTCCACTCTCTTGATAATACCGATGCTATTTCAATTCATAAAAAAATACCGCTTGCCTTTAGCATCTTACATCGCATTACTAATACTTATAACAACTCTGAGATTTTTTTTGAATCCCGGCCTGGTTCTTTCTGTCTCGGCGACCTACATGCTTATGGTCGGATTTATTCTGAGTAGTGATGACGACCTGCTATCTGTTAAAAAAAGAGGGCTGATTACCGGGCTGGTAATTACTACGGTCATACTTCTTATATATATAATGTGCTTTAAATTGTTCTCGCTTTTTGCCGGTAAAGAGTTGGGGATCAGGGAATTCTCTTACTCCTTCATACTTGTTCAGTTCCTTCTCGTCGCCTTACCCGAAGAAGTTTTTTTCAGGGGTTATTTACAGAATTCGTTCGGTAATGATATTAGTGCGATACTCATAGCGAGTATCCTATTTGCCTGTGCCCACCTTATAACCATATGTGCTTCGGGGGGTGTTGGAGTAAATACATGCGTGCAGAACGGATTAACCTTCTTTCCGTCACTGGTGATGGGATACCTTTATTTGAGGACAAAAACTCTGTGGTCTAGTATTTTATTCCACTTTTTTGCTAATATTGTACACATACTTATGATTCTGCACTGATATCATTTAATATTCTCATTCGTAACTTATAATTAGAAGCAAATGGAAAACATAAGACTGGCCTTATCACAGATAAACTGCTGTGTCGGTGATATAGAAGGCAATAAAAACAAGATTATAGATAATATAAGAAAGGCATCAGACTCAGGTGCTCATATTGTCAGTTTTCCCGAACTTGCACTCACCGGGTACCCTCCCGAGGATCTGCTGCTCAAACCGAGTTTTATTGAAAGTAATCTGGAAGCACTGGACCAGATCGTAAGTGTTACAGATTCAATTATAGCAATAGTTGGCTTTGTTGACAGGGAAAATGATATATATAATGCAGCTGCGGTTATTCAGAATAAAAAGATAGTTAACGTATATAAAAAGATGTATCTGCCCAATTACGGCGTATTCGATGAGAACCGGTATTTCCAGTCGGGTGAGGAGTTTTCCGTTTTCAAATTTAGCGATGTAATATTCGGTGTGAGTATATGCGAGGACATATGGTATCCCGGCGACCCTATGAGAAGGCAGGTTATTTCGGGTAATGCACAGATCATAATGAACATTTCATCCTCACCCTATTCCAGACATAAACCTGCAAAGAGAGAACAGATGATAAGGACCCGCGCCAGTGATTACTCCACGGTCGTTGCATTCTGCAACCTGGTTGGCGGACAGGACGAACTCGTATTCGACGGGAACAGCGTAGTAGTTGACGAAAGGGGAGAAGTGATCTCCAGGGCTAAGGGTTTTGAGGAAGATCTTTTGATCACGGATATCGACATAGAAAAAATATTCCAGAGCAGGCTTTCAGACCCCAGGGTCAGAAAAGACAAATCGGAATACGGTGATGAGAACCATTTAAGTGTTTACCAACTTGACAGTTCGGTGATCGGGAACAGTTCAAAAAAGATTACCCCGAGAGTTTGCGATATGTTCGAGGATACGGAAGAGATATACAGGGCGCTTGTGCTGGGTACCCGTGATTATGTTTTAAAGAACGGATTCGGGAAGATAGTTGTAGGGCTCAGCGGGGGGATAGATTCTTCACTTGTCGCGTCTATAGCTGTTGATGCACTAGGCAATGAGAATGTTAATGCGGTATCAATGCCATCTCAATACAGCTCGGAAGGCAGTGTTACCGATGCTGAACTGCTGTGTCGGAATCTTGGTATAAATCTCATTAGCATAACCATAGAAGGTATATTCAATTCCTATATCGATTCTCTGGCCGATGTATTTGAAGGCAGGAAGTCTGATACAACCGAGGAAAATATACAGGCAAGGATAAGGGGGAACCTTCTTATGGCGCTTTCAAACAAGTTCGGCTGGCTTGTTCTGACAACAGGAAATAAAAGCGAAATGAGCGTTGGTTACACAACTCTGTACGGCGATATGGCCGGTGGGTTCGCCGTTATCAAGGATGTTCCAAAAACTACTGTTTATGAACTTGCAAAATTCATTAATGGTCATAGTAACAAAGAGATAATACCTAATACCGTTTTGGATAAACCCCCATCAGCGGAGCTGAGTCCCGGACAGAAGGATACCAATACGCTTCCTGAATATCATGTGCTTGACCGTATCCTCAAAGCATATATAGAAGACCATTTCAGCGTACACGAAATAATTAAAAATGGTGAAGACCCTGAACTTGTTAAAAAGATCGTCAGGATGGTCGATCTTAATGAATATAAGAGACGACAGAGCCCTCCCGGTATAAAAATTACATCACGTGCCTTTGGTAAAGACAGGAGATTCCCGATCACGAACCGCTTCCGCATGTAGCGTCACTTTCTGGTTAACAAGCCGTTTCCGATATGTTATTATTATCCTGTATTTTATGTTATAATTGCCATTTCGGTGCAACGGGGTTAAGTTCAATTTAACTTATTATTTATCCGATTAGCCCTGTATCATAAATTTCAAAGACAATATGTTTTGGTGGTGTAGCTTATGAAAACAATGGGATTATCGTCTAAAAAAGGACTTTACGACCCTGCTTTTGAGCATGATTCATGTGGAATGGGTATGGTCGTAAACATAAAAGGTAAAAAATCACACTCTATTGTTAAACAAGCTATTACTGTGTTGAAAAATCTGGAACACAGGGGTGCATGCGGGTGTGAAACAAATACCGGGGACGGCGCGGGTATTCTTCTTCAGAAACCACATGATTTCCTTAGAAAAGTATGTAATGAAAGCGGTTTTGACCTTCCTGAACATGAAGATTACGGTGTCGGGATGGTTTTTCTTTCCCCGGAACGGGAAAAAGCCAAGGAAGCAAGAACTAGACTTGAATCGATAATAGTGGAAGAGGGACAGTCACTTATTGGGTGGCGTGAAGTACCTACGGAGAATATGAGCCTGGGGGAGACCGCAAAAGCCTGCGAGCCCAGAACTAAGCAGGTGTTTATAAGGAGAGGCGAAGAAACTAATCCGGGGCTTGAGTTCGAAAGGAAGCTTTATGTGATCAGGAAGAGAGCCGAAAAAGAGATCAGATTGTCCGAAGATAACGGTGACAACTATTTCTACATCCCCAGCCTTTCTCAAAAGACAATTGTTTATAAAGGAATGCTCACACCATGGCAGCTTGAACTTTATTATCCAGATCTTAATGACGATTCCATAGAAACTGCAATTGCGCTTATACATTCAAGATTTAGTACGAATACATTTCCCAGCTGGGACAGGGCACATCCCTACAGATATCTCATACACAACGGAGAGATCAATACTTTAAGAGGCAATATAAACTGGATGCGCTCAAGAGAAGCCATGCTTAGAACAGATTATTTTGGTGATGATCTAAGTAAGCTTTTCCCGGTTATAAGTCCTGACGGAAGTGATTCGCAGAGTTTTGACAACTGCCTTGAGTTTCTGACCCTTGCCGGCAAGCCGATTGAACATGCCGTTATGATGATGATCCCTGAACCATGGTCAAACCATGAGAGCATGTCGGAAGAGAAAAAGGCTTTTTACGAATATCACAGTTGTATGATGGAGCCCTGGGACGGGCCTGCGTCTATCGGTTTTACTGACGGCGAGAAAGTTGGTGCAGTTCTCGACAGGAACGGACTAAGACCTACAAGATACTATATAACAAAAGATGATCATGTGATACTCGCTTCCGAAGTAGGAGTGCTGGATGTCCCTGCAGACAATGTTGAATTCAAGGGAAGACTTCAGCCCGGAAGAATGCTTCTCATAGACACCAGAGAGGGAAGAATCGTGAGGGACGAAGAGTTGAAAGAGAAGTTGTCAACCGAGCATCCTTACGGTGAATGGCTGGAAAAAAATATAATCAGGATACACGAGCTTGATGAAAGCGGTGATTCGACAATAAAGGAATATGATCATTCCGAGATGCTCCGCAGACAGAAAGCCTTCGGATACACTTTTGAAGAACTGCGTTTCATAATCGACCCGATGTGCAAGAACGGAGTTGAACCGATAGCCGCAATGGGTAAAGACAGTCCGTTCGCCGTACTTTCAGACAAGCCCCAGCTGCTTTATAACTATTTCAGGCAGCTGTTTGCCCAGGTTACAAATCCGGCAATTGATGCGATAAGAGAAGAACTTATAACAGATACAAAAGTTATACTGGGACCGCAGCCGAATATTCTTGACCCTACACCCGAAATATGTAAAAAAGTGGAACTTCCCACCCCGATATTGTCAAACGCGAACCTTAACAGGTTAAAGGATATAGATGTTGAGGGTTTCAGTTCGGTCACAATTCCAATTCTTTATGACCACAAAAAGGGAGGTCAGGAACTTGAGGTAGCTCTTGATAATTTATTCAGAGAGGCAGACAGAGCCATAAATGAAGGCGTAAACATAATAATTCTTTCTGACAAGGATTTTAGAGAAAACTTGTGTCCTATTCCTGCCTTACTAGCAGTTTCTGCTCTTCACCACCATTTTATAAGAAATGGCAACAGGATGAAAGTGAGTGTCGTTCTCGAATCAGGTGAACCTAGGGAAGTCCATCACATGGCACTGCTGATAGGATACGGAGTAAGTGCTATAAATCCTTATCTTGCCTACGAAACTCTTAAAGACATGATAAAGCAGGGTGACCTTCAGGATATAGAATTCAGTGATGCTTTACATAACTATACAAAAAGCCTGGTCAAGGGGATAGTAAAGACAATGTCGAAGATGGGAATTTCTACCGTTCAGAGCTATCATGGTGCCCAGATTTTCGAAGCACTGGGGCTCAGTAAGGAATTCGTAGACAGGTATTTCACATGGACACCTTCCAGGATCAAGGGGATAGGAATAAACGAGATCGCCGAAGAAACGAGGATGCGCTACGACATGGCATTTCCAGATAGAGATGTTGATATTGATACCCTAGACCCTGGTGGTACTTATCAGTGGCGGCGCGGAGGGGAGCGTCACATGTATAATCCCCAGACGGTTCACAAACTGCAGTTTGCCAGCAGGACCAACAGCTATGAACAGTACAAGCAGTTTTCCGGAATGGTAAACGATGAAGAAAAAGAATTTTATACTCTCAGAGGATTACTTGATTTTAAATTGTCGAAGAACCCAGTTCCGATTGATGAGGTAGAGTCTGTAGAATCAATCTGCAAAAGATTCAAGACGGGTGCGATGTCTTATGGTGCTATCAGCAAGGAAGCCCACGAGGGGCTTGCTATTGCTATGAACAGAATAGGCGGCAAGAGTAACACAGGTGAAGGCGGTGAAGACTCAGACAGGTTTACGCCGGATTCGAATGGAGACCTGAGACGAAGTGCTATCAAGCAGGTAGCTTCGGGACGATTCGGTGTTACAAGTGAATACCTTGTTAATTCGGACGAAATACAGATAAAGATCGCTCAGGGTGCAAAGCCTGGAGAGGGCGGTCAGCTTCCGGGTAAAAAGGTATATCCCTGGATTGCAAAAGTAAGATTCTCAACACCGGGGGTTGGTCTTATATCACCACCACCTCACCATGATATATATTCTATTGAAGATCTTAAAGAACTTATTTACGACTTGAAAAACTCTAACCCCAGAGCAAGGATCAATGTAAAACTAGTTTCGGAAGTCGGTGTAGGAACGGTTGCAGCAGGTGTTGCCAAAGGGCATGCGGATGTGATACTGATAAGCGGAACCTCAGGTGGTACAGGTGCTTCTCCGAGTAGCAGTATACAGTATGCAGGTCTGCCCTGGGAGCTGGGAATAGCTGAAACACATCAGACACTTCTTTTGAACAATCTGAGAAGCAGGGTTGTTCTTGAAACTGACGGTCAGTTGAAAACAGGAAGAGATGTTGTCATTGCCGCGTTGCTGGGTGCGGAAGAATACGGATTTTCAACAGCTCCTTTGATCGTTCTCGGATGTATTATGATGAGGGTATGCCATCTGAATACCTGCCCTGTAGGTGTTGCTACACAGGACCCAGAGCTAAGGAAGAAATATGCCGGTGACCCCGGCCATGTAGTTAATTACATGCGTTTTATAGCTCAGGAAATGAGGGAATATATGGCAAAGCTTGGTTTCAGAACAGTAAACGAAATGATAGGGAGATCCGACAAGCTCAGAATGAGAAAAGGCATTGAACACTGGAAGGTGAGACATGTCGACCTCTCGGATGTATTAAATAAACCTGATGTTCCGAAGCATTACGGAACTTATTGCCAGATGGAACAGGACCACGAGCTCAACAGATCACTTGACAGGACCGTATTGATGGATGTTTGTGAAGCCACGATTGAAAAAGGCGAGAAAGTTGAGGCTATTCTACCAATTAAAAATGTTAATCGAGCAGTAGGAACGATACTCGGAAGCGAGCTTACCAAACGATACGGATCAAATTCTCTTCCTGAGGATACTATAAAGATCCATTTTAGTGGTTCAGCAGGACAGAGTTTCGGAGCATTTATGCCGCGTTATATGACATTTGTTCTTGAAGGTGATTCAAATGATTATATTGGAAAAGGTCTTTCAGGCGGGAAAATAATTGTTTATCCACCTAAAAAATCCACATTCAGACCGGAAGATAATATTGTTATAGGAAATGTTGCATTTTATGGTGCAACAAGCGGTGAAGCTTATATCAGAGGCATGGCGGGAGAAAGATTCTGTGTCAGGAACAGCGGTCTTCATGCCGTAGTCGAAGCTGTCGGAGACCACGGTTGTGAATATATGACCGGTGGCAGGGTTGCTGTTCTTGGACATACCGGCAGAAATTTCGCGGCGGGTATGTCCGGGGGGATAGCATACGTATTCGATGAGAAAGGAGATTTTGCAAACCACTGCAACATGCAGATGGTTTCTATAGAAGCTCTGGAAGATGACGATCAGAACGAACTGAAAAGTATGATTGAAAAACACTATACTCACACAAACAGTGATTTAGCAAAGAAAATACTTGATACATGGAGCGAAAGTTTTTCAAAATTCGTCAAGGTAATGCCAAATGACTACAAGAGGATGTTGTCCACGATCAAAAAAGTGGAAGCAAGTGGCATTACAGGCGAAAAAGCCTTAATGGTAGCATTTGAAGAAAACTCAAATGATATGGCGAGGATCAGCGGTAATTAGTATTCTCAAAAATTCGGAGGCGTTGTAAATGGGTGACATAAAGGGATTTATGAAATATGACAGGTATACGGCACCCGACAGGTCTCCTTCCGAGAGGCTAAAGGACTGGAAGGAGTTTCATGATCATATGCCTGAAGAAAAACTTCAGATACAGGGTGCGAGATGTATGGACTGCGGAGTACCGTTTTGCCAGACCGGTCAAATAATTAACGGCATGGCAGTTGGTTGTCCCGTTTTTAACCTTATCCCTGAATGGAACGATCTTATTTACCGTGGCAGATGGAAGGAAGCACTCGACAGACTTCATAAAACGAATAATTTCCCTGAATTCACCGGCAGGGTATGCCCTGCACCCTGTGAGGGGTCATGCGTACTCGGTATTAACGAACCTCCGGTAACCATAAAGATAATTGAAAGAGAGATTGTGGACCGTGGCTTCAGAGAAGGTTGGATTGTCCCGAATCCTCCGAAAACAAGAACGGGCAAGGAAGTGGCAGTAATTGGCTCGGGTCCTGCAGGACTTGCGTGTGCCGCCCAGCTGAACAAGGCAGGTCATAAAGTAACGGTTTTTGAACGGGATGACAGAATAGGCGGATTGCTCATGTACGGCATACCGAATCCACATCTCGATAAGGACATTGTTCAGAGAAGGGTGGATATACTTGCGGAAGAGGGGATAGAGTTCAGGACAAATGTTGAAATAGGTAAGGATATTTCCGCGAACGAGCTCAAAAATAACTATGATGCTGTTGTTATATGTACCGGAGCTACAAAACCGAGAGACCTGAAGATCGAGGGCAGGGAATTAAAGGGTATACATTTTGCCATGGAATTCCTCAGGGCTAACACAAAAAGTCTACTCGACAGTGAGTTAAAAGATAGCAAATATATATCTGCCAAAGACAAGGATGTAATAATACTGGGGGGTGGTGATACCGGGACTGACTGTGTAGCTACTTCAATGAGGCACGGCTGCAGAAGTCTACTTCAGTTCGAAATACTTCAGAGACCTCCGGTGGAAAGAGCCCCCGACAATCCCTGGCCCCAGTACCCGAAGGTTTATCAGCTAAGCTACGGACAGGAAGAAGCCATGGCGGTATTCGGGGAAGATCCCAGAAGGTATCAGGTACTTACAAAAAAATTCGTTGGTGACAGGGAAGGAAATGTTAAGGAACTCCATACTGTTGCTATTGAATGGAAAAGAGACAATAATGGCGGTATGACATTTGAGGAAGTACCGGGTTCCGAAAAAGTATGGCCGGCACAGCTTGTCTGTCTAGCACTTGGTTTTCTCGGACCTGAAGATACTGTCCTGGAACAGCTTGATATCGATAGAGATGAAAGATCCAACGCAAAAGCGGAATACGGCAAATACAACACGAATGTTGAAGGTGTCTTTGCTGCAGGAGATGCCAGAAGAGGACAGAGCCTTGTCGTGTGGGCAATTAGTGAGGGAAGAGAAGCCGCAAGAGAGTGCGACAGGTATCTTATGGGATCAACCAACCTGCCTTGATACAGATTTTTACTTGAACTGAATAAAGGACAACTTAAATGGATTATCCAGCACCGGATAAACAGCTTGATATAATAAAAAAAGGTGTAGATAGTATAATATCCGAAGAGGATCTGCTTGCCAGGCTAAAGGATTCCTCGCAAAACAACAAACCGCTCCGCATAAAAGCCGGATTTGATCCCACTGCCCCGGACCTGCATCTCGGGCATTGTGTGCTTTTAAAGAAACTGCGTGACTTCCAGGAACTGGGGCATAATGTAATTTTCCTCGTCGGTGATTTTACAGCACAGATCGGTGATCCGACCGGAAAGACTGAAACACGCCCTCCATTAACAGATGAAGAGATTAAGGAAAATGCAAGGACTTATCAGGACCAGGTATTTAGAATACTCAGAAAAGATCGTACTGAACTTGTGTTCAATTCCAGGTGGATGGCTGAAACTGAACTAAAAGATTTTATGTCCCTTACATCGCTTGTAAGCATTGCAAGACTTCTCGAGAGGGAAGATTTTGGCGGTCGTTATAAAAGCGGTATCTCTATTTCTCTCAAGGAGTTCCTGTACCCTGTTATACAGGCATATGATTCGGTGGTATTGAAGCCGGATATAGAAATCGGCGGAGTAGACCAGACTTTTAATATACTGCTTGGCAGGGATTTTCAGAAACATTTTAACCAGGTACCCCAGGTTGCCATATTTCTCCCGATTCTCGAAGGACTTGACGGTTTTAAAAAGATGTCGAAGTCCCTTGGTAACTATATTGGAATAGAAGAAAGACCTGAAGACATCTACGGTAAGGTTATGTCAATCTCTGATGAACTTATGTGGAGATATTACAAACATCTGACTGACAAAACCGAAAATGAAATCCGGACTATGATCAAAGAATCACATCCGATGGATGCCAAGAAAGAGCTTGCATATACTCTTGTATCCTTTCTTTCCAATGAAGAAAATGCCTCTAGGGCAAGAATGGATTTTGAAAGAAAGTTCTCCGACAGGCAATTCCCCGAGGATACGAGGGAGGAGAAAGTTAGAGGTGGTTCGGTAAATTCCATTCTCGACCTGGTATCCCGGGTATCGAAGTCTCTCAAATCGAGAGGAGAAGCCAAACGTCTGATTGTACAGGGGGGGTTGCACATAAATGGTGATAAGTACACAGACTTTAATGCTAATTTACCTCAGGGTGAAATTCTTGATATTAAGATCGGGAAAAAAGAGTTCGTACGGGTGAGAATAATTAAGTGAATTAGATTACAAATTTTCATATGTACTTTTCCTGGATGAAAAGTACGAATAATCACTCATTTTCTTATCTGTTAGTGACTAAGGTCAAAAATCTAAAGACTAACTTGTGAATAAGTGTAAGGCCGAAAAAATATAAAATTGCCTATCAGATCAAATCACAATGATATTTGTTATTATTAATGCAAATGATGTTTTATGGAAAAGTAAAAAGCGAGTCAGCCCGTAAGCCGAATTCTGTTCTTAGCAGTTATTCATCTAGGATATACATTGCTGTATTTCTCTAACGACATACCCTGAAACACAGGACGAGCTACCCTGCCTTGGCATTTTAATGCCAGCTGTTTCTCTATTTTGTCTTTCTTCGAGCGGGGTTTACATTGCCAGAGGATGTCGCCACCCGCTGCGGTGGTCTCTTACACCACCTTTTCACCCTTACCATATATCAAAAATGATAAATGGCGGTTTATTTCTGTTGCACTTTCCATTACCTTGTGGTATCTGGTAATTAACCAGCGCTCTGCTCTATGAAGTTCGGACTTTCCTCCTGGAATAGTCCAGGCAACTGCCCGGCCAACTCGCTATTGATTAAGATATTCATCAATTGCCTCGTTTGCAAGGCTGTCAGCTTCAGAATTCTTTTTTCTCGGAATATGCTGTATTGTAACAGAACTGAAATTGATTATAAGTTTTCTGGCTTTTGCATGAAGTTTTGCGATGTCGGGATCTTTTACTTTCCAGATCCCGTTTATCTGATGCGCAACAAGCTGTGAATCGGTATATATATCAAGTTTATTCCCTCCCGGTTTTTTGAAGGTTTCGAGAGCGGTAATCAGAGCCATGTATTCAGCCTGATTATTGGTTCGTGTACCAAGAAACTTTTTTATCTGCTGTTGTTCCCCATTCTGATCAATAAGAAGTATGCCTATTCCGGAATTTCCGGGATTTCCCCTGGAAGCTCCGTCGATAAATACTTTGAACTTACTTTTTGCAGCATTATTCTTCACTGTTTTTGTTTTCAGCGTAAAGGATCTTTTTGCAGTTCGGACATTGTATAATTTTATCCTGGGTTAATACTTCGTTATAAAGCTGGGGAGGTATGTTCATATTACAGCCGGTACAAACTTCATTTGTGACTTCGGCTAGTGCACTGCCGTTTCTTTGCCTTATCTTTTCGTACACGGAAAGTATTTCCTTGTTGATCTTTGAGGCAGCTTCATCTTTTTTCTTCTGTTTTGGTTCATGTTTTGCTTTTAAGTCATTTATGATTTTTTCGTATTCATCTATTTTTTCGTTGTAATCATTCTCTTTTAATTCAAGCCTGGATTCTTCATCCTTGATTTCATCTTCCAGCTTTTCGATCTGATCCATTTTCAGTAGGAGTTGTTCTTCAATTTCTATGTTGCTTTTTTTTGTTTCGCTTATTTCTTTCTGCAGTGCTTCGTATTCTTTATGAGTTTTTATTTCAAAAAGCCTTTTGTCAGCTTTTCGTATTGTTTCTTCATTGTCTTTTAATTTTTGTTCTAGTTGGTTTTTTGCTTCTTCAAGTTCATCGAGGTCGGATTTCTTCTTATTTAAAGTATCTTTAATAAGCTGAAGCTCATTTTTATATTCGGATATTTGTTGTGGATATTTACGTAAGTCAGATTCTATGTCTCGTAACTCTTCATCTATTATCTGAAGTTCTTCGAGAGCTTCTATCTGATCCTTCATGTTTCTCCCCCTGATGCAATGATATCGTTTTTTATATGAATGAATTTGGAAATATTATGGCGATTATTCATAAATAAATCCCGGATGGAATTGTTGTTTACTATAAAGAGATTGCTCAATACAATCTTTAAGTTTAACATAGCTTAGCTTGTTTATGGGCCCACCCGGACTCGAACCAGGGACCAACGGATTATGAGTCCGCTGCTCTAACCAACTGAGCTATGGGCCCTCATGCATATAAGAAAATATATATTAGATAATGTTTATTTATTTGTCAATTTATTGCGAGTATTTAATTTAACAAATTTCATCTTCCGGGTTTTAGGGGATTGTTACTGTATTTAAATCGGGAAGAATATTAATAGCCGCAAATCAATATCACTGAATAAACGTTATGGACCTCGAAAAGATAAAAGATTTAATTAAGTCAGATACAGTTGGCAACAGGATACTCGTTTATGAGGAGCTTGATTCCACGAACGATTTATTATTTAAAATGGGAGAGGAATTAACAGAAGACGGCACCGTAGTCATTTCGGATTATCAGACAATGGGGAGGGGCAGGCTAAACAGGAGCTGGTTCTCTCCAAAAGGTGTAAATATTTATTGTTCAGCGCTTTTCAGACCAAAAATAGGTGTTTCAGAATCTGCGGTATTTACGTTTATAGCTTCTCTTGCACTAATGGATTCATATGAATCTATTGGAATCAAGCCCAAAATAAAATGGCCAAATGATCTGGTATTTGATGGCAGGAAGCTGGCAGGTGTGCTCACGGAAATGAAACCGGGAAAGAATTTTCTTGTGGATTTTATAGTTGTGGGAATAGGTGCAAATCTGAACATGAGGATAGAAGATATAGAAAATAAGGAAGATATATCCGCAATTGCTACATCGGCCTGTGAAATTCTGGGAAGGGATGTCGATCGTGTGTTATTCGTTAAAGATCTTCTGACGTATCTTGATAAATATTATAATATATTTTTGGAGGAAGGGGTTCATTCGATAGTGGCATACTGGGTGAACAGATGGGGTAATATTAATCGATCTGTTAAGATCAATATTGATGGTAGGACTATTGAAGGGGTAGTAAAGAAAGTTGACAGGTTCGGATATCTTTATCTTGAGACAGATCGGGGGGACCTTGTAAAGGTGATATCAGGTGATATTGTCTTTTAGATATTTTATTAAGCGGATTTTAAAAGAATGTCGCATATTTCTTTTTTGAGCTCTTCCATAAGTTTTATCCACTTGTCAGTTTTTTGTTGATCATTGTTTTCTATATTTTTTTTAATCACTATGCCGTATATTTTTGGTTCCACACTGCAGTTTTTGAATTTTTGATGTATGAGAGAACCGAACCTGTAAAGTAATCTGATTGTTTCCTTTGATTTCCCTTCGAATCTCGAAACGAGAACATATTCCTGGTCGAACCCCTCAAATATTTTGTTCCACAGGCTGGAACTGGATTCAAGCAGGAAGGAAAGGCTGACTTTAGGTTCTTCCTGTTTGATATTCAGTGGATTCATAATTGATTTTCATTTTGAATCGTCTTTTAAATTCTGCTTTGCAATCAATATCATTTCATAATATTTTGATTCGCCCGCAGCAAGTCTGAGAAAGTCCTTATAATAGTTATCTGATTTAGCGTGGTTACCCTTCCTCTCATAATTCTTGGCAAGGTAGAAGTATGCTTCAGGGAATCTGGGGTTAAGTGAAATTGATTTTATAAGCTGATCTATACTGTCATTAATTTTACTCTTATAAAAAAGAGAAATACCATAATCTTTATAAGCTGAAGCGAATTTGGGGTCCATATTCATTGCTCTTTTAAACTCATCTGCAGACTTCTCGTAATTATGCTGGTTCACATAAATATTTCCCAGCAGATCTCTTAGATAAGGTGAGTCGTGAATGTCTATCGCTTTCTGAACCTCTTCAGCAGCGCGTGAATATCTTGCTTTCCTGTAAAAAAGGACCTGTGCAAGGTCGACCCTGGCTTCAATCATTTCCGGATTTTCTTCCAGTGCTTTACTGATCGTGACGTCTTCAGGATGCTTTGCCCCGGATGCCCATGATATATACATGGCTTCATAGTCTTTTTTGTTTTTCGATAATATCTCGTCAGCTATTTTTCCTGCTTCTTTTTCACGACTGAGATGAAGATAATAATAAGCAAGTGCCCTTTTAACATTGCTATTGCTCTTATCCAGGGCGAGTGCTTTCAGTATATAGGAATGCGCTTTATTAAATTCATTTTCGTAATCGTCCTTAACCTGCTGATTGTAAAAACCCAGAAGAGAATATGATTGTGCCAGTCCAGCGTATGCATCAGGATTCTTGGGATTATTTTCCAGAACCTTGTTGTACTTGTCTATTGCTTTGCCTATAGACTGTGGTGTGAAAAGTAAAAAAGATTCTTTAGCTTCCTTAAGTAACTTTGACTGGTCCTTGTTGTCATCAGCCTTTGCTCCAATAGTTGATATATTTGATATCAATACTGATATTATTAAAAATAATGATAGTCTGGTTAGCTTTTTCAAATCTTTTCCTCCCTAAATCCTGTTCTTATTTACAAAATTAACAACTTCTTCAGCAATCTGGTCGTAAAGTTTGTTGCCGAATACATTACCTTCGAAAAAACCGAGGGAACTGAAACTATTAACTTCGCCTGTAGCTATTTCATCCCCCGTTGCTTTATTGACCAATGCAAGTGAAAGCGTGACTCTTACTTCACCGAATTTAAGCGCTCCTCCTTCATAATCTACATCTCCGGCGGACGTGTAGTCGGTTATCTCTCCCAGCAGAACAACGGTTTTGTCAGATGATATATTACTTACAGTTCCGTGTTCAACCGATGAAAACGAATTACTGCCGGTTTTCATTTTTTCAGTGATCTTTTCAGGAATTTTGGAAAGTGCTTCTGCAGGTACATTTTCTATCTTTGTCTCAAAATCATGGATTTCAAGGGCATTGAATTCCGACAATTTTGTTGAGGTCGAACTGAAATAGGATGTTGTTTTTAAATCTCCACATGATAAAAGCAGAAGAAAAACTGGTACTACAAGATACAGGCTTCTTTTCATGAATTTATTCCCCTTTGTTCAAGGCTATGCTGAACCAAAAATATTATAACTCAAATATCGTATGTTCAATATGGATTATACTAAATATAGTAAAAATCCGGTCGAAAATATAAATTACTGTGTGAACGGCGAGATTGTGCAATATATTTCACGGTATTTTCAATAATTGTCAAATTGGTGTTAAGTTATAAAACCGGCATGTACGTAAGCAAGATAGGACAAATATTATTATATACCTTCAATTAGACCGGTTTCGGCTTTTATCCCCCAAATATTGCTTTCTGGCACAAGCATTGCTAATATATAACCTCAAAATTAAAATTTTGTTTTAGGAGGTAGTTTAGCATGTTTAAACTAAGGAATGGAAGTAATAACGAAAAAGGTTTTACCCTGATCGAGCTTCTGGTTGTAGCAGCGATCATAGGTATCCTTTTGGCGATTGCAATACCGAACCTGCTCAAGGCAAGGATATCTGCAAATGAAGCGAGCGCAAGGAAGTCCATGCAAACACTAAGGGATGCCGAAGGTGAGTATTTTGAGCAGGACCTTAATGAAGCCGGCGGAAGGGACTTTACCGGTCTTATAGGTACTAATGGTACTACTGATTCTCTACGTCAGCCGGGTGATACATATACCGACGCTGATGCACTTATAGACTCATCATTTGAGGGTGCGGATATTAATGGTGGTACTACAGAAGGTGACGGAACAGGTGATGCAAGTTCATGCGCTGATCCAAAGGCGGGTTACTGTCTGACAGGTGATTTCACCGCTGCGTCTGTGGGTACTGCTAATACTTCAAACGGATATCAGGACTTCGGCTGGGAAGCCTCTCCGACTAGTGCCAATAAAACAGGTAGAAGAGATTACTCTACTTATGGTGACGGTGTTATAAGATGTACAGTTTCCTCATCGGCTACGGGAGCCGCCGGAACTTTTGAGGCAGCACGTGGTACAGCAGGTTGTGATTAATATTTAGGAAAATAAATTGAAGTGTATTTATAAACACTCAATATAAATTAAAAGGGATGACAGGTCACTAAAACTGTTCATCCCTTTTTTTATTGCAGCTTGTGAGGGGACCTTTTTTTGCAAATAACAAAACTCGGGAAAAAGGAAACTGCGGGAATGAATCACTGTTCCGGATTCACATTGATCGAGCTTCTGGTTGTAGCAGCGATCATAGGTATCCTTCTGGCAATCGCAATACCGAACCTGCTAAAGGCAAGAATCTCTGCTAACGAAGCGAATGCAATGAAGTCTATGCAGACTCTCAGAGATGCAGAAGGGGAATTTTATGAACAGGATCTGGATAGTTCAGGCGGAAGGGACTACACCAGTGCAATAGGAGACTTTTCCACAGACGGCACATTAAGATTTCCTCTTCGGGGAGGTCCTTTTAGCGAAGCTGATGCACTTATTGACTATACGTTTGAAACTGCAGATACGGGGATAACCTCAGGTTCGGGAGATTCCGCATGCGCTGACCCCAAAGCCGGTTTCTGCATCGCCAGCGATTTTGACGGTCTGCAACAGAAAAGTACTTCAAATCCCAATGGTGGATATCAGGATTTTGGTTGGGAAAACAGCCCCGTTAGTGTCGGAGTATCAGGTCGCAGGGATTATTATATATTTTCTGACGGTATTATAAGGTGTACTCTTTCTTCTCAGCAGACAAGTTCAAGCGGTCAGTTTGAAGCTACAAAAGGAACGTCCGGTTGTGATTAATTAATTTTTTTGCTTCGTTAAATTTATAAAGCTATATTTTGTTTAAAATCTTTCTTTAAACACTAGATTAAACAGTTCGGAACTTCAATGCTTAATGTAGATAATCTTATTATAGATTACTCAACGGGATTTCTGGGTAAGAAGAGCCGCGTGCTCAAAGGT
>Ga0102952_1000255_pt1 | contig 23065 bp, 17 predicted proteins | sample SalPon2A_C_D1_MG_FD_78506 | JGI IMG/M metagenome (GOLD analysis project Ga0102952, IMG submission 78506) | Soil microbial communities from South San Francisco under conditions of wetland restoration - Salt Pond MetaG R2A_C_D1_MG | ecosystem: Environmental > Terrestrial > Soil > Wetlands | place... | reverse complement strand
TCCAAAGCTGGGATTCGTATTCATCATTAAGGGAATTGAGGATTTTTAGGTTTTCCGCTTCTACCACTTCACCCTTGGCGATTATAAGTTTCCCCTCGTCTATATTGCCCCTGGTATAGGAGATCTTGTCCAGTTCCGATTTCAACTCCTTAGACGAAAGGGCGGTGTCGGGGCGCACGTTGGCCTGGATAATATTAAAGTAGAGATCCTGGTACTGGGGCTCGTATCGCATGAGGTCACGTGCCTTCAGTAAGCTGTCCACGGCGTCCTGCACGTCGGAAAGCCGGTACAGATCGTCCAGATGGATGCGCCTTGCCTCATTGTCTTTTACAAGGTAGATAGGGGCGTCTGCATTAATAGTTTTCTGGGTATTGCCGAGGATCCCGTTCCGATACAGTTCTCCCAGGATATCCCGCCCCGCGGTCTTCAGGTTTTCCCGTTCCCGCTGCCGGAATTGCCCCTGGGGAAAGGTTTGGTCTGCCTGTTGGTCATAGGCGGAAAAAACATTGTTAGCTATGCCCTCGTCATAGAGGTAATAATCCATTTGCCGGGACTCGATGGCCTTGCGCTCTTCGGCAATCTCGGCTTCTGTTTTCTTAATTGAAAAATCAAAGGGCGCATACAGATTATCGTACTGCCAGGGTTTGCCCTTCTGGAACTCGTATTTAAACTTTCCCCCCTTGGGGAAAAAGAATACGATGGCGCACAGGCTGAGCAGATAAAGGATGTATTTAAAGATCCGTGACTGGTTTCTGTAAAAGGTATCCAGGGTTTTTCCCATGCCGAGGCGTATCTGCTCTCAAAAATAGAAAATATAATGGCAACAATCCGCTTTTAAATCCCGAAGCCCGAACCTTGCCTGAGAATTTCTTACTTTCGCCGGTAAAAGGGAACAGGTTCCTTTCCAGTGTTTCAGGACTACAGGTCTTTAGCATATGGAGTCTTTGCGGAACCCGAACCCTAATAAAAACAGGTATATGAAAGAGGTAGTGATAGTTTCGGCGGTACGGACACCTATCGGAAGTTTTATGGGGGGCCTTTCCGCCATCCCGGCTCCCAGGCTGGGGGCAGTGGCCATTAAAGGGGCCCTGGACAAAATAAACCTGAAACCCGAAATGGTGGAGGAGGTGCTGATGGGCCAGGTAGTACAGGCCGGTTCCGGACAGGCACCAGCAAGGCAGGCCGCCATCTATGCCGGGATCCCCGATACAGTGCCCTGCACCACGGTGAACAAGGTATGCGCCTCCGGGATGAAAGCCGTTATACAGGCTGCCCAGTCCATTGCTTTGGGCGACGCCTCCATAATAGTGGCCGGAGGGATGGAGAATATGAGCCTGATCCCGCACTATGTTTATATGAGAAGCGGACTTAAATTCGGTCCGGCCTCCCTGCTGGACGGGATGCAGAAAGACGGCCTGGTGGATGCATACGATCAGCAGGCCATGGGGGTCTGTGCAGACGCCTGTGCCGGGGAGTACAAATTCAGCCGGGAAGAGCAGGATGCCTTCGCCATCCAGTCTTACAAACGGGCTGCCGAAGCCTGGAAATCCGGGAAATTCACGGATGAGGTGGTCCCTGTGGAGGTACCACAGCGAAAAGGGGATCCCCTTTTGGTTTCCGAGGACGAGGAATACCGGAACGTAATCCTGGAAAAAATCCCGCAACTGCGGCCGGCTTTCAGCAAGGACGGGACCGTGACTGCTGCCAATGCCTCTACGATTAACGACGGGGCCTCGGCCCTGGTGCTCATGAGTAGTGACAAAGCAAAGGAACTGGGGATCAAACCCCTGGTAAGGATCCGCGGTTATGCCGATGCCGCCCAGGAACCCAAATGGTTTACCACGGCTCCGGCGAAAGCCCTGCCAAAAGCTTTGGCACGGGCCGGTACCTCCCTGGAGGAGATCGAATACTTTGAATTCAACGAAGCCTTTGCCGTCGTAGGCCTTGCCAATATGAAGTTACTGGGTATTCCCGATACGAAGGTAAACGTGAACGGTGGCGCAGTGGCCCTGGGCCACCCACTGGGATGTTCGGGGGCACGCATTACCACCACCCTGATCGGGGTGCTCAGGCAAAAGCAGGCCAGGCTGGGCGCAGCGGCCATTTGCAACGGGGGAGGCGGAGCCTCTGCCATAGTGCTGGAACGAATCCCTTAATGCTCCAAGCCTGCCCATGCCCTACGGTATTTGTCATTTGAGCCTCTGTCCGGTACGGTCCCTAGCCGATCACAGTAGTGAAATGTGTACCCAGCTCCTGTACGGGGACCTGTTCGCGGTACTCGAAAATCGGAAGGAATGGAGCCGCATCCGCCTTACCCACGACGGCTCGGAAGGCTGGGTCTGTAACCGTCAGTACATTCCCCTTTCCGACGAATCATTCCGATCGGTCGATGACATCGACACGGCTGTCTATTCATCAGATCTTGTAGCTTTTTCCTGTGCCGATCAGCAACAGCTCGTACCTGTGTTAATGGGCTCTTCCGTCGGACAGGCATCCTTACTGGGCCACCGCTTTGAGGGTGCTACCACCAATGGAACCTCAAACAAGCCAAACATCACGGCCACCGCCCTGATGTACCTCCACGCCCCCTATCTCCGGGGAGGGAGGTCGCCGTTCGGGATCGACAGTCCGGGCCTGGCCCAGATGGTGTACCGAATGCATGGGATCCGGCTTCCCAGGAGTGCCGCAGACCAGGCTGCACAGGGGCAGGCCCTGAGTTTTATTGAGGAAAGCGAGGCTGGAGACCTGGCTTTTTTCGATACCCGGGAGGGGGATATAGACCATGTGGGGATCATCATGAAGGACAATTACATCATCCATGCCTTCGGAAAAGTACGCATAGACCGGTTAGACCATACGGGCATTTTCAACGCCGAGGCCGGATTATATTCCCATTCCCTCAGGGTTATCAAAAAAATAGCATAAAAAAACCCCATCGGACCGACGGGGTTTTGAGTTTCCGGAAGGATGACTATTCCCCCAGGAGTTTCTTTAAACGCTGGAAGTTTTCGGTGTCTCCCAACGCCCCGTATATGTTCTTAAGCTGGGTAAGGATTCCCTGGTTATCCGGATTGGTTTTTAAGGCCTCTTCCAGGATATCGGCGCCTTCCATAAACAGGCTGTCTTTTTTCGCCTTGAGTTCATCGTACTTTTGGATATCTGCCTTGGAATTCCCCAACTGATTCATATCGTCTATCAAATCGTTGCCCTCATTTACGTAAGTTGTAGACAGGTTCAGCTGCGCATTGACATAGCCGGGATTGATTTCAAGGGTCCTCATGTACGCCTTACGCGCTTCTTCAATATTTCCCTGCTCCATATTGATCACCCCGATGTTGTACTGCAGGTCCGGGTTATCAGGTGCCATGGCAGCGGCTTCGGCCATCAGTGACTTGAATTTATCCTTGTCGCCCAATTTATAATGCAGATTAGCTTCATTGAGGATGAGGTTCACATCCTCCGGGTTTTGCGCCCTGGCATCCTTATAGGCCTGTAGAGCCTTATCATCCTGCCCCAGTTGGGTGTAGATCAGGGCCATATTCTTCACGATCTCGGCCTTTTTCGAAGGGGTTTTCTCATCGATCGGATCCTTATAGGACCCGGATTTTATCATGATATCCCGCTGGTTTTTAGCCATTTCCTCCACTTCTCCGGTTTCCACATTGGTGGCTTTGTATACCATCCCGCTTCCGTCGTAGCCCACGTCTTTCAGTTCGTTGTAATACTTGAGTGCCTGTTCGTAGTGTCCGCCGTTAACAGCACTGCTGGCCGCGTAATACAGATAATTGGTATCCTTAGGGCTCAGGCTGTAGGCCATATAGAGCTTATCGGCAGCATCTTTGAACTTCTTTTCATTGTTGTCATCCACTGCAGCGTTCACCAGGTCGGCCGTCAGTGACTGCAGCCATTTTTCGCTTTCGTCAGAAAATTTGGCTTTTCCGGAAGCATCTTCAAGCTCCTTCACCTTTCGGAAGGAGGTCATCGCGTCTTTAAAAGCGGTCTCATCTCCCTTCTTGGCAAGGTCCGCGTAGGCACGTCCCCTCCAGTAGTAATATTCCGCCTGGACTTTTTCGTCCTGGCCGGCCATCATTCCCATTATCCCGTCGAGGGTTGCCTTTGCTTGCGCGGAATTGCCATCCTTGATAGCTTTTTCCGCATCCCTGATCTCTGATTTCTGCGCAAATCCGGCCATGGAAATAAGCAAGGCCGACAACAGTATAAACTTGGTCTTCATTTTAAAAATAATTAGTGAATTAGTGTTTATCTTATTTTTCTTCGGGTTTCCCGCTATCTTTATCAAGAGCCGTGCCATCCTCGGTTTTCACGTCGATGTTCATGATATCCACCTCATCCAAATCGCCTTCTTCCTTCATGACTTTAGCCACGGCGGCAATGGAATCGTCTTCCCTTAGGTTGATAAGACGGACACCCTGGGTGGCCCTGCCCATAGTGCGTAATTCTTCCACACTCATCCGGATGGCGATACCTGATTTGTTAATGATCATCAGGTCGTCCGAATCCGAAACATTCTTGATGGCTACCAGACCGCCGGTTTTCTTGGTTATGGAAATGGTTTTTACCCCTTTTCCTCCCCGGTTGGTGATGCGGTAGTCGTCTATACGGGAACGTTTTCCATAGCCGTTCTCGGATACCACCAGGATATCCTCCTCAAAATTGTGCACGGAAACCATGCCGATGACCTCATCCTTCTCGTCGGCCAGGGTGATGCCCCGGACCCCGGATGCGGTACGGCCCATGGGCCTTGTTTTGCTTTCCTCGAAGCGGATGGCCTTCCCGGAAGCGAGGCCCAGGAAGATCTGGCTCGTACCGGTTGTGAGTCTGGCATCTATCAATTCATCACCCTCCCTTATGCCGATGGCGATGATTCCGTTTTGCCTGGGCCTGGAATATTGTTCCAGGGATGTTTTCTTGACGGTCCCCTTCTTGGTGGCCATGATGACGTAATGGCTGTTTACGTAATCCTCGTCTTTGAGGTCCTGGGTGCAGATAAATGCTTTCACCTTGTCGTCATGCTCAATATTGATCAGGTTCTGGATCGCCCGCCCTTTGGAGGTTCGGCTGCCTTCGGGGATCTCGTAAACCCGCATCCAGTAACATTGTCCTTTTTGGGTAAAGAAGAGCATGTACTGGTGGTTCGTACCCACGAAAAGGTGTTCCAGAAAGTCTTCATTGCGGGTGGAGGAAGCTTTTTGGCCTACCCCTCCCCGGCCCTGGGTGCGGTACTCGGAAAGAGGGGTGCGTTTGATATAGCCGGCATGCGAAATGGTAATCACCACCTGCTCGTCCGGGATCATATCCTCAATGCTCAGATCGCCCCCGGCGTAATCGATCTCCGAACGCCTGGGATCTCCATATTTTTCTTTGACTTCCAGCAATTCTTCCTTGATGATCTCCATCCGCCTTTCCTTCCGTGCCAGAATGTCTTTCAGGTCTTCTATGGTTTGGAGGATCTCCTCATATTCCGAGCGCAATTTGTCCTGTTCCAGGCCTGTGAGTTGCCTCAGGCGCATTTCCACTATGGCTTTGGCCTGTAATTCGGAAAGCTCAAACCGTTTTATCAGGTTTTCCCGGGCATCATCGGCATTGTCGGAAGCACGGATAATGGCGATGACCTCGTCTATATTGTCAGATGCGATGATCAGCCCTTGCAGGATATGGGCCCGGTCTTCCGCTTTTTTCAATTCAAAAGTCGTCCTGCGGACGACCACCTCGTGGCGGTGGTCCACAAAATAATGCAGGATCTCCTTTACGTTAAGTAATTTCGGCCTGCCTTTGACCAGGGCTATATTGTTCACACTGAAGGACGACTGCAGTGCGGTGTACTTATAAAGGGTATTCAGGACGATATTGGGGATGGCATCCCTTTTAAGGACGTATACGATCCGCATCCCTTTCCGGTCTGATTCGTCCCGGATGGTTGAAATGCCGTCTATTTTCTTGTCATTGATCAGGTCGGCAGTCTTTTTGATCATATCCGCCTTGTTGATCTGGTAAGGGATCTCACTGACGATGATGCAATCTTTCCCCTGTATCTCCTCAAAACGCGCCTTGGCCCGGACTACCACCCGCCCGCGCCCGGTATGGAAGGCTTCCTTGACTCCCTCGTAGCCATAGATGATTCCGCCGGTGGGAAAGTCGGGGGCCTTGATATGCGTCATCAACTCGTCTATGTCTATATCCGGGTTGTCTATTATCGCCACGGTCCCGTCCACCACCTCAGACAGGTTATGAGGCGGCATATTGGTGGCCATACCCACGGCAATCCCGGAGGCGCCATTGATCAACAGGTTCGGGATGCGAGTGGGTAAAACGGTGGGTTCCTGCAGGGAATCGTCGAAATTTAACTGGTGGTCTACCGTTTCCTTATCGATATCGGCCAGCATCTCGTCGGCGATACGGCGCATCCTTGCCTCGGTGTACCGCATGGCTGCCGGGCTGTCCCCGTCTATGGAACCAAAGTTCCCCTGCCCGTCGATCAGCATGTAGCGAAGGCTCCACTCCTGGGCCATCCGCACCATGGTATCATAAACGGAAGTATCCCCATGCGGGTGGTACTTCCCGAGCACCTCCCCCACGATCCGAGCTGATTTCTTGTGGGCGCTGGTAGAACGGACGCCCAATTCGTGCATTCCGAATAAAACCCGTCTGTGAACGGGTTTGAGACCATCCCTGACATCTGGCAGGGCACGTGACACAATGACCGACATTGAGTAGTCAATGTAGGCCGATTTCATCTCATCTTCTATGTTGATAGGAATTAACTTTTCTCCCTCCGCCATATCCAAATATTAATGCTTTTAATGGGCTTAAATTATCACGGCAATATACATAAAATGATCAGCCAGGGAGAATAGTTACGGGACTTTCTCAAATAATTTATTAACACGAAACACCCTCAGTTCCGTTAACAAATTGGGTGTTAATTATTTTGTATTTCGTTGTTTTTTTCGTCATTTAGACCTAGTTTATCGAATATAGGTACGGTATTTGACGTTCTTATGGTAAGATTTACTAATTTTAAAGTTGAATAAGGACAACATATGGATGACAATTTTTCACCAAGGGTAAAAGATGTAATCGCCTACAGCAAGGAAGAGGCTTTAAGGCTCGGGCACGATTTTATCGGCACGGAGCACCTGATGCTCGGCTTGTTGCGCGATGGCAACGGGAAGGCAATCAGTATCCTGGATGCCCTGGATGTGGATCTGGACCATTTGAGACGGAAAGTGGAGATCTTGAGCCCTGCCAATCCAAATAGCGGCAATTCACAGAAGGACAAAAAAAACCTTCATCTGACAAGACAGGCCGAAAGGGCGCTAAAAACAACCTTCCTGGAAGCCAAGTTGTTTCAGAGCTCTTCCATCAATACCGCCCACCTGTTGCTGTGTATCCTGAGAAATGAAAACGATCCCACCACCAAATTGCTACACAAGCTGAAAGTGGACTACGACGGGGTGAAGGATCAGTTCAAATCCATGATCACCAGTGATGACGACTTCCTGGAATCCCCGACATCGGAGTCCTTCCCCAGCGATTCGGATGAACCGGCCGAGGGCAAGGAAAGTTCTTTCGGAGCTTCCGGTTCCCAGAAGGGAAGCAAAAAGTCCAAGACCCCGGTTTTGGATAATTTCGGAAGGGACCTTACCCGGCTCGCGGAGGAAAACAAATTAGACCCGGTTGTAGGCAGGGAAAAGGAAATCGAAAGGGTTTCCCAGATCCTGAGCCGCAGGAAGAAAAACAACCCCCTCCTGATCGGAGAACCCGGGGTAGGCAAAAGCGCCATTGCAGAAGGGCTGGCGCTGCGTATTATCAATAAAAAAGTTTCCCGTATCCTGTACAACAAACGGGTAGTAACACTAGACCTGGCCTCCCTGGTGGCCGGGACCAAATATCGCGGGCAATTCGAGGAACGCATGAAGGCGGTGATGAACGAACTCGAAAAAAACAATGATGTCATCCTCTTTATCGATGAGATCCATACCATTGTAGGAGCCGGCGGGGCCACCGGAAGCCTGGATGCCTCCAACATGTTCAAACCCGCCCTGGCACGGGGTGAAATCCAATGTATTGGTGCCACTACCCTGGATGAATACCGACAATATATCGAGAAAGACGGGGCCCTGGAGCGCCGTTTCCAGAAAGTGATGGTAGAGCCCACCACCGTGGAAGAAACCATTGAGATCCTTCAGAATATCAAAAGTAAATACGAGGAGCACCACAACGTAAACTATACGGAAGAAGCGATCATCGCCTGCGTGAAACTCACTAACCGGTATATGACAGATCGTTTTCTGCCCGACAAAGCCATCGATGCCATGGACGAATCCGGCTCCCGGGTGCATATCGTGAATATGGATGTGCCCAAGCAGATCCTGGAACTGGAAAAACAACTGGAGGATGTGCGCGAATTGAAGAATAGCGTGGTCAAAAAACAACGATACGAGGAGGCGGCCAAGCTCCGTGATGACGAAAAACGGCTGGAGAAAGAACTGTCTGTCGCCCAGGAAAAATGGGAAGAGGATAGCAAACTGCACCGGGAAACCGTCACCGAGGACAATGTGGCCGATGTGGTTTCCATGATGAGCGGTATCCCCGTTAACAAGATCGCCCAGACCGAAAGCAATAAACTGGCAGAACTGCCCGCCCTGATCAAAGGAAATGTGATCGGGCAGGATGACGCAGTGGCCAAAGTGGCCAAGGCGATCCAACGTAACCGCGCCGGTTTGAAAGACCCCAACAAACCCATTGGATCCTTTATCTTCCTTGGGCAGACCGGGGTGGGGAAAACCCAGCTGGCAAAAATCCTGGCCAAGGAATTGTTTGATTCGGAAGATGCCCTGATCCGCATCGATATGAGCGAGTATATGGAAAAATTCGCTATTTCGCGACTGGTAGGGGCCCCTCCCGGATACGTAGGCTATGAAGAAGGCGGGCAACTCACGGAAAAGGTCCGCCGCAAACCCTACTCCGTCATCCTCCTGGATGAAGTGGAAAAAGCACACCCGGACGTATTCAACATGTTACTGCAGGTCCTGGACGACGGATATCTCACGGACAGCCTGGGTCGGAAAATCGATTTCAGGAATACCATCATCATCATGACCTCGAACATCGGTACGCGTCAGCTGAAGGATTTCGGGCAGGGCGTCGGATTCGGAACCAGTGCCAAGAAATCCCAGGCAGACAGCCATCAGAAGACTGTCATAGAAAATGCTCTTAAAAAGGCCTTTGCCCCGGAATTCCTGAACCGGATCGACGACGTGGTGGTCTTCAACCCGCTCGACCGGGATGATATCCATAAGATCATTGATATCGAATTGAAGAAACTCTTCGCGAGGATCAAGGACATTGGCTACAACCTGACCCTCACAGACAAGGCAAAGGACTATATTGCCGATAAGGGATTCGATAAGGAATACGGAGCAAGGCCCTTAAAGCGTGCGATACAGAAGTACATAGAGGATGCCCTGGCCGCGGAGATCGTGAATTCCAAACTGGAAGAAGGAGACAGCATAGCCATGGATTTCGACGAGAAGAAAGACCTGCTTTCCATTAAGATCACCAAGGAAACGAAGTCTTCGAACGCCTGAAAATTCAGGCATTGAACAATATTTCAGGGAGCCCGGCGGGGCTCCCTTTTTTATACGACTATTCCTGCAAATTTACCCCAAACTAAATGGGTTATAACCATATAAACGATATTTACGCTTTTAATCTAATATTTTTCCAAAAACTTGCCCCCGCCCCTACTTTCGTTCCGGACACTATAATTTACTTCGAGAATGAGAGTCAGACCGACTAAGAAAACTGTCATTGTTAAGGAATACCAGCTCGATATCGGAAAAATCCAGGTTTTTGATGACTATTTGGTCGCAATTTTTGACGAAGGGGCCACCCTTACCCTGGAAAGAGCCTATCAGATAATCGGGATTTCCGAAATCCACTTCAGGGACCGGAATTTCGGCTATATCAGCCTGCGGAAAAACTCCTACGCGATTGACCCCACCATCTACGGGTATCTTCGGGAATTGAAGAACCTGAAAGCATTCGCTGTGGTATCCGTTAAACAAATGGATATGCACAATTTTAAAATCGAGAAATTATTCTATAAAAAACCAATGGAATTTTTTATCGATTATGCCAACGCCTTGCAATGGGTCAAACGCAGGGTCCGCGGAAAATAGTATCCCTTAGCCACGAACGGAAGACCCCGCTACCGAATTGCAACAGGAAGGCCTCCGAAACCGGCATGTGCCGAAGTATCTATTGATCAATCTAAAGGTCAGGATGGCTGGTTCGCAGCGTTTTCTGAATCATCCCGCGCCCGGGTCAATTCCAGGAACGCCCCACCCAAAGCTCCTATGATCGAAGTGGCCGTAAGGGCCTCATATCCCAGTAACTCCGCTGCCAGGTCACCTGCCCTGCCATGAAGGTAGGCACCCAAGATACTGGCATGCAGGGGCGGATAACCCTGCGCCAGCAACCCGGTGATGATCCCGGTAAGCGTATCCCCGCTACCGGCAGTGGCCATCCCGGGATTCCCACTGGAGTTCACATATCCCTTTCCGTTATAGAGGGTAATAGAGTGCGCTCCTTTTATAAGCAATACACAATCGTATTTACCCGAAAACTCATGCGCTTTTTCAAGCTTTTCGAAATCCCCTTCCCAGTCGCCTATCAGGCGTCGTAATTCCCCCGGATGTGGGGTTAGGACCGTCTGTGGGGGCAGTTTTTTGAGGAGTTCCTTCCGGGCCGACAGGATATTCAGGGCATCGGCGTCCAGGACAAGCGGCCCCCGGTATGAATCCAGAAAGGCCGATAAGGCCTCCATAGTGGATTCTTCGGTTCCGAGCCCGATCCCCATGCCAACAGCATCCGCAGCAGGATCGATCTCCAGGGTCGAAATATACTCTTCCGCGGGATCGGTGCGCACCATAACCTCCGGAAGGGCCGTCTGCAGGGGCAGGTATCCGCAGCGAGGCACATAGACCGAAACCAGGCCGCTACCACTTCGTAAACACCCGGAGGCGCTAAGTTGCACGGCTCCCATTTTCCCATAACTCCCGCCTATGATCAGTGCATGGCCAAACGTCCCTTTATGCGAAAACTTCTCGCGAACCCGGTACCAGGGTCGTACAAAGGAGGCGTCAACCAGGGTGTAATCGGTTTCGGTTTCCCTGATGAAATCCGAGTCCAGGCCAATATCCAGAAGGTCCCATTGCCGGATGTATGCCCCGGAGCGGGGAAGGAAGAAAATCAGTTTCGGGACCTGAAAACTCAGAAGCATATCTGCTTTCACAACCTGTGTATGCCTGGTATCCTGATCTACATAAAGTCCTGAGGGGACGTCGATGCTGAGCCGGTTGGCTTCCGATGCATTCATCCATTCAAAAAGCCGCCCCACCCATGCATCGGGCGGACGGTTGAGGCCGATCCCGAATACCGCATCCACAATCAAATCCCCGGGCCCCGTGGCGGGTAACTCGGAGCCCTCAACAATAAAGCCGGGCCAAACCTTGTGTTCCTTAAGGCGATCCAGGTTGGTCAGAAAATCATCTGCCCGTTTATCGCTGTAATTGACCACGTATACCTTTATAGTATAACCCTGTTCCTGCAGGTGCCGGGCCAGGGCCAGCCCATCTCCCCCATTATTCCCGATCCCGCAGAATAAATGGATGGTACCCCCGAAATTCTGCAACGTAGCGTCAAGCCACCGGAAGAGCTCAACAGAGGCCCTTTCCATAAGGGCATCACTGGAGATTCCCTGCTTCTCAATCGTTCTTTTATCCGCTTCATAAACCTGTTTCGCGCTGAATATCTTCATCTGAACCTTAGTTGTAAATCGGACCCCGGACATAAAAATTTCCGGAAGTGTTTGATAAGGTACTCAAAAATACTACTTTTGAGCCGTTACAGACCATCCAATGCGTTTCATTTCAACCTCATACCCGTTTACTCCTGCCCCCGGTTTTGGGCTTTCTGCATGGGTCACCGGTACCCGCACCCCTTTGGGGTAATGATCTTATTTTTTACACCGGTTTCTTACAGTCATTGTATTTCAGTCCCAATTTAAATTACTAATTGCACTCATGAAAGTATTAAAATTTGGCGGTACTTCGGTAGCCGACGCAGCGAACATTAAACGCGTCAGGGCGGTCGTATCCGGAGTGGAGGCCGATAAATTGGTGGTCGTGGTATCTGCCATGGGAGGGATTACGGATCGGCTCTTGCAGATGGCCGCGCAGGCATCCCGTCAGGACCCCGGTTACAGGCAGGTATTAAAGGAAATTGAAGACCGCCACCTGCAGGGCATCCGCGACTTACTGCCCATTGAGAAACAAAGCGCTGCCCTCAGCAAGGTGAAAAGCGACCTGAATATTCTGGAAACCCTTGCAGAAGGTGCCTTTTTGATAGGAGAGATCACCCCTAAGCTATCGGATAAGATCGTCAGTTACGGGGAATTGTTCTCCTCCTTCATCATTTGTGAATATTTTATTGCCGAAAAGCTGGATGCCGTTTTTGCAGACAGCCGGGACCTGATCCGAACCAATGAATCCTATGGGAAGGCAGTGGTCAATTTCGATCTAACCAATGCACGATGCCGGGACTTTATCAAAAAAGCCCCGGAGCGCATCCTGGTGATGCCAGGCTTCATAGCAGCTTCAGACAACGGAAATTCCACTACCCTGGGACGAGGCGGATCGGATTATACCGCGGCCATTGTGGCCGGGGCCATCGGGGCCGAGGAATTGCAGATCTGGACGGATGTGAGCGGGATGTATACCGCCAACCCGAAGATCGTGAAACAGGCCAAGTCTATCCCGCGTATTACCTACGAGGAAGCCATGGAATTATCACATTTTGGCGCCAAGGTAGTCTATCCGCCCACCATTCAGCCCGTGCTCTCAAAAGGAATTCCCATCCGCATAAAAAATACTTTCGACCCCGATGCAGAAGGGACATTCATCACCCGAAACGAAAACGGGGCGGGCAAAACGGTACGCGGGATCAGCAATGTGGAAAGTATTGCCCTGCTTTCCCTTGAAGGCCCCGGTATGATCGGTATCCCCGGTATCTCCAGGCGGTTCTTCGAAGTGCTTTCCCTGGAAGGCATTAGTGTGGTGCTGATCACCCAGGCTTCCTCGGAACACTCGATCTGCGTAGGGATCCCGGAGACCGATGCGGACAGGGCTGCCACGGTTGTGAACGAGGCCTTCGAGTATGAGATCGTATCGGGGAAGATCAAATCCGTTATGGCCGAAAAAGACCTGGCCATCATAGCGCTGGTGGGCGACAATATGAAAAGCCATCAGGGCCTGAGTGGCAAAATGTTCAGCGCCCTGGGGAAAAATAATGTGAATATCCGCGCTATTGCACAAGGCGCTTCAGAACGGAATATTTCGGCCGTCATCAGGAGCGAGGATGTGAAAAAAGCCCTGAATACCCTGCATGAAGAGTTTTTCGAGGAAAATATCAAACAGTTAAACCTCTTCGTCATGGGGGTGGGCACCGTCGGGTCCCGGTTCCTGAGACAGGTGCAACAACAAAAAAAATACCTCAGGGAACAACTGCGGTTGAACCTCAGGGTGATCGGCATGTCCAATTCCAGGACCATGGTCTTCGATGAAGGTGGCATCCCGCTTTCCCAGTGGGAGACCCTCCTTCCCGACGGTGAAAAGGCTGATAGGGAGACATTCTTCGAGCGGGTCCGAAAGCTTAATTACCGCAACAGTATCCTGGTAGACAATACGGCCAGCGAGGAGATCGCCTCTACCTATGAGCAGTACCTGAACCAGAGCATCGCCATAGTCACCTGCAATAAGATAGCCTGTTCTTCCAATTTCGACCGGTATCGAAAGCTGAAGGACCTCGCACGTGAATACCAGGCGCCATTTCTCTTCGAAACGAACGTTGGGGCCGGCTTGCCCATTATCGATACCCTCAAAAACCTGATCGCATCAGGGGACCGGGTACTGAAGATACAGGCAGTCTTGTCTGGCAGCCTGAATTTTATCTGGAACCACTTCAATGAGCAAACCTCCTTCTGCGAAATTGTGAAGCAGGCCAGGGAAGAAGGCTATACAGAGCCCGACCCCAAGATCGACCTCAGTGGGATAGACGTGATGCGGAAGATCCTCATCCTTGCAAGGGAAAGTGGTTACAAGCTTGATATAGAAGACATTGTAAACGATTCATTTTTACCTGAGGCAAGCCTGGCAGCTGGTTCCATTGATGAATTTTTCGCTTCGCTCGAGGCACACGAATCGCAGTTCCAGGGACTCTATGCCTCGGCAGCGGCAACGGAAAGCAAGTTGAAATACGTCGCCGAATTTTCGGAGGGGCAGGCGCGGGTCGGCCTGAAGGAAATCCCGAAAGGGCATGATTTCTACAACCTGGAAGGCAGTGACAACATTGTGCTGTTCTATACAGAACGCTATCCCAACCAGCCCATGATTATCAAAGGCGCAGGAGCAGGGGCGGCTGTAACCGCCTCCGGCATCTTCGCAGATATCATACGAATCGGTAACTTCTGACCCTATGGACGCAATCACCGTTTTCTGCCCGGCTACCATCGCTAACATCTCATGCGGCTTTGATGTGCTGGGGCTGGCACTGGATTCTGTAGGCGACCGGATGACGGTTCGCAAGATTCCACAGCGGGAGATCCGCATTGCCCCGATCATAGGGCAGGACCTCCCTACGGATCCCATGAAGAATGTGGCGGGCGTTGCCGGGATGGCCCTATTGGAGGCGGCTTCCTATACGGGCGGATTTCATCTTGAAATCGACAAGCGCATCAAGGCCGGGAGTGGCATTGGCAGCAGCGCGGCCAGCGCCTCCGGGGTCGTATGGGCCATGAACGAATTGCTGGGAAAACCATTCTCAGCACACGAACTGGTGGGCTTTGCCATGGCAGGGGAGAAACTGGCGAGTGGGGTGGCCCATGCCGATAATGTCGCCCCGGCACTTTACGGTGGTTTTACCCTGATCCGAAGCTATAGCCCGTTGGATATCATACGAATTGACGCACCAGAAGAATTAACCGCAAGCATTATACACCCGCAGATCGAAATAAAAACGGCGGACTCCCGAAAAATCCTAAAAACTACTTTTGCCCTGGAAGACGGCATCAAACAATGGGGCAACCTCGGCGGCCTCATCGCGGGCTTATATACCAGGGACTACGACCTGATTGGCCGCTGCCTGGAAGACTATATAATAGAACCCATACGCTCTATCCTGATCCCCGGTTTCAACCAGGTAAAGAAGGAAGCCGTAAAGGCAGGCGCCCTGGGCTGTGGAATTTCCGGTTCGGGACCATCCATATTTGCCCTGAGCAAGGGCCGTAAAACCGCCGAGGCGGTCGGCCGGGCCATGGGTACTTGTTATGACGGGACCGGGATCGCCTATGACCTGCATATATCCGGCATCAATCCGCAAGGGGTCCGGGCCATAAAAGAATCTTGAGAATATGTACGTGAACGCCCATCATAATCCACCGGGCAGGGCCGGAATTATATACGGCACCGCCGGTAAATCAACAGAACAGTGATCTATTACAGCCTCAACCGGAACAGTCCGTCCGTATCTTTCAGAGAAGCCGTGGTAAAAGGGATAGCCCCTGATAAGGGGTTGTATTTCCCTGCTGAGATCCCGGTACTCCCGGCCGAGTTTTTTAAGTCGATCGGCAAAAGATCCAATCGGGAAATTGCCATGCAGGCCATCCTGCCTTTTGTGGGCGACGACCTCCCTGCAGACGAACTGGAACGCATCCTGCAAGAAGTCCTGGATTTCCCATTCCCCCTGGTCCGGATAGAAGATCGGATAGCCAGCCTCGAATTGTTCCATGGGCCCACCATGGCTTTTAAAGATGTGGGTGCCCGGTTCATGGCCAGATGCCTGGGATATTTTTCCCGGGACCGGCAGGGGGAGATAACGGTTTTGGTAGCAACTTCCGGTGACACGGGGGGAGCAGTAGCCAACGGGTTCTATGGGGTGTCCGGGGTCCGGGTGGTCATCCTGTATCCCAGGGGTAAGGTGAGTGAAATCCAGGAACGCCAGCTGACTACCCTGGGGGGTAATATCCGTGCCCTGGAGGTAGACGGGACATTTGATGACTGCCAGCGCATGGTGAAGACTGCTTTTCTCGATCCGGCCCTTAACAGGCAAATTACCCTAACATCGGCCAATTCCATCAATATAGCCCGCTGGCTCCCCCAGCTCTTTTACTTCCTGTTCGCATTCCGGGAGGTGCAGGCCTACGCGCAAGACCTTGTTTTTTCCGTCCCCAGTGGCAATTTCGGGAACCTTTGTGCCGGGATGGTGGCACACCGGCTCGGAATGCCCGTGAACCATTTTATTGCCTCAACCAACCGCAATGACACGGTTCCCCGCTTCCTGATGAGCGGCCGATACGAACCAAAACCTTCTTACGCTACCATCTCCAACGCAATGGATGTGGGAGATCCCAGCAATTTTGATCGCATCCGTCATTTGTACCATGATGATTACGACGAGCTGGTTTCCCACCTCAGCGCCTTTTCTTTTTCGGATGAGGCTACCCGCGACGCTATGAAGAAATTATACACCCAATCGGGATACATGGCAGACCCCCACGGCGCGGTCGGCTACCTGGGATTGAAGAAGTATCAGGAAAGCCACCCGAATATGTTCGGAGTTTTCCTGGAAACGGCCCATCCCGTTAAATTCCTGGATGTGGTAGCCCCTGTAATTGGCCGGGAACCGGATATACCCCCGCAAATACAAAAGGTCATGAAAGGCCGGAAAGAAGCAACCCCTATCGCCTCCTATGAAGCCCTCGTGAGCTTCCTTAAATCCGGGTGAACCCGGGAATCAGAATGGCATCCCCACACAGAAAACCTTTTGCCTCCATTTAGCCAGTGGCTATATTTTCAATACATTTGCGCAGTGAAAAAAGACAGCGGAATGAAGACAACGGCATTAACCGAAACCCACCGGGCGCTGGGTGCCAAAATGGTTCCTTTTGCAGGATTTTTGATGCCTGTTTCCTATGAAGGGGTCAATGCGGAACACCATACCGTACGGGATGGGGTAGGCGTTTTTGATGTGTCCCATATGGGCGAATTCCTGATCGAAGGACCTCAGGCCCTCGAGCTGATACAGAAAGTATGCTCCAACGATGCCTCCAAACTCAGCGTGGGACGGGCCCAGTACAGTTGCCTGCCCAATGAAACCGGGGGCATAGTGGATGATCTGATCGTATACAGGGTGAAGGACCAACAATACCTCCTGGTAGTCAACGCCTCCAACATCGACAAGGACTGGGCCCATCTCGAAAAGTACAATACCTCCATAGGCGCGAAGATGCGGAATATATCCGACCAGTTTTCCCTGCTGGCCATACAGGGCCCCAAAGCCGTGGAAGCCATGCAATCCCTTACTTCCGTAAAGCTGTCCGAGATCCCGTTTTATCATTTTGTAGTTGGCGGTTTCGCAGGGCTTCCCCATGTGATTATTTCGGCTACGGGCTATACCGGCTCCGGTGGGTTTGAGATCTACTGCAAAAACGAAGAAGCCCAACAGCTTTGGGATCGGGTTATGAAGGCCGGCGAGGAATACGGCATCAAGCCGATCGGCCTGGCGGCGCGGGATACGCTCCGCCTCGAAATGGGCTATTGCCTGTATGGCAATGATATAGACGACACCACTTCCCCCATTGAAGCCGGATTGGGCTGGATCACAAAATTCAGTAAGGAGTTCGTAAATTCCCGGGGACTCGCCATCCAAAAGGAAAATGGACCTCACAGGAAACTGATCGGGTTTACCATAGACGACCGCGGCATTCCCCGAAAGGATTACGACATCCTGGACCATGCCGGGAAAGTAATTGGCCGGGTTACCTCCGGTACCATGTCGCCCTCCCTGGATATGGGAATCGGGCTGGGGTATGTGCCAGCTGCTTTATCAGCGCCGGGCACAGATATTCAAATTCAAATCAGGAACAAAGCGGTGGCTGCAACCGTTGCAAACCTCCCTTTTTATAAAAGGCAATAAGGCAATCATGACGTATGGCAGACGGACGAGGCAAGGCAGAGGAAAATAACAAAAAGGTGCTCATTCTGGGCGGCAGTGGATTTATCGGGAATTCTATCTACAGGGAACTCTGTAATTTCTATGATACATACGGGACTTATTGTTCTGCCCGCCGTGCATTTGAAGGCAACCAGCAGTTTTTTAAATACGACATGGAGGAGGATGACGTCTACCAGCTGCTCGAAAAAATACGGCCCCAGTTAATCATTTCTTCGGTAAGGGGCAATTTCGCAGCCCAGATACAGGCGCATCAGCATATTGTGGAATACATTTTGAGAAACGATGCGAAACTGTATTTCATCTCCTCTGCCAATGTTTTTGACGGGTATACCAAGTATCCCTCTTACGAACACGATAAAACCCTGTCTGAAAGCGTATACGGCCGGTTTAAAATCAAGATCGAGAACATGTTACTGCGGATCCCGGTGGAGAAAATGGCCATCCTCAGGGTCCCAATGGTATTTGGCAACACCTCGCCACGCATCAAGGAGATGAAATCCCTGATCTGGAAGAACGAGCCCGTTGAGATCTTCCCAAACCTGGTGATCAATGTCACCAATGATGATAAACTGACACAACAGATCCATTACCTGATCAACCAAAACCTCAATGGGATCTACCACCTCGGAAGCAGGGACCTGGTGCATCACGATGATTTTATCCGGGAAGTCCTGGAACGGATTGGATCCTTCAACCCTATTTTCAAGCGTGTTTTCACAACCAATGAGGAACGCTACCTGGCCGTATTACCCAAAGACAATCTGCTGCCGGAAAACCTGCAGGTCAGCTATCAGGAAATTATCGATCATCACGTCCTGGGTTGATACGGGTTTGCCCCGCTATTGGGGATCCGGGCAGGTGATTTCGCCTTTACATGGACGGCTAATTTCCTTACCTTTAAACCAAACACAGATACTTTACCCATGAAGCAGCATCACGGGCAATTTGCAGACCTCTCGGCGGTTTATATAAACTGTACCCTAAAACGCTCTCCAAGGCAGAGCCACACCCAGGGTTTAATAGACCTTTCCCAAAACATCATGCGCAAGGAAGGGGTTGCCGTTACCAATATACGGGCCGTGGATCATGAGATAGCCTTCGGGGTACAGCCCGACATGAGAAAGGAAGGGGTAGCCAGTGATGAATGGCCAGCCCTTTTCGAAATCATCTTTGCGGCGGACATCCTGGTGCTTGGAACACCCATTTGGCTGGGCGAACGCTCTTCCGTATGCAGCCAGGTGATCGAACGCCTGTACGCCATGTCGGGTAAACTCAATGAAAAGGGGCAGTACCTGTATTACGGAAAAGCAGGGGGGACCATTATCACCGGGAATGAGGACGGAGCCAAGCATTGCGCGATGGGGATCCTTTATGCCCTGCAGCATCTTGGGTACACCATCCCGCCCCAAGCAGATTGCGGCTGGCTGGGCGAAATTGGGCCCGGGCCCAGCTACCTGGACAAGGAAGCCCAAGGCTATGAGAACGATTTCACCAACCGCAATACCACGTTTATGACGTACAACCTGCTGCACCTGGCCAAAATGCTCCGGGAAAACAAGGGCTACCCAAATTACGGGAACTCCCGGAAAGCCTGGAATGAAGGGGCCAGATGGGCATTTGAAATACCGGATCAATCTAACTAAGGAAATATATTCAAACTATGGAAAAGCTTAACGAGCGCACAATAGAGGAACGCCTGGACAAACTGGAAGGCTGGGAATATGTAGACGGGGCCATCGAGGCAAGTTTTAGGTTCAAGAATTTCAGGGAAACCTTCTCGGTTATGACCAAAATTGCCTTCGAATGCGAGGAACAAAAGCACCACCCCGATTGGTGCAATGTATACAACAGCCTGAAAATCAGGCTTAACACCCATGATGCAAACGGTGTTACCGAAAAGGACTTTAAACTGGCCCATAGCATTTGGGACATCATCCACGGGAGCTAAAATCGGGAGAGGCTTCCTTCTTGCCCGGATTTTATAAAGTAGTAATTTTACTCCAGCAAATTTGAGGTTTCCTTATGGGAAGAGCATTTGAATTCAGAAAGGCGCGGAAGATGAAACGCTGGGCCGCCATGTCCAAAGCATTTACGCGGATTGGCAAGGACATTGTCATGGCTGTCAAGGAGGGAGGTCCGGATCCGGATACGAATGCCCGCCTGAGGGCCGTCATACAGAATGCCAAGGCCGTGAACATGCCCAAGGACAATATCGAACGCGCCATAAAACGGGCTACCGATAAATCCCAGGGCGACTTCAGGGAAGTCATTTTTGAAGGGTATGCCCCCCATGGGATCGCCGTCCTCATCGAAACCGCCACCGACAACAACACCCGTACTGTTGCCAATATCCGCAGTTATTTCAATAAACACAACGGCAGCCTCGGGGTTTCCGGCTCCGTGGAATTCATGTTCGACCACAGCTGCCATTTCCGGATCAACAAGGAAGGCCTGGACCCGGAAGCCCTGGAACTCGATTTGATCGACTTCGGAGCGGAGGAAGTCTTTGTAGAAGAGGATGACATCCTAATTTATGCCCCTTTCGAATGCTTCGGCGCTATCCAAAGGGAACTGGAATCCCGGGACATCGAAATCCTTTCTTCCGATTTTGAGCGTATCCCCCAGATGACCAAGGAACTTCCCGAAGATGAAAAGGAGGAGGTTGAGAAATTGCTGGAGATGATCGAGGAGGATGACGATGTTCAGAACGTGTACCACACCATGCAGGAATAATGGAATCAGTGTGAAGTTAAAACTCCTCATTGATCCTCCCGGAAGGCCAATGTTTCCGGGTTACCCTCTTTAATTGAATTTTTTGTACCTTATACAGGTTCCCCCTAACTTTTTGTTCAATCTTAAATACACCGACCATGCGAACCAGTGTTTTGTGTACCGTTTTTTTATTGACCTTCACCATTTTTTCCTGTAGCTCGGATGACAGCGGCAAAGCCAACACCGATGGGGGACTGAGCATCGCTGACATCCAGGGAAACTGGACAGCCACCAGCTTTGTGTTTGAAAAGAGCTGTGATCCGGGGATGGATTGCCCGGCAGAATCGGTAGACCTCATCGATCAGGGGATCACCGCAACCATGATGATTGAAAGTGACGGCCAATTCACCATTTTGTCAACCCAGCCGGGAGGCGGCGGGGAAGCGATCTCCGGGCAGATGTCTTTTGATGAGGATCTGCTGGTGATCACATTCGACGACTCGCCGGGGGAAGATGATTTCTTTGGGGTACAGCTCACCAATAATGATAACAACCTGCGGATCGAGGGTCCGGTGGAATACGATTTCGACATGGATGGGAATGACGAGCCGGCGACGGTGACTATTACCCTGGTTCGTTCCTGAAAAAACCTTGGCAATCCAGTCTCTTAGGATAAAACTTAAGGGTGGGAATACGACAGCTCCGGAGTTCATAAGGATTGTTGTGGCAGACATGGGATCTGCGTATCAACCGGTTTAAAACAGTGACCGGGCCAGATGGTAAGCTATCTGGCCAATTGGACTAAAACCCGTTTTCTGGCACTTTTCCAAGCACCCCCCGATAAAAGTCCATATAGCTTTTAAAATCCGCTTCCCGGTCTCCCGACGGGGAAACCGGTTCGGAAATCTTTACCTTTTTTTTGCCAAAATCAAAGGCCACCATGACGATGGGGACATGGGCGGCGATGGCAATGTAGTAGAAACCCGTTTTCCAGGTGGCTACTTTTTTGCGGGTGCCTTCGGGGGAAAGGGCGAGCCGGAAGGTTTTTCTTTCGGAAAAGATCTTCGCAACAGCCCGTACCGTATCCCTGCTCCTGCTCCGGTCGATTGGCGAGCCGCCCAACCACCTGAAATACCAGCCGAAAGGAGGCCTGAACAGGGAATCTTTGGCCACGAAATGGATGCGGGTACCTATAAGCTGCCGGACGAGTAAGCCCAGCACAAAATCCCAGTTACTGGTATGGGGGGCGATGATGAGGACGTATTGGTCGAGGTCGGGCAGGCTGCCTATCAACTTCCACCCCAGGATCCTGAAATAGATAAGACGCGCAAGTGATCGCATGGTGAAAGCAATTTACCCCTTCACCTGCCGATGACCCCATCGGGAGAACGCAAGTTGCGGGGATTCGGGCATCGGCTCGCCTATATCTTTCGATAAATGGCTTCCAGTTTTTCAGGGGGTACCTGCTTTCTCCAGTCGGTCCCCAGGGCATTTTCCCAAAGGGGCTCCAACCCAAGCGCGACGGAGATCATGGCCTCTATGTCTTCATCCTTAGCCTGCCTGCAGACGCCCTTAGGCAGATGGATACCGTGTTTGTCCTTCATTCGGTGGAATCTTTCGACATCCTCAGGGTAAAATTCATCCAGGTGCTGAAATACCAGGCAGTTTCCCAGGCCGTGTTTCACCCCGAGCACATAAGACAGGCCATAACTCATGGCATGGGCCACGCCCACCTGGGAATAGGCGATGCTCATACCTCCGTGCCAGGAAGCCATCATGAGTTTTTCCCTTGATTCCTGATGGGGCAGGTTGTCCATAAATACTTCCATGCAGAGTTCCATGGCCTTTTCGCCATAACTCTGGCTGAAAGCGTTCAGGTACGTGCCCCGGAGCGACTCCACGCAGTGGATGTAGCAATCCATTCCCGTATAAAACCACTGGTCCCTCGGCACGCCTTTTGTAAGGGAAGGATCGAGGATGACCTGATCAAAAGTCGAGTAATCCGAATTAATCCCGAGCTTTTTATCCGGGCCCAGAAGTACGGTCGTTCTGGAAACTTCCGCTCCCGTACCGCTGATGGTGGGGACTCCCACGTGGTAAACCGAAGGTTTATGGACCAGGTCCCACCCCTGGTATTGAGCCGCACTGCCTGTATTTGTAAGCATAATAGCCACGGCTTTTGAAAGGTCAAGGAGGGTACCCCCGCCGATGCCAATGATTCCGGAAGGCATTTCCGAAAACGTGTCCCTTATCTCTG
>Ga0102952_1000254_pt1 | contig 23157 bp, 32 predicted proteins | sample SalPon2A_C_D1_MG_FD_78506 | JGI IMG/M metagenome (GOLD analysis project Ga0102952, IMG submission 78506) | Soil microbial communities from South San Francisco under conditions of wetland restoration - Salt Pond MetaG R2A_C_D1_MG | ecosystem: Environmental > Terrestrial > Soil > Wetlands | place... | reverse complement strand
TGTGTAATATGACTACTGAAGCAGGAGCTAAAAATGGAATTGTTGAACCTGATCAAAAAGTAATTGATTATCTTACTCGTAGAGGTGCTACAAATCTAAATTTGGTAAAAGGCGATGATGATGATGCAGAATATGAAAAAATATTCGAGTATGAAGGATCCGAGATAGAACCAGTTGTTGCAAAACCATTCTCTCCTGAAAACATTTCGATTGTTAGAGAGGCCCCTTCGGTTGAATTAGATAAATGCTATATCGGTTCTTGTACTGGTGCAAAATACGAAGATTTGGAAGCTGCAGCAAGAGTACTCAAAGGAAGAAAAGTTAAGATTAGAACCGAAATATTACCTGCAGCAATTTCAATTTATCAACGTGCACTGGAAAATGGATTGTTGAAAATTTTCCTAGATGCAGGTGTTACTGTTGGACCTCCTACATGTGGGGCATGTTGTGGTGCCCATATGGGGGTGTTGGCAAAAGATGAAATCTGTATTAGTACAACAAACAGAAATTTCCCGGGAAGAATGGGCCATATTGAATCTCAAACTTATCTTTCATCACCTCTAGTGGCTGCAGCATCTGCAGTTACTGGTAAGATTACTGATCCGAGGGATTTGAAATGAAGGGTAATATCATAAAATATGCACAGGACAATATTGACACTGATGTGATTATTCCTGGACAATACCTAAAAATACATGATTATGTAGAACTTGCAACTCATGCAATGGAAGGTCTTGATCCTGATTTTCATTCCAAAGTAAAAGAAGGTGATTTTATTTTATCTGGAAAGAACTTTGGTTGTGGCTCATCACGAGAACACGCTCCTATCGCTTTATCTAATTCTGGAATAAAGGCAGTACTTGCATTATCTTTTGCAAGGATATTTTATCGAAATGCAGTTGATGGTGCATTTTTGTTACCAATTGAAGTTGAACAAGACGCATATGATGCAATTTCAGAAGGTGATGAAATTGACATTGACATATCTACTAACAAAATTAAGAATATCACTAAGAATCAGACATACAAAATGAAACCATTTTCAGAAATCATCGGAAAAATAATTTCTGCAGGTGGTCTTTTCAAGTATAAACCAGATCAGGATTAAAATGGGAAATACTCTATTTGAAAAAATCTGGGACTCTCACGTTGTTGTTGAAAAACAAAGTGGTCCGTCTTTAATTTATGTGGACAGACATCTAATACATGAAGTAACATCTCCACAAGCATTTGATGGATTACGCTTGAATAACAGAAAAGTTCGTCGACCTGATCTCACTATTGCAACTATGGATCACAATGTTCCTACTAATGATCGATCTCTTCCAATTTTAGACCAAACATCTGCAATTCAAATTCAGACACTGGAAAAAAATTGCAAGGATTTTGACATCAAATTATTTGATATCAATAGTTCTAATCAAGGAATTGTACATGTAATTGGTCCTCAGTTAGGAATTACTTTGCCTGGAACCACTATCGTTTGTGGTGATAGTCATACTTCAACACATGGGGCATTTGGAGCTCTAGCTTTGGGTATTGGAACTAGTGATGTTGAGCATGTATTGGCATCACAAACCTTGTGGCTTGAAAAACCTACACCATTTGAAATTAGAGTTGAAGGAAAAAGAAAGAATCCTCATGCAGTAACTGCTAAAGATATTATTCTGTCTATTATCAAGCATATTGGAACCGGTGGTGGTACAGGCACTGTAATTGAATATCGCGGTGAAGGCATTACTGATCTTTCTATGGAACAAAGAATGACAATTTGTAACATGTCTATAGAAGCAGGTGCAAGAGCAGGTTTGATTGCACCTGATGAAAAAACATATGATTATCTTCGAGACAGAAAATATACTCCCGAAAATTATGAATCTCTAGTAGATTCATGGCAAGATAACTTAAAAACTGACAATGACGCAAAATTTGAAAAACAATTTGTTTTACACCTTGATGATATTGCACCACAAGTTAGTTGGGGAACAAATCCTGGAATGACTTGTGATGTAACTGATTCTGTTCCCTCTCCAGATGAATTTTCTAAAGGAGATTCGAATCAAAAGAAGGGAGCTGAAAAGGCACTTGCGTACATGGATCTTAAACCTGGAACCCCCATTGAAGATATTAAAATTGACAGAGTATTCATTGGATCATGTACTAATGCGCGATTAGAAGATCTTATTGAAGCATCCAAAGTAATCAAAGGACAAAAAATTTCTTCACATGTCAGAGCAATGATTGTTCCAGGATCACAGATGGTAAAACAACAAGCTGAAGAGATGGGTATTGATAAAATTTTCATTGATGCCAACTTTGAATGGCGTGAATCTGGATGCAGTATGTGTCTTGGAATGAATCCTGATATCTTATATCCTGGTGAAAGATGTGCTAGTACATCAAACAGAAATTTTGAAGGCAGGCAAGGAACCGGTGGACGCACTCATTTGGTAAGCCCCGTGATGGCAGCAGCAGCTGCAATCCAAGGACATTTTGTTGATGTAAGAAAAATGGATTTGAGTTAACATGGAATCTTTTAAAAAAGTAACAAGCATTGTAACTCCACTTGACAAGGTCAATGTAGATACTGATCAAATTGTACCTAAACAGTTCTTAAAACTAATTCAAAAATCTGGATTTGGCAAATTTTTGTTCTTTGATTGGAGATATGATAAAAATGAGAATAAAAAACCTGATTTTGTCTTAAATGATTCTAGATATAATAATTCTAAAATTCTTGTGACTGGTGACAATTTTGGATGTGGCTCAAGCAGAGAGCATGCAGTTTGGGCTCTGCTTGACTATGGTTTCTCTGTAATCATTGCCCCCTCTTTTGCCGATATCTTCTTTAGTAATTGCTTCAAAAATGGAATTTTACCAATTTCTTTGGATGAAAAAACAGTTGAGAAACTTCAACAGGAAACTAGCCCAATTGAAGTAGATTTGGAAAAACAAACTATCAAAACATCATCTGATGAAATATCATTCAACATTGATCCTTACAAGAAAAAAATTCTCTTAGATGGTTTGGATGATATTGCACAAACTTTGCAATATGAAGATAAGATAACTGACTTTGAAAAGACCTCTAAAATCCCATCTGTTTTATAATTTTCTTTACTGTTTTTTCATTTCTTTCTATGATCATTGGGGATTCTACATCTAACCATTCTTTATCTTGAATGTCAAATGCACTAATCTTCCCTTCTTTTGATAATTGTTGTAAAATATCATATGACAAATTAATCTCTTTTTGTTTTTTAGTCTTTATTCTCTTAATGATGTCTTTGCCTAACATGTAAATTCCTAAACATTCTGATAATTGTAATTTCATCTTTGGTTTTTCTTTGAATTCTTTTATGATTCCATCTTCTACTATTGCAAATCCTGTCTCTTCTCTTCTCTTTGTTCTAGTTGCAATACATGCAGTACTGTTTTTCTCTCTGAACAACTCCATCATCTTCTTTAGATCTATTGCACACAAATTATCTACAAACCATAATACAAATTCTGACTCTTTTTTGAGTCTTTTTTCAATGTGTAAAAGATCCCCTCCTGTACCACTTTGTGAATCCTGAACAAAAACCAAATTTTTTTGATCTCCGAAATAATTTCTTATCTGTTCTCCCAATCTGTTGAAATCTGAAATTATGATCACCTCATTTATAAAATTAAATGATTTTAGATATTTTACAATATAATCAATCAATGGCTTTCCATTGATAGGTGTCATGGCTTTTGGAAAATATTCTGTATATGGCTTACCTCTGGTTCCTTTGCCACCTGCAAGAATTACAGCTTTCACAGCCTAACGATATGATTTCTGTTTTCTTCTTCTTGCACCAGGCCCGCCAAATTTCTTTGGTTCTTTTTGTCTGGCATCTCCACTTACTAGATATTTGTCAAAATCTGAAATACGTTTTCTAAGATCGTCTCTGGTAGATTTTGGGAATGGATGTTCTTTTGGTTCTTTTTTAGATTTGGTCCATCCTATGAGTGCTCTTGTAATTCCAGTTGCAATTGCACTGGCTTGACCCATATAACCTCCGCCTCTTACTCTAACAGAAATATCTATTTTGTCTCTTAAATCCCCTGTAATTTCTAATGGCGCTAGTATAACTTCGCGAGCAGTTTCCTGTGGAATCATTTCTACTGGAACATTGTTGATTCTAACTCTACCTTGTCCTTTTGTAATGTATACGTGCGCACTAGCTGTCTTTCTAGTTGCAAAATAAATTTCTGTTTTTGTGGTTGTCATTCGGTCCATCCTATTATTCTACATAATTCACCTATTGAAGTATAGTTTGATGCAGTTTTTTTAATTTTGGCTTTTTCAAATTGAATTTTCTCTAATGACTTGAGTTCTTTTGGGGATCCAATATATGTTCTTAATCTTTGATGTGCTTCTTTTCCAGATGGTTTTCTATCATATGGTAGCATTTGACGAATCATTTTTGCCATGAGCGTATCTGGTCTTCTATAATGAACCGGTCCGTGTTTTGGATTAATCACACTGTTAATTTCTAAAAATTCTCTGTACTCTTTGATTTGGTTACTTCTAGTTCCACTCATCATAATTTTTTCACAGTTGACTACTGAAACTCTATTTCCATTGATTAGTAATTTTGCAACATTTGATGATAATCTTCCTGCAATGTGATCTGTTGCATCTACTACAATTGGTCTGTCTGTTCGGATAATTGTCTCTTGTTTAGCCAAGTAATACAACTCCTTTTCCGGTAGGATTCTTTTCAATAAGTTCTAGATAACTAATCAATTTTCCACCATTTTTTATTATTTTAGTAGCTGCAGAATTTGAAATTGAAAATGAAAATAATGTAATTTTGTGAGGAATGTTACCTGTTCCGAGAACTTTTCCTGGAAATACAACTGTGTCATTTTCTTTTGTCAGTTGTGCAATTCTATTCAAGTTGAGATCTCTTCTTGCAATAGATGGTTTTAATGCATATTCTGCCAATTTTGCCCAAATTGGAGCATCATTTTTGGAAGATGCCTTTTTTAGATCACTGGCCATACGTATAACCACTTGATTAGTCATGTGAATAATGCGGTTTGAAACCCAAATATAATGTCTATGCTTGGGTTATTCTTCAATTTTATCAATCATTTCTTTGAATTGATCTAATCTGTTACTTACTTCGTCTACTCCTGAAATGATTATTTGCTCTGGATTTAGTGCTCCTGTTGACTCTATGGTTAGAATTTTCTCATCTTCCTTATCGGTGTCAGTTAGTGTTGAGATGTTTGCGGCATTCCATTTGGCATGTTCTGTTCCACGTCCTAATCTTGCATAACACTCTACTTTGATTCTTTGACCTGGCGCTAGTTGTACAATTGGAATTTTATCTGAAACTGGTTTTATTGTATCATCTTCAGAGGATAATTCATTTGATAAAATTGTTCTCGTAACGTCTGAATCCCCAGAATCTAAAACCAACATTACTTTACAGTTTGAACAACCTGCCTCGCTTTGGCATTCACATTTTGATGGCTCGTTAAATCTTGTCAAGTCTGTTTTTAATGGAATTAATCCCAATCTGTGTGCTAAACCTTCATCTGGCAATACTGAAGAATTCTCTACAATGTCAACTGTATCTATTGCAAAGACTGGAACACCATTTAGGCATACCCGTCTAAGTGCATTTGCATACTGTAATGGAACTCCTTTTAGCTTCATGGAAATTTTATGATTATCTTTACTAATTACTTCTAATGATGACAAATCTTGAAGAAAATCTTCAAAGTCCACATAAAAATCTAGCTAGTTTTACGTATAGGTATTAAAGTTTTAACATGATATTGTCTGACTTTTTTCACCTGTTTTGTATTAAATCCAAAAAAGATCTATTCTTTAGTCGTCATGTTCATCCTTTTCTTGGTATGTATTCAAGATGTATCTCATCTGATACCTGATGAAGAAAACTCAGATTGTCTGCAACAAGTGTAAGGATAATACCCTTATACGAAATTGAAATTACAATGGTGTCAAAAATGACTTTTTATGGACGCATTATCCTTAGGGAAGTTTACGGTCTGGCAAACGATAAACCAAATCTGGCACATACAAATTGACACCATTGCATAATGAAACTATTTCATTTTTGAATATAACCAACGCTAAGAATTCATTCATATGAATTATCAGTATCTACTAAATACTATTTTGAAACATAATAGGATGGTATTAGAACTGTCACCAAACAACTAACCGTTTTTGGCCTTAAGATCTAATACAATTTTGTTTATTTCCTCTTCTAAAGGTGATTGGAATGATCAGATCGTATCATATCTGATCATGCTTCTTGCTAGGTAATTCAAAATCTATTGAATGGTCTGGGGGTCTGTTAGCATTTTATTTTATGACTTTCAAATTCCGCATCAATCAAAAAATGTCTGTTACAGTTGCTACAGAAGTTTGGAATGTACATAATGTCTTTGCCAGGTATTCCAACTGGTGGTTTCACAGGTGTCAAAACATTTGTTTGGGTATAATATTTAAAGACAAAATAAATTCACATCCTACATAAAAAGAGAATATGAATTTTGAATACATATTCATGCCCAGAGATTACGTTATCTAAGTATAGTTACTTAACCTTTACCGTAACTTTACCGAGTCTATAGTGACATTACCATCTTTGTGTCATGAATGTGACTTTATCTACTATCCTCTGAACCCCCAAAATCAAACTCGGTACTGCCATACATTGCAAACTCTATTGATGTCTTGAGAAAGTCATTGATAGACTCTCCAAGTTCATTACATCTATCCCTTAAGTCATCATGAAGTTGTTTTGGTATTCTTACAGAAACGGTTCTAGACATCTGTTTACAGTAGTTTTTGAGTTAGTTAAAGACCACAATTTCATACTCTGGAAATTTATACGCTAAAGGAATTATTGATACTGTTTGCCTGATAAAATTTTGCCTGATGAGAATTCCGATTATAGCCTTTCTGGAAGAAGTGAGGAAGCAAATGATACATATTTTGAATCTCCTATAGAATCAAAGCCCAAAAACAGGATCCTGATAATTACTGCAATATCTTTTGTTGTTTTGGCTGCAGGGATCTTTTCATATTATTTTGTAAATCAGAGTCAGATAGACTCGGAGATTTTGGATAACACCTCTCTAAAGACACAAGAAGAAAAGATGGCAATCAAGTATGGTGTTGGCGAATTTGGCAGTGATCATGCCCATTCAGCGTTGACTGTGTTTGTTCACGGAGAGATGCTAAATTTTGCTCTGCCTCAGTTTCAGCTACAAAGCAAGTATGTTCACTTTGAGGACTATAATCCGTATTTAGTACACAAGCATGCAACTGGCGTTCCATTGGAGATGCTGTTTGCATCATTTGGTGTAAATGTTACATCAAAATGCATTACACTGGGTACAGTAAATGCAATTACTGATGAAAAATTTTGTACTGATTCTGAAAATTCTATGGTGTTTATGGTAAATGGAAATAATGTTTCAGATATCGCTCAATATGAAATAAAACACAATGACCGAATTTTGATATCTCTGGGAGACCCAAAATCATTACCTGAGCAGCTCAAATATCTGGAATCACTGCAAATCTATGACCTTCCAAAAAAGAGTCCAATTACATCTGAAGATGATATATTCATTTGATATTCAGTGATTTTTGATGGTTCTCAGATTTATCATAATTACGTACGTCCTCACATGGCTTTGAGTGGAAAGACTCCTGCTGAGGTTTGTGGGATCGAGGTTCAAGGAAAGGACAAATGGTTTACGCTTATTCAAAATTCAGTAGAGAAGAATAAATAATCACATATACGTACATACATACAGGTGGGTAATGTCTGCTGAGAAATTAGCAGGATCTTAGCCGAACGAATGAAGCTTGTGGAACAGGCGGGGACTAGTAGGCTGAGAGTCACCAAATGATTTTTCCAAACTGATCCCATTGTTCTTTGTATCTGATCTTATTTGAAAGTAAATCATAAAATGTTGAATCATTCATCTGAAATTTACGTTGAACTAATCCTGCAATATAATCCGCAACTTGCAGCATAGGTACTGCTTTAGAATCTTCATGAATTACAGTTACCTTATAATCCATATTCTTGTCTTGTTCCCAAGAACGAAAAGAAGTTTTTTCATCACAGTATTTATCAAAATCTTTTCTTTTTTGTTTAGATAAACTTCTATCAATTATCAAACGTATTGAATTGTATGGATCATGTGGTTTAAAATAATCATTTACAAGATGCGTGATTATTGTATCTACTACCAAATATCTATACAATCTTCCTTGATCTGATTTCAGTTCATTTTTTACAGAATCTTTACTTATACAAAATGCACTCATTATGAGATTCATTTCTTGAATTTTGCAAAGAAACCTACATTTTGTTTTTTCACTATCGGCTGAAAATTTGAATTCGGGTATTTTCCTCTTCTTTTTTTTAGTACCATCATTAATTTTCTTAAGCGTTCGTTTTACTATGCTATTTTCAGCAAAAGGATGACGGTTGTAACTAAAGGCATATCCTATAGTAAAAAATGATGATGCCCCATCTCCAAAGCCTAAATCACCAGATTCATCAACATAAACAGAAACAAAAGGCAAATCTGTTTGATCTCCTCTCAGTTTATGTTAAATGTTATGCGTAAAAATGAGATACTATGTTGACATGAGGTCAAAGTAAAATCAAAGATCCTTATTTTATTGTAATGACCATTTGATAAAACATGGCACAGTATTTGGGAAATACTCATACAATGGAAGTTCATAATTTGTTCAATCAACAAACAAATTGTCAAATTAATGAAATAAAATTCGAACATAGACGAGAATTTACTAGTCTTATTGTTGCCCATGCACAAGGTTTTGATAATTGTGCTTGGTGTATTGGTGGTTCTACAAGATAGAACCCTATTTTTTATCATGTCCCGACCCTTTACACCTAGAATATGTCCCATCAACTTGACAGAACCCAATAAACTGTTTTTATGTGATTTAAGGAGAGTTAAACCTGCAAGAATTATCGTCTGAATTCCGTACTTTACAAATAAGATTTAATGTAACCCAAATTTGAATCTGACAAGAATTATCTCTATGAGAATTCTTTACAAATGCCACTGAAATGTAAAGTGAGTTTCCGGCAAATCTTGCCAATGAAATGCTTAAGTTCAAATCCTGATTAAAGGACAATAGTTGAATATCTATGAATTTTATCACAAAAAAGGTTTTAGAATTTCAATACAAGAAGTTAGAGGATTCTAAAAAGAGATTGAATCAGCACTTAGAAAAAAGAGAATCTATTATTAACTCCAATTCTGATTCTAAAGAAGATCTTGAAAAAATAGAAAAGTATATTGGAATTTGGAACAAGAATATTCAAAAAATAGAAAAAGAAATCAAAAAGATCGAAGATAAGGAATCATAGATTCTGAACTCTAACAATTCTTAAATTCATCATTTTCAGATTATAGTGATGGTTGATTACGAACAAGAACCTAATAGATATGAAACAATATCGATTGAATCAAAAATCAGAGAGGGTGTTTTTCATAAAGTTGTTAAAGACTTGGAAACAGGAAAGGCTGTTTCTTGTTCTTGTAAATGTTGGAGCAAAGGACAAAAACCTTGTGTGGGCATGAGAACTATTGGGTTTGATAATTAAATTAGATTCTAAACTCTATTTTTCTCTCTAAATTTTGCAACTGTCTTGATAATTAATCCACAATACTTCAAAGTTCTTGATTGTCTTTTTACATCTCTGAATAATTCTCATCAATTTTCTCAGTATCTGAAATTAACAAACAATATTCAATGTTGGAATAAGTTTCAGCCCTTACTTTGTCGTTTTGCCTATAGTGGACCAGTTTGAGTGATTTGTGGCCCATCAGGGCTTCGGCAAAGTCCGACTGGTGGGCATCCGTAACCTGTGTCTTAAACCAGGTACGAAATGCATGAAAGTGTATCCAGTTTTTTTGGTTTTCATTTTTTGCATTCAACTCTGGAATCTTTTTGACGTATCTGTCAAGCTGGGATTCTAGATTGTGTTTTGTTGCAATAACGTATTTTGAATATTTTTCCTCATCTGAATTCTTCAACTATGTTCTCTCAAAAAGAGATATTCTTTTTGTAAATCATATCTTGCTAAATAATCTTTCAGAGCATTTGTAGCCTCGGAACTGATATGAATTATGCGTGTTTCACGCGTCTTTGTAGTGTTTGCCCTAAAAATAATTGTAGTTGGAGATACTGAAAAATCAACATCTGAAATCTTTAATTGAATAATTTTCCCTATTCTCATTCCGCTAGAGCAGGCCATTAGGATTATGGTTGCAAGTTTTGGATTTGCAAATCTTATGACTCGATTAATTGCCTCTTTAGTTACTCCTTTTTGATATGCACTGACTCTTTTTGGAAGATGAAATTTCATCTTCATGTCTTCGTTGTAAATCTTACATCCCTGATGATTTAGGAAATCTTTTGTGATTCTAATGTAAGAATTGATTGCCTCACTGCTGTATCCATTTCTTTTAGTTCTTGTAGGATAACTTGAAAGAAAAGTATAGTATTCATCTAAAACATCTAAGGGGTCTAAACTCTTCTCAAAAATTTGATTCAATAACTGTTCTATGGAATAGTTTTTCCTTGTTCTCAAAAATTCTGTAAATTTCTTTAGAGCCGTTCGATAAACAGTCTTTGTGTCAAAGCTATGAGAAATATGAAACTTTTTTTCCAAGTATTGTTCTATTCTATCTACCTGAAGTTGCATATCTTCAGATTTTGTCTTGTAGTTACTTAAAGACCGAGATAATGCCTCATAGAAGAGTAAAACGTATAGATAAATATCAAATCCCTATTTGATAAGATATGGTAGATGTCACATTGGTTAGGTATTCCTTTGAAGGGGAAAAATTTGAGATAATGGTAAAACCAGACCCTGCATTAGATTACAAACTAGGGAAGAAAAAGGACTTGTCGGCAGTTTTGATTTCAGATGAAATTTACACTGATTCTGGAAAAGGAACAAGGCCCTCAACTGAGAAATTACTAAAGGCTTTCAAAACTGAAGATCCTGCAGAAATCGCTCAAATTATTCTTGAGAAAGGCGATCTGAATCTAACGACTGATCAAAGACGAAAAATGATGGAAGAAAAGAAAAAACAGATTGTTAACTATATTGCTAAAACATATGTTGATCCCAAAACTCACTTACCTCATCCTCCGTTGAGAATTGAGCAAGCTATGAAAGATGGTCGAGTTTCAGTGGATCCTCAAAAAAGTGTATCTGAGCAAGTACAGGATATTGTTGAAAAATTGCGTTCCATAATTGCTCTAAAATCTGAGAATCTAAAATTAGAAATTACAATTCCTGCACAGTATGCATCTCAATCATATGCAGTTTTAAAATCTGTAGGTTCTCTTGGAAGTGAAGAATGGCAAACAAATGGTTCTCTAAAAGCAATACTTGAAATACCCGCTGCAGCAAGGCCAAATGTGATCGATAGACTAGGTTCTATAACCAAAGGTTCTGCTACAGTCGAGGTAATGAAATAATGGATAATAAGAGAAAATATGTCATACCTGGAGATGTAGTAACTACAGGACCTTTTAGACCTGAACAAAATGTAATCCTTGAAGGAAATAAGATTATTTCTACCACTATTGGAATTTCTGAAATTTATGATGATTCTGTTAAAGTAATACCCTTAACTGGAAAATACATTCCTAAAATCAATGATCTTGTGATTGGTAAAGTTATATCGCATACTTCACTATCTTGGGAATTGGATATCAATTCATGTTATGTTGGATTTCTTCCTGCACAGGATGTTTTTGGACGAGACTTTTCTGCTCATGCAGATGAACTTGCAACCAAACTAAAATCAGGTGATCTTGTAGCTGCTAGAATTGCTAATTTTGATAGAACAAGAGATCCTCTTGTAACTATATCTGATAGAGATTTAGGTAAAATTGACTCTGGTGATTTGATTAAAATTTCACCAAGTAAGGTTCCACGCCTAATTGGAAAGAGAGGTACAATGATTCAGACTATAGAGATGGCTACTGATGCTGCAATAACAATTGGTCAGAATGGATGGGTAGTGGTTTCATGCGAGTCTCCCGAGGGATTATTAAAGGCTAAAAAAGCCATTGAAATGGTCGATGAAAAAGCGCATGTTGCTAATTTAACTGATCAGGTGAAAGAAATGTTAGAATCAAGAGGTGAATCATAATGGGCGGAAGAGACGCAACAATGGTCCTATTGGACGAGAATGGTATTCGTTGTGATGGAAGAAAAATTGACGAACCAAGACGAATCATGATTAAAGCCGGTGGACTGAAAAATGCAGATGGATCTGCTTATATTGAATTTGGAGATAATAAAATTCTAGTTGGCGTATTTGGTCCAAGAGATGTTCATCCTAAACACATGTCAAATACCGATACTGGAATTTTACGAGTTAGATATCATATGGAGCCATTTTCTGTTGGTGAACGAAAAAACCCCGCTCCTTCAAGAAGAGAGATTGAAATTTCTAAAGTAATCAAAGAAGCGTTGGAACCCGCAGTTATGTTGGATAAATTTCCAAGAACTGCAGTTGATGTTTTCATTGAAGTTTTACAAGCCGATGGTGGAACTAGATGTGCTGCACTTACTGCTGCATCGGTTGCATTGGCAGATGCTGGAATTCCAATGAGAGATATGGTTGCAGCAATTGCAGCTGGAAAAGTTGCAGATACTGTAATTCTTGATGTTAACAATGAAGAAGATCAAGCAGGTCAAGCAGATATGCCAATTGGTTACATGCCAAGTCTTGAAAAAATCACATTATTGCAATTAGATGGTATTCTTACTCCTGAGGAATACAAAAAATGTGTACAAGTCGGAGTTGACGGATGTAAAATTGTTTATGAACTTCAAAAGAAGGCATTACATGAAAAATACTTTGGAAATGGAGGGGATTAAAATGACATCAACTTCTGTTATTGATGAATTAAAAAAAATACAAATTCTTGAATTACTAGAACAAGGAAAAAGAGTAGACGGCCGAGCTCTAGATGAGCCAAGAGAAATCTCTATTGAAACTAATGCTATACCTAAAGCAAACGGCTCAGCAAGAGTTAGACTAGGTGACACTGAAGTTATCTGTGGAGTAAAAATCCAACCCGATAGACCTTTTCCTGATATGGGTGATAAGGGAATTTTCATTTGTACTGCAGAACTATTACCTTTATCTCATCCCACTGTTGAAACTGGTCCACCAGGACCTGATGTCATTGAATTGGCAAGAGTTGTAGATAGAGGAATAAGAGAAAGTCATATGATTGATGTATCTCAATTAGTAATTGAGCCTAACAAATCTGTAGTTGGAGTATTTGCTGATAATGTAGTAGTTGATTATGATGGTAACCTCTTTGATGCATGTTCTTATGCTGCTACTGCAGCATTACTTTCATCCAAATCCCCAAAATGGAATTGGGTTGATGATGTACCATCCCTTGTGGAAGGTGAAGATCTACCTGTACCAATATCCACTATTCCTGTGTCTGTGACCATGGGAAAAATTGGAAAGCACATTGTTGTTGATCCTAATGGAGATGAATGGGCTAGCATGGATGCACGAGTTACAATTACAACTGATTCTGATGGCAACATTTGCGCATTACAAAAAGGCGGCAATGATGGATTCACTTTGGAAGAAATTAACCACTGTGGGGACATTTCAGTTGAAGTGGGTGCAAAAATAAGAGAAAAATTAAAAGAAGCTCAAAAGGGAAGTCAATAAAATGGCAAAAGCTAAAAAATCACTAAAAGGATTAGGTGCCAAATATGGAATTAAGCTTAGAAAACAGTATACCAAAATCCATCTCCAACTAAAAGAAAAGAGAACCTGTCCTGAATGTGGTTCAAAAACATTTGGAAGAGATGCTGTAGGTATCTGGTCTTGTAAAAAATGTAGTTACAAGGTTGCTGGAACAGCTTATGACATTAAGCTTTAGTGCAAAAATCATAATTGATGCAAAAGACAAGACAAAGGCGATTTTTGATTCAATTAACACTGATAATGAATTCTATCCAGAAAATCCCGTAAACACTAAGATAAAGTTTGATGAGAAAATTGTCATTTTTGCTGAATCTGAACATATGACACATCTGCGAGCAAACCTGAATTCTACTCTTAGACTCATTCAAGCAAGCCATGATTCGATTGAATCGGTAAAGGCCCATCCAACAAAGAACTATAAATTGATTCAATGACAATAACTGTTTCTGAAAAATGGCCATATACTCTTCATCTGAATTTACCAAAATTTTTCTGACCACCCCCCTCATCATTTTTCTTCTCTAAGATCATCGATGTGTATTTTCATTTAACTTTCGTCTCATGGGATCTTTGAATAAATGCAAGAAATACTAACACACCAATTCATAAAACATGATATTTCATTGTGAAAAATACAACATGAACAGAAAATACCGTTTGCTGTAAAGGCGATATTCCTGGTTGACTCAAGCCCAATGCGTCATGATTGTAAAGAGCCAATGGGAATACACGAGATGCGCTGATCTCTTTTTTAATTCATTCTTTCTCCCAATCATTGATCATCAAATGAACTCAAAAGATCATCCCTGTCATATGTATATCCGCCATCCTTCTTGGTAACTATTGCATTCTTTTTGAAAGTGGCAACACTATTTTGATTTTCGTCAAATAGAGATGCACCATCAATCAAGCTAATCAAAATCAAGTCATAAACATCAACGTTTTGTATTATTACCCATTCATTACCGTCTCCACTTTCTCTGGGTTTAAGATTCATTTTTTCTCTATCACCAGTTTACCTTGTCGTGCTCTAGCATCAAGTTCTATTTTCTCCTTCCAACCAAGATCATTTACAATGGATTCAGGAATAACAACGACCCATTTATGATATTGTATCCCATCTTTCATCCAAGTCTTTTGTTTCTGAAGTTTCAAAATGTCTCTTATCCTAAATTTAGTTGGGCACGTTATTAATAAACCACTGGGTACCCAATAACTATATGTGATTGGGTGCCTAATACAATACATACAAAACATAATCAATCAATTAACACCAAGAAAACAAAAAATTCTAGCAATAGCTGTAAAAGTCCTAAAGCCACTTCTTACCGAAAGTAGTGAGTCACAAGCCGGAAACCAACCAAAAAATAATGCAGATCTCAGTGTAACAACTATAATGATATCTAAATCACATGATAACTTAGTTGTTTGCGTACTCTAATCATTTTCTTTTTTCTAACACAATAACCATCATTTCTTGTCTCCAAAAAATAACCCTTGATCTTAATATCCAATATCTCGTCTGTAACGCCTAGGTTACGTGAAACTTATGTTCCACTATTTCCAAGGTCAATCACGACAGCCAGTGTACAAGGAGATGATATAGATCTGTAAAAATCCCGGCAGGCTAATCGCTGTAGAAAATACCCACATCCGGGTTTAGCTGCTTTCATGGGATAAGAATTGAATACAATCACACATGGTTTTAATATGGAAAACAATCTGTAGGTGTAGTGTCAAAGAGAATAACAATCATGCTTGATGATGACTTGGTATCTAAACTCAGAAAGATTCAGGCAGAACAGATCAAAAAATCAGAAAATAGTGTAAGTTTCTCACAGGTAATCAATGAGATGCTTAGAAAATAATTCAAATCCTAAATCTATGTCTTCTGTGTGGATTTTTTTGGTTTCTTTCTATGATTGTATAATGCTGAATAATCTCTGGAATTCTATCATCTACCTTTAGACCTGAATTCAAAGCCTCTGACTGAAAATCAAGATAATTCTGTCTTTTATCTTAATGGTTATTTCACCTCAGGCTTGATTTAGGTAACTTGGAGATTTAACGGGATCCTTGAGTGGTTTGTTCATCTGGTATTGAACAGGATTCAAGCCAATATTGACACATATCGGTAAAGATATAATGAAATAAATTTTTTGAATAAATATGTCATCTGGACAAATACCCCCTTGGCTCCAAGAGCAATTAATGAAACTGCAACAATCTCAACAAAGCCTCCAATCATTAATGACTCAAAAACAACATCTTGAAATGGAAAAAGCTGAAACAGAAAAAGCTCTCGAGGAATTGAAAAAAATTTCAGATGGTGATGCAGTCTTTAAACAAGCTGGAACAGTTTTAATCAAATCTACAAAACAGGAATTAATTGATGAATTAGAAGAAAGATCTGAATTGGCAAAAACACGTGTGACGGTTCTTCAAAAACAAGAAGCTCGTCTTAAAGAAACTCTCAAAGAGCAAGAAACAAAAATCAGTGAAATGATGAAAGGGAGTTCTGCTCCTCCACAACCTGTAGAAGATAACCCCAGAAAATAATATCTTACTTGGATTTCATATAAAATATTAACAATTCATTACATCTAATATTTGTGAAATTAGAACATCTTCGAATTGTTGTAGATGAAAGAGAGCGAAAAAGTGGAATTCCTGATTTACTAAAATCAATTGGCATGAATATTGAACTGAAAACACTCCCAATTGGTGATTATATTGTTGCACCAGAAACTATAGTTGAAAGAAAAAGTATCCGTGATCTTATGGCCTCTGTTTTTGATGGGAGGTTGTTTGATCAGTGCTCTAGATTAAAGGAACATTTTGAACATCCAATTGTTCTGATGGAGGGAAATGTAGATGAAATTGAAGAAATTGCAGAAAACCCTCTGATATTTTATGGTGCTCTGTCTAGAGTGGTTCTTGATTTTAAAATCCCAGTTATTCCAACTCCCAGCGCAGATCATACAGCAAAATTATTGGTATCCATGTGCTCTAGATTGGATTCTCCTAAAGGCCCATATTTGAAAAAAATCAAAAAATCATCTAATTTGGAAAAACAACAGTTATCGATTCTTTGTAGTTTGCCTGGTGTGGGTGAAAAATTTGCAGTAAGAATGCTTGAAAGATTTGGCACACCTCTGAAAGTCTTTAGTGCAACTACTGCTGAATTGGCAAAAATCGAGGGACTAGGCGATGCACGAGCAAAGAAAATAAAAAAAACTCTTGACTCTAAAAGCACTCTACTCAAGGCATCTGATCAAAAAACTCTACATGATCCATGATACCATTAAATAAATTAACACATCATGATTTTCTGTGTTAGTTTCAACTGATTGGCTAAGAGAAAATATCTCTAATCCAAACCTCATAATTCTAGACACTCGTCCAAAAACTGTGTTTCTTTATGGACATCTTCATAATGCACAATCTCTTTCCGTTGATAAAGTAATTCAGTTTGATGAATTTGGCTCTAATCTTGTAATTGAGCAGGAAAAAATTGTTGAACTTTTCAACCGTCTGGGAATTGATGAGACAAAAACTGTTGTTTTAATGGGGGATTCGATGGATCCTTCTACTGCAAGAATTGCTTGGACTCTATTATATTTTGGACATGAAAAAACTTTCTTACTTGATGCAAACGCATCTGATTTACAAAAACATGGTTTTGAATTATCTAAACAAATATCATCTGTCAAACCCACATTATTTACTCCTAAAATTAATTCTGAAATCCGAATAGAGTCTGACTTTTTAAAAGATCATTTGAATAACTTTGAAATTTTGGATGCACGCAGTCCTCAAGAATTCATGGGTGGGCATTTGCCTAATTCCAAATTACTTCCGTTTACTGATGGACTTGATTATAATGGTAAACTTTTCCATGATTTTGAATCTCTTAAAATGATGTTTTCACAAAATCAAATCTCTAAAGATAAGGAAATTGTTTGCTATTGCATGCACGGTCATCGAGCATCAAGTTTGTTCTTACAATTAAAAATTGCAGGATTTGATAAAGTAAAACTCTATGATGGCTCATTCGTTGAGTGGTACGGAAAGCGACTCCCCCTTGAGTAATTTCCTTTTTAATACTGTTCCACACATTGGACATTCCTTTCCTTTAGTATGAGTGATACGACATCCTGGACAGTAATGAATCCATTTTCCCACATCTTCTATTCCTTGAGTCATAATTGGTGATATCTTCAAACCCAAGTTTTTTACTACATTTGAAATAGCAAAATCATCACTAATTATCTCACCGTTCATCTCAATACACAAAGCAATAATTGAAATATCTTGTTTTGAGAGCTGTGGAAAGTCCCCTGTGTCTTTTGATGCTTTAACTGCAGCATTCATTGAATCTTTGTCAGGCTCTCTGATTTTTAGTCTATTAGTTTCAAGTAAAGTTCCTAGAGCATCATGATTTTTCTTTATGTGTTTAATTTCATCATACACTAAAGATGTTGTATAACAATCATCAGATGATCTAAATGGTACTCCGGCATAAAATGCACTGGCGTCTAAAATTCTAAAATCCAAGTTTGCTCATCTGTCTTAGTCCTCGTTTCTTTAATCTTACAAAGACTGCTGGTTTTTTATATTTCTTGATAGTGATTGGTTCTCCATACCCAGCGGCTTTAACCACTTGTGCATCCACCGCTATATTGCAATCATGAGAGCATATGATTTCAATCCTCTCATCTGGAACTACCATTGATGCTAATCTGTAAACTGGTGCAACTGGGGTAATAATTAGAACATCTAAACTTTCGTGTAAAATTGGTCCGCCTAATGAAAATGAGTGACCTGTTGATCCACTTGGAGTTGCAATGATCACCCCATCCATTTTTTGTTTAACTGTATCGTTTTGAAATTTTATTTCGATCTCTGCAGTTTTAGTCAAGTTAGTCCTACTGATGTAAATTTCATTTAATGCTGGAGGAAATTCTTTTCCACCAAAAGATGCAGTAACTCTAGTTCTTTTATCTAAAAAGAAATTATTTTTTATGATTTGGTTAATTGCATCATCAATTTCTTCAATTGTTATTTCTGCTAAAATCCCTCTATTTCCTCCAACATTTATTGTCAAAATTGGAGTCTCATTTTCTAAATTTCTGAAAACCCGAAGAGTTGTTCCATCGCCACCAAGTGTGATGACAAGGTCTAGATTCTCTTTTTTTAATTCCTCTAATGCATCCATTTTTTTTGCCCCTTCGACCTCAATTGGTGAAATGGTGTATACCATAATTTTTCTTGCCAAAAGCTTTTTTACTACATCCTTTGCAGCCTGTTCGGATTCTTTAGATCCAACTTTACTTACCACTGCAACTTTTTGTAGTTTCAAGCAATTCCTCTGAATTGTATTTACTTAAAAATCATATTTTTAGGCATACTGGAAAAACAATTAAGTATGAAAACAAAACTGTACAAAATATGGGTTACGCACATCCAGAAGTTTTAGTAGATACTGAATGGGTATCGAAAAACCCTCCTGGTGAAAAGAGAAAGCTAGTTGAAGTTGATTATGATCCTGTCAACGGATATCAAAAGGGTCACATTAGTGGCTCAAGTCTGATCTGGTGGAAACGTGATATCAATGATCCCGTAACAAGGGATATTATTGGTAAAAAACAATTTGAAGAGTTAATGGCAAAAAATGGAATTACTTCTGATACTGAAGTAATTCTTTATGGTGATTTCAATAATTGGTTTGCAGCTTTTGTGTTCTGGGTTTTCAAAATTTATGGACATGAAAACCTAAAGATAATGAATGGTGGAAGAAAAAAATGGGAATTAGAAAATAGAGATTATACTACTGATGAACCACAAATACCAAAATCAACATATATTGCACAACCCCCTGATGAAGGACTTCGTGCATATCTATTTGATGTAAGTCGTGCATTAGGAAAAGAAGACACCGTAATGGTTGATGTACGATCACCTGCAGAGTTCTCTGGTCAAATTACAGCCCCACCAGAATACCCAATGGAACATGCACAAAGAGGTGGACACATTCCAAATGCAAATAACATTCCTTGGGCAACTGCAGTTAATGATGCTGATGGTACATTCAAAGCTGTTGAAGAATTAAAACAAAACTATGAACCAAAAGGGGTAACTCCTGATAAAGATGTAATTTGTTATTGCAGAATAGGGGAAAGATCCTCACACAGCTGGTTTGTTTTGAAATATCTACTTGGATACCCAAGAGTTAGAAACTATGATGGCTCTTGGACTGAGTGGGGCAACATGATTGGAAATCCCGTGGAAAAATAAATTGCTTTTAGACCTTCCTGTTCTTAAGAAAGGTACTTTCTATTTTATCAAAGACGGTGAGTCTGATATTATTTTAGAAGATAAAACCAAACGGGGTCTTCCTGTACGCGAGACATCCATTGATGAGAAATTAAATGTCAAAGTAGACAAGGGCATGATTCATGATATGGATGGAATTGGTCATTGGGTTTCAATCAGATGGTATTTTTCAAAGGATCTTTATGATCTATCTGATGTGATCCTCCATGCAGAGATAATGGAAAAAAAATATGCCGAACTTCGAGAATTAACTTGTCCTGATGATGACTGATAACCTTTTTAAATAAATTAGAGTTATGAAAACCAGATGTCCTTACTTTTAAAAGATCGAGTTTGGTCAATGGAAGCACCTACTGCAAAACGTGGTGTATATCCATTACATGGTTTCAAACTTGGACTTTACAGATTGCCAATTAAACTCGAAGATCCTCTGGAACTAAAATCTGTACATGATGGTCTCAAAAAAGCATTTGAAATGGATATGTATGCTGACAGAATTTTTGCAACATACAGATGGAAAGAACAAAACATGGAAGATCCAGATGCAAAAGGATACGAAGAAGTTGATTTGTCTGTTACAGTGGAAATTGTTACTGGCGAAGTTGTAGATATTATTTATCAAATCTTTCCCATTGAGAAGTTTGGTGATCCTAACTGGGTAAAAGATTATAGAAAGAAAGCAGATCATTTTGCAAAAATGGTTATTGACACTATTTTACGCAACACTATCTTGGCTGACAAGATGATCTCATATTTGGTAAAGACTGAAAAAATTTCTGAAGTTGCAGCTATTCAAAAACTTGAAGAACTAACCCCCCTTGCCAAAATTGTTCTTGGTGCAAAACCAAAACCTGTTGAAGCAAAAGAAGATGATATCGAGGAAGATGACGCTGAAATTGAAATTCCAGATGGTGCAAAGCCTGGCCCAATTGATGTAGAATACAAATCAAAAATGAAACCATCTACACCATTTGAAGCACCTGAACATACAATCAAAACTTGGGGTAGAAAGGGTACCAGCAATGGCATCATGGGTGTTTGGGGTGAATTTGTTTCTGTAGATTATGATATTTGTATTGCAGATGGTGGATGCATTGAAGCATGTCCTGTTGGTGTTTATGAGTGGTTTGACACTCCTGGAAACCCCGCTTCTGAAAAGAAACCATTAATGTCAAAAGAACCAGATTGTATTTTCTGTCTTGCATGTGAAGGTGTCTGTCCTCCTCAGGCAATCAAGATCTTTGAGCAAAAATAATTAGAACTCTGTTGCAAGTATAAATAGCGATTAACGATTCTATGACGCTAGGGATATGGCAATCAACCCTTTCACACAGTTAGTATTTGATCTGTTTATTTTATCAGCTATTGTAATTACTGCATATACTTGTAATTTTTACTATCTTGCATTTCTTTCTAGGAAAAAAAACACTCTTACCAAAACTGATTGGGGAACTCCCTCAATTACAATTCAACTTCCGATATATAATGAAAAGTATGTTGCCAAAAGGCTTGTGGATGCAGTTTGTAATATGGATTATCCAAAAGACAAAATGCATATTATGGTCTGTGATGACTCTGATGACGATACAGTTGAATTACTTGAAAACGTTGTTGATGACTATCAGAAACAAGGATTTCAAATTGAGCATGTAAGACGTGGTACGAGAAAAGGGTACAAAGCCGGTGCCCTAAAACATGCTATGCAAACTACAACCACCGAACTTGTTGCAATTTTTGATGCCGATTTTATTCCACCTACATGGTTTCTAAAAAGAGCAATCCCTCATTTTTCAAAACCGAATATTGGTCTTGTTCAATGTCGTTGGGGGCATGTGAATGAAAACTATTCTGTAATTACTCAAGCACAAGCGCTTAGTCTTGACTTTCATTTTCTTATTGAACAAAAAGCAAAAAGTAATTCTCACCTCTTTATGAATTTTAATGGAACTGCTGGAATCTGGAAACGCAATTGCATTGAGGATGCTGGGGGTTGGCATACTGCCACATTAGTTGAAGATCTTGATCTTAGTTATCGAGCACAAATGAAAGGATGGAAATGTGTTTTCTTGCCAGATATTGTAGTTGATGCAGAATTACCTGTTCAAATGAATGCAGCTAAAAGACAGCAATTCCGTTGGGCAAAAGGTTCTATTCAATGTGCCATCAAATTACTTACCGATATTGCTCTTAAACGTAAAGTCTCAATTGAAGCAAAGATTCAGGCCTTTATCCAATTAACTCGTCATATTGTTTATCCCTTAATGTTGATACAATTTTTGGCATTGCCAATTTTGTTAGCAGGACAAGTTAATCTCTATGTGATTAGTTTTCTTCCTGCATTAACAATTGCAACTTATCTTGCAATGGGACCTGGTGCATATATTCTCATTATACAAAGTATGTATCACAAGTCATGGAAATCAAAGGTAAAAATATTGCCTGCTTTATTGGTGTACAATGCAGGATTATCCGTAAATAACACTGTTGCCGTATTTGATGCAGTTTTCGGAAAGAAAAATGAATTTCTCAGAACTCCAAAATACGGTATATTAAAGACAAAAAATGATTGGAAAGATAACGCATACAATTTACCTTTCTCAAAGGTTACTCTTCTTGAAATTTTCTTTGGTGTTTATGGTGTACTTGGAATCTTTGTTTCTATATTTTCAAATAATCCTATCTTTGTTCCTATAATTGGATTGCAAACTGTTGGTTTTTTTTATATTGCATACATGAGTTTGTCTCATACTCGCTTTAAACAAAATAAAACCAAAACGGAACATGTGAAAACTAAAAATGAAAAAACTGCAAGTACCATTTACAAACTTTCCATGATCGGAATACTTGCAATCATTATAATTGGAGTTTCTATGGCTGTTACCGGGTATAATTCTGATATTTACCCACTTGATAGAATTAGAGGACATCTTGATGGAATTGTGTCGTCTTCTGATCCACTTATAATTCGTAATCATCTGATGG
>Ga0102952_1000249_pt1 | contig 23415 bp, 22 predicted proteins | sample SalPon2A_C_D1_MG_FD_78506 | JGI IMG/M metagenome (GOLD analysis project Ga0102952, IMG submission 78506) | Soil microbial communities from South San Francisco under conditions of wetland restoration - Salt Pond MetaG R2A_C_D1_MG | ecosystem: Environmental > Terrestrial > Soil > Wetlands | place... | reverse complement strand
GTTAGCCCGGCGGTAACATCGGTTCGGTTATACCCTTCATTTTTTATAAGGTCCCCGGCGGTATCGGCCTGGGTGTCGTAATTCTCATACCGCACAAAAACGAATAGTTTTTGTGAATTGGCCACCCAGGCCGATACCGCCGGGGACCTTATAAAAAATGAAGCGTATAACCGAACCGATGTTACCGCCGGGCTAACCTACCACCTGGCCCCCGGGGTGGTGCTGAAAGGGGATTACCAGTTCCGGGACAACGGCCTGGAGGGTGCCCGGGTACCCAATTACCTGAATTTCGGGATAGGGGTGTGGTTCTGAGGCGCATGAATATCATCAATATTCGAATATGAGGAAGAATATTTTTCTTATCGGATTCCTCCTGGCCGGTTCCATGGGGCTCTCAGGATATGTTTTGCCCCGCGGGATCCGGCAAAAAGTGGAAAAGGAGGTGGAAAGGACATTTGAGGTAACAGACTTCAGCCTGGAAGCACTTACGATTTCGGAACAGGTGAATGAGGGGCTCCCCCTGCATATCAACGGGGACAACTTCTTCCGGATACAAAAGGGCAGTGCCCTTCTGGGCTATGCCTTTGTAGACCAGGCGCCCAGCAAAACCGCCGTCTTTGATTACCTGGTGCTTTTTAACCCCAGTCTACAGGTCATCCATTCCAAAATCCTGGTCTATCGGGAAGAATACGGGGGTGAGATCGGAAGCCGACGCTGGCTCCGTCAGTTTGACGGGCTTACAGGCAGGGACCGGGTAAGTATGAACGGCAATATCGACGCGATTTCCGGGGCGACCATCTCGGCACGCTCCATGACGCGATCTATGGACAACCTGCTTCAAACTATTGGAAAATTACAGGAAAACCATGTGCTGCCATGAAATATAACGGCATGTTACTGCGGCTTCCCCGGGAGATTCGGTGGTTTATAGCCATATTCGTCATCACGCTTTCCGTCGGGTTTTTCTCCGGACTGTTTTTTGTGGAACAAACCAGTACAGCCTCCCCTTCGGGCATTGAAGAGAATTACCTGGGAAACGAACAGGATGTGGAAGCGGAAATCATGATATTTAAGAAAAGCCAGCGTGAAATGCTGACCCTGATCCATACCCATATCCTCTCGCTGAGCATGCTTTTTTTCCTGATGGGGATACTGGTATGGGGTACCCGACTGCCCAGGGCGTTAAAAATGTTTTTGGCCATAGAACCGTTTCTATCCCTAATACTTACCTTCGGGGGAATCTACCTTTTATGGTATGGGATCCTATGGATGAAGTACCTGGTCTCCTTTTCGGGCATGCTGATGACAGTTACCTACGCCCTATCGTCCGGCCTTGTGGTGTTTCAGTGCCTTTGGGCACCAAAAACCACCCATTAGCCAACCTGGCCCGCACCTGGTGTGAAGGAGCTGCCACGCTGGCTTAGCTTCATGATACAGTAACTTGTGGATCAGCTTTACAGGCCTGCGTGCCCCTTTTCAATGGTGCCAGATGAAATCCTGCAGGTGCAGGTAAGCTTCATTGGGTTTATTGTAGTATATTTGCACGCAATTAATCCTTAATTGCCATGGAATCCCACACGCACAAAATCCTGGGAGAAGGTCTTACCTATGACGACGTACTCCTGGTCCCTGCCTATTCCGAAGTGCTCCCCCGCGAAGTCAATATCCAGACGAAATTTACCCGAAACATCACGATCAACATCCCTATAGTCTCTGCGGCTATGGATACTGTGACCGAATCCCGTATGGCAATTGCCATCGCCCGGGAAGGGGGTATTGGCGTCCTGCACAAGAACATGACCATCGAGCAGCAGGCCATGAAAGTGCGCAAGGTGAAGCGGGCGGAAAGCGGGATGATCATGGATCCGGTTACCCTGCCCAAAGATGCCCTCGTCCTGGATGCCAAGGAAAGCATGCGGGAACACCGGATCGGGGGAATTCCCATAGTAGATGATTCCCGTACCCTGATAGGAATAGTCACCAACCGGGATCTCCGCTTCGAAAAAAACAACAAGCGCCCTATTTCGGAGGTCATGACCTCCGAAAACCTGGTAACTGTAGGGGAAGGGACTTCGCTGGCGGAGGCGGAGGACATCCTGCAGGAAAACAAGATTGAAAAACTCCCGGTGGTGGATGACGCCTATAAACTGGTAGGGCTGATCACGTTCCGGGATATCACGAAACTGACCCAGAAACCCATTGCCAATAAGGACCAATATGGCCGCCTGAGGGTTGCCGCTGCCATCGGGGTCACTTCCGATGCTGAAGATCGTGCGGCTGCCCTGGTGAAGGCGGGGGTGGATGCGGTGGTAATCGACACCGCGCACGGCCATACGAAAGGGGTGGTAACAGTGTTGAAAACCATCAAGAAAAAATTCCCTGATTTGGAGGTGGTTGTGGGCAACATTGCCACTGCCGAAGCCGCCCGATACCTTATTGATGCGGGTGCCGACGCCCTCAAGGTGGGCATCGGGCCGGGATCTATCTGTACCACCAGGATTGTGGCGGGCGTCGGATTTCCCCAATTCTCCGCCATCATTCAGGTTTCCAGGGAAGCCAGTGGCAGCGGGGTCCCGGTAATTGCCGACGGCGGCATCCGGTACACCGGTGATATTCCCAAGGCCATTGCTGCCGGGGCCGACTGTGTGATGCTGGGCTCCCTCCTGGCCGGGACCAAGGAATCCCCGGGAGAGACCATTATTTACGAAGGAAGAAAGTTCAAATCCTACCGGGGCATGGGATCTGTGGAAGCCATGAAGGAAGGGAGCAAGGACCGTTATTTTCAGGATGTGGAAGACGATATCAAAAAACTGGTTCCCGAAGGCATTGTTGGGCGAGTGCCTTATAAGGGCGACCTGTATGAGAGTGTCCACCAGTTTGTGGGAGGCCTTCGTGCCGGGATGGGTTACTGCGGGGCCAGGGATATCCAAACCTTAAAGGAAAATGGTAGGTTTATCAAGATCACTTCCAGTGGGATCAATGAAAGCCACCCTCATAATGTGACCATTACGAAGGAATCCCCGAATTACAGCAGATAAAAGAGGACGGTTCCTGGGAATGCAAATGCCTATTTCCCCTTCCCGCTATACGTGGCCCAGTCGGTATCCTTATAGATGTTATCCCCGAAATACCGGGCAATCGTAAGAAAAGGTTCCGGTTTCTGGTAACCGGGTACCGGGGAAAGCATATTCAGTTTCTCATCTAAAAACACAACCGTGGGATAGCTCATCCTGCCCTGTAGCAGGGCCACGGCAAATTCGTGGTAGCCGCGTCGCCCCTGGGGCACGAATTTATAGGTCTTCCCTTTGAATTCAATGGGTTCTTTCCCTTCGCCATCCAGTTTCACCATGTAGAAATTCTTGCTCATGTAATCGGCCACCGCGGCATCCTGGAAGGTATCCTTATCCATTTTCTTACACCAGCCACACCAATCAGTGTACACGTCTATAAAGACTTTTTTGGGGTTTTTGTCCGTCGCGGCGCGTTGCGCGGCCTCGTCCCAACTCAGCCATTCAACTTTCTGGGCCTGCAGGCCGGAGGAAATGAAGGCAAGGAGAAGTAACAGGGCAATCCTGGTATATCCGGCGTAATTTTTCTGCATCATCCTGAAATGTTTTGGTAGGCGTATGACCAACAACTATACCAAAATTAACGTTTTTTTTCCAGCTTTATTTTTATTTATCCGGGCAGCACCCGCCGCAGGTGCCATAAATGGGCCCGTGGGTATTGTTTTGGTTCCGGAAATGCAATAGTAAAGCCGGATGGGGATGTATGGCCAGTTCAGCTACCCTGTTTAACTTTTACCCCGGATTTTTCGGCGGCAAATAAGTCGCCCACATCAATCTGGTTGCAGATGAGGTCGTCAAAGGTCTCCCGTTTCCTGATCAGGATGGGCCGGCCTTCATGCCAAAGCACCTCTGCCGGCCGAAACCGGGAATTATAATTGCTGGCCATGGTGAAACAGTAGGCCCCTGCATTGCGGAAGCACAGGATGTCTCCTTCGCTGATCTCATTGATCCGTTTGTTGTTGGCAAAGGTATCAGTTTCGCATATGTAGCCTACCACGGAATAATAGCGTTCCCTCCCTTTAGGGTTGGAAATGTTGATGATTTCATGAATGGCGCCATATAGCATAGGGCGGATAAGATGGTTGAAACCCGAATCGACGCTGGCAAACACGGTGGAGGTGGTTTGTTTTACCACGTTCACCCGGGCCAGGAAATAGCCGGCTTCGCTAACCAGAAACTTTCCGGGTTCAAAAGCCAGGGTAAGTTCCCGACCGTAGTCCTCACAGAATTCGTTGAAGCGTTTTGTGAGTTTCTCGCCTAATTCCTCCACATTGGTCTGTATATCGCCTTTCTTGTAAGGGACTTTGAACCCGCTGCCAAAATCGATGAATTCCAGGTCGGGGAAATTCCTCGCCGTTTCAAAAAGGATCTCCGAGGCATACAGAAATACATCTATATCGAGGATATCGCTCCCGGTATGCATATGGATCCCATTGATCTTCATTTTGGTAAGTTCCGTTATCCGAAGTAAATGGGGGATCTGATGGATGCTTATCCCGAACTTTGAGTCGATGTGCCCCACAGATATCTTGCTATTCCCCCCGGCCATTACGTGGGGGTTTATCCGGATACATACGGGAATATCCGGGTGTTTGCTACCGAATTGTTCGAGGATGGAGAGGTTGTCTATATTGATTCGAACCCCCAGGGCCGCCGCTTCTTCAATTTCCTCAAGGGAGACCCCATTGGGCGTGAAAATAATGTCTTCCGGGTCGAAACCTGCCATGAGCCCCAGCTTTACTTCCTGTATGGAGACGGTATCCAGGCCTGACCCCAGGCTGTTCATCAATCGCAAAATGGCCGCATTGGACAAAGCCTTGACGGCATAATTCAGTTTTAACTTGCGAACACCGCGGAACGCATGGGTTAACCTTTCAAATTGCGAACGGATCTTATCTGAATCGTAGATATATACAGGGTCTCCGAATTTCCGGGCAATGCTCAGCAGGTCTGCATGCTTCATCTTCTCTAATTTTCGGTAAAATTAAGGCTCAGGCAGGCCTCACCCAAATAATATTGGAGGATGATTGAAAAATAAAACAAAAAGTTTTATTTATAACATTTCATCGCCTGCTGGCTTCCCTTTCGATGTTTTGAATTTTATGGGTAAATTCACTCCATGTACCTTCCCTTATTCCCATTGCAGTCTGTTTTTTTCCCGGGAGAAAGCGTGCCGCTTCACATCTTCGAGGAACGCTACAAACAGTTGATCCGGGATTGCCGGGCCGAAGCCACCACTTTTGGGATCCCTGTCTACATTGGGAATCGCCTTTCCTTCGGCACGGAGGTCCAACTGGCCGAGGTGGTAACCACTTATGAAGGTGGAGAGATGGACGTCCTTTGTGTGGCCCGGCAGGTGTTCCAGCTGCTTACATTTGACATCGAGATGGCGGGAAAACCATATGCAGGGGGGGAAGTCCGGTTTCTCGATAACGTAAACGACGGGAGCCTGAAAGCCAGGCAGGAGGTATTGCAGAAAATCCAGGAATTATATGGCCTTATGGAAGTACCTTATACAGCTGTTGAGCCTGAAAAATTCAACAGTTTTACCCTGGCACATAAGATGGGGCTTTCCTTCGAACAGGAGCATAAATTGCTGCAGATCCCCAGGGAAAGTGACCGGCTCAGGTTTATCAAATCCCATCTCTACGGTACCACCAAGGTCCTGGAGCAGGTGAACCGGACCCGGAGACTGATGGAACAGAACGGGCATTTCAAAAATTTCGATCCACTGGATTTCAGGGATTTCAAACTTTAATGCCGGGGGGGTGCTGGCAGATTAGGGTAAATGCACCCGGTTTCCTACTTTTGCAATCTAACCTAAGACCATCATTATGAATCTTCACGAATATCAGGGCAAGGAGATCCTGGCTAGTTTTGGTGTAAACATTCAGCGTGGCATAGTGGCCCATAACGCGAAAGAGGCGGTTGATGCCGCCAAACAACTGACCCGGGAAACAGGAACTACCTGGCATGTGATCAAAGCCCAGGTGCACGCCGGAGGCCGAGGCAAAGGGGGCGGGGTTAAACTTGCCAAGAACCTGAAGGAAGTGGAGGAATTGACAGGCAGTATCATCGGGATGAACCTGGTGACGCCCCAGACATCTAAAGAGGGGAAAAAAGTGCATCAGGTATTGATTGCCGAAGACGTATATTATCCGGGTAAGAGCGAAACCAGTGAATTCTATATGTCTGTTTTGCTGAACCGCGCCAGGGGCCGGAACATGATCATGTACTCCACCGAAGGTGGGATGGATATTGAGGAGGTGGCTGATAAAACCCCGCAGCTGATCTTTACGGAAGAAGTGGATCCGGCAACCGGCCTGTTGCCTTTCCAGGCCCGGAAAATCGCTTTTAACCTCGGCCTCTCCGGAACAGCATTCAAGGAGATGACCAAATTCGTAACCGCACTCTACAAAGCCTACGTGGCAAGCGATGCGAACCTTTTTGAAATCAACCCTGTGTTGAAAACTTCCGATGACAAGATCCTGGCGGTGGATGCCAAGGTTTCTATAGACGATAATGCGCTTTTCAGACGGAAACAATATGCCGAAATGCGGGATCTGCGGGAAGAAAACCCCATTGAGGTCGAAGCCCGGGCGGTGGGGCTGAACTACGTAGACCTGGATGGGAATGTGGGATGTATGGTAAACGGGGCAGGCCTTGCCATGGCTACCATGGACCTGATTAAAATGGCCGGGGGAGAACCCGCTAACTTTCTCGATGTGGGAGGGACTGCAGATGCCAAGAGGGTAGAGGAGGCTTTCCGCATCATCCTGAAAGACCCGGCTGTGAAAGCCATCCTCATCAATATCTTCGGGGGGATTGTGCGCTGCGACCGGGTGGCCCAGGGGGTGGTGGACGCGTACAAGAATATGGGAGACGCCATCAAGGTGCCCATCATCGTCCGCCTTCAGGGTACAAATGCCGAACTGGCCAAGGAAATTCTGGACAATTCCGGACTCGCCGTCCATTCGGCCGTACAATTCCAGGAGGCAGCGGATAAAGTCAAGGAACTATTATCATAACCCCCACTTTTCATTTCCTGAATTTAGGCGGATAGGACTTTCGTATCGGTAGGGTGTCCAAAGGGGCAGATCCTCTTATCTCATTTCAGGATTTTTTATCCTGCTTGTCCGCCTTTTCGCTACCTGGCCCTTGTTTTGGCTTCTTATTTCCGGGAGATTGCCCCATCTTCATAAATTGCTGTTTTTGCTTCAGGAAGGTTTTGGGGTTTTTAGGGTTCTCGCGGGTGCCGCGGAGATGGATCACCAGGCCGTTCAGGAAATTCCTCAATACCTGGTCCCCGCAGGGCTGGTATTTGGGATGTCCTTCCCTTCGGCAAAAGGCACCGATCTCGGCTTTGGAAATCCTGAAATCCACCAGTTTAAGTATTTCCACGATTTCATCATCCCTGAGCATCAGTGCCACCCGGAGTTTTTTCAGGATGTCATTGTTCGTCATACCATAATTTTTTGCAAGGTAGTGTAAATCGGAGGCATTCGTCTGCTTTCCAGGCGCTTTACCCAGTTTTTATACGAAAAAAGGGTTTTTCCTGTTATCTACTTGTTGTCGCCGGCAAACCTTCAAAAGCACAATTATGAATACACGTGAGGAAAAACTCAGCATTCTTTCCGAATTGATTGCCTTTGCCCGGGCAGACGAGGTGGTAAAAGTGTCTGAATATAAATTTCTGCTCGAGATCGCCACCCAGTTGGGGATAGACAAGGAGACCTTTGATACCCTTTTCCAACAAAAGGCGGATAAAGTGATCCTCAAACCCCAGTCCGAACGGATCGTTCAATTTCACCGGCTCCTCCTGCTGATGAATGTCGACCGGGAACAACACCGCTCCGAACTCCGCCGTCTGCATACCATCGGGTTGCGTATGGGCCTGCCTCCGTCTGCCATTGACCAGGTGTTGGCCGTGATGCATCAATACCCTGATAATATCGTTCCGGCTGAGGTGCTGATCAATATTTTTAAGGCGCATTACAATTAATGCAGCCGTCAAATTGACATCAATTCCCTCGTATTTAATGACAAAAAGGCATGGAATTTACCTTGGTACATCCTTTGTCCATTACTAGATGAATTTAAAAATATCGTCTAACAAAAAATATAGAGTCATGAGTATTGTACGAAGGAATAACCTGTTGTTCCCAACCTTTATGAATGAAATGTTCAAACCCGACTGGTTTGGTGGAATGGAAAATTTTAACGGCACCCTGCCTGCGGTGAACATCCGTGAGACTGACCGTGATTTCCAATTGGAGATTGCGATCCCGGGTCAGAAGAAAGAAGATTTTAACATCGAAGTAGACAATAATGTATTGACTATTTCCATGGAGAACAAAAAGGAAGATGAAGTGAAGAACGACGAGTATACAAGAAGGGAATTTGCTTACAGCTCCTTTAAAAGGTCGTTCACCCTTCCGGAAACAGTAGATGAAGACAAGATCAACGCCGCCTATACCGATGGCATCCTGAGTTTTACCCTTCCCAAGAGGGAAGAAGCGCTGCCCAAGCCGAAGCGAATGATCGAAATTGAAAAATAAGCAAGAAATTATGCAGTACCCGCCTAACGGGTATTCATAATGGTTGGTTTGTTTAGTTGGTTAGTTAGGAAGAGCGTTCCGGGTATCCGGAGCGCTCTTTTTTTTAGTTCTTATCCATTTCAAGGACCGGTTGGAAATCAGGATGGCCCATTTGCCAGAGGGCAAAGGAAAATACGTCGGCATAATTTTCAAAACTTTTGGATTTGCTGTTACCAATTCCATGACCTGCTTCAAAATCCGTCAGGAACAATACGGGCTTATCGCTTCCGGTATCTGCCTGCAGGCGGGCTGCAAATTTAGCCGGTTGCCAGGCGATGACCCTGGGGTCGTTCATCCCGGCGGTAATAAAGGTAGCCGGGTAATCCGTCCCTTTTTGCAGGTGCAGGTATGAATCCATTTCCATCAGTCCCTTCAGTTCCTCAGGATCCTTTACGGTCCCGAACTCCGGGGTGTTAACAGGTCCGTTCGGGGTTTCCTCCATCCGGGTTGGGTTCATGGCCCCTACCATAGGCATGGCCACGGCAAAGAGGTCGGGCCTGGACGTCATGGACCGGCCCACAAAAATACCCCCGGCACTTCCACCCCAGATTCCCAGGTGCTCCGGGGATGTATATTTATTTTTAATCAGGTATTCGGCGGTGGCAATCGCGTCTTTCCAGGTGTTGGGCTTGTTGAGCTTTTGTCCTGCCCTGTGCCAACTATCTCCCAATTCACCGCCGCCACGTACATGGGGCACGACAAATATGCCGTCGTTAATTACAAAATTCAGGATGATTGGGCTGAAGAAAGGGGTTATGGAAATGCCATAGGCCCCATAACCGTAAATCAGGGTTGGGTTGCTCCCATCCAGTTGTAAATCCTTCTTGTAAACTATAGAAACGGGTACTTCCACCCCATCATGGGAGGGAACGCTAACCTCCTTCACCGTCAGGCCGTCCAATTCAGGAAATTCAGCCATGGTAGAAAGCTGCTGGTGTTCAAAAGTATTGGTATCCGGATGGTACAGGTAGCGTTTGCTGGGCGAGGTCCATCCGGTAATATTCATCCATATTTCCGGGGAGTTGGCACTGATGGTGCTGAGCCTGACATTCCCGGCCGCAAAGGGCATTTCCAGGCGTTTGGCTTCGCTGGCACCATCCGGCAGGAAATAGGCCCTGGCTTCCACGCCGTTACGAATGGTGGCATAGTACAGGCCATCCGGCGTGATCTGAAAATCCTGGATGATCTCCTCAGCTGACTCCGGCACCACGGTGGTCGCTTTGCTGAGATCAGGATCGGACAGGGAGGTTTTAATGATCTTGAAATTCGGGGCATCCTTAAAGCTCAGATAATAGATATCCCGGTCATTCGCTGCAAAATTCTGGATCTTGTCATCGGGGGTGCTAATCTTTTTCCAGGCTTTTGGCGCCGCTTTCCCATTGATCTTCGCCATATAAAGCTTCTCGCTGTTATCAACGGTAGAGAGGATACCGAAGACCCGGTCTGAAGGCTCGTCGTAAAAGGCCACAGGCAATTCTTCCGGGACAATGCCCAGTTCGGGCTGTGTTTCATTCGATAAATAGACGACATCCGATGCTTCCGGGCTGCCGATCGTATGGAGGTAGGACTTCATGTTCAACTGTCGGTTTACATCCTTCAAATCGGAAGAATTAAAGCGCATGTAGAGAAAAGCGTCGTTACCCGGAAGCCAGGAAGCCAGGAAGGTGGTACATCGGTCAATGGGGCCGTCGAGTTGTTTCCCATTCCTGTCTATAACCAGCATTTCTGCATTTTCGGAGCCATTCGGCGACAGGAACAGTACCAGCTTCTCCCCATTCCGGTCCGGGTAAAAACTCGAAATCACATAATTAACCTCGTTTTCCGGCTTGTAATTATTCGGGTCGAATATCAGGGTTTCCTCCCCGCTGAAGCCATCCCGATAATAGAGCTTGCCGTTATCATCTTCCGGCCGGAATTTCAGGTAGAAATATTGATGGTTATCGGTTATCTGCACATTGGTGACCCGGGAACTGACCCGGCTGTCAAATTCATAAAAGGTGTCCAGCAGTTTCTGACGGCCGGGGATGGCGTCCAGGACAGACCGGGCGTAGTTAGCCTCATCCTTCATCCAGGAGATTACGGCAGGGTCTTCCAGGTTCTCCAGGTTGCGGTACGGGTCTTCTACGGTGACGCCGCCGTACTGATCGGAAGCCATTTGCATAGGCGCCTGGGCCGGGGGTACGAGCTGCTGTGCAAAGGTGTAAGAACTGACAAGAAGGGTCAGGACAAGGGATAGGATTTTCATAAAGGAAGGAATTAAAATTTAATGATATAGGTGCAGAAGATACTCAGAATTGTCGGATTTGCCGAGAAGTTTTTTTGATCCCCGGGCGGTTTCCGATTGCCAGGGTTATACCTGCTCCTGCAGCACTTTTATTTCATCCCGAAGGCGCGCGGCTTCCATGAAATCGAGGTCCTTGGCGGCTTTCTCCATGGCCTTGCGCTTTTCGCGGATCAATTTTTCACGTTGGTCCCCGGTTAGGTATTTGAGGTCGGGTTCGGCGGCGCGCATGGCTTCCTTTTCAAAGTGGAAGGTAGAGACCGAATTTTTTGCCAGGGCATTCTCCAGGCTTTTCCGCAGGGCGGTTGGGGTGATGTGGTGCTCGGCGTTGTACGCCAGCTGTTTCTCCCGCCTGTAATTGGTTTCATCGATGGTCTTTTGCATGCTCTCTGTCACCTTGTCGGCATACATGATAGCCTTGCCGTTCAGGTGCCTGGCCGCCCGGCCAACGGTTTGGGTCAGGGAACGGTTACTCCTCAGAAAACCTTCCTTATCGGCGTCCAGGATGGCCACCAGGGACACCTCCGGCAGGTCCAGCCCTTCCCGCAGGAGGTTTACGCCGATCAGGACATCAAAGATGCCCTTGCGAAGGTCCTGCATGATCTCCACCCGTTCCAGCGTATCCACGTCACTGTGGATATAGCGGCAACGGATATCGATGCGGGCCAGGTATTTGGCGAGTTCCTCCGCCATTCGCTTGGTCAGGGTGGTCACCAGGGTGCGCTCGTCCTTCTCCACCCGCTGCTGGATCTCTTCCACCAGGTCATCGATTTGGTTCAGGCTGGGGCGTACTTCGATCTCGGGGTCCAGCAGCCCCGTGGGGCGGATGACCTGCTCAACATAAACTCCAAGGCTATGTTGTAACTCATAGTCCGCCGGGGTGGCACTAACGTAGATCACCTGGTTTTGGAGTGCCTCGAATTCCTCGAATTTCAGCGGGCGGTTGTCCATGGCGGCCGGGAGCCGGAAGCCATATTCCACCAGGTTTTCCTTGCGGGAACGGTCCCCTCCGTACATGGCGTGTACCTGCGGGATGGTGACATGGCTTTCGTCCACTACCATCAGGTAATCCTCCGGGAAGTAATCCAGCAGGCAAAAGGGCCGGCTGCCTGGTTCCCGCCCATCCAGATAGCGCGAATAATTCTCAATGCCGGAGCAATACCCCAGTTCCCGAATCATTTCGAGGTCAAAGTTAGTGCGCTCTTCCAGTCTTTTGGCTTCCAGGGGTTTCCCGATCTCCCTGAAGTAGTCGATCTGCTTCACCAGGTCGTCCTGGATTTGATATATGGCATTTTGCAACACTTCCTGGGAAGTGACAAACATATTGGCCGGGTAGATGTTCAGGCTCTCATAATCTTCCAGTTTCTTGTTTTTAAAGGGGTCGAATGCTTCGATTTCTTCGATTTCATCACCGAAGAAATGGATGCGGAACGCGTGGTCCGCATAAGATGGGAAAACGTCAACCACATCCCCTTTAACCCTGAAATTCCCGTTCCTGAAATCGGCTGTGGTCCGGGAATACAATCCCTGCACCAGCTGGTGCATGAAATTTGTACGGGAGATCACCTGTTCCTTCCGGATTCGGACCACGTTTTTCTTGAATTCCACCGGGTTGCCGATCCCATAAAGACAGGAAACTGAGGCCACTACCAATACATCTCTGCGGCCAGACAAGAGGGAAGAGGTCGCGCTTAGCCGCAGTTTTTCGATGTCCTCGTTGATGGAGAGGTCCTTTTCGATATAGAGGCCTGAGGTGGGAATGTAGGCTTCCGGCTGGTAATAGTCATAATAGGAAACGAAATATTCCACTGCGTTCTCCGGGAAGAATTGCTTGAATTCCGAATACAGTTGCGCTGCCAGGGTTTTATTATGGGCGAGCACTAGGGTAGGCCGCTGCACCCGCTCTATGACATTGGCTACCGTAAAGGTCTTCCCCGAGCCCGTAACTCCCAGCAGCGTTTGATATTTTTCATCAGACTGGATGCCCTGGGCCAATTGGTCAATTGCCTGGGGCTGGTCCCCTGTGGGCTTGAACTCCGATACGACTTTAAATTTCATGGGTTAAAATTACAAAAGTACCCCGGGATGCCCATCTCGAAAATTGCCGAAATTGCAGATTAGCGTTTGAGCGCGAAGAAACCGGTTACTTCGTTGTCAAAAACATCCCGGGCGCGGAACCAGTAGCTGCTGGCAGGCTGTAATTTACCACTGACTCGACCATCCCAGCCAATGGTGCCTGGGAATATCTGGGTCAGGAACATACCATACCGGTCAAAAATGTAGATACTCTGTAATTGGATCCTGCTGTATTCATGGGCGGGGTCAAATTGCCAGTAATCATTAATGCCATCGCCGTTCGGGGTAAAAAATTTGGGAAAAGCATCGCTGGGAAGGCCCAGGCTGATCAGTTTTTCCTGCACGCCACATCCGTTTTTGTCACGGACGAACAGGGTATGCACCCCCATAGGGACCGATTCAAAAACCGGGCTTTCCTGGAAGGGCCCACCCCGGGTATCCAGGGCGTATTCGTAATTGCCGGCTCCGGCCACTTCCACCATGAGGTCCGTGCCTTCGGGGCCGTTTTCCTGCTCAACCCCTGTTATCCTGGGCAGTTCGGAGGCCACAACCCGGAAGATCCTGGAGTCTGCGCATTCATAGGTGGCGTCGTTCCGTTCTACCTCATTGTATGCCACATAGCGATAGAGGCCCAGTTCGGATAGTTCTACTGCCGCCGACTCGGAGAGGAGAGTTTCCGTATTGTCGATGTTGATCCGGAACCAGCGGTAGCCATCTGCCTGGTCTGTAGCCGATACACTTGTTGGCAAGTCATTGGTGCAAACACTTACCTGATTGGGAAAGGTAATTTCCGGCCCCAGCTTTACGGTTTCCCCAGTGACGGGATCTATGTAAGGGCCGCAATCAATGGTCCCGGACCCTGTTTTAAAATGTTCCGGCCCGCAACCCGTTGCGGATCCATTTTCATTGTAGGGTACGATGGTCACATAGATATCCGTTTCCGGGGGGAGGTTGGCCGGCGGGTGGTAGGTGAGGCGATTGCCTATATCTGTTCTTGGGAGAATTTCATCACCACCTTGGGTTGTGCCGATAGTAAGGTAGTAGCCGGTGGCCCTGGATGCATAATTCCAGCGAATTTCCGCCTCGTTGTCCACATTCGCAGTTTCGGCCATAGGTTCACTCAGGGTGGTACAGCCGGGCGGGGTAGTTACGTTTTCAGTCTCAAAATAAAAGTCCTGGGCACAAAAAATAAAATTGCCTTCAGTCAGGTACATGCTGATAGAGACGTAGATACGGGTATTTTCAGGCAGTCCTACGGGCGGGGTAAAGGTGTTGGTAAGTCCTGCCGATCGCCGGTTCAGGATGTCGGTCCCCCCCGGGGTAGTCCCCAGGTTGAGGGAATAGCCGGTGATCCCGTCCACAAGGGGCCAGCTGATGGTTGCATCAACCGGGACGTCGGAACTGCCGGGGGTAGGATAGCTAATGGTGGGGCACTGCTGCGCCAGGGTAATGCCAGATACCAGGAAAATCATCGCGAAATGGGCTCCTGTGCTCATGCCTCATCTTTTAAGGGAGAAATGCCCCTGCAAGTCTGCCTGTTCGTCCAGCAATGCTCGGAACCAATAATCATCGGAGGGCAGCGGTTTGCCCAGAAAAGTGCCGTCCCACCCGGGGGAGTTGGGGCTGATGCTCGCCAATAACCGGCCATAGCGGTCATAGATCTCAATCGAATTGAGGGGGATCTCTGCCAGGGTTACCGGTGGCGTGTATTGCCAGTAGTCATTTACACCATCCCCATTGGGTGTAAAAAAGCGCGGGAATCCGTCGAGGACCACTTCCTGCTGAATGCTTTTAGAGACGATGCCGCACCCATTGCGGTCGCGAACATACACTGTATGGGACCCTGCAGGGATCCCATCGAATACCGGGCTATCCTGATAGGGCCCAACTTCCGAATCCAGGGCGTATTCATAGTCCCCGTTTCCTTTTACCCGTGCCTCAATCCTTAGGATCCCGTCCTGTCCGCTGACCAGGAGAGAGGTGATGGTGGCCAGTTCAGAGGCTACCACCTCAAATAACTTGGTACTGGTGCATTCTACCGTTCCACCTGTCTGGGGTACCGTGTTGTAGGCCTCGTACCGGTAGGTGCCGGTCTCGGTAATGTCAACGGACACGCCAGTACCCAGAAAGGTCTCGTTCCCTGTATCATCCAGCTGATACCAGCGATAGCCGTCTACGTCATCCGGGGAAGTTACGGTCAACGGGCCTTCATTTTCACAAAAGGATAGGGTATCCGGTAAATTGATTTCGGGATTGAGGGTTACCAGTTCCCCTGTCCCCGGATCGAAAAAGGGTCCGCAGCCCAGTTGGGTGGAGAAGGTGGTTTGTTGACAACCTACGGCAGCCCCGGCATCATTGTGAGGCACGATCCGCACGAAAAATGTCCGGTTCGGTTCAAATTCAATTACGCGGGTGGAATTTGCCGTGAAGTGTATTTGATTTGCGATTTCCGCTGTATAGGGGGAGAGCCCAATTGTGACCCAATATTCTGTGGCCCCCGGTACCGGGTCCCATTCCAGGAGGGGGCTCAGGGGCACGTTGGGATCCCCGTCGGCCGGGGAGGTCAGGGCTGTACAACCGGGCAGGGCGACCACATCGCCGGTAGTAAAGCTCTGTACCTGGCAATTGGAGGCAGACCCCAGGCCATTCCTTGGGGTAATGGTGACAAATATTTGCGTATTAGGCGGGAAGTCGGCGAGCGGGTTATAGGTCAGGACATTGCCCACATCCGTATCGCCGATTAGATCATTCCCTCCCGGAGTGGTTCCCGCCCGCAGGTCGTAGCCGGTAGCTGTTGGCGCGTAGTTCCAGGAGATATTGCTGGCCACATTCACATTCAGCGACCCGTTTGTTGGGCTGCTGAGGATCGTACAGGGAGGAGGAACGGTAACAGTTGCTGTATGAAAGGTTTCTGTAGAACAAACGATTTCCGGGAGTCCCTGCTGAAAGAAGAACAGGGTGATGGTCACATAGATGTCCTTATCGGCAGGGAGTCCCAATGGCGGGGTATAGTTCAGGCTGGTACCCACAAACTGGTTAGGCAAAATTTCACCGCCAAAAGGGGTGAGGCCTATTGACAGTTTATAGCCCGGAACCCCAGTCACTCCGTTCCAACTCAATGAGGCATCCACGGGGACATTGACATCCCCGTCTTTGGGGCTTGTCAAAACCGGGGTTGGACACGATTGAGCCATTGCCTGGCAGGAGATTCCCGCCAGCAGGAGAAATAGCAATTTTTTTATCATCCGATCCACAAATCAAGCCGTACAAGTTAATAAAAAGCATATGCCCTGCGGCCATCTCCGGTGTTAAAAGAAGGACGGGACGCCGCCTGCGCACAGGCAACCGTAGGATGGAAAAGATAAGGGGTCCTGCAGAAAGAAGGGAAGGGGGACCGTGCCGCTTTTCTGGTCAGCTAAGCAAAGCCCGGGCCAATTTTCCCGGATTTTTCAACAGGACGCACAAGATACTATAAATCCCTTTTTTTCAGCAAGGCATACGATAAATAGACAAAAAGTACCGTCCATGCAAGGACAATGGCGATTTCATACCAGTGAACCTGGTAGTTCAGGGGGATTTGCTCCCCGATCTGGTTCGCGACGGATTGTACCGCGCCCAGGCGTGAAAAGGGTTCTTTCAGGAGGTTCCACATGGCATTCAGTGGGAAAAAACCCATGATGGTGTCGGTAGTCGGGCCATCGAAGAATTTCCAGCGAAGCATGCCGCGGACAAAACCTTCAATAACCTGCCAGAGCACCAGGAACCCCAATGCAAAGGCAGACCTTTTTACCAGTACACCCAGGAAGAGGCAGAAGGAAAAGAAACCAACGAGCTTTACAAAGTAAGCCAATAGGAATTCCAGGTTGGAAAAGATGATGGAGAGTTCATTATAATCCGAATAGATCAGTCCCAGGATCAAGGATACCACAAATACAAAAACCGTGGAGATAAGTGAAAAGGAAAGTACCGTGAGGAATTTGGAGAACAGGAATTCCTTTTTCGAAAGCCCGTCGATCAGATTTTGTTTGATGGTCTTGTTGCTGTATTCATTGGACATCATGGATACAATGACAATTGCCAGGAACAACTTAAAGAATGCAGCCATAAAGGTATTGAAATGCCAGATATAGGGGAAGTTGAAGATCCCCTGTTCCGCCAGGTAAAAATGAATGGGCCCGATATCGAATTTTATGGCGGCGATCAGGGCAATGGAAGTAAGCAGTACAAAATACGACAGGATCAGGATCCTGCTGGAACGGTTATTCCAAAGTTTGATGAACTCTATTTGCAACAATCGTTTCATGGGCGGCCGGTTTCTGAAGGCTGGTTCCTTGTAAGGGCCAGGAATTGTTCCTCCAGGCTTTCTTTTCGCTTGACGAGGTGCGAAAGCACTATGCCCTGTTTAAACAGGAGGCTGTTCAAATCCCCGGCTTCCATTTCTTCCTTCAGGAAAACAGTCAGGATGCCGTTTTCCTTTCGGATTTCCCCAAAACTGGCTTTTGCAGCCAGGAAATTGGCCAGTTTATCCATATCCCCGGTTTTAAGCTGAAAAAAGCCATGGCTGGCCAGCATCCCATCCACACGCCCCGAATAGAGTTTTTCACCTTTCCGGAGGATTACGACATGGCTGCAGACCTTCTCCACCTCATCCAGCAGGTGCGAGGCCAGGAGGATGGTCGTCCCTTCGGCCGCTACTTTCTTTATGATTTCCCGTATCTGGTGGATTCCCTGAGGGTCCAATCCGTTGGTGGGTTCGTCCAGGATCAGGATCTCCGGGTCGTTCAACAGGGCGGAAGCTATGGCAAGCCTCTGTTTCATCCCTAAAGAGTAGGTGCTGAATTTGCTCTGTCTCCGGTCCCAGAGGCCAACCAGTTCGAGTTTTTCCGCAATGCGGTCCTCAGGCACCTCTTTGATCTTGCAAACCAGTTTCAGGTTCTGCAGGGCAGACATATAAGGATAGAAGTTGGGCCGCTCAATTATGGCGCCCACCTTTTTCAAAGCCTCATGCGTGGAAAGGCTTCCATCAAACCAGGAGAAAGCCCCGCTCGTTTTGTTTACCACGTTGAGTACTATCCCCAGTGTGGTTGACTTTCCGCTGCCATTGGGTCCCAATATGCCATAGACATTACCCTTCTCTATGGAAAAAGTCAAATCCTTTACGGCGGTGAGGTGGCCGAATTTTTTGGTAAGTCGTTCTACACTCAGGATGGTCTGCAATGGATAAATGGCCTTAGATATCTATATAGATGACGAGGGAAACCTTAATTTGTTACATTTATAATCTATCAAATACGGATATAACGTATGTCGGAAGAAAAACTGATCTCGAAAAAGAAACCCACTTATCCGGTAAACAAGCGGTTGAAGGAATATCTGGACTATTACAGCCGGAATATTGAGATCCCGATCTTTTATGAAGATCTCCTCCGCTTTGCCGGTTCGGTGGCTGTATATGATACCCATGAGGAAGACACCCTCTGGGTGCGCGTATATTATTCGGACAGTGACCGGCGGGAGATCGATCTCGCCCTGAAGAAGGTATATTCCATCCTGCTCTCCGATGGAAGTGACCGCATATTCCAGTATCTGAATATCGACGCCGTGGACTACTGCACCTTTGGGAATTCGAAACCATTCCGGATCCGGGTGAGGAATATCCTGAATGACAACTATACTTATTTTTACGTTAAGAGAGCAGATGCCTCCAGGATTTACGGCCTTGAACTGGAACACTTGTTGTCCCCGTACAACCTGAACTTCCTGGTTTACCGGGATACCCTGATCGAGGAGCATATCGCGGGCATCCCCGGCGATGTATTTATTAAGGAAATGCTCCCAAAATGCAGCGAATCGGAGAAATCCCAGCTTGCAAAGGAGTTCGTGAAGTTCAATGAACGCTGCATGATCAGGTTATTGGGGGATATGCGGTCATATAATTACGTCATTGTTCCCATGCACGATTTTGATCACGTAGTCTACAGGATACGGGCGATTGATTTTGACCAGCAGTGTTTCGAAGGAAAGCTTAAGGTGTACCGCCCCCAGTTCTTTAAGGAGAATTTTCCCATGGTGGAAGTGGTGCGCAATAAGTTGCTTCACGATTCGGTCGACCAATACAAGATCGAGGAACGCTCCATCGTGGCCAAGAGGATCATCAGTTCCGGGAACCGGATCAAAAAACTGGTGTCTATCTGCAAAGCCGATCGTATTTCCCTGCCCGAACATGTGGAACGCCTCGGGAAAGAGATCTATGACCTGACGCTGGATCTTAAATTCAAACGTTCAACCTCCATGGGTGGAATTCTCGAACTTGCCCTGGATTTTGTCAAGCGAAACTACCAGGATGTCAGCATGAAGCAGATCTTCGAGAAAAAGATAAAAATCCAGTAACGGGAAGCAGGGCCTCAGATGCCAGATGGATTGGCAAGCGCGGATCGCTGCAGGTCCTGCCTAGCTTTTCTGTTCTTTGTTAAAATAGACGAGGTAATAGTACATTTGTCGCTCCTCATCCCATCCCTTTTCCACGAATTTCCCGACTGATTCGGGATTGATGAAGTCCAGGCGGATCTGGATGTTGGTATCCAGCTGGATGACATTTTTGATCTTTTTTCTGGCATCGGTAACGGCTTTGTTCGCAATGTCGAAGTTCGACACGTCTTCAATGCTGTATTTCGGCCCTTTTTCCACTTTGTAATGCCTGAATTCGGGTATCAGGTCGGGATTCTCAATCACCTCGTTCATAAAATTGCTTTCCTCGAAGGCACTATTCTTTGCAAAATGGTTTACAGCGCGGTTCATAAAAAGGACTTCCTGCTGTTTGTCCTCTGCCGGCAAGACTACGTCTTTGGCAAAATTCTGGCAAAACTTCAGGTAGTTCCTGGTATAGAAATTTTCATCGGCCAGGGCTTCAACCCCCAGGAACTGGTTTAGCCAGTACCGGGCATCGTATCGGTTGCTGTCTACGGATAATACCTTATAACCTTCCTCCTTGAGGGTATTGAAAATAAGGCATCCTTTGTCCAGCTTCCCCAGGTTAACCCCCTGCATGACACGGATATCCAGATTGTTGCCCTTTTCCTCGAATTGAAGAAAATCGTGTTTTAATTCGCTTTTAAAAATGCCCACGGCATCTACTTTTTTGTTATCCAGCAAAACATCGGTGATGTAGGCAACATACACTTCCCCGCTTTTGATATGGGGGTGTACGGATTGATCATATAGATGGGCTGCCAACTCCCGGGCGTGCAGGTGAACCGAAGAAGGTTGGTTGAAAATGGCTGTGGCAAGGGTGTAAACGGGATTGAATTCTAACCCGGCCTCATGGCTCAGGCGGTAGTAATTCTCTTCCTTCTCCCTGAAGGGCCTGAAAAAATATTCCTTCAGCAGGCCTTTGGTTTCATCGTCTGGGCTGCTGGGGGACGCCGAAAGGAAGATGGGCTCGCCTTTACTTTTGTTGCCTACCCTGTGCAGGGATATGCTTTCTATATGCGATGGATACAGGTTTATCATTTGATGGGGTTTATTTTTTTGATATGAATCCCGGGAATGTTAACACAGGGGATCTGCTGATTTCGGATTCTGACAGAGCCGGCATCAGGTTTCAGGGCTGGGGTGTCGGATTACGGGAAGGATAAGGCTCCTGTGGTCCGCACTAGTTCCAGTTTTCATCAAAATCCAGGTCTTCGTAACTCTCAAAAGAGTCATCATTGTCAAAAGAGAGATCCGACTCAAAACGTTTTTCCGGAGGAGTATCGGGCAGTTCCCCGAAACTGAAAAGGAGGTTAGGGTAAGACCGGCCGGGCTCTTTCTCGGTAATATCGGCCAATTCTACGTAAAAGGTCCACATACTCAGGAAGTCATAGACATAGATCATTTTAGGGCGATCTTCTGAAAGTACTTCATCCAGGGTAGTTTCGCCCATCAGCCTGAGTTCCGGACCTTCATCATCCACTTCAAAGAGGGCGATCTCCTCTTCCTGTTGCCAGTTTTCGTCACAAGTGTAAAAGGAAGCCATCTCGTCCCCGGCAAAGCCAAAGGCCTGGGTGATGGCGTTGTGTACGTCTTCCAGGGTATCCCCTGAATCTAATTCCAGGTCCCGAAAGATGTCTTCTTCGGCATCCAGTATCACGCGCAGCTTGTAGATCATTGTCGCATTTTTTGGCATTTGACGGAACTGCAAACTTACGAAGTTTTAAGTTGCCTTGGGGCATGTATGGCTTCCAAAACCAGGTAAAATTGCCATGCGAAAAGGAAGGAAGCCAGCAGCAGGTGCAGGGGTTGGGTCCCAAATGGAAAATGGAAGTAATACATCGTTATTCCGGTCAGGGCTTCGAGGGTTGCCAGGGCGAGTACCCAGTAAATCCCAGAAAGGCCCAGTTGCCTTTGCCTTATCCTGTAAAACAAATAGGCGTTTAAAAGGAGCAGGAGAATGGAGAATGACCGGTGAAGGTAAAAAACCCAGGGAGCGTCCTGCAGCCACTTGGCCTTGGCTTGATCTCCTAGTAGCTCCACCTGCCCATCCACATACTGACGAACCTGAGTGCCCATAGCAACCTGTACCAGGGTAAGGACGAGGGCCAGAAGCAGCAGGTTCCGCGTGGTTGGATCACAAGGTTTGGGGTTTCTGCTGAGCCCGGTGGTATGAATAAGGTATAATAACAGCGCAACGATCGCCAGGGCCATAAGCATGTGAAGCGTAATCCTGACGGGCTCCAGAACAGAGTAAACCACGGTCGCGCCGAGCCATGCCTGGAACCCCATCCCGATTAGTACGACCAAGGACAAAACCGTGATAGAGGGACGGTGTTTTCTAAAGCCCAGGGAAGCCAGGGCGAGCAGGAAGACCACGAGTCCGGCCAGGGCGCCCAGCAACCGGTTGATAAATTCCGTCCAGGTATGGAAAGCATTAAAAATCGCGTAATTGTGCCGGGTATAAGGTGTCCAGTGGCCGGGGACGAATACATCGGTGGTGGAAAAATTGCCCGTGGCCACTAATAAGGTTTCATTCCAGATGATGACCTGCCCTTTTTTATACTCCCGGCCCGGATGCCATTCGAGGTCCGATTTTTCGGTTGGGGGGATATAGTATCCAAAGCATTTGGGCCAGTCGGGACAGCCCATCCCACTTCCGGTCATCCGAACAACAGCTCCGGCAATTATAACCAGGAATACCCCGGCCAGGCTGATTTTAGCCAGAAGCCTGTAATATTTTTTCATCGGATGCGAATTCCATGCGAAAATACCACCCTCCGCCCAAATAGGCAATACCTCGCTGGCCCGTCGGGGATTTTAATTTAAGAAGACTACGGGCGATCAGAAAAAATTGGTGCTTGGCTTTTTCCTGAAGCGGTTGAGAAAGTCATAGCGCAGGAATACTTCAAAAGACCCGTCATTGAACTCGGTACTGCCGAGTTCAGTGGTTTCGGCGTCATAGGCTAAACCTGCCAGGATTTTTTCGCTGATCTGAAATCCGAACAAGGCGCTGACTGCGGCATCAACCCTGTATGCGAGGCCAAATGAGAATTTTTCATTGAACAGCAGGCTGGCGGTAAGGTCTACTTGAAGGGGCGCCCCGCTGACGGCTTTGGCAAGGATGGCAGGGCGTAATTTCAAATCCCTGTTCATCTCGAAAACAGCCCCTGAAAGCAGGTAAAAGTTCATCCGTTCACGGGCGACATAAGAGGTGCCCTGCCCTGAGTTATCAAAATGATCGGTCTCCAGTAAACTAGGGGCTGAAAGCCCAACAAAATATTTTTCCGTATAGTAATAGGCTCCCACCCCCACGGTTGGGGAAAACTTCTGATCGATATTCGGAAGATTGGTTTCCACCCCATAATTTACCAGTTGGGTGAAATCCACATTCAGCCAGTTTCCGCCTGCATTAACACCCAGGGCCAGGGTGCCTTGTTCGGAAACCGGGAGGAGGTACGAGAAAACGGCGTCCACGTCTGTCTGTTGTTGGGTGCCGTTCCCAATTTCATCATTGACAATGGATAATCCGATACCAATCTTCCTTGCGGGAGAGGCGTCGAAATTCAGGGTTTGGGTCGTGGGGGCCCCGTCCAGTCCGATCCACTGCGAGCGGTGCAGGCCGGAAATACTGGTCACCCCACGGGTCCCGGCTATGGCCGGGTTGATCACTATGGGGTTCAGCATGTATTCGGTAAATTGCGGATCCTGCTGTGAAAAAGCCGATTGGCAAGCGATCAGCGTAATGGCAAATAAGAATAGGTATCGGTTCAATTTCATGGTAGCAGGTTTAGCGGTTGAGGTAGAGGTATCCCGACAAGTTTTTGTTTTCCGTGCCGTCCACGTATTTAACCAGGTAGAAATACACCCCGGCGGGAAGCAACTCATTGGATTTCAGGGTCGCGCGGGCATTCGAGATACCTTT
>Ga0102952_1000247_pt1 | contig 23472 bp, 23 predicted proteins | sample SalPon2A_C_D1_MG_FD_78506 | JGI IMG/M metagenome (GOLD analysis project Ga0102952, IMG submission 78506) | Soil microbial communities from South San Francisco under conditions of wetland restoration - Salt Pond MetaG R2A_C_D1_MG | ecosystem: Environmental > Terrestrial > Soil > Wetlands | place... | reverse complement strand
GCGAGAAATGGCTTTTTATTCATTTTCACCCTCCTGACCAGATTCCATGCTACGCCCCTGTTTAATCGCCACCACCATAGCTATAACCACGGATACCAGGGATAAAATCAGGGTGTACAGACTATAACGGTTTGGGAAGGCCTCATCCAGTTTCATCCCACCGTAACATCCTACCCCGATTATGATGATCATTTGAATGGCAACCCCCGAATACCTGACATAGTTGCCAAGACTATTCGTTTTTTTAGGACGCTTTTGAGGACTCATTGCTGGTGCTGCGCACGGACGATTTATAGCTGCTGCTGTCCGAGGCCCCGGATGAACTGCTCGCATTGCTGCTGCCAAGGCTACTGCCGGAGGAGGAAGCCTGTGCTGAAGAACTGGCAGACCCACCCTTGCCCTTCATGGAGCAGGAGGCGTTGAAAGTGGCCCCGGGTTCAATGGACAGTTTGGATACAACCACCGTGCCTTCGATAACGGCTGTGGACTTCAGGGAGAGCAGGTCCGAAACCAAAAGTTCACCATTAAAGCTCCCTTCTACGTCGGCGTTCACGCATTCCACTTTCCCATGGATATATCCGTCTTTGCCGATCACCACCTTACCGGAAGTTTTCACATTGCCATCTAACTTACCGTCGATCCTGAAATCCGCCTCTGAGGTAATTTCGCCTTTGATTTTAGTGTTTTTTTCAATTCTGTTGGGTTGCCCTCCTAATTCGTTCATAGTTCTAGGTTTTTTGTTGTCTGAAAACATTCCGTTCATGGTTTTGGGGTTAAGACTTGCTTGTAATACTCCTGTAAGTTCTTGTGTACCTGAATGATTTTATAGTTAGAAGATAAAATTACAAAATTCTGAAGATCAATATGGTAATCCCTGTTTATTTTTAGGAGCTCCACATATCCCAGGGCGTAGTCCCTGGAGGGAAAACCATGTACAACCACAAACTGGGTTTCCAGGTCATAGAGGTCGAGGGAGACGGTATTGTCATAACCGAGGTCTTTTATTGATTCCTCCAGACGAGCCTTCAGTGCCCCGGCATCCTGAATCCGGCTGGTACGAAAAGGGAATACCACCTTCCAGTTGCCGTTGGCAACCGAGTCGGTCTCAAGGGAAAATTCTTTGGGCTCCAGTTTCGGCAATTGCTCATCTATCATCTGTTGCGCCTTTTTCCCTTCTGCCTGGTTGGGGTAATTGAGGGCCACGTAATTCAGGGCTTCCCTGAAGGGTTCAAAGCCCTGCAACCTTCCAATCGCCATGGCTTTCAACATCTCAAATTTAGGAACCATCGGGTCGCCGGTGAAGTCCTGAATGTTCTGTTCCGCTCCGGTAATGACCCCGAGGAAATCCTGGGCTTCAAATTGCTTGTAAAGTCCGGAATACCTGGCTTCCGGGCTATCAGAGGCCTCGGTGAGCACGGCCCGTGGGTTTAACAGGATCTCGGCATAGCGCGAATCAGGGTGAGATTGGATAATATCATTCTTCATAGCTTCAGCCAGCGGACTGCCCTGTGCCTCATAGATCTTGTAAAGGTTGTATTTGCATGGGAGAACCAGGCGAGACTGGGGATTGCCATGCAGAACTGCCTCCAGCCGGGACGCGGCGAGGGTGTATTCCCCGAATTTTTCCTTATAGATCAGCCCCAGCTGGTAATTGGCGAAGTTCCTTTCGGCCTTAAGGCTGTCTATGGTTGCTTCATGGTCAGGGATTCGTTCCAGGTAATAATCCAGGGAGAACTGCTCATCCCCAACAGGTTGGCCGCCCTCAGTGGAGGCGAGTTTTTCCAGCCCATTTTCCGGACCCGCGGCAACGGCTGCATTGCTTTTGGTACTCCAACGCCAGTCGTCCTCCAAATTACGGTCTCCCCACCGGGTTTTAAATTGGTTTCTGCCGTAACCCAGGCTGGTAATATTGTAAAAATAGAACTTCCCTTTGTTTTGTTTCCCTCCGGGAGATTCCGAAAAGGCAGCAAATCCGGCGCTAATCCGGGCTTCCTCCTGCTTTGACTGTTCCTCAGCCTTCTTTTTCAGCCCTTCTATATACGCTTCAAAATAAGCAACCCTTTCTTCGGGGCTCATCCCGTAGAGGGCAATAACACTGTCCGCCCTCTGGACCTGAGCTTCATAGGTTATGACATCTTCCAGATTCTCCCGTTTTTTGTGTATCTCGCGAAATTTTTTGGACGATTCCTTCAGGTTGGGCAGCACACTGTCATAATAGGCCCCCGCAATCTTGTATTCGTCCCGGTCAAAATGGTAGTTAGCCAGGTCTTCATAATTAAGGGCGTTAAGCTGGGGGGAATTCGCGCTTGCTCTGAGGGAACGATTATAATAGGCGATGCCAAGGCTGTCCGAACCCGTGGCCATATGGAATTCGGCCAGTTGCCTGTAGATCTTGTCAAGGAAGGGGCGATTCTCCCGATTCCGCTCCATGTCGGTCAGGTATTCCAGCAAGTCCTCCCGGTTTCCATCGGTGATTGCCGTGTTCTGTATTTTTTGCAGTTGGGCATTTACCCGGTATACCCTCGGCGTTTTACGCCTTAGGGCAATGATTTTGTCAAATGCGTAATTGGCACTGTCTTTATAACCCAGCTGGTTGTACAACTGTCCTATTATGAAGATGTAGCGCCCCTTTTCGGGGTTTTTACGCGTGTATGCGCTGGCTATTTTCAATTCCCGGATAGCTGTGTCCGGGATATTCAGGTTTATATAGGCCTGTGCCATCATGGCCCTGGCATCCGCGTATTCCTGGTCCTTCAGGTCTTCATATTTGAGGAGCCGCTTGAGATTGTTCAGCGCCAGTTCCTCGTTTTCCAGCCGGATATTGGTTTTTTCCCGCCAGATAGTGGCCTCATTCAGCAGGTCGCTCTTATCGTATTTCCGAAGGATGTAATTAAAGGATTCAAGTGCCGGGATGTATCGTTGATCAAAATAACGTGCCTTCCCAAGGAGGAGGAAAGCCTCGTCAATCTGTGGGTTGCGTTCCCGGTCCTTGATTTCCATGCTGTGCTTCTGGATCGCCTTGGTGGCCTTTTCCTCCGCCCGTACGAAACTGGGCGTGTTGTCTTCGGAATCCAGTTTTATTTCGTCTGTAACTTCCAGAGGTTCTACCGGCAAGACTTCCCAGTAGTTATCCCGGTAAGAGGTATTCAAGGCCTCCCGGCCCTCCTCAAAGGCGAGGTTGCCATTGTACAACACATTGTACTTGGTATTGAGTGCATGCCAGTTCCTGTTTACAAAAGCATCCTTTTTAGTAGAACAACCGGTAAAAAGAAATGCTCCAAAAATGGCCCCAAAAAATAGTCGCTGACGACGCTTCAAAATTCGCTGTATTCCTTTCGTATTCTAAACTTAAAAAGCAGGGGATTATTATACAACTGCCTGTATTATCCCCGAATATTTCGATGTGGCAATGCCTGAGTAAGGCTTATCCTGTTCCGTACACCGTCGCCAATGGTCACAGAAAAGGAAGCCGGGTATCGGGCTCGGAGTATAAAATTTCCCCTCAGGGCTTTTTTTTGCCTTTAGATTTTTTATGGCCGCAGCAATGCTTAGTTTTGCATGAAAATTGTCAGAATGACCCATTTCCATCCCCTTGAGGTTCGGCATATAAACTCTTTGACGCCTGATTCTGTGGCCATTACACTTCAAGTGCCCAAAGACCTGGTACAGACATTTGCCTTCAGCGCGGGCCAGTACATCACCATAAAGAAAGAAATTAAAGGCAAGGAATTGCGCCGGGCCTATTCCATCAGCAGTTCTCCCAAAAAGGACTGCATTACCATAGGGGTGAAAAAAGTTGATCGGGGAGGATTTTCAAACTTTGCCAACACCCAGCTCAAGGTGGGCGATATTCTGGAGGTGACGCCACCCGAAGGCAGGTTTGTCTTTAAACCGGGGGCCAACCCTAAAAAAATTCTGGCGTTCGCAGCCGGGAGTGGCATTACCCCGGTGATGAGCATCGCCCGTACCGTACTGGAGAGCCATCCAAAAAACAAGCTGGTGCTGGTATACGGAAATAAGTCCTATGAGGAAACCATGTTCTATACAGAACTGGTAAAATTGCAACTGGAGCATCCGGACCGCTTCTATCTCTATTTTACCCTGAGCCAGGCCCGGGAGGAAGATACCCTCTTTGGAAGGATTGATGTATCCACGATCAATTATATCGTTAAGAACAAGCACAAGAACGATGCGTTTGACGACTATTACGTTTGTGGCCCGGAACCGATGATCCATATGGTCATGGACACCCTGCAGACCAACGGGGTTCCCGAAGATAAAATCCACTTCGAGCTTTTCACGAGCACCGAGATAAAAGACGAATTACCGGAAAAGCCGGAGGGTAAAACAACCCTCACGGTTACCCTGGACGACGAGGAATTTACCCTGACGATGGACCGGGCCACCAAAGTCCTGGATGCGGTTTTAAAAGAAAATATAGATGCCCCGTATTCTTGCCAGGGAGGGGTATGCAGCACGTGTATCGCACGGATTACGGAAGGGCAGGCGGAAATGGAAAAAAATCAGATCCTGACCGATTCGGAAATTGCGGAGGGCTTTATCCTAACCTGCCAGGCGCATCCCCTCACCCCTGTCCTGAAGGTAGACTATGACGATGTTTAGTAATATTCAGGCCAGTTCCCTTTCAAGGGTGCGGGAGGCACATTCATAGCCAATCCGGTACGCCTTTTCAATATTTTTCTTATCGAGCAACCCGATGTTCTCCAGTTCATGGGGTTCAAAAAGGCAGTCGCACCTCGCCATTTTCTTCCTGTTGATAGCATGGACCATCAGGGCGGTGGTCCGGTTGGCCAACTGAAGGGAATTGCGGATCGCCTCCCTGCCCACTTCCTTCACGATTGAAGCATTACTCCCGATGAGAAAATCGCATTGCCCTTCTAAGGGCTCCGATGGAAAGTTATTCAAAATCCCCCCATCTGCATACAGAAAGGTCCCGATTTCCACAGGGCTGAAAACCGGGGGCATGGCTGCAGAAGCCAGCAGGGGGCGGATTAAATCCCCTGTGTGGAAAACTTCTTCTTTCCCCTTCTGAAGGTTGGTAGCGGTCACAAAAAGGGATTTCCCCAGCGATTCAAAAGAGTCATCGGGGAAATAAGCCCCGAAGATACCTATATACCGGTCCGTATCGAGGATGCCAGGTTTATGGATGGAAAGAAAGTTATAACGGAATAAAGGCGTTTCCCTGAAAAAATCAATCATTACGTCCGGGCTCCAGCCCCTGGCATACAGGGCTCCCACAATGGCCCCAACACTGGTCCCTGAAATAAGGGCAGGTTCTATCCCATGGGCGGTGAGTACCTGCAGGAGGCCTATATGGGCCATCCCGCGTACACCTCCGCCGGAGAGGACCAATCCCAGGCGGGATTCTTTCAAGGCTTCGATCTTCATTCGTTTACCCTGGGTTATCAGAGGTCATTCCATTCGTTTCAGGAATTCCCTGAGCATTTTTAACTGAAGTGCCGCTACATATCGGTTTTCAGGATCGCCATTACAAAGCAGGAGATAAAATCCTAATTTAGATACCCTCCATTCCCTCGAGGCCTGCCCGTTTGCCATATCTACCTTATAGTACGAGCGGAAATGCCTTTTCGGATCCATTTCCAGGTTTTTGCAGATTCGTATTGCGCGGTTAACCGCAAGATGCACGCTGCGTTCGTCATGGAAGCCATAATTTCCCAGCGATGTGGTCGAATAGCGAAGCCCGCTGAAGTCCATGGCTTCTTCAAAAGCCTCGAAAACCTCCCTCAGCCGATACTCAAAAATTGTGATTGAATCCATGTTACATCGCTTTGCGAAGTTGTTCTACCAATTGCCTCTTGTCCACCACTCCGGATGTTTTCCATACGATCTGGCCCTGCTTAAAGAGCAACAGCGTAGGCACCCCACGGATTTGATACCTTGAGGCCAGTTCCTGGTTTTTGTCTACATCCACCTTGATAATCCTGGCCGAACCCCCCATTTCGGCTGCCACCTCTTTCAGAATAGGCGCCTGCATCTTGCAGGGCCCGCACCATTCGGCATGGAAATCCACAAGTACCGGCGTATCGGACTGGATCAATTCATTAAAATTAGCTTTCATGGGCTATTTGTTTTTATTTATGTCGTTTTTCAACCTTTTGAGCAATTCCCTTTGCTCGGCAGTTAATTGGGTCGGCAGGCTAACCTCGAAAGTCACGAATAAGTCCCCGAATTTTCCGGAAGCCCCATAAATGGGCATGCCTTTTCCTTTTAACCGTACTGTTTTCCCGTTTTGGGTCCCTTCCCTGAGCGGGACGCTGACCTTCCCCGAGAGGGTATTTATCTCGACCTTCCCGCCCAGCAAGGCGTCAAAAAGGTCGATTGCCGCAGTCATGTACAAATCATCGCCCTTACGGGAATACACCGGGTGCGGGCTTACACGCACCTGTACATACAGGTCTCCTGCCCGACCCCCGCCGCCCTTTTGGCCTTTCCCGCGGGCCTTTAACTGCAACCCGTCATAGGCCCCCGGTTTGACTTTAAGTTTGATCTTCTTACCGTCGATATCCAGGATCCGCTCGGTACCAGTATAGGCTTCCTGCAAGCTGATGGGCAGTTCCCCTGAAACATCGGCCCCTGGAAAACCTTCTGTATGCCTCCCCCGGCCGGAGCGCCTGTTTCCGAATATTGAATCAAAAATATCAGAAAAATCGGCAGAGCCGGCAGAACCTCCAAATCCGCCCGAACTGCTTCCGGCATACTGGGCCCTGCCAGCCTGTTCCCGATACCGTTTCCTCATATCCATAAAATCTTCGAAACTGCTGCCCGACTGCTGGAATTGCTCCCAGTCTGAACCCAGCGCATCATATTGCCTGCGCTTTTCAGAATTGCCCAATACCTGATACGCCTCAGAAATCTCTTTAAATCGCTCTTCCTTCTCCTTGTTCCCCTTGGTCTTATCCGGGTGAAATTCGGTGGCCAGTTTCCGGTACGCCTTTTTGATCTCCTTTTCCCCGGCCTTCTTATCGACCCCTAGAATGTTATAAAAATCCTTGTATGCCATCTGGTTCGTGTTTAATCTGCCTTCTGCCGGGAAAGGCTAGGACGCATTCCCCGTAAAAGGTATAAAAAAAAGGGGCCGGAGCCCCTTCCCATTTTATTGATCAAGGCCAAAGGCATAATAAAATTTGCCTTTTTGATCCTCATAGCGGCCTTCCAGCATGACTCCGCCCTTCTTGTCCCTTACTGCCTGTACCAGGTCATCCACATCGCTGATATCCCGGCCATCTACCTGGGTGATAATAAATCCTTCCCTCATTTGGGTCTCCCTTCTGAGTTTTCCAGGATAGAGGGTGACAACCTTTACCCCTCCGGAAACATCCAATTTCCCGGCTGTTTCCTTATCCAGGGTTTCAAAATCCGCTCCCAGGAAATTCAGGGTTTCCCTGTTTTCGGCCCTGGTGATGGCGGTAGTGCCGTTCAGGTTCTCCAAAACGGCCGACACTTCATGTTTTTCCCCTTTCCTCAAAAAGGAAACGGAAACCTTGTCCCCGGGCTTGTGTTGGGCAATTATTTCCTGAAGCGCTGGGGAAGTCGCAACCTGCTTTCCATCTACTTCATAGATTATATCCCCTTCCTTCAGGCCGGCTTTTTCAGCAGCGCTGTTTTCGCTCACCGCGGCGACATATACCCCCTGGGTAAAGTCAATATTCTTTTCCTTGGCTAAATTCCCGTCAATGGTCAGGATACTAACCCCCAGCACACCTCTTTGGACGCTGCCGTATTTAAGGAGGTCTTCCACTACTTTGGCCACGATGTTACTTGGAACGGCAAAGCCGTAGCCATTATAGGTACCTGTTCGGCTGGCGATGGCGGTATTGATCCCGACCAGGCCCCCGTCAAGGTTTACCAGGGCGCCCCCGCTGTTGCCCGGATTGATGGCCGCATCGGTCTGTATAAAGCTTTCAACGGCGAATTTTTCCTTATTGATGTTGATATTGCGGGCCTTGGCTGAAACAATCCCAGCCGTAACAGTGGAATTCAGGCTGAACGGGTTGCCAACGGCCAGCACCCATTCCCCCACCTGCACGTCATCTGAATTTACCAGCGGGAGGGATTTCAGATTTTTGGCATCGATCTGCAGGAGGGCCAGGTCTGTATTAGGATCCGTACCGATTACCGTCGCCTTGTGGGTTTCATTGTTATGAAGGGTCACTTCGATTTCGTCCGCCTGATCGATCACATGGTTATTGGTAATGATATAGCCCTTGTCATTGATAATGACCCCGGAACCGGAGCCGATCAATGGTTGGGGCATCAACTGCCCTTCCTCGTCCTGATCCGGTGATTCCCCGTTGCCCCCGTACGGATGGTTCCTGAAAAATTCCCGAAACGGGTCGGGTAACTGCCTGTAGTCAAAGTTCTGCATCGGTCCGTATCCGGAATTGTGGGTGGAAGTAACGTGTACCACTGCATCGAGTACCTTTTTGCTGGTGCCGGTGAAATCAAGGGGTTGAATATTGCCTTCCTTGTCTGCGGTGTAAAGCACCTGCTTCCCGGGGGTACTGTCCAGGTGCTGAATGGTAATGGGTTCATCCTGGAAGTATTGATATCCCGCTACCACCATCAGACTTACCACCAGCGCAATTAATGCCGAATACCAGTAAATCCGCTTTCCTTCTGTGTGATTCTCATTTTTTTTCATGATCGTATTTTTTATATCCCGGCTGTTATCCGGAGATTTTTTATTGCTGTTTAATTTGATGCTTTATTTGTCCTAAAAGTGTCGCGCCAAACCTGCTTGGATGCCCAGGTTTGGCCATATCGAGTATCCATCGTAAAGAATGGGAGCTTTTGCATTCATCCTTCCTGTTTTTATGCCTCCCTTCCGAAAGGCGGGTTTAACAATAGATTAGCATTTAATTCACTCATTATGAGTGTGTATCATGTCATTTTTTCTGTCATTCTGACATTTTTTGGCGTCTACCCCGGGAATGAAACTTATCAATAGTATAAGGTCTCAAACCTCTTTCCGTAACGGCTTTACGATTAAGGTGCCTGCGGAGTTCCCTGATTCCAGGCAACTGCGGGCCAACTTTCCCCACCAATTCCGCAAGATGGTTTCCAAAGTTTCCCGGCAGCCCAAGTATCCGGACTACACATTAGATTCCGGATGCGTAGCAAAATGAACAAATCCCATACCAAATTCATCGTGAAAACTGGCGCCAGGCCTGGGTTTTCTTAAATTATTCAAAATACTTGTCGCCTGGATGCAAGCCCGCGGTTCGTCAAGGGAAGATTTACCTGAGAAAGAGGTGGAAAAGCCCCCGGGGGGCAGACTCCAGGATGCGGAAAATGGTAACAAGTTGTTGTTGGTCGATAAATTTTACCGACCAAGTGGTCGGTCGGGTTTGCCCGATATAGTGCTCTTCATCCGATTTGATACCGCTAAACGAATTTTTGGGGTAGTACATCCCCGAATCTTCAAAATCCGTGCGGGTTGGAAGTTCTTTGTTACAGACGAATCGGTCGGTTACGACCCAAACCCAAATCCGATGAATAAGAACCTACAACGCATGGCTACCATGCACCGAATGCAGGTAAAAGGCCTCGAGTTATTCTATAAAAAAGGGTACTATAGCACGAGTATCGATGATATCCTGAAGTCGCTCGAATTATCCAAAGGGGCATTTTATCACCACTTTGAATCCAAAGAAGATTTCTTTATCAGCATCATCCAGAACCTGCTGGTCCAAAAGGTCTATGGGATGCTTATTGAGCCACTCGAAAACAGCCAACAGCCATTCACTACTATTGTCGATTGTTTTGAGAATGCCCTGCTAACAGCCGAAAATAACGAATTGGACCACGGTTTTGTGCTGAACAATTTTATGACCGAATTCAACGGCCGGAACCCGGAGATCATGAAATATCTTACCGATCTGTATAAGGTATGGGAGGTGAATATGGTGACCTTGTTACAAAGGGCCAAGGTAAATGGTCATTTAGGCCGTCATATAGATAGCGAAGGGGTAGTCACTTACCTGCTCGCCTCCTTTATGGGGATACGAACCCTAATGGCTACAGGAGATGCGAAAGCGCTCAGGTATCATTATATCCAGCAGCTGCGCGCCTATTTCAAGACCCTTGGGCCACAGGCAGAAGCTTGATTTTTGTTTTAATGGCCGGAAGTGATTTCTACGATCTTTTTCACGACCGTTTCCGGTGCTATGGTCTCCATGGCCTTTTCGTAGCCAGCCGGCACGTATTTGCCGTAGATGGAGGTGGGGATCCCAGGATATAGGGTACGGTCTGCCAAGAAGGCAAGGTCCGCATTCTGCCCGAATGGATAAAATCCGGTATAGGGATGGGTAACCCCCCAAAGCGTGAGGGTGGGGATACCATAATTAGACGCCAGGTGGGCATTTCCGCTATCCATTGAAACCATAAGGTCCAGATTGGAAATCAAGGCCAGTTCTTCATCTAGACCACCAGTTCCGGCGACGTTGAAACATGCCCGGAATTTCAATGCCCAGGCAGCCAGCTGTCGTTCTTCTTCAAGCCCGCCCCCGAAAAGAAATATTTTATACTTTTCGGTACTTTCTATCTCACGTAACACGGTTTCCATCAGGTGGATAGGGTATTGCTTTCCCGGAAAGGCCGCAAAGGGTGCTATCCCGATCCATTTCCTGCGATCATTTCCAATACGGTGCCGCATGGCTTCGGGCAGTGGTTGCCTCGGAAGCAATTCCACCTTTTTCAAATTAATGGGGTAGCCCAGTTTCCCAAATACATTTGCATAGCGCTCATGGGTGGATAGCAGGGGCTCGAAAACTTTATTTCGACGGGATGTCAGGGCCTTCTTCTCAGCCCTTCCCTTATCTAATTGAACAAAGGGGATCTTACTACTGGAAAAAAACAGTTTCAGGATCTTGCTCCGCAATACGTTATGGAGGTCAGCCACGGCATCTACCCGCTCCTTGCGCAGGGTTTTGTATAAATTCCAGAGCCCGACAACCCCCTTGTGTCTTCCCCTGACATCAGCGGGAATTACGCGGACCCTTTCCAAAACCTTAAAAATAGGGGAGAAGGAAGGTTTGGTGAGAACTGAAAGCCGCAGTTCCGGATAAGTTTGTAAAAGGGCCAGCAAGACCGGCACGGTCATAGCTACGTCGCCCATGGAAGACAGGCGAATGACCAGGATATGGGGGTTTTTACTTCTGGGCACGAAGAACAGGATTTAGTTCTTCATCGTTGTACATTTTCATTTGCCGGTACACTTTCATGTACTTTTTACCCAATGCAATGTCATCGAGGAGCTGATCGATAGCAAGGGACAAATCTTCTTTCTGTTCCAGCAAAACCTTAAGTTTTCCGGCACATGTTTCACGATGCTCACGGCTCGCGTCGGAACGGGTGCTTTCCTCTTGCATGTGATATATCTTCAATGCCAGGATAGACAGGCGATCAATGGCCCAGGCCGGGCTTTCGGTATTGATGGTCGCAGATTTTCCTGGTTGAACCGACTGGTACTTTTTAAGAAAGTACTGATCGATGACTTCTACCAGATCTGTACGTTCCTGGTTGCTTGCATCTATCTGCCGTTTGAGCCGGAGGGCCGCTTCCGGATCAATATCCGGATCCCGGATGAGGTCTTCGTAATGCCATTGCACGGTATCGATCCAATTCTTGGTATACAAAAGATGCGAAATTTCACCCTTGGGATATGGATTGAGGAGGGGTTGGTCTACCTTGTCCTTTATATGATAGGCGGCAATGCTTTCTTCAAAAATCCCTATGGCAAAGGCACTGAACATAATCCTTTATTATTTGGTGCAAAGATACCCTTTATTTCATAATGCCTTGAGTCCATAGGAGTATAAATGGCAGTATCACAGAAAGGATCAGGACCGCTTCCTTCACCTTGGGCCGTTTGATCACTTCCACATATTTGGTGATAAGCGTGGCGGCCGGAAAAAAGGTGATTAAGACCGGGTATACCCCGGCATTGGTCTTTAAAAATGTGACCACGAGTCCTATGCCCAGGTAGATGGCGACCAGGCGGATGGTAATGATCCGGCCCAGGCCCAGTTTCCCCATTTTAAGGAAGGCCAGCATGGCGGTTAGGACAATTAGCACGGTATAGAACAGGAGTTTGGTATTAAAGGTCCATAGCGCCATGAAATCGCGGTCCAGGGAAAGGGAAAAGCGGTAATGTTGCAGCAGGTAATCCGGGATACCCATGAGCACCAGCAATCCTGAGGCGATGAGGACAAAGGTCAGGAGGCCGCTCAGGGGTACCAGCCAATTCTTAAAATTCTTGGGTTCGTAAAAATAGATGGCTATATAGACCAGGATGAGGAAGAGCAGTGCCCAGTCATAAAAAAGGCTTGCAACGGCAATCCAAATAGTGGCATCCAGGATTTTCAACTTGCTGTTCCGAAGCGTTTTCAGGCTGATAATACGCCTGCCTGCCACGAGCAGGAAAAAGCTGCAAAGGATGGCATTCTCATCCAATAAAACCTCCGGAAACAAGACGATCAGCAGGATGTAATACAACATGGCAAAAGAATTGGTGCCTGTTATCTGGTTCCGCTGGACCATGAAATTAACCAGGAACAGGCTGAAGAACAGGAAGCCCAGCAGGAGCAATTGAAATACATATTGTTCCGGTGAGTAGTCCCTTTTGAAGTGCAGGAGGTGCATCAACCAGAAGAAAACAAATAAAAACCCGAGCAGCAGCAAATAGTTCACCGGCTTAGTTTTGCTAAAAATGCTTGATATCATCCGGGGATTTTATACTTTTGTAAAGTAAATATAACCAAGATGAATACATTTTTTCGGGGCATAGAGGATTTATTCGTCAACCACTTATTCTGGCCCTATGACTTTTTCAGGTTCATGCATAGCTGGTGGGCGGCCAATACGGTAAACTGGATTTTATTTATTGCCGGGGTGATCGCTATGTTCTATTGGCTCGGGCAATTAAAACTCTTCAATGACCGGGGCGAGGAAGACAAAAGCATCACTGCCCATTCCTACCTTTGAAGCAGATGCCTTTCGAATTCCGGATGGCGGCTTCCCGGGCTCAGAGGTCGAACCCTATATCTTTCCGGTAATACATTCCTTCAAATTCGATCTTCTCAACGTTGCGATAGGCATTTTCCAGAGCCTCCCGGAAGTTTTTCCCGAAGGCCGTGATGGCCAGCACCCTGCCGCCATTGGTCAGTAGTTTTCCGTCTTTTTGAGTCGTGCCGGCATGAAAGGGGATGGCATATTCAACGTGATCCAGTCCCAGGATGACTTTCCCTTTTTCATAAGGTCCCGGATATCCGCCCGATACGGTCACTACCGTGGTAGCTGCGCGCTCGTCGATATCCAATTTCATTCCATCCAGGCTCCGGGTTACGGTGGCGTGCAAAATCTCAAGCAGATCGCTCTTTATGCGGGGGATCACCACTTCAGTTTCCGGGTCACCCATGCGGACATTGTATTCTATCACATAAGGATCGTCCCCCACCTTGATCAGCCCTATAAAAATAAATCCCAGATAGGGCAGGTTATCCTTTTTCAGCCCTTCCACGGTAGGTTTTACGATCCGGTCCCGGATTTTTTCCTCAAATTGGGAATCCGCAAAGGGTACCGGGGAAACGGCACCCATTCCCCCTGTATTGAGCCCGGTGTCCCCCTCGCCAATCCGCTTGTAATCCTTCGCCAGGGGCAGTACCTTATAATGAAGTCCGTCTGTCAGAACAAAACAGCTCAGCTCTATGCCCGATAGAAATTCCTCTATAACCACGCGCGACCCGGCTTCTCCGAATTTGTCCCCTTGCAGCATAGCTTTCAGTTCCTCCCGTGCTGCTTCGGGATGGTCCAGGATGATTACGCCTTTCCCCCCGGCCAGTCCATCGGCCTTGAGTACATAGGGCGGCTTCATGGTCTCCAGGTAGGCATAGGCTTCCTGCAACTGATCGGCCTTAAAGCTTTTATAGGCCGCAGTGGGTATGCCATGGCGTCCCATAAATTGTTTGGCAAACTCCTTACTCCCCTCCAGGGTGGCTGCCTGCTTCCTGGGGCCTATTACCGGAATGTGCCTTAGAGCCGGATCGGCCAGGAAAAAGTCGTGGATTCCATTCACCAGGGGAACTTCCGGACCTACGATCACCATCTGGATCTCCCTGTCCAGTACCGCTTCCCTGATGGCCTGGAAATCATTCACCCCAATGGGAAGATTCTCGGCTACGGCAGCAGTCCCTGCATTGCCTGGTGCCACAAATAAGGATGAAAGTTTCGGGCTTTGGGCTATTTTCCAGGCCAGGGCGTGTTCTCTTCCGCCCGAACCCAGGATCAGTACGTTCATGTTGGTCAATTTTGATCAAAAATAGGGCTTAGCCCCGGATCGGGCCAATTTATACCGGCTTTATTCCGGGTAGCGGGAGGATCAATGGTGGTTCTGTTTGGAAAAATCCCGGTGCGCCTTTTTTTTGAGATCGTCTTCCGACAGGGTTTTGAAGTATTCGAAGGTGTTCCTCATACCTTCCTGCCGCGAAACCCTGGGTTCCCATCCGAGGATTTCCCTTGCCCGGCTTATGTCTGGTTGGCGTTGCATGGGATCGTCCTTTGGCAGGGGTTTGTATATTATCTTCTGGTGAGTCCCGGTGAGTTTAATAATTTCTTCCGCAAATTCCTTAATCGTCGTCTCATGGGGGTTGCCAATATTTAACGGATCGGTGTAATCACTCAGGAGCAGCCTGTAAATGCCCTCCACCTGGTCGTCTATATAACAGAACGACCGGGTCTGGGATCCGTCGCCGAATACGGTGAGGTCCTCCCCTCTCAGGGCCTGCCCCATAAAAGTGGGTACGACCCGTCCGTCATTCATCCGCATCCGGGACCCGTAGGTATTAAAAATCCTCACGATACGGGTATCCACCGAATGAAACCGGTGGTAGGCCATGGTAATGGACTCCAGAAACCGCTTGGCTTCATCATAGACGCCCCTGGGACCCACCGGGTCGACATTTCCAAAGTAATCCTCGTTCTGGGGATGTACCAGGGGGTCGCCGTAAACTTCGGAGGTGGAGGCCACCAGGATAGTCGCCGCTTTGTCCTTGGCAAGCCCCAGCAGGTTTAAGGTCCCCAGGGAACCTACCTTGAGGGTTTGGATGGGTATTTTTAAGTAATCAATCGGGCTTGCCGGGGATGCAAAATGCAAAATATAGTCGAGTTTTCCCGGGACGTGGACAAATTTAGTCACATCGTGGTGGTAGAATTCGAAGGCTTCGAGCGAAAAGAGGTGTTCGATATTCCGGATATCCCCGGTGATGAGGTTGTCCATGGCTATGACCCGGTAGCCCTCCCTGATAAAGCGGTCGCAGAGGTGTGAACCTATAAATCCCGCTGCTCCGGTAATAAGTACTTTTTTCATGCCTTATGTTTATAGCCTTTTGTCATCGATCAGTCGGGAAGGGGACGAACCCGGAATAAAATTCCGCGAATTTACTGTTTAATATGCCTTTTCCTCCCCCTCGAACAAATTCAATACGGTCTGCAAGATAATTTTTAGATCCAGGAAAAAGGACCAGTTTTCAATATAAAAAATATCAAATTTTATACGCCCCTGGATATCGCTGTCCTGTTCGATCTCACCCCGATAGCCCCTTACCTGTGCCAGACCTGTAATACCGGGTTTCACGAAATGTCGTAGCATGTATTTGTCCACTTTGTTCGCGTATTCGTCCGTATGCTTCAGCATGTGCGGCCGGGGGCCCACTACCGACATATTTCCGAAAAGGACATTATAGAATTGCGGCAGTTCGTCTATGCTGGTTTTACGTATAAACTTCCCGATGGTCGTCACTCGCATATCGTTCCTTCCGGCTTGTATATCGTCAGCCTTGCGGTTCATGGCCATAGATCGGAATTTAAAACACTGGAATTCCTTATTGTCGAAACCAGTCCTTTTTTGAATAAAGAAGACCGGGCCTTTGGACTCCAGGCTGATCAAAAGGGCCAGGATAGGCGCGATCCAGATCAGCAACCCAAAGATAATGCCCAGGGAAAAGATTACGTCGAAGGCCCGTTTGAGAAAGGCATTGATAGAATTATGCAGCGGGATATCCCTCAGGGACAAGATGGGGAGATAGTCGTAATACTCAAATTTCAGTTTTTTAGAGTAGATGTTTTTGTTATCGGGGAGGAACTTGAGGGTTTTCAGGTTGTTGTCCGCAAAATTGATGAATTCCATGAGTTCGTCGTTGGTGAGTTCCGATACCGAACAATATATTTCATCGATATTATTTTCCACCAGGAAAACGAAACAGTCGCGCAGGTTAAAATCCTTTTGTCTCGGGCTGAATTGCTTGACGAAATGGTAGCCGTATTCGGCCCGGTCCCTGAAAACATTGATCAGTTGCTCCGTCTTTTTATTCCGTCCGATGACCACCACATGGCGGATGTTGCCTTTCACCCGTTCGCGGTATTTCATCAAAAGCACGTAATTCAGGAATTTAACCGTCGCCACGGTGACAAAGACAACCACGGTATACTGCGCCAGGGCGAGCCGGCTCATATTCGGCTGTTTGAAGAATCCTATGAAGGCATAAAGAATAAGGAAATAGAAGATAAGCTGAACGAAGAGTAACCTGAGGATCTGGGCGACCTTGGTATACCGGTAAATATGATAGAATTCTGTTTTCAGGGCAATTACCACCCAGGCCACGGATATATAGCTGTGAAACAAAATGGTTTCTACCAGGTTGATCGGCAGGAAATAGGCCAACAGGTTGATGATCAACAAGTCAATGATATAAGACATTGGTGTGATCAGATCGGAATATTTGCCGTGTGCAAAAAACATACATTCGAAATTATTGGATCCCTTTGGATCCCCTTCCTTTTCTGAACAACTCCTTCCCTACCAGTCTAATAAATTTAAAATTTCCCACTAAATACCGCTTCCACATCCTTTTGGGCTCCTGGACCAACCTGAAAAACCATTCCAAGCCCGTTTTCTGCATCCATCCTGGCGCCCGTTTGACTTTCCCGGCTACCACATCGAAGCTCCCGCCAACGCCCATGATAAAATTAAGGTCCTTCAGAAAGGATTTCTGACGGTAAAGAAAATTCTCCTTCTTGGGTGAACTGATGGCGACGAACAATAAATTTGCGCCACTTCTTCCGATCTCCCTGGCAATAACCGCCTCTTCTTCCGGAAGGTAATATCCATTGCGATAACCTGCAACAATTTCAGGGCCGTATTCCGCTGAATATTTTGCTACTACCCGGCTCACAATTTCCTCACTGGCCCCGAAAAAAAAGATTTTATATCCACGAACCGGCGCCAGTTTTACGAGGTTTTCCATGATGTCAATGCCGGCCACCCGTTCTTTTAGGGGTTTTCCAAGTAGCCGGGATGCCCATACAACAGCCTGCCCGTCTGCGTTGATCAAATCACTGGAATTAACACTCTGCCTGAGTTCCGGGTCAGATTGCATCGCCACTAATTTACCGGCGTTTACCACAACATGGTGCAATTGCCTTTTATGGCTTACCGCATCCGCCACAGCATCTAGTGTTTCCTGCATGCTGTAATTGTCGATATGGGCATTCAGCAATTTTATCCGGTTCATTGAAAGGTCTTGTATGCATGCGCTCCACAGGAGCGGTTGATGAAATCTGCTGTCCTTTTCAGGGAATATGGGGTAAAAGCCTTAGGGTGGCCAATGATCACGAAATTTCCATTATTCTGCGTATGTTTTACGTACGCCTTAAAGGCATTGTTTAAAAATTTGCTTTTGTATCCATCCATACTTACAACACTAACGGACGGAAGTATCATTTTCTTCAGAATCTCGGTTTTGGACAACGGAATCGCCATCCCGTCACCGAAAGCCTTATGGCCAGGAGCCTTACTTAATTTTGCCATGGCGAATTGCCAGTAAAAATAAGGTGATACACGGTATGCGCTTATGGGGATTTCCGTAAACTCACCATTGAGATCCGGATGTGTCAGGGAATCGGAAAATCGGTAGTGGGTGTTGTACCTGCCAACCTGCCTGAAATCATAGCATTGATTCGGTGATTCATATGCTCCCCCGGGGAACACGGTGCTATCTATATAGATATTATTTTCCTGCAATGCCCTTCCAATAGTCGAAAACGGTTGTGCACTCCAGCCGCCGGCGCGGTAGGCTTTCGGTTGCTGCTCACTGATCCTTTCCAGGATCTTGCAGTAGCGCGTCACTAATTCTCCTACTTCTTCTTTCGTAAAATCAGACAGCTTATAGCGGGTTGTATTTAATTCCCAATCATGTCCATTGTAGAATGATGCTTCCCAATGCGGGTGAATATGCAACTCGATGCCATGTCCCAGACGCGTAAGTTTACGGATATGTTCGCAAACCCGAACATAATCCTCTTCCAATTCCCCGTATCGGCTTTTCTGCCTTTCCAATGCCATTAAATATCCGGCATCCACAAAGCAGGTAAAATGTACGCCGGCCCGCTCGGTTATCTCCAGCAAAGCATCGGTGGGCCTAATGATACATGCCTCCACGGTTCCGCATTTCGGTCCGAAAAAGAGTTCATAATCCAGGGTTATATAAATATTCATACTTCCTTTGTTTTACTAAACTCCCAGCATAAAAACAAGGAAGTGAGGATGGCGAAATACTCTATCCCCTTAATCCGCACCATCATCGACTCGGTCAGATTGGCGAGAATAAATGCCATGAATACAAAGGAGAACAGGACATCCCTTTTGTATAGGCTTAGAAAAAACAGGTACATCATAGAGATGCCATAAACAAAACCGCCAATGGCCCCGTCTGTGCTGAGGTATTCGAGAAATTGGTTATGGGCATTGTATTCCTCTTCTGCCGCCAGTTGGAAATTCTCCTGTAAGTATTTCTTTTTTCTCAATACCTTAACTTCAGCATATCCTACCCCTATATATGGATGTTCCCTGAAGATATCGTAGGTTACCTGCCAACGCTCAAAGCGCTGATCGTCTGCAAATGCCTCCTTGGTAAACAACCGGTTTGCCATATAACTGCTTCCATAGAACATAAATATGGCTGTCGTTAGGAGTATTCCTAAAAACAGGGTTGCAATCTTCCATTTAAATTGTTTCATCCTATTGAAAACCAGATATATAAAGAAAAGTAAAAACAGCAACAACGCCATTCGGCTCGCCAACTGGAACAATCCGAGGATCAGGAATACCATGACCAGGTATTTTTCAGGTTTTGGAAATTTTGCTTCCTGTACCAGAAACATAATAGATGTTACCACAAAAAGTCCGAGGTAAGTGGGGTGGGTGTCTGCTATTGCTGTAAACTGATGTCCCACATGTCGCCATCGAAACATAAAATACAGGGGTTCTCCATTAGCTGCCATTTCCCAAAACAAGTTGACATAGCAGATAGCCAGGGTTGCGATGCAGCCCCATAACAAGGCAAGGAATATTTCCCTGCGTTGCCCCGAAAAAGTTTTTGGATTTAAGAATATTACCAGAGGGACCAATAAAAGGGACCAATATTTTTCAAGGTATTTAAACCCTTCGAGGTCCCAGCTTCGAAAGGATGCCAGCACGGCCAGCAGGAAAAAAGCCAGAACCGGCCAGGCCATGTACAAAGAGGGTGACGCTTCGTATTTACGCCACCGGAGAACGACGCCTGCAAGACCAAACAAAATAAATGCCCCAAGCAGGATATTGTTTATCCGCATATACATGGGCAATGTAAATACCGAAAGGTATAATAACCACAAGGTACTGTCTCCTAACTTCTTCAAAGCTTATACCGGTTTAAAAGCATGATGGGCCAGGCCACAAAATAGTAAACGATTTGTTTCCATCTTTTCTGGTTCCGTTTCCAGGCGTCATCATAGCGAATCTGAATCCGAGACTCACTTTTCATCCTGTTCCCCCCAACGATATGGGGGATTTCCATATTTTTAGACATCCCCGCTCTCCCCTGGTCATTTTTAAATAGGTGCCTGTATATGCTTTCGACCTGGGATTGTGGGTCCTGCATTAAATCTTCATAACGAATCTTAATAATCTTCCGGTCTAACCTGTAAAGGATTTCCGCAAAAGTATTGATAAGCATATAATAAATTATGGACGACCATGCGCTTCGCTGCGTCTGCACCCTTTTCGAAAACGAATGAATCACCCCCCGTACATCGCGCACCAAATAGATCCCCTTAAGTTCCAGCCCGCGGCTTCTCGAAAGCAGGATATACCTGGCCAGATATTTGGATGAATCAAGGGCCATCGGTGCTGGGAGGTGCCTGAAAATGGTTTGGAATATCGTCTCCTGACTTTGAAGGTATTTTAAATTTGGCTTCCGGAATAAAAGCAAGCGGGGTATCTGGGCATGGTTTTCACATTTTGCGATATAATCCTGCTCCTCTTGCGACCAGGGTTTCATCTTATTCAATGCTGATACGATGGGTGCCCAAAATTCGCATCCGTCCAGGGGTTGCCCGCAGGCACAGGGCTTATTATTCCTGTAGTAATCCAGGAACTGATGCATTTCCCCCAGGGTGTGAATGTGCGGGTGTGAATTAAGGATGGTAGCCAGCAGGGTCGTGCCGCTTCGGCCGGCTCCAAGCAAGTAGATTATTGGGAGCGAAGCATTCACAGAGGATCTTCGATAAAATTATCTATTGCAATCTTCTTTAAAATAAATGTCCGTAAAAGTATACTCAAAGAACCTGCCATTTTCTAAATCTAATCAACATTTTGGTTCCTGTGCTTTATAATTTTTGCCGGTACCCCGCCAACAATCCCATAATCCGGCACATCTTTGGTAACCACTGAACCTGCGGCTATGATACTGTGGCTGCCAACTTTACACCCCGCAGTAATGATGACATTGGCTCCTATCCACACATCATCGCCGATCCAGGTCTCCAGATAGTCCTTTCCCTGATCCTGAATAGGGATGTCCAATCGGTCAAATTTGTGATTCCGCGAATATATTTTCACATCCGGTCCCATAATAACATGGCTTCCCAGATGTACATTGGCCTGTACTATACATCTTGTGCCGAGCTCCGAATAGTCCCCGAGGGTAGCATTAGGGGATATTTCGGCACCACTTTTAACCCTTGGCTTCTTCCCGCATGCCTTCAGGTAATATTTTACCAAGACCTGGCGGGCCCTGGGGAAAAACAAGGCATAAGGCCGGTAATCTTCAGGAGTATGCCTGAAGAATATCAAATAAATTGCATATACTATTTTCTTCAATCTGCCGCCAATTTCCTGTAGGTTTCCATAATTGTCTGGCAAACCTGCTGTAAAGATAGTTCTTTAAAGGATTTTAACGCGCCCTCTTGAAGCAACTGGTACTCCTTCTCAGGTAGGTTTTTGAGTTTTAGCAGTGCATTTTTAAGTGCGGTTATATCGTCCATCGGGCTTGTGTACCCATTGACTCCGTTGGTCACTTGTTCCCTGAACTGTGGTATGTCTGATGTGAGTACCGGCAACCCGCAGTACATCGCTTCGATTGTTGCCGTGGGAAATCCTTCATTTCTGGACATCAGTACAAAATACCTCGAAGCATTCAGCAGCCCGCGAAGTTCCTCCTGGGTTTGATTTTGCCTGATGGTTATCGCGTGCGTGCGCTGCAGTTCCTGCAAATCGGGTAAAAGTTCCCCCGAGCCGCAGAAACAAAAGGAACAGTCGTTGTTTGGTAATTCACGGATGCTTTGGATCAACACATCCAGCCCCTTACGGTATATAAACGATCCGATCCAGATAAAGTCATATGTTTTGGCGATCCCGGGTTCATTATAAAAAACACGGTTATTTACTCCCACAGGCAACACTTTGCCTCTAGGTAGTCCCAGCTTTTTCTCAACCATATTGGCCAGGGTGGTTCCTACCGGGATTGTGAAGTCGACAATCCGGCTTATTTTGCGCAAGCGTCCCTGATTGGAGTCCGTTACATGCCTGGTAATATCTTCCCCATGGAAGGTGACTACGACCTTTGCCCCCGGATGAATCATTTTGTAAACCCACACCAGGTAGATGAGGGGATAAAAGAAATGCAGATGGACAACATCATATTTCTGAAACATATGCGGGATGAACCTCACGAAAGCCTTAAGATATTTGAGCACCGACCCGGCTCTGGAGGTAAACTGCCGCCTCATAAAATAAATCATGACCTGTTCTCCCTCCCTGCTGATCCTGCATAATTCTTCAAACTGATTCCTGACAAAAATCCCGGCATAGGGCTTTGCCTTACTGGGGTACATATTGGTAATAAGCAGTATGCGCATAGACTTTTGATTACTGGTCATTGTTGCCGGGATTCTCTCCCAATCCTATTCTGCCCCTATGAATAAAGTCCAGAAAGATCGGGATACTCATCAGAATATAAATGTTATTTGTAAAGGTGGGGTTTGTGACAGAATAAAAAATAAAGGCAAGGAACAGGCTTCCCCACAGAGAATTCCTGGCATTTGGGGACATTGTTTTTAAAAAGCGCCAAAGATAGTATAATAAAAGTGAGTAAAAGCATATGCCTATGAACCCGTATTCACCAACAATGGAAGCAACGCTGCTATCATATATCCCCTTCTTTTCAACAAAAAAATACCTTTTGGCTACTCCAAAATACTCATATACCGGGCTTCCGTCGGAAAGGACCGTCCCAAAAGTTGCTGCCCCCGTGCCGATCGGGAAGTGCAAATAGGTGATCTGTATGGCCATGTTGATAATAATACCCCGAATGTAATAGCTGTCAAGGCTGAAGCTCCCCTGAAGATTGATCAGGATGGTTTCCAGGGTATTGCCGAAGGTTAGGAAAAGGGTCAGGGACACCAGAAGTACCACTACAAAGGATAAAAATATTCGGGTATGTCTCAAAATGAATTTCCAGTAATAGGCAATAAAGAATAGCAGGATACCTATTAGGGCGCTTCTGGAGTCGGTTAACAAAATAATCAGGAGGCTGAGTGCAATTTTTCCCCAATCCTTTGCAGAAAGGAAGGTGTTGCGGATCTTCGCGCTGTTTAACACCATCCCAATCCAAAATGCCATCAGGTACGCCATCTGATTCGGATTAAAAAACCCGCCATAACGGATATAGCTTCCCGATCGCCTTACCACCGGTATCATAAACAAATTATTGAAATGACTCCCCAAAAAAAGATGTAGCAACATCCCTGCTAGGGAAATGGCAAGTAAGACGTTGAAGAAAATACGGATTGTGCGAAAACTGTTTCTGAAGAGAACGGCAAAGGCCAGGAGCAGCACTATAAATTTTAAATTAATCAGGCTTTGCGCCACTACCTCTACCACATTCCTGTTATAGCCAAATGCCAGGCTTATGACCACAGAATAAACAAAGAATGCCGGGACCAGGAGATAGATCGGCTTGAAGCTCCTCATAAGGAACAACATGCCCGTTAAAACAAAAGCTGAAAACACTAAAATGGCCTCATCAAAATAGGTCAGGAAGTTAAGACCGGTAATGC